>Ga0315290_10004405_pt1 | contig 10148 bp, 7 predicted proteins | sample YL17G12_0_MG_FD_203627 | JGI IMG/M metagenome (GOLD analysis project Ga0315290, IMG submission 203627) | Sediment microbial communities from Yellowstone Lake, YNP, Wyoming, USA - YL17G12_0 | ecosystem: Environmental > Aquatic > Freshwater > Lake > Sediment | place: USA: Wyoming | collected...
TGAGAATTGAACTGAGTCTGTCTCTCGGAAGAAGGATTACTTCATTTGTTTATTTATTTACCTGATCAAATGATTTTATCTGCCTTCATGTAATTATCTGTTTATAACCTTAACAAGGTCAACATCAAACAATATTGGAGTGTAACCCGGAATAACAGGATAATAACCAATTGGTCCGTATGCAAGTTTTGATGGTAAAAGGAATACTGCTTTCCCTCCTTCTTTCATATAGGTAATCCCTTCATCAAATCCGGAAATTACCCATCCTTCATTTACAGGAAAAATAAGTGTATCGATTTTCCCGACATTGGTGTCAAAAACCGTTCCGTCAAGGAACTTTCCGGTATATTTTACATAAGCAATATCATGAGTCACCAGGGAAGGTCCGGTGCCAATTATCAGATCAGAATAATATAACCCACTGGACTTTAATTGAAAAGGAATAGTTGGATTGTTAATAATATAATTATTAATCTTTATTTCTTCTATTTGCTCATTCGCCTGATCAATTGTAGTAAATGAAATTGCCATACCATAACCTGTACCAGCACTATTCGTTGCATATGCTCTCACAAAGTACTTTATGCCTCCATTTAATCCGGTAATGTTGCTTGAAAAGCTTCCGGGACCCACATCATCTTGAGTTTTATTGTCTGCTATTGTGGGCGTAATATTTGTACTCCAGCAAACACCCCGGGCAATTATTGCACCTAAGCCCTCATCAGTAATTATTCCTCCACTAATGGCTGAAGTTGCTGTGATACTGGTTATTTCATTTGTGGTTAAAGCAGGAATTTTGTCCTTTTGGCAGCCATAATTGCACATAACGAAAAACATTATTATACATGGCCCAGAACGATAAATATTCTTCATGGTTTGAGAATTATTAATTAAATGGTTACATCTTCTTCTCCAAATGCGCTAAATATCTCACAATACCAGGACTTATTATGATTATAACCATTATTGTTTGTTGAATATCTTTGAATTAATTGTATGCTTTGCCAGTTCTGTATATTTCTTTGCTTCTTCAGTTAATCCCATTTTATTAAGCATATCGCTCAGTTCCAAGCAATCTTCAGTGAAAAAAAATGGTTGCTGATTTTCAAGTTGATAGAAAAGTTTTTTTGCTTTTTCCCTGTCCCCGGTTTTTAGCGCCCTCTTAATGTGTGCCAATTCAATATAATCATACTCCATAACAAAAGTGTCTTCAGGCCTTCGATTAACAAATTCCGGATAGTTAGTTACTTTATATTTTACTCTTGCTTTGTCAACCAAAACCGGAATAGCAGCATTACCCCTTTCATCGATATGTGTAAGGAACATATCGGTATAAGGACTAAGACTTTTTGATGCAAAGACTATCCATTTACTATTGGGCGACCAGGAATGCCATGAATTCATTGAATTAAAATTGCTTTTAAGCATTCTTGCCTTTCCTCCCTTAACAGGAACTATATAAAGACGACTATCAGGCATTAAAAGCATAAAATTTTCAGCCTGACAATAAATCAGCCATTTCCCGTCAGGAGATACTGCCGGAAAGTAATTGCTTTTATCATTATTTGAAGCACCTTTTATTGGTTCAGCCCTTCCTCCGTTTCCATTGTTAAAAGGGATAATGCACAAATTGAATTTAAGAGTCTTCTTTCTTTCAACAAATTGGTCAACAAGGAGATTATTCTGCACATTAATTTCATAAAGATCACTATCCATCGGCATGGCATCAGCTCTTGAAAAAATGATATTTTTCCCGTCAGGAGTCCAGACAGCATTGCTTTGCACATATTCGTCAAGGTCTGCACCTGGAAGTTCTTTTAAAATGTGTGACTGTCGGTCGTAAACAGCTAAATGGCCATTCACAGGGAAAAAAAGCTGAGAATAAATAATATTTTCAACTGGAAGAATAGAAAAATTCTTAATTACCACACGATCTTTTACAGTTGTAACAATATATCGGCTATCGGGAGATATTTTCGAAAATAGACCAAAAGTTCTTCTTTTTTCAATTTTCGACCACGATCTAAAATTGTCAAGATTAAATAAAATAGTATCCTTTATTGGTGATACAAAATAACCTCCTTTGTCTCTTAGCCCTGCGTCTAAATCTAAACCAATTGTATTTCCGTCAGCACTAAATGAATGGCAATTACCACAAACAGGAAACCCTTTCATTGCAATATGAGGCTGGTTTTTGCTACCGAGATTTATCAGCATAAAATTCATCGAATCGAGGTTTTTTTCTGCTACAAGAAATGGGATAGGCATTTGCCGGTATAAAATCGGGGCGCCAACAGTATCTCTGCTAATCCTGAAAAAAATTCGTTCGTATTGCTTATCATTGCCTGATTTTTTAACCGTAAAATAAATTTTATCAAAATTTGAAAGATATTTAATACTATCCCATTTTGACTCTCCCGGAGTCCATGTGGTTTGTTGCGTGGTGGCATTTATTAAGTATTCTTTATTGCGGGTAATCAGAGTAACTTCCCATGATGAGGAATCTTGAATTTCTCTGTTCCATTCAAATGCAGGAGCTGGAAATTCGGGTGGGAAAAGCGCATTATTGAACGGATAACTTATTGATATTCCTGTAACAGAGTCTTTTTTTCTAATAAAAACCAATACTAATATACTTATTGCAGTAAATAATAAAACTGATATGATAATTTTTAATTTGCTCATTAAAGTTTGTATAACAATGTATTCTTTAATCAGGACTTAAATATATAGAATTAAATTTTAAGTAACCAATCAGTACTTATGCAAACAAAAGCAAATAGTAAAAAAATCCTGTAAATAAAACTGAATCCCCGTGAGCGCATTGGCTTCGCACTTCGGCCGACATAGTCCCGCCTTGCGGCACGAAGTCGGCGAGCTCGCAAGCTCGTTACCCCGCTGCTTGTCGCGGGGTAAGCGCCTACGCCGTAATAATTACTATGGAGGCGGAGCGAGCATAAAAAATAAAATTCCTATTTGGGGATCGAAGATTAGCTGCGCTGAGCTACACTTCGTTCCGGTTCCTCGCAGCTGGCTGCGAGAAGCTTCAATCTCGCCATAATCAAAACATATATACCATATCAGATTTCTTTGAACTTCTCCTTTCAGAATCATAAAACTCCCATCTATTGATTATTAGGAATTTATTAGCACTTCAGCAGCTATTTTTTTCAATAAGATTTGTTAAATCTGAAATGGAAAGGTCTTGTCGGTATAGACTTAGAGTTAATAGAAAAGTTAAGGACAAACTATAGGTCAATATTAATTAATTAATAGTTGCCATTGTTCTTAATAAGGTTGCTGCCCATGAATAAATATTATTTCTGACAACTATCAATCGCATTTGTTTCATTCGCTGATTTTGTTCTTCTTCAGTCATTTCCAAAGCTAATTTTATTGCGTCTGCCGATTTTTCTATGTCATAAGGATTAACAATGATTGCTCCCTGAAGTTCCTGCGATGCTCCTGCGAAACGACTTAAGATAAGAGACCCGTCATTTTGATTTCGTGAAGCAACAAATTCTTTTGCGACAAGGTTCATCCCATCATGAAGAGATGTTACCATGCAAAAATCTGCAGAAGAATAAAAGGGAGCTATTTCTTCGTGGCTGTGATGCCGTTTTAATAGGAGTATTGCCTTCCAGTTTTTTGATTTGAAACGCAAGTTGATTCTGGTGGCTTCGTTTTCAACGGCACTTACCATGTCCGAATAACTTTTCAGCAGTGTTCGGCTTGGTGCGCCTATTTGAACAAAAGTAAATTTCCCCATATAAGATGGATTCTTTTCCAGGAATCGTTCAATAGCAAGAAATTTTTCTATGATGCCTTTTGTATAATCAATCCTGTCTACGCCTATGCCCATAAATTGCGAAGAGATACCATGTTCATCTAACACTTGGGATGGTTTTATTTTTGGCGAATTATTATCGTAATCTTTTAATGTGAATGCAATGCTTATGGGAAACGGTTTGACAAAAGTTGTCTGACCACCCATTCTTACAGAAAAATTCTCCCATAAAACTCTTGATTCTAGTGCATTATTTACTGTTTCAAGAAAATGGTTGCAATGATACTGTGTATGAAACCCTATTAAATCTGCACCAAGCATACCCTGTAGTATTTCTCTCTGCCAGGGACAAATACCAAATGATTCAGGATTAGGCCAGGGGATATGCCAGAATATGGCAACTTTAGCTTTGGGCTTTTCTTTTTTTATCAGTTCAGGTAGTAGCGCAAAATGAAAGTCCTGAATTAAAATAAAAGGTTGTTCATCATCTTTTGTTTCATCCAGCACGGCTTTGGCGAAATCTTTATTTACTTTTTTGTAATAATGCCAATCATCATTTCTGAACGTCGGACGTGTATGTGCAATATGACAAAGAGGCCACAGTCCTTCATTTGAAAAGCCATAGTAAAAATGGTCTTCTTCTTCTTTTGTAAGCCATAATCTTTTTAATGTGTATTTTGGTTCTTCAGGAGGAACTTGAACTTTGTCATTTTTGTTTACGGTTTCTTTATCCGCGTCCCCTGTTCCTGATGCAATCCATAGTCCGCTGCATGCTTTCAATATAGGTTCCATTGCAGTAATCATTCCGCTTGCAGGAACTATACACTTAATTTCATTGCCTTCGTGAATGTGCACGTATGGCTCACGATTGGAAACAACAATCATTTTCTTTTTCTGCAAAAGGTTTTCCATTTCCACTTTAAGCCGTTCGGGTGTCCAAATGGCTTCTGCACTTGTTCTAAGTCGTGCTTCTTCTTCAGCAGTGGCTTTGGCTTCGTGCATTGCTTTAGCAATATTCTCAATCTCTTTATGTAACGGGGCAAGGAATTTTACATGTGGTTGCTTCTTTAATTGTTCTATGTTTCCTGTGCGTACCGCCTTTGCCCAGTCTACAATTTTATTTATCGGTCTGAAAATTCCCCACCGAATTATCAGTACAGTAACAAGAGATACTAAAAATGCCTGAATAAACCATCTTATGAAATTCCGAAACCAGATACTGTCAATGACTTTATCAATGTATCCGGCATCAGTATAAAAAACAACAGCATTGTTGGATATATCTACCCTTTTTATAGGCTTGATATATTGATATATGTTTTCCCCGGCCACTGTAATGAAATTTCCGAGAGAAGTGTCTGCAGTTATAGATTGGGAAATGTAAACAAGTGAATGAACAATTAAATTACGAGAGGAGCTGCTACTTATGATACTATCATTATTGTAATAAATTGCAATGCCCAGTAAATTGTACCGATTGAAGATGCTGTCTGCAAAATGGTCAATATTTTTCTGATTTATTTGATCGAAGGAGAAGGTATTGTTTTGAAATATTTCTTCTGTAACCTGTATTGTTCGTATTTCAAGTTCATTGATCAGTTTAGTTCTTTCAGTTGAAATCTGGTAAAAAGTAAAGCCAAATGCTACCAGGCCAACAGCAATTAGGATTGAAAATATAAGTGCGAGGTTTATTCTCATTCGGATAAATGTTTTAAAAGCATTTCAACATCACTGACACAATTAAGTTTGCATTTTGCAAATGTACTGCCGTCTCCAACTTTAATGGTAACAGCATTGGCATTTTGCAAAAAATACTCAAACATATCTTCATCTGTTACATCATCTCCAATTGATAATATAAAATCATAATTGTTTTGCTCAAATAGCTTCTTAACAGCTTTCCCTTTACCAACTTCATTAGTCATTACTTCAACTACTTTATTGCCATCCAGTATTTTTAAATTATAAGAATGAATTATTTTTCCCAAAATACTGATTAATTCTCTTGAGTGAGCAAATCCTGATTGAAATTCAGCATCTCTGTAATGCCATGTTAAAGAAAAAGACTTTTCCTCAACAAATGAGTTCGGGCATGCCAAAGTAACCTGATATAAAATGGGAATGATTGTTTCTTTCCAAAAGGCGTTATCATTTATCTGATTCTTCCATATTCCGCTTTCTCTAATCATTGCTCCATGCTCTGCAATTATATTAATAGGAAAATGATCTAATATTCTATCAATATCCTGATAACCTCTGCCAGTGATGATGAATACTTCTGTTTGTGGAGTACCAACTAGTTTTATTAGAATATCAGATAAGTGTTCAGACAGTCTGGCTGTGTCTGGTAACGGGGTATAGTTAACAAGTGTTCCGTCATAGTCAAGTAGAACCAGTCTGCTATTTGCGTTTCTATACTTTTCTATCAATTCTACCTTTATTAAATTGACCATAAAAATTATGGGTTAGAAGAATTTAGCTAATTTGCTTTTCCAATTGTAAATATAATATTGAGCAGATGCAAATTTACCAAATGTTTGCCGGGGAAAGAAATTTTTAAAATCGCCTTTTATAAGCGAAGGTCTCATTACTTGAAAAAATTCATTACTATCTTTGTGTCGGGTTTTGGAAAAATGCTTTCTCCACGGCAAAAAGAATATATTTTAGCAATCAGTAATGAAATTATAATATGAAGAATCTGAATTATGGTGTAATTGGTAATTGCAGGAGTGCAGCCCTTGTGTCAGATAAGGGGAGTATAGATTGGTGTTGCCTCCCCGATTTCGATTCACCTTCGGTTTTCGCCAAACTTCTTGATAATGAAAAAGGAGGCTTCTTTAGTTTTTTTGTTGATGATAAATATAGAGTAACCCAAAAGTACATTTACTGGACAAATGTTTTATGTACAGAATTTAAATCAGTTCAGGGTACTTTTGAAGTAATTGACTTTATGCCCCGTTACAAACTAATTGACAATGACTATTTTGCTCCTGCTGAAATTTATCGCTATATCAAGCTTATTTCAGGCACTCCAACCTTTAAAGTCAAATATTGCCCTGTGTTTAATTATGCCAGGGATAAGGTTTCTCATGTAACACAGGATAATTATATAAGGACATATTCGCGGGTAAAACCTACAGATTGTATATATCTCTATACCAGCTTAAACTTCAATGATATTTTGGATTCAAAAGAAATTGAGCTAACACAACACCAGTTTCTTTTACTATCATACAACCAAAAGCTGATTGATATTGATATTAACAGGGTTTACCTCGAATTCCAACGTACAAAAGTATATTGGCTTAACTGGACAAACCGTTCTAAAAAATACGAAAAATATACCGAAGAAATAATCAGGAGCTTATTAGTATTAAAAATAATGTCGTTCCAATCAACTGGTGCAGTATTGGCAGCGCTAACAACAAGTATCCCCGAAACTATTGGTGAAGTACGTAACTGGGATTACCGTTTTTGTTGGTTGCGTGATGCGTCCATGTCAATAGATACTTTACTTAAAATGGGCCATTACTATTCCGCTCAACGTTTCTTAGTTTATTTAAAGGGAATTCTTAAATCAAAGAACGATTCATTCCAAATAATGTACGGCATCAGAGGTGAACGGGAGCTTACTGAAACCTATCTTCCCCATCTGGCTGGTTATGAAAACTCAAAGCCTGTGAGAATTGGTAATGCTGCGTTTTCCCAAAGACAAAATGATGTTTTTGGTTATTTACTGAATGTTATTTACCAATATTACAAGTTTTTTCCCGGTACATTAGACGAAATTGAAGATATATGGGAGATTGTACGCAATATTTGCCGTACCATATCTACTCATTGGGAAAAACCGGATAAAGGTATTTGGGAAATACGAAATGATGAAAAACACTTTGTTTTCTCAAAAGTAATGAGTTGGGTTGCTATGGACAGGGCGACGAAAATAGCCAGTCTCCTTAATAAAACATACTATGCTGAAACATGGAGTGGTATTGCAAATGACATTAAAGAAGATGTATTAAAGAATGGATGGAAGGAGGGTTTACAAACATTTACCCAAACTTATTGTAATTCAGAGCTCGATGCCTCTTTATTGCTCATGGCTGAATATGGTTTTATTGCATTCGATGATTTGAAGTATCAAAAAACGGTGATGGCTGTTAAAAATGCACTTCTTTATAACGGGTTAGTATATCGGTATATAAACCATGATGATTTTGGCAAGCCAGCGTCATCGTTTACAATATGTACCTTTTGGTTAATTCAGGCTCTGTTCAGAATAGGTATGAAGGAGGATGCAAAAATTATTTTTGAAAACCTATTAGCCTGCGGAAACCATTTAGGCCTTTTTAGTGAAGATATTGATTTCTCTACAAAAAGGCTTTTAGGAAATTTTCCTCAGGCTTATTCACACTTAGCTTTAATTAATACAGCAATTTTGTTTTCGGAGGAAAAGTTTATTTCAAAATTTATTAAACCATAATAATGGATATTTCAGAAATTAATAAAGAAAAAATAAAGCAGATTTTGAGACATCAATCAGGGCAAGCTTCTTTGTTGTATCCTGGTCAATAACAAATTACTTAATAAGGCTTCCTTTTACAAGTGTTACCTGAAGTTTTTCCCAATAAATTTTTCCCTCTGTGATCGTTCCGGGGAATAGTAGTTTCAGTTTTTCAAGCCAGGATAAATAAGTAAGGCACGTGAATTAATTTACTTTATCAGGTACACCATTAGTACATCTCCATGCCTAATATAAAGCCTTCCTTTACTTATTACAGGATGAGCCCAGAAGGGACCCTCTCCCTTTGTGATCTGAAATTCACTTACGACGTCAAGTTTTGAAGAATCAGGTCTTACCAGGGCGACATGGCCTGACTTTTCTTCATACAGGTAAATCATTCCATCTGCAGAAATTATGGATCCTTTGCTGAACCACTTCGATGTCCACAAGGTTTTACCTGTATTCCAGTCCAGGCAAACCCATGTATCTACTGGTTTAGACATATGATTTGTTCCATATATATTATTGCCAAGAAGGACAACTCCGCCCATCTGCGGATCAAAATTTCTGTTCTCCCAAACTATCTCCGCAGAATTCCCATCTCCTGAAAGCTTAAGTTTCAGAGCCACCCAGTTGTATCCATTTGCAATAAGAATATATCCATCTTTGTAAATAGGAGTTATGGCATGATTTTTCATCACCCTTCCGGTCGCTGCATTAATTGAAGAATAATTTACTTTCCACATGATTTTACCATCTTTTGCATTGACAGCAAATATATCTGCTCCCATTACGGATAAAATCATCTTTTTCCCATCGTATTCAATGAGTTTAGGATTTACATACTGAGGTTCCTCATTAAGAGGTTCTGCTTCCCAGACAACCTTGCCGTCATTGATATTAAAGGCGACTATCGATGCCTTTTTCCCACCCGGTGATGTAATAACAATATTATCGACAACAAGAGGAGATTCGGATATTCCAAACATAAGAGGTTTGCTTTCATATATCCTGTAATGATTTTTCGACCATTTTATTTTCCCATCCGAACCGACACAGACAATATCGCCACTTCCGCTTATCAGAAATAAATTTCCGTTATAGTATGTCGGGGTACATCTTGTTCCTGTATGGTTAGCCATCCAGGCTTTGCCATAGACTGTTTCCCATTTCTTTTTCCCATCCAATGTAAGAGCAATAAGAACATCAGAGCTGTCTTTTCTTCCTGTTACATACACAGCATCATCTGTAACAGTTACTGAAGAATAACCATCTCCCATTTTTTCAGCTTCCCATAAAAGTTCAGGCCCGCCATCCGGCCACTTTTTCAGCAATCCTGTTTCATTATAAATCCCGGTGCGACCGGGTCCGCGCCATTCATAAAGCTGGCAGAAAACATGAGTCACAGATGTTGCACATAATAATAGTGATAAAAGTAGTATTGGAAAGATTGATTTCATAACTTTCATAAAGTTTGGCGATTTAAAATTTGAAACAATTATATTAATAATTTTTTCACAATGTATTTATTAATTATCTTTTATACAAAACCGGCCCCATAAGCCTATGTATTCTGCAATGAAACATAAAGAGAGAACCCGAACATCTAATTACCTGCTTGAAGAAGCATTTAGAACATAAAAATCATCAGAAAGAAAAACTTATATTTGAAATCCCGTGGTCGAAGAATGGGGAGTAGCATAAACAATCTGGTACACCATGAAAATCCTGAAGAAAATTCTCAGATTTTTATTAAGTATGATAATTGTTGCTTTTCTCGGTTTTATTGGTCTGATTGTTTATGCACTTATTACCGACTATAAGCCAAAAGAACAGGAGATAATTTATCTGTCAGAA
>Ga0315290_10004406_pt1 | contig 10147 bp, 9 predicted proteins | sample YL17G12_0_MG_FD_203627 | JGI IMG/M metagenome (GOLD analysis project Ga0315290, IMG submission 203627) | Sediment microbial communities from Yellowstone Lake, YNP, Wyoming, USA - YL17G12_0 | ecosystem: Environmental > Aquatic > Freshwater > Lake > Sediment | place: USA: Wyoming | collected...
AGGGCACGTGAGCAATACAGCCAAGTTTGACGTGATCCGGCTCTACCTGCGCCAGCAGTTTCCCAAACACCACATCACTGATTTCCAGGAAGGAACCAGTCGCGCGCAGGTCTTCCGTATCGATGGGCCGCACGGTCACCCCCTCCATTACGCTGTCATCGGGTTCGACTTTCTCCTCGATCAGACCGCCGAAGGCCTTCAAGAGGTTCTCGTGTTATCCGGCCTGGGAGATAAGCTGAAGGAAGCCGGAGCCTCACCTGTGACGGTCGCGAAGACAGGATTTAGCATTGAAGGCGGTATCGCCCTAGCGTGAGCATGGCTGAGGCATGTCACCCCAACGCGCTCGCGTCGTTCGAAGAGCTTGCGATCACCCGCACAGCAGTCATCGGATAGAAACTCTCGTACAGGCACACAACATTGCCATGCCGGCCAAGAAAGAGATGAAGCCGACGGGATGAGCGGAAAAGATGGCGGCGGCTGTGGTGTGCAAGGGCTGGGAGGCGTCAAGGCCCCAGAGCGTGCCCATCAACGTGCGCGGCTTGCTGCTGACGCACGTCGATGGGAGCAGCAGCTGTTGCTTCGGTCAGAACGGCCGAAGCCAGGGCTGCGTTAGCGCTGCTTCTTGGCGACCTTGTCGGCGCGCTTTTCCTTCACCGTCTTGGCTGGTTTCTTCTTGGTCGCTTTCTTCTGTGTCATGCCCTTAGCCATTGAGTGTCTCCTCTGATGTGTGGATGAGTAATATGGTACCGCGACGCAATCGCCGCCCCCTCTTCATACCCCAATTGCGAAAAAAATGGAATAGGGCATGTGAGGTTCTCTCCTCGATTGACTTCGCCTCCCACCCACTGTACAGCTTGCACCAATCGAGACATCTGTCCATCTGATCAGACGCTGTCTGTGGAGGTGCGCCATGGGGAACCCAGAGGGGAATAAGGAGCGAGAGGGATTCGCCGATGCGATTAACCGCGCGGCATTCGGCAACGAGCGAGTGCTGTTGCGCCGACGTGGCCGAGCGGTCGCCGCAGTGGTGCCCATCGATGACCTGCGACTCCTGGAGGCCCTGGAAGATCGTATCGATCTCGTCGATGCCCGCGCGGCCTTAGCCCAGGCGAACAAGAAGGGCGCCCAGTCGCTTGATGTTATTCTGAAAGAATTGGGGCTCTGATTGCACCAGACGATCTCCTCAATTTTCGTGGCCCCTCCTGCTGAGCAGCAACTCCACGCACTCGCCAAACCGCTCCGGAAGCTTCTCGTGAAACGGCTTCATGCCCTCCGCACCAGTCCTCGTCCCCCCGGCGTCACGAAGCTCGATGGCTTGGACCATCTCTATCGGATTCGCGAGGGCGACTATCGGATTGTCTATGCGATTCGAGAAAAGGACCTCCTCGTGCTTGCCATCAAGAATGGTGCTCGCACAGAAGTCCCTCGCTCCTGAATGACTTCGCCTCGCCCACCGTTCGTGGCAGCATCCACTAATAATTTCCGGATAGTCGGTTTCGTGCACCATTTCGCTATGGTATCTAGCCGCTTCTCCTCCCCTTCTGGTAGTTGCTTTTTCCACTCATTCAGCGTAGGAAGCCTCTCATATCTGAAAGGGGGAGAGTCGGTTTCTCAAGCCGGCTGTATCCCCCTCATAAGCACATAAATCTGCGATGCCTGGTGACACAAACGGACATGCAACCCTCAGATATGATCCAACAACGCCCATACCGCTACCGACCATGCCTTCGACGCCACGGTCTGGCAGCCATTCAAGGAGAGTGCCTATGCGAATAGTTGCCACAACGATTTGTGCGCTCACGTTGGCCGGTTGTGCTTCCAATCTTCCGTACTCGATCACCATCGGCGATCCGAGCGGGGACAAGAGCGTAGTCGGCCAGGAAGACTGCGTCCTCCACCTCGACAACATTGTTGAAAAGGTCGCTGAAGATAACCTGTCCTCCAAGTTGACGATCCGATTCCTACAGAAACAGTTTGAGGAGAAGCTCAGCGAGGACACCCAGGCGTTGAAAAATTGCAATAACGGCAACGGTAAATCCGTCATCGAAGAGGTCGCGAAGAAGTGGCTGACCTCTTATGCCTTGGATGCGACCGATCCAGATCAAAACATAGACCGTTTCCGAGAGTATCTGCGTTCTGCTCAGCTCGTGGAGAGTCTGGCTAAACAACCAATCAAACCGGAGGAAATTGAGTCTAACTGGACCCAGGAAGCCATCCAGTCTCAGTCACAATGGTGCGGAACGGCCTTATCCTTCTGCGACGAGAAGCGATCGCTTTACCATGTGCAGTCCGTGCTCACTGCTTCTCCAAACCCAGGAGAAACCGCCAAAGACCTGTACAAGCATCTCCTCTCCGATATTGTGCAAGTCGAGAAAGCGGGGACGCAACGAAACCAACGCTACTTTGTGCTCGGCTATGAGATCCCATGGGATAAGGAACGGACACTCGTCCGCTATGGGGTGACGTTTTACTTCTGGCAGACTGAGACTGAGCCGGACCTAGTTAAATTGATCGGCTATGATCTGACCTATGCGAACGAGGCGACTCCTGCACCTGACACCAAGAAAATTTCGGAGAGCCTGCCATGGCTAAGTCTAGATAATGCATTGCGCAGCACCGGTTACCCTTTCTCCCTCGTAATCGGGCTGAAGAATGCTGCATTTGAGATCGCAAAGTTGCCCTTCAGCACAATCGCCGGCCTCCTCATTGGACGCGACGCATTGAACTATCCTGCAGAAAACTTGCTCACAGCCTATGACGCCCTCTACGTGGAGGCCACCACACTTCCCCAATCCCTATGGGGGCCCGTGTGGGGATTATATCGCCTCCTCACCGAGACGCCTCTGGTGGGACAATTATTCCAATACAATTTGGGAAGCGACCATTCAGAACCGGACAAGCTCGAGCAGCTCGACCAGAACATTCGTCGAAAGATCTTTCTGTCCAGGGGCATTTACGGTGGGAACAAATGGGGCCAGGACACAGGACTCTGGACCCTCTTTGCCCGACAAAGTTATCCCACCTACGATGTATATAGCCCATCCTATGGACATGGCACAGCCATTGATGTCCTCTGGTCCATGTTCAACCTGTCGCATGGCCCGGCATACAATGAAGCCCGGTATGTCATGGACTATGCGACGCGCGAAGACCGTCTGTATCTGTCAGGCCATAGTGGCGGCGTCCAACGGAGTGCCGCCGCATCGAGAATTCTCTCGAATCTTGGATACCACGTGGTCAAAGTGGTGGGAATCGCAGGGCCCAGCATTGGACAGGCTCTCGTCGACACTCGATATCCAGAGGCATTCAAGGTGTACCTCAATACCGGAGCAGGGGCCAATCAGGATATCACATCAAAAATCGGAAACGTAGCCGGTGCCTTCACGACGCTCCTCGACTACAGCGTCATTGTCCCACTGAAATACACGATTGGAGGCCTTGGAGGCCTCTTCGGGAAACGCGATTCTATCTACCGGTTTGCTGACCGTCTTGGTTTTTCAAACGCCACGATCGTAGAGGTGGAACGAAAGCCTTCGAGCCGCCATCAGACGCCGATGCGGTTATCATTCACCGACCGCTTGGTCTTTGATGCCTATCTCCGCAACGAGTTTTCCACTGCATTCCGAGAGGATCTCGAACGAGCGGATAGCCCGCATGAAACGGATCGTCCTCATGCATTCCCTTGGGAACCGTGAGGGGATGTCTTCAGGGAGCTGAGGAGGCTTTCTTCATTTCATTGAATTGGCAACACTGGAAGCTGGTGATATGAGAGTCCCCTAAGAGGTTGCGGAACAACAGAAGAACACTCCCGCAGAATAGCCGAGCGAGACAGGCGGGACGAGCGAGGATTGACCTGGTTCATCTGGTTTCTCTGGTCTATCTGGTCTCTCTGGTCTATCTGGTTGGTCTGGTCCATCTGGTTCAACCAAATACTCGAGACAGACCAAACAGACCAGACAGACCGAACAGACCAAATGAACAAGACAGGCGGGCGGACTGTTTCAACATCTGCTAGGACGCGCCGCTCGCAATCTCCTGATAGTAGGATTCCAGCATGACCGTGCGGGCTGGTTCGACAAGCACCAACTGGCGTTGATCGAAGGTGTTGGCGCAATACAGATAGACCCCCTCCTCTGCTTGCCCGAGTTCGACATGCAACTGGCGCCCGTCGGACTCCTGGCGCGTGGTCTCTTTCAGGAGGTGCGTATCGTGCAGCTGTTCCCAGACACGCTGCGCGGAAGGCCAATGGTTCTCATAGAGCGGCACGTCCGGATCGGTTGAACCGGTCTCCAGCTTCGTTCGATCGAACGGACGGCCTTCGTCTGGCTCCGGCGATTCATTCCAGTGAAGCTGATGCGACTCTCCCCTCCCCAACACATAGAAAGGTCCATCGTCGGCAATTTCTTCGACGAGACGGTATCGAATCATTTCCGGCTGCTCGATCAGGCCGAGATCCCGTGCAGCCAAGGCGCGCTGCAGCGGGACTCGTCTTGCCAACTGACGGGTTTTCTCAAACACGATCATGCGCCCGTTTGCAGAGAGCAGGGCGCTCACGCGATTGAGCCTGATGCCGATCCCCGTTCGCCGCTCAAAGTCTGCTTGCGGCTGACTTTCACTGGCACGCTCGAAGGTGTTCCAACTGCGACTGGGAATGCCCGGGTCCTGTTCAGTTTGCACGAGGGCATGCGTGGCGAGGATCAGATCAGAGGAGCCAGTGGGAGGCGTGTGCCCGAGATCGAGACATTCGAACCGCACGTTGGTCAGGCCAAGCGCCTTCGCTTGTTCTTGCGCGCGCGAGATCGAGGCAGGTGAGCGATCGATCCCGATGAAGGTCTTGTCGGAGTACTGCCTGGCATAGAACGTCGTGAGGATACCAACACCGCAGCCCACATCCAGAATGGACCGGGCCTCACCGATGCGAGCTGCCACGCGCGGGCCGATGGCCAGATAGTAGTCGTACCGTTGGCTATAGAGGACCGGCAGGATGTTCTGATGGGCGGTGGCATCGTAGAACGCAACCTCATCTGCGGACGATCCGCGACGCTTCTGCTCCACCTGCCGATACAATGTTGTGAGTTCCGCAGGCGAGAGAGTCTCTCGCTGCCACCGAAAGTAGGCCTCGTCCGACGTGAACTGCCGGAGGCCCCACCAGGCTAGGTGTTCGTGAAGCGTCGTTCGTATCTCATCCGAAGAAAAGAGCATATGCCGTATGGCCAGAGGACGAAGAGCCTATGGCTAATGGCTTATGGCACGAGATTCGGTCGTTCTGATTTCGTGCAATAGGCCATCAGCTATAAGCTCTTCAGCGCCATTCTCTCCTGCTATATGCCATTCGCTATAAGCTCCCCTCTACCGGAACACGCCTCACGGTCTCTTGAGCATGATCGCGTCAAAATACGTCTCCGGCACCGGATGCGGGTAACGCAGCTGGCCTGAGCCAAAGGCGACATACTTTTCGCAGGTCAATTGCTCAAGCCCGATCGGGCCCTTGGCATGGAGACGTGAGCCACTGAGCCCGATATCGGCGCCCATACCGTAGCTATCACCGGCATTGAGCCGGGACGACGCATTGACGAACACCGCGCTGGCATCCACTTCACGCGTGAACCGCAAGGCTGACTCATAGCTCGTGGTCGCGATGACGGCAGTGAGACAGGGTCCATGCGCCACAATGTGCGCCAAGGCCTCATCCAGATTCGTGACCATTTTGACGGCCAGCACGGGCGACTGAAATTGGGTGTGCCAATCCTCCTCCTTTGCCGGGATGATCGAGGCATGTCCGGTCATCGCCATTTGCCCCATGAGGGCCATGGTCTTCGGGCAGGCCCGCACCTCGATCTTAAACTCCTCGAGCATACGGTTGACCAGCGGAGGCAAGAACTGTCGCCCAATCACCTGTTGCACGAGCAGCGTGTCGAGCGAGTTCGATGCCATGGCCTTCTGCACCTTGGAATTAATCGCCACGTTTTGAGCCATCGGCATATCGGTGTCGGCATCCACGTACATATGTGTGAGCCCCCCGTCGTAGCAGAGCACCGGCATCTTCGCCTGTTCAAGCACTGCCTTGCGGAGGCCGGCTCCGCCACGCGGGATAATCGCATCAAGACTTTTGCCGGACCGAATCAGCTCGACCGCCACCTCTTTTTCCGGACGTTCGATGATGATCCATGCGCCGGCCGGCACCCCATTCTGTTCCGCGGCTTCGCGCAGTCCGGTCCCGATAGCCTGCTGCGTCAGGCCCCACTCCGGCGCGCCACGAAACACACAAAGGTTGCCCGATTTGAAACAGAGCGCGATCGACTCCACCGTAATGAGAGGGCTCAGTTCTGACACGACGCCGATCACCCCGATCGGGACACGGACACGGCTGACTTGCAATCCGTCAGGCCGTTCCCATCGTGACGTGACTGCACCGACCGGATCGGGCAGATCCGCGATCATGCGGAGACGATCGACCATCTCCTTGATATCGTCCGCCGTCATGCGCAGGCGGGCCACGGCGGCTTTCATCCGGTCTTTCATGACATCGGCCTCGAAAGACTTCCCGACCGCGTCCACATCCTTCTCGTTCGCCGCCAGAATCTTTTCTTCGTCAGCCGCCAATCGATCGGCCATCGCGCGTAAGGCTTTCTCTTTGACAGGGCCAGACAAGAACGCGAGTGGCCGTGTCACTTCACGACATTCTTTCAATAGCTTATCAAGGTAGAGCTTAACAGGAACTTCAGGCATATTGAGCCTCGTAAAACGTAAGACGTCAAACGTGAAACGCGATCCTCAACGACTCTCGCTAAAACTTGCTCGCGACTATAGCATGCGGTTTTTTTACACGTAAAGCAGGGGGAGGGTGGCCTGGGTACTTCCAACTGCGCGCCTCAATGATCCTTCCAAGCTCGCTCGTCATCTCTTCAGGGATGGGGGCTGATGGATCTTCCACTGCGCGCGTTCAACGAGGGCCTTCTGAGGCCGCGCGTTGCGCGAGCACAGAAGATCATCAGCCTCCATCCCATCCATTTTTCATCGTGCGCGTTCTGCGAGCAAGGAGGGCACCTGGCCGCTCCCTCTTCACCCTCCCCTCAACTTCTCTTCCTGCCGGGCCAGGAACCACCCCACCCATCCCCAGAGCAGCGCCAGAGGGACCAGGACCCATGCCATCTGCCCTGCCGTGACACCCAGCGTTTTCACCCCGCTCACGATCCACCCTGTCGTCGCATCGCCCCCGCGCGAGACCGCTGTGTCAATAAAGTTCTTGGCTTTGTACTTTTCCTCCCGACTCACCACGGTAAACAGGACTTCGCGAGCCGGCTTGGCGATCGCATACTCACCGACGCGCCGCACGATGGTAAAAACAATGAAGACGGCCAACAGCGGCATGACGGCGATCACGCCAAACCCGATGGCGCTCGCAACGGGAAGGACGACGAGCGCCGACGCCAACCCGAACCGGCTGATCAGACGGCTCGTCACAGTCACCTGCATCAGAAACGTAAACACGTTGACAACCAAGTCGATAAGGGCAAACAGGCGGGTGCGCCCTTGCGGGGAGGGAATCTGCTCGCTCACCAGCCTCATTTGTTCCAGATACAAGAATGTCGCGGTCGTCGTCAGGAAGAACAGATAGAGACAGATGCCCAGAAGATAGGGCGACGAGAGAGCCAGCCTGACACCCGCCCAGATACTGCCGCCGATCGGTTCACCCTGCCGACCGATCTGTCGAGAGGGTTGCGCCCTCGCCCATCGCTCCAGCTGAAGAACACAGAACCCGCAGGCGACGAGAAATCCTACCGAGATGAGCAGCAGCGCGGGAATCGGGATGAGATAGGTCAACCCTGTGGTGAGAAGCGGGCCGACCATCGCGCCGATACTGCCGCCGGCGGCAATCACACCAAAGAGTCGGGCGCCTTGCGTGGGAGTAAAGAGATCGGCCATGACACTCCAGAACACCGACACGACGAACAGATTGAACACCGACAGCCATACGAAGAACGTGCGGGCGGCCCACTGGGGAGACAGGTGGCTCATCATCGCCACGAAGAACAGGACCAAGTTGAGACCGAAAAATGCGTACACGGTCAGGAGCAACCGATACCGCGGCACGCGGGCGGAGAGCCACCCGAAGAGCGGCGTCACGAGCAGGAGCGTCACGAAGGTGGCGGTCATCATCCAGGGCAGGTGCTGCACCCCGCCCTGAATCGCCATCTCATCGCGAACGGGACGCAGAATGTAGTAGCCGCAGAGGAGACAGAAAAAATAGAGGAACGCCCAGCCCACCGGGACGGCTTCGTCCGGTTCTGCATCGGTCACCGAGGGGAGCACGTCTCGAAGCCAAGCCATACGAGCGGCATCCTGCCGTGACCGACTCTCCCGCGCAAGGAGAAAATTTGCTAGAATGCGCGAGGCCCACGATCTTGTGGCATTCTCACGGACGTTTGATGATCGACCTGCGCAGCGATACGGTCACGAAACCCACTGAAGCCATGCGAATGGCGATGGCACGCGCGGACGTGGGAGACGATGTTTACGGCGAAGATCCCACCGTGAATCGGCTGCAAGACATGGCGGCCACGATGTTTGCGAAAAAGGCCGCGCTCTTCGTGCCGTCCGGCACGATGGCCAATCAACTCGCCATTCGCCTCCACACGCAACCGGGCCAAGAAGTGATCGTCGAGAGTACGGCGCACATCGTGCGCTACGAGCAAGGCGCCGCCGGGGCGCTGGCAGGCGTCCAACTCCATTGGGTCGCGGGAACTCGGGGCCTCATCTCAGCCGAGCAGGTTGAGGCGGCAGTCCGTCCCAAAGACCCGCACACGATTCAAACGGCGCTGATCTGTCTGGAGAATACCCATAACAGCGGCGGCGGAACGATTTATCCGCTGGCGACGATTGAACGGATTCGCGCGGTGGCTGCCGCCCACGGCATCCCGATGCATTTGGACGGCGCACGATTATTCAACGCCGTCGCCGCCACTACCTTGCCACCGGCCTCCTATGCCCAGCACTTTGACACCCTGTCGGTCTGTCTCTCGAAAGGACTGGGGGCGCCGGTTGGCTCGCTCCTGATGATGAATGATCTGACCCTGCTCGATAAGGCCAAGCGTCTGCGCCGTATGTATGGCGGTGCAATGCGGCAGTCCGGCATCCTCGCCGCCGCCGGCATCTATGCGCTCGAGCACCATATCGGACGATTGAAAGTGGACCATGACCACGCCAAGCGGCTGGCGCGACGGCTACAACAAATCCCGACGGTCAGGATCAGTCCTCAAGATGTCGACACGAACATCGTCATCTTCGATGTGATCGGCCACCACCTGACTCCATCGGCAATCGTCGCCGCCTTGAAGCAGGAAGGGGTCTTGATCAATACAATCGGCGGCGCCAGCTTTCGTGCCGTCACCCATTTGGATATCTCCAGTGCGGCGATCGATCAAGCCTGCGACATCTTTGCCCGTGTATTGGCGGACTGAGGCGTCTGCTCATTGACACCTCTCCCGCTGAAATCTAGAATGCCGCGTGATGGAGCACCAATGCCGTTAGACGTTGTGTCGTTCAAACACATCAGCCGGGTCCTTGAGGTCACCGACTCGCTCGGTCTGAACCGCGAGTGGGTTGAAATCCCGCTGTCTCCAGAAAGCCCAGGTGTCGTCCGGCGGTTAGCCAACGGCAAATTGGAAATCATCGTTGATGCGGACCAACCGTTTGAGGACTGGCTGGGATCGCTCCCGAAACACATTCAGCTCGTACAGGGAGCCTAAATGGATAGCCAAGCCACCCACCCTATCCCGACGTCAGAAGAATTGAAGGCAGAACTCCTGGCGATGCCGGAGCCGCCGGAACAACCGGACCCGATCGACGAACCGGGATTCGAAGAGCTTGTCGCTGTGGCCTTGCGCCACGTCCGTGGTCGCCGCGGGGGCGATCTCGTCAGCGTGATCCTGGTGGGGTCCAGCGTCCGGCGCGCCATCACGACTCACAGCGACATCGATCTCATTGCGCTCGTGAAAGGACAGGCCGACGGCCACGAGATCGTCCGTGTCGCCGATCGTCTGGCCGACATCCGGTATCGCGGGCATCAAGAGTTTGAGGAGGACCTCCCCTACTCGCCGCGCCTCCCGTCGCTCTTGCGGAAAGCCCGCATCCTCTTCGATCACGA
>Ga0315290_10004408_pt1 | contig 10146 bp, 21 predicted proteins | sample YL17G12_0_MG_FD_203627 | JGI IMG/M metagenome (GOLD analysis project Ga0315290, IMG submission 203627) | Sediment microbial communities from Yellowstone Lake, YNP, Wyoming, USA - YL17G12_0 | ecosystem: Environmental > Aquatic > Freshwater > Lake > Sediment | place: USA: Wyoming | collected...
GGATCACGATAATCATGAACGCCACCAGCAGCAACCAGTATTGCCTATCGCTCATCAAACCCCGGAAATTGGATGGGATGCGTGCCACGATCCCAGCGAAGATGATCAGGGAAAGACCCTGATTTCGAATGCCGAATTCAGAGATCATTTCACCCAGCCAGATGGCAAACATCGTACCGCCTACCATCGATAAAAGGATGGTTAACGAAGGAATGACCATCCCCTGGGAAAATCCAAAGGGCACCACTTGTCCGTATTGGCGTGACATCGAGTTGAAGATGCTGATTTGGCCAAGCGCTGACAACGTCGCCATCGGGATGGTGAGGATCAGAGTCCACTTATCCATCCATTTGCGTGCTTCCGAAGGGTTATCCTCCTGCATTCTCTGCAGGGCAGGGATAATCGGAACAAGAAGCTGCAGGATAATTTGAGCGGTAATATACGGATAGACACCCATCGCGAGCAACGAGAATTTGGAGACTGTTCCCCCGGAGAGCATATCGAGGAATTGAAAGAAAGTTCCTCCACTCGCGCTCAATTGAGCAAGAAGCTGATTCAACACACCGTAATTGAGCCCCGGCACCGGAACATTCGCCGCAAAGCGATAGATGACAAGGATGCCCAGTGTTACGAGCAACTTGCGCCGGATGTCTTCAGACTTCCAGAGGTAACGCCACGCTGACCATCTTTTCTTCATGTGAATATCACCTAGAAGCAGAATTATTCAAGAGGTTCAATCGAACCGCCTGCGGCTTCGATCTTGCGTTTCGCGCCACTACTGACGCGATGCACACGAACTTTAAGCGGTACGTTAATCTCGCCGCGACCGAGCAATACCACAGGGTTACGCGGGTCGCGTAAGAGATGGGCGCCGGCAAGGGCTTCTGGAGTCACTTCCGTTTTCGCGGTGAAAGCCGACGTGAGCTGGTCCAGGTTGACTTCGTTATATTCGACCGAATTCAAGGCCGAAAAGCCTTCGCCTCGAATGAACGGGAGGCGTCTAAAGAACGGCAGGTTACCACCCTGGCGGTAGGTATGGCCACCCTGGCCGGAACGCGAGCCTTCGCCTTTGGTACCATGACCGGCGGTTTTACCCTGACCGGCAGAGATACCACGGCCGACACGCTTGCGGTTCTTTTTGGAACCTGGGTTGGGAATTAGATCGTGAAGTTTCATCGTTCGTTCCTACTCTTCAACCTTTAACAGGTGAATGACCTTGGTTATCATCCCACGCATGGCGGGTGAATCCTGGTGTTCAACGGTTTGATGCATGCGGCGCAGACCAAGAGCTCGAACGGTGCGTTTCTGAACTTCAGTATAACCAATCGGACTCCTGACCAGAGTTACGCGAATTGTCTTGGTTTCAGATTTTTTAGGCATGCTTCCTCCGTTCCCAGAAGGGTACAAGTTCCTCAACGGACTTTCCACGGCGGACAGCTTCTTCAGCCGGCGACTTCAACTGGTCCAGCGCATCGAAGGTTGCCATGACTCCGTTCAAAACATTGGAGGATCGCAGAGATTTGGTCAGGATATCGCGCACACCGGCAGCTTCGAGCACGGCACGGACACCGCCTGCGGCGATAACACCCGTACCGGGAGAAGCGGGTTTGAGTAAAACTCTTGAGCCAGCCACCTTGCCGATCACTTCATGAGGGATGGTCGTCCCGGAGAGAAATACCTTGCGTAAATCCTTGCGGGCGCGATCGGATGCCTTACGCATCGCATCCGGCACAGCATTTGCTTTACCGATACCCATACCCACTTTACCGTGGTTGTCACCCATAACAACTGTCACGCGGAACTGGAAGCGGCGTCCGCCTTTGACCACTTTGGCCACGCGTGCAATTTCGATCACGCGTTCGTCAAGGGGTTGTTCCTGTGAGGCAAAATCTTTTTTTTCGTAGTCCGACATAGTCTTCTCCATTAGGAGCTAGAATTGCAAACCGCCTTCGCGGGCGCCTTCAGCCAGAGCCTTGACTCGGCCAATGTAGCGGAAACCGCCACGGTCGAATACAACAGTTTCAATGCCCTTGCTCTTGGCGCGCTCAGCAACTGCTTTGCCAACCATGCGGGCTTGATCAATCTTCTTCTTGCCTTTGGTCTTGCTTCTCATTTCGGTATCAATGGTGGAAGCAGACACGAGCGTGTGACCGTCCATATCGTCGATCACCTGCGCATAAATTTCGCTTGTACTGCGGAATACACACAGGCGAGGCCGGCTGGTCGTGCCATAGACAGTCTTTCGAACACGGACATGACGCCGCTCACGAGCTTCTGAACGAGAATTAGGTGTCATGGATTAAGCCTTCGCTTTCCCGGATTTGCCGGCCTTGCGGCGGATTCTCTCACCCTTATAATGCAATCCCTTACCCTTATAGGGTTCTGGTGGGCGGGTCTTCCGGACGTCGGATGCCGTTTGGCCGACCTGTTCTTTGTCATAACCCATCACTTTAATCTGACGAGTCTTCGTATCCACTTCAAAGGAAATCCCCGCAGGGGGTTCGATCCTCACCGGATGTGAATAACCCAGGTAAAGGACGAGGGTCTTTCCATCCATTTCACCACGGTAACCCACTCCATCTATCTCGAGAATGTTCTCGAAACCCTTGTGGACTCCAAAAATCATATTATTTATAACTGCACGGGTTGTCCCATGCAGAGCGCGCTGGGCGGGGGCGTTTGAGTTACGGGTTACCATGACCAGCCCGTTTTCAAGGGCAATTTTGATCAAGGGAGAGAATGAACGGGTGAGTTCCCCTTTGGGACCCTTCACACGGACATTCGACCCGCTCACATCCACCTGCACGCCGGCTGGAACAGCCACAGGCAAGCGTCCAATACGAGACACGGTGATACCTCCTGCTACCAAACTTTACAAAGAATTTCACCACCCACGCCCAATTGGCGGGCACGCTGCCCGGTCATAATACCTTTGGGGGTGGAGAGGATTGCCACGCCGACACCGGAGAGCACCCAGGGGATATCCTGTTTTTTGGTGTATATACGGCGGCCTGGCCGGCTGATGCGGACAAGGTTGGTCAGTACGGGTTTGCGCGATCGGCGTTCACCGATGTACTTGATCTTGACGCGCAAAACCATTTGCCCTGGCTTTTCGCCATCCGCTGCTTCGAAATTTTCCAGAAAGCCTTCTTCCTTAAGAATCTTGGCGATCTCCGCCTTCATCTTGGAGTGGGGCATGGCAACCAATGCTTGACCAGCCATCGCACCATTTCGGATGCGGGTCAGCATATCTGCAATAGGATCAGTTAAACTCATGCTATCACCTCTATCCGGCTACCAGGACGATTTCATGACGCCGGGGATTTTGCCATCCAACGCCATTTCACGGAAGCAAATACGGCACAGGCCAAAGCGGCGGATATAACCTCGTGGACGACCGCAACGATTGCAGCGGTTACGCACACGCCCAGGATATTTGCGCCGCAATTCTCGATAAGACATGCATTTCTTAGCCATAACTTATGCTTCCTTCCTGAATGGCATTCCTAGCAATTGTAAAAGGACTCTTGCAAGTTCATCTGATTTTGCCGAAGTCACGATCGTGATCTCGAGTCCTCGAAGTTTGTCAATCTTGTCGTATTCGATCTCCGGGAAAACCAGCTGGTCACGTAAGCCCAGGGTGTAATTCCCACGTCCGTCCAGTTTGGGTGATACGCCGCGGAAGTCGCGCACGCGTGGCAGTGCCACATTCAACAAGCGGTCGACGAAATCCCACATGCGTTCACCGCGCAGCGTCACTTTGGCGCCGATAATACGACCTTCGCGCAGCTTGAAGTTCGCAATACTTTTGCGAGCCTTGGTCTGGATCGGTTTCTGACCGGTGATCTGCATCAAGTCAGCGGTCGCTGCCTCCAGGGCCTTGGGGTTGTCCATGGCTTCCCCTAACCCGACGTTGACGATCACTTTCTCGATGCGCGGAATCTCCATCACATTCTTCAGGCTAAAAGCCTTCATCAGCGCAGGAGCCACTTCATCTTGGTACTTTACTTTCATTCTTTTCATATTAACGCTCTCCGGCAGCAGGCTTAATCGATCAACGCCTGGCAGTTCTTGCAGACTCGATGCGCACCAGCTTCGTCGCGTTGAATGCTAACGCGTACAGCTTTACTGCACTTCGGACAGACCAGCATCACATTCGAAATACTGATGGCAGCTTCATACTTGATGCGGCCGGGGTCCATATTGCGGCCACCCTTGGTCTGCACCTGTTTCTGATGCTTGGTACGGATATTGACGCCCTGGACGGCAATGCGGCTCTGTTCGGGGATTACATTGATCACTTCCCCGCGCTTACCCTTGTCATCCAGGCGTCCGGTGATAATTTCAACGGTATCGCCTTTGCGAATTTTGACTTTCATTATCTTCGCTCCTGTGCTGGCTAAAGGACTTCCGGAGCCAGCGACACAATTTTCATGAAGCCCTTTTCACGCAATTCGCGCGCAACAGGACCAAAAATACGACTGCCCTTCGGGTTCTGGCCATCCGCGTCGAGAATGACCGCGGCATTGTCGTCAAAGCGGACTGTGGAACCATCTTCACGGCGCCATTCTTTCGCGCAGCGCACAATGACTGCCTTGACCACTTCGCTCTTCTTTACAGAGCCTTGCGGTGCGGCAGATTTGACCGTGGCAACCACCACATCCCCGATGTGACCATACTTGCGGGTGGACCCGCCGATCACGTGGATGACCAGGAGCTCACGGGCGCCGGTGTTATCCGCTACCTTGAGTCGAGATTCCTGCTGGATCATGTCTAGGCCTCCACCATCACGGTCTTGGTTTCTTTCTTAATGATCGATTCCACGACCCACCGCTTCTCACGGGACAGCGGGCGGCTCTCCACGATCTGGACCTGATCGCCAACCTGGCAGCCCAGCTCATCATGAGCCTTGAAACGCTTGCTCGTATGGACGACCTTGCGGTAGAGCGGGTGCCGGTAGGTCCGGGTTATCTCCACGACAACGGTCTTGGTCATTTTATTGCTGGTCACGAAGCCAGTCATACGACGACGATTATTCATAGTGCACCTTCCTACTTGACCGACTTCTGACTCAAGATGGTTTCCATGCGGGCAACGTCTCTACGGACAATCCGCAATCGGCTGGTATCGGTTAACTGTCCCGTAACTTGCTGGAAGCGAAGCTTCATCAGCTCTTCACGGGCATCTGTCAATTTGGCTGCAATCGCTTCGGCAGACAGGTCATTAATTTCTTTCGCGTTCATTTGCTACTCTCCTGCAACCAGATCACGGCGGTTGACAATTTTGGTTCTGATGGAGAATTTGTATTGCGCCATCTTTAATGCCTTCAGCGCTTCTAATTCATCCATACCACCAACTTCGAACATGATACGTCCTGGCTTGACTACTGCAACGTAGTACTCCACATTTCCCTTGCCGGAACCCATGCGGGTTTCAGGCGGTTTGTGGGTGTAGGCTTTGGCAGGAAAGATCCTGATCCATACCTTGCCACGGCGCTTCATCTCACGGACAATTGCGCGGCGGGCGGCTTCGATCTGTCGGGCGGTCACCCATCCAGGTTCAAGAGCCTGGAGACCATATTCGCCGAAGCTGACTTGCGCACCACGCAGGGCTTTGCCCCTCATGCGTCCGCGCATCTGCTTTCGCCACTTTACACGTTTTGGCATCAACATAGCAATATCCTCACTTTACAGGCATTCTAGGGCGCAATTACTCGCTGACGTACACGCCTTCGGTCGCCTCGGCTTTTTCTTCGAGCTCTTGCTTCATCTCACCCTTATAGACCCACACCTTGACGCCAATGCGTCCATAAGTGGTCAGGGCTTCAGCGCGGGCAAATTCGATGTCGGCCCGCAGGGTTTGCAGGGGTACGCGACCCTCGCGGAGCCAGACAGTTCGCGCCATTTCAGCGCCTGCCAGACGTCCGGCAACTTCGATTTTGATGCCACCCGCACCCTGGCGCATGGCTTGCTGGATGGCACGTTTCATGGCGCGGCGGTATGCGATGCGGCGTTCCAGCTGGTCGGCAATATTGTGAGCGACCAAAAACGCATCCGTATCCGGCGCAGAAATTTCCTTGATATCGAGGTCGACCTTTTTGCCGACCAGTTCCTGAAGGCTCTCGCGGATCTTCTTAATGCCTTCTCCCTTGCGTCCAATGAGCAGTCCGGGCTTGGCGGTATAGACGCTCACCTTGACTTTGCCAGGGAAGCGTTCCACGTCCACACGGGAAACTCCAGCCTTGGAGGAAGACTCGCCCAGAATCAATTTGCGAATTTTAAAGTCCTGGTGCAACTGCTCACGGTACAGAGCGCCTTCGGCAAACCAGCGTCCAGACCAGCCGCGGCTGACATTAAGGCGAAAACCTACAGGATGTACTTTACGACCCATAATATCTCCTTAACTTTCTTGCTTTATTAAACACTGCGCTCGCGCAAAATAATGGTGATGTGTGATGAACGGCGTAAAAGCGGTTTGAACCGGCCGCGGGCACCGAAACGGCGCCACTTGCGGGTGGGAGCTTCGTTCGCGAAGACAGTCGCAACGATCAAATCATCACGGCTTACGCCGAAATTCTCTTCAGCATTCGCAATGGCTGAGGTCAACAGCTTTTGGACAGGTTCAGCCGCGCCTTTGGGTGTGAAGCGCAGAATATCAAGCGCCTCATTGGCTCCCTTGCCCCGGATCTGATCAATGACCAGTCGGACCTTTTGCGCAGGGATTGAGAGATGGCTCAAATGAGCACGATAATCAGCCATGGCTCTACACTACTCCCTTGGTGGCTTTCTCAGCGGAGGAGCTCAGGTGACCGCGGAAAGTGCGCGTTGGGGCAAATTCACCCAGACGGTGCCCAACCATGTTTTCAGTAACATAGATCGGCACATGGCGGCGGCCGTCATGCACAGCCACGGTGTGTCCCACCATCTGAGGAAAGATGACACTCGCGCGGCTCCAGGTGCGGATGACTTTCTTCTCGCCACGCTGATTCATCGCTTCGACTTTTTTCAACAGTTTCGGGTCAATGAAAGGACCCTTCTTCAATGATCTAGACATAGTATCGACCCTCGTTTACCTGGTCGGCGCCTAGCGGTTGGTCTTGCTGCGGCGGCGCACGATGTACTTATCCGTTTGCTTGTTGCGGCGAGTCTTGTAACCCAGAGTGGGCTTGCCCCATGGGGAGCGCGGACCCGGTTTACCGATCGGCTGGCGGCCTTCACCACCACCATGCGGGTGGTCGCGCGGCGACATTGCAGATCCACGAACGGTCGGGCGAATGCCCATGTGGCGCTTACGTCCTGCCTTGCCCAGCTTGATGTTTTTATGGTCCAGATTGCCAACCTGACCAATGGTGGCATAACAATTCTGCCGGATCAAACGGACTTCTCCAGAGGGCATGCGGATCTGGGCGTAGTCACCTTCCTTGGCGACCAACTGAGCTGCGGTGCCGGCGGAGCGGACGAGCTGGCCACCCTTGCCTTCCTTCACTTCGATGTTGTGTACAAGTGATCCCACTGGAATGTTGGAAATCGGCATGCAGTTTCCGGTGCGGATTTCTGCCTGGGCGCTGGTAATGACCGTATCGCCGACCTTCAGACCAATTGGAGCGATGATGTAGCGCTTTTCGCCATCCGCATAGTAAAGCAGCGCCAGACGGGCAGTGCGGTTTGGATCGTATTCAATCGCAGACACCTTGGCGGGAATGTTCAGCTTTTCACGCTTGAAATCCACCAGGCGGATATTGCGCTGGCTGCCGCCGCCCTGGTGGCGGACGGTCACGCGGCCGTAGGAGTTACGTCCACCGTGCCGGCGGCGAGGAACGATCAGCGAGCGCTCGGGCGTATCCTTGGTGATTTCATCAAAGGTGTAGCCTGTCATGCCCCGTTGACCGGGTGTTACCGGTTTATACTTCTTGATAGCCATTACTTCACCCCTTCAAACATTTCAAGGGTCTCGCCAGCGGCAAGCGTGATCACGGCTTTTTTATAGCCAGGTCGGCGCACCATCAGGCGGCGACTCTTGGCTCGGCGACCACGTTTGGCTGCGGTATTGATAATATTTACTTTGAGGACCTTTTTATCAAGAAGTTGTTCAACAGCATCCTTGACCATGGTCTTGGTCGCGTCACCAGCGACTTCAAATGTGTATTGGTTTAATTTGCCCGTTTGATAGCTCGTTTTTTCTGTGACCAGCGGGCGGCGCAGTACTTCGTAGATAGTTGTCATCGCGCACCTCCTAACCCAATTGGGTCTCCAGAACTTCAAGGGATTTTACAGGCATGACCAGCTTATCGAAGCTTAATAAATCACGAATGTTGAGGTAACCTGCCATGACCACTTTCGCATCCGCGATATTGTGCGTGGCGCGGGAAACCATATCGTACTCATTGGTTTTCTCGGGGATCAGAACCAAGGCGGACGCGTCACCGACTAACTTGAACAGGGACGCAGCCATGATCTTGGTTTTGGGTTCGGCCAGTGACAAATCATCGACCAGGATAATACCTGATTCAGTTGCCTTCACGGTCAAGGCGGAACGCAGGGCGGCTCGGCGCATTTTGAGCGGCATACGCTGGGTGTACTTGCGGGGGTGTGGCGTATGGATCCGTCCACCACCCACCCATTGCGCTGCGCGGATGGAACCCTGGCGTGCGCGACCGGTGCCCTTCTGCTTCCACGGCTTGCGGCCGCCGCCCGAAACTTCTCCGCGGACCTTCGTCTCATGCGTACCGAGGCGGGCATTCGCCATCTGACGAATATAAGCCTGGTGCATCAGGTCCATATTGATTGGGGCTTCGAAAAGCGCGGCAGGCAGTTCCTTCTTGCCGACTTTCTCACCTTGCATGTTGAAAATATCTACCTTCATAGTAGTCTTGCTCCCATATCATCGCGTAGCAGGTTACTGCTTCCGCGCCTCTTTGATCATAACCAGACCACCCCTGGGGCCGGGAACGGCACCATTGACAGCGATCAGGTTGCGTTCGGCATCCACCAGGATGACTTTCAGGTTCTGCGCAGTGACACGGTCATTGCCCAAATGACCAGGTCTGCGTGAACCTTTGTAGACACGCCCCGGAGTAGTTCCAGAGCCATTTGAGCCTGGTGCCCGCGCACGATCCGACTGACCATGGGTCGCTTTACCACCCTTGAAGTGGTAGCGTTTGATAGCACCGGCAAATCCCTTACCTTTGCTGGTGCCGACCACGTCTACATGTTCGCCGGCAGCAAACACATTCACCTTGATCGGGTCGCCGACTTTTGATTCAGGGGATTTGATGCGGAATTCACGCAAAAAACGCAGGGGAGGTAACTCATTGGTTTTGAGATGACCTAATTGCCCACCCGTTAAGCGCTTGGGGTTCACTTCGCCGAAACCAAGCTGAACCGCTGAATAGCCATCGCTTTCAGGGAGACGTACTTGCGTGACATAACAAGGCCCAGCTTCGATGATGGTGACCGCATGCGCGGAGCCATTTTCATCGAAGATCTGGGTCATACCGATCTTCTTTCCAATCAGCCCTTTCAACATCTCAGTTGTCTCCTTCATAAAATTTATTCGAGACTGTCAACCTGGGCTTAGGTTGCATCATCTCTTGGCAGTGCAGTCAATCGGTCTGCTGCGACTCACAGGTTTGTGGAGTCCACGCACAGGACCGTTCTTGCGCTGTCTTATCCAGACCAACTGGCCTGACCAGGCTTTCTCGTCAGACCAGTAAGGTGAAAAGACGAAATAATTATTAGATTTTGATCTCGATATCCACGCCCGCCGGTAAGTTAAGCCGCATCAGCATATCGATGGTCTTTGAATCTGGATCAAGTACATCGATCAATCGATTATGCGTACGGATCTCAAAGTGCTCGTGAGAGTCCTTATCGATGAATGTAGAGCGACGTATTGTAAACCGTTCTATCTTGGTTGGCAAGGGTACAGGACCCACCACTTGGGCACCACTACGCTCTGCAGTCTCGACGATTCTTTTGGCAGATTGGTCAAGTACGCGGTGATCATACGCTTTGAGGCGGATGCGAATTTTCTGTTTCGTCATTTTTTAATCCTACTCAATGATCTTGGTGATGACACCCGCGCCAACGGTCAACCCGCCTTCGCGAATGGCAAACTTAGAACCCTGCTCCAACGCCACCGGCACGA
>Ga0315290_10004410_pt1 | contig 10141 bp, 11 predicted proteins | sample YL17G12_0_MG_FD_203627 | JGI IMG/M metagenome (GOLD analysis project Ga0315290, IMG submission 203627) | Sediment microbial communities from Yellowstone Lake, YNP, Wyoming, USA - YL17G12_0 | ecosystem: Environmental > Aquatic > Freshwater > Lake > Sediment | place: USA: Wyoming | collected...
CCTGGAAGGTTCGGTCGTCTAGCTTCGGTGTCGGCAGTGCCATCTTAAGCCTCCTTGTCAGAGTTAACGGGACAGGTAGAACGGGTAAACCAGGGCGCGCTGATCGCTGGTCGCTTTCACTGCATATTTGATTCTGATCAAGAGGCGGGAGGTGTCTCCAGCATCGGAGCTCACATCAACCTCCATCACTTCAATCCGGGGTTCCCACCACCCCAGCGCCTCCTCAACATACTGTTTGACCAGGCCCCAACTCGTCGCGTTGTTGGGGGCGAAGATCAACTCGTGAATGCGGCAGCCGAAGTCGGGACGCATGCGTCGCTCCCCTTTGACCGTACTGAGTATGACTAGCATGGACTCCTCAATGTCATTCTCGCGGCGAGCGAAAGCCAATCCGCCTCGGCCATTCACGCCTACAGGGTAATGCCACCCGGTGCCGAGGATATCTCCTGCTGCAACGTTCGTTTTCATGTATCTTGCCTCCTTCGAACTCAGCCAATGAGCACGGTTGCCGTGGTAGAGATCACCTGACCCACCGGCAGGTCTGCAGGGTCGTTGCAGGTCATGGCAGTATCGCCATTCCTGGCTGCGGGCTTCCCGTTGATCAAGACAGTGGTGCTGCCCATGATGATCTGGCCCTGATTGCTGGGAGGCTTCTGGAACGAAGGGCCTCCAATCGGGATATGGGGGGGCATATTCGTCGCGGTGCTGTTAACGGTGGCTGCCGGCACTCCCAGGACAAATACATCAGTGCTCAGTCCTCCGTTGATGGTGCCGATGAAGGGATGAGGGACTGGAGTAGGCACCGGGCCACCCGGAGACGGCACCATAACAATATGGATATCGGCAGCCAGCATTTGATCCCCCTGTTTGGCCGCAGGTTGTCCCATCCTTTACCTCCTCATCTAGTTGAGCTTGATCATGGCGCCTTTTATCTCCACGACGCCGCTGCCCTCGATCTTGATATTGCCGCTCGATTTAATCTCGAGGTTGGCCTGGGCTGAAACCGAGATGTTCATGCCTTCGATAGTCACTTTGTCGGCAGATTTCAGATTGACTTGCCTGTTGGTCTTGCTCAGGGCAAGATGGTTATCCGGGTCACCTAGATTGAGCGACGTGTCATTGGGGCTGTCCATAATCTTGAGCCCCATCTTTTCGTGGGTATCGATATGGATGGCAATAGCCTTCCCGGAGACAACAAGGTTGGATGAGTCGGAAGGCTGTGATTTTTGGCTCCACAGACCGCCGACGACGATAGGGCGGTTGATGTCTTCGTGTTCAAAAACCACCAGCACCTCGTCTCCAACATCGGGGATCCACACCAGCCCCCTGTCCTTGCCAGCCCCCGGAGCTGCTAATCGAGCCCAGTTGCTCTCGTGGGAATTGGTCAGGGTGGGGTATTTCAGCTTCACCCGGCCCAATTTGTCTGGATCATCATTGTTGGTCACCACGCCCAGCATGGGGCAGTGACTGGTGCTTCCGTTTTGCCCGGCGGGTACCAGGAGTTCACTCAAGGTAGTAGCATGGCAGCCGCCGGCAGTGAACTGAGTGGTGTATCCAGAGGCGTCGCGGCGGTGCAGGGCATGTGTAACACGGTACGTTCCGCTGAAACGGGTGCCGACACCCTCTAACTGTACTGTGGCGCCTGCCTGTATGGCGGGATTCCCAGAGCAAACGCATTCTGCCTCAATGAAGCCCTGGCCTATTTCATTGCAGACAGACTGAGCCAGAGCATCGGCCTCAGCCTGAGTAGACACGGGTCGGTCCACGACAATCTTCTTCGCTGCTATGCCGAAGGCCTGCTGGGCCGCCTGACCTCCCTGCCGGGTCTCACCAATACGGGGCGTGTCCTGAGGCGTGGTGGCCCGCCCCACTATCTGCTGCTGCTTGCCGGGATCCCATCCCTGGACAACCACTTCTGATACCTGCAGCGCTGTGCTCATGCGAGCATTGAACTCGACGAGATCGGTGGCCCATTCGACCACAGGGGCTTGGCCTGCGCCAGCAGGTGCTTTGACGAAATGCAGGGTGCCTTCTTCTACAAAGAGGCGATAACCGATGCGGCGGGCACGCTGTGTCAGAAACTCCCAGTCGGTCTGGTTATCCTGGAGCACATGATCGTGCACCTGCGGAGTAGTGTCTATCTTGCCTTTCAGGCTGGCTTCATTTGCGATCTTGTTGGCGATATCGCTATCGGTCATCTGCACAAAGGAGCGGCTCTTCTTGTCCCGGTTCAAACGGTGAGACCGGTCGTAACCGCGGAGCACCAGAGCAGGGCCCGTAATAGGGGTGAACTGCGGTTCAATAGCAGTGATTTCGCCAGAGATCAGCTTGATCTCGCTTCCGCCGTTAGCGGCTGATACTTCGACGGTCTTGCCAATGGCGAAAGAGTCAGCATCAATCCACTTGATGTTTGGATCGCGGAGGTGCACCGCAAACATATCAGGCAAGAACAGGCTGTCATCCACCTCGATGGAGATGACGCTATCCATGACTTCCTCGGAGGCATCGGTGCCGTCAATTTTGAGGTACATTCGTGGCACTAGCTGTGTCGTTATTGGCATAGGTCTCTCTCCTCAGGGCTTCGGTGGGATAGCCAGTGCCTGGCCTACCGCCAGACTCAAAGGATCCTCCACATCATTGGTATCGGCCAGGAAGCGCCATAGTGATGAATCGCCGTACTCGTCGTAGGCAATCCAGTCGAGGGTTTCTCCTTGCTTGACTCTCCGCGTTCTATAGCCTTGAACGCTCATGGTGGTGGGGTTCTGGCCAGGATACTTGCCTTCCTCTGCTGCCTGCTGGAAGCTAACAGTCATCGTTGATCTCACCGGCGTCCCGTCGCCAAGGAACATGGTGAACGTCTGGTCGATGTTGGTAATGACTGCCTTGAAGGACCATGTCTGCCCCCAGCGGAACTCACAAAGGGGAGGCCGACCCTCGTGTCCCTTGTCCTTGGTATTGGGATTGATCATCATCAACTTCCAGATCTTGTTGGTAAACATGGTGCGCACGTCCGCCCCTCTCTCGTAGGTATCGAAGAAGAGCTCCATCGTAAGGGTCATGCCCCCCCCACCCTGAAAGTTGATCTCGGGCACGTTCTTGCCTATGATGACGCTGGAGTTCCAGGTGTTCGTTTTCTTAAACGTGTATGCCTTAGGATTGAACATGCACGGAATGACCTCGAATGTATCAAGGTTGGTGATAGCGGCTTTGGTTAGCAGACTTGCTCCAGGCATGACTTATTTCCTTTCCTCAAGGTAATCGGTAGTGCCCAACCGGGAAGTCTCCCTTCTTCGATTGAGCCCCCCTGAACGGGTTCATCCTTCTGGTTCCCTCCAAAGCCATCTTCCTAACTGCCGAAGGCACGGCGCTCCTTCTCCAAAGATAACCGTCGCTTGATAATCTGATATACATCTCGAGCCAGAGAATCAATATCCACGCTTGGTGCTCCGGATTGATCTGCCGCAGCAGTGGTTGTGGCCTCCGCAGAAGCCGATGCTGCACCGCTATCCCCTCCTCCGGTTGGCCGGTTCAGGGACGCCGTCGCCACGCTTGCTGTCGCTCCTTCGCTGTGCTGTGGAGACCCGGCAAAAACGGCCACAGGCAGCTCCCCACCTGATGCCCTCCATTTGCCATGGCCGGCCTGTGCTGTCGGGAATTGAAGAGCAGCCTCCAGAGCGCTCACCGGCACTGCGCGGCTCTCCCAGAAGTCCGACTCAGCCCCCGCAACGGCGTCATCTCCCTCACCCCCCACAGGGCTCAGACTCCTCGGTGGTTGGAACTCTCTCCGCATAGAATCGAGAAGGCTGGATCGAGTCAAAGAGGGTCCAGCGAAGGAGGGATAGTCTTCCGGAAGAATGGCGAAACGCTTCTCGAAAGGAAACTCAAGTGTTTTCTGATCGTCTGCCAATCTTGCTTCCGCTATTGCAGGCTGACTGAAGCCGAAGGGAAGTCTGCCGCCCACTGGTAGACCCGGCATAAAGGGCCTTGGCCCTGATACACTTGACCCTCTTGCAGCACCAGGCATCGCTGTTTCGAGCCGCGGGCCTTCCGCTCCTTCTGCCGCAAAGGCACTAGAGCCTTCTTCAGACTTCATTGACATCTGGCGCATGGGGATGCGGTACCTGTGAACAATGTCAAAGGACAAGGGTGTGCCTGTCTCTCGATAGGGCGCTCGGCTCGGGATATCATGGACTGCGAAAGCCCCTTCGGATACCCTCCTCTCTTCTGCCTCATTCGGCCGCTGCCCCGGCTCTGCCGTCTGCTCCCTCCCAGGTCCGGCGCCTGGTTTCTTGGCGATATCCGAATTTGCATCAATCATTATTGCTGAACGATAGTGATCGGCTGCAGATGTCAGAGAGTTCTCCAGCGTGGAACCTCGGAGGGGCACCCTCGTCGGCTTCTGCTCCTCCTGGCTGCCTTCTGTTTCCGCTGGTGCGGTTATCCCCGGGGATGACTCGATGCTTTCCCCTCTTCTGGCAAGATGGCTCCAGACAGTGCTCAAGTCGACGACCCGGCGAGCCTTATCCAAGAGCAGCCTGGATAAGTCTGGCGAAGACGAAGGCCGCCTTGTTTGTCTGGCCTGCTGACGGGGCCCAGTCAGATCATGCCCCGTGATGCCTTCGGGCTCCTCTGCAGCCAATGTCTCATTCAGGCCACTCACATGGTGATGGGTCGGGTCCCCGGCAGCGGGCAGTACTTCGTCCGTCCGTGGATGATGAGTGACGGAAGAGACATCCTCTTGAGGACTGATTATGTGGTCATGACCGGCTTGACCCTGGACGGGGACGGTCAATCGAGGGCTGATACGCTGTATCAGGCTGTCTAGCCTGAGCAGACTCTGAGAAATGATTTTGTGGGGAGGCCGGTTCTCCGGTCCGGGGAGCACAGCGGCCGAATCTGCGGCATGACTATCAACCCCGGCAGACTCCTGGCGAAGCTGTGGAGCGATAGCCTCATCGCTCTCCCGGCCAGGATAACCATCTGGGATGGCATCAGGATGACCAGCACCATAAGTATCGTCGGTGTATCCCTCGTCCGTAAAGGCTGGCTGGCCACCGAACATCCTTTCCGGCCGGGAAGCCCAGGTGAAGTTCAATGGCTCACCTGAGCGTGAGGATCTCTCGAATTTGCTTCGCAGATGGATAATCATATCTTGAATCGGCGAGAGTATTCTGTCTACCCATTCATCCACAGCCAGGCCGGTGCTGTCTGCCCTCCAGATGGGCAAGCGGTCCGGCTGCTGGTTTGGCAGAGTGAAGCGAAGATAACGGGTCAGCCGCTCAATGAGCCATCGGGGCCGGCTGGCAATGCGGGCCGCAAAATCAGCGCTGAAACTGGGCCTAGGCCGGCTCCCACGCGGGGTGGGCCATGAATAGTCAGGAGCGCCACCAGACGGTGCGGCGTTGACGCCGCTATTCCCATTTGGCCCGGCCGGTCCTGTCTGCCCCCCGCCACCAGATTGATTCATTAGACGACTCCCCTGACTGCTATGTTCACGGTCGTGCTCATGCCTTCGTGAGCCAGTTCCAGTGTTTCGATGGATATAGCGTTTTCACCAGCCTTGAAGGCAGGGCCGACCCATTTTACCGGGAAGGCATTGGAAAAATTCCACCGCTTGACCGGAATGTGAGCGGCATGGTAAAGGATAACGGAAACACTCTTGCGCGTCACCGAGCCATTCATCACGTCCTCAAACCATAACCACAGCTCATCGGTATAGGCGACGCCTCGCTTCAAGGTGATGTTGGAGGACTCCTTGGTCCTGCCGGGCAACTTGTGAACGTAGTCATTACAGCCGCCCTCTGGATAAGGGAAGACATCGACTTCTGCCTGTAGTCCCGAGAATTCACTGAACAGCGCGTGCTGTATGTGGCCTATCTCGATGGAGAAACTATGGGTGGTGAAAGGATCGATACGCAGACCAGGTACCGCCATCTTTCGTTGTCCCCTTCCTAGCCGGGAATAACGCCCCGCTCCCGTTCAAGGACTAGGTCTTGTACCATCAGGCGATAGACCTTGGAAGCCAGTTCCTGTGGATCTATCTGCATTGCAGCATTTGAACTCTGCCGGTCGACCTGCCCTTGAGTTGCCAGTGCCCTGCTGACCACTTCCTCACTGGCCTGGGCCTCCTCCTCCGCAGCTCGCTGCAGTACTACACTGCTGACCTGGAGGGAAATCCGGCCAGCTTCGCCACCCGACAGTGAGAAAGCACCTCTTTGAAAAGATGGCTGCTGCAGATTCTCAGTGCGCGAACCGGTGGGTGGCTCTGCATCATACCGCCTCCAGCCGCCGGGTGGTGACGCTGCCTTGCCCTCCCGAGGCATAGTCACCTGGTCACCTTCCTGGCTCAGATGCTGAGGATCAGTTTGCTGGACAACATGAGTGATCTCGTGGGCCAGGAGACCGCTTCCCTGGGGAGTCCGTGCGCTCAGCTTCTCGGCGGGACCAAAGATATGGCTGTGCACCGCAAAAGCTTCGGCGCCCAACCTCTTCGCCAGTTCGGCCGCCTGGCGGCTGTCGTGGATGCGCACGTCACCGAGGTTTCGCCCAAACCAGGACTCGGCGCGGCGCCGGGTGGCCTCATCCAGTGGCTTGCCTGCACCCAGAAATCGCTGCAGCCACTGGATGAGCATGTCTCTCTCGTCCGCCGATGTGGGGAAGCCGGATTTGCCCTTGGGCCATGCCATATCCTGGCTTCCCGTTATTCCAGTTTTGTCCGCCACGGTACACTAATTCCTTTCCCGGTTTCACCTGAGCACAGCGTCAGGCCATGGCAATGCCGGCAAGGTGCCCGATCGACAGGAATCCAATTTCAACGCTCAGATCATCCCGCCGTAGTTGCCTCAGTGATCTTGTTGTTAATCTCAGCAATCTGCTCTACCCACTGCCGTCTCTCGCCATGCTCCATTTCCAGGATGTTCTGGAGCGGCCAGTGAAAGTAGTAGGCGATGTAGGCTACCTCCTCATACAGTCGATCGAGGGGGTAGCCGGTTATGCCCCCCCCAAGCGGTTCATGTCCACCGCAAAGCTGTGGTTACATTCCGGGCAGGTGGCCGGGATCAGGCTACTGCCATTCTCGTTGACCTGGCGGTAGAAGTCCTGCAGGTATGCCAGGTCGGCTGAGAACAGCCCTTCTATCACCCCGGTGTTGATGTCCTCCAGTGTGCCCATCTTGGTGACCACCCTGGATAGCAGGACGATCACCAAGTAGGCTTGATTCGATTTCACCCGCATGTCCTTCAGCGGGAAGATTTCGTCGGCAGCTGTGCCCAGGCGCATTACTCCCTTCTTATGAAGGTTGCCCTCCTTGTCCACATAACCTCGGGGCAGATTGAACTCAAACTCCGTTTGAAGAGCCATTTCCACACCTCCCGCAAAGACTCGAAAGACTTACTTAACCCTCTTCATCCCCTCATGGGATATGGTCAGCTCCTCCACAGCAATCTCGTTGGTACCCGCATTCAGGGCTGGCCCCGAGACCTTGACCGGCCAGGCACTGACGAAATTCCACCTGGCGACTTCCTTCATGGCTTGGTCATACATGATGATGGAGCCGTCTTTGCGGGCGTCCGCCACCTTGCCGTCCTCCACCTGCTTGCGCCAGCTCCATATTTCCATATCGTTGGTAACGCCTCGCTTGAGGACAACATTCTGCCACTTCATGGTACCCGGCACTTTCATGACGGTAGGTATTCCCCCTTTGGTGACCACCTTGTGCTCCACAACGTCGCTCTCGGAGCCAAGGCCGCTGCATTCCTTGAACATCCCTGTGACTTTGCCGCCCACGTCCACGTAGAAATTCACCGATACTAGCGGATCTATGCGTTTTCCTGTTCCCATCGTCGTTTACCTCCTTTGAGTTACTCTGCTACTGCGCCACCGCCAGCCCACTGGCTGATACGGAAGATGACAAATTCCGCCGGCTTCACCGGCGCCAGCCCGATCTCAATGATCACCTGGCCGGCATCACGCACAGATGGCGGGTTGAGTTCCTCGTCGCACTTGACGTAGAAGGCTTCACCTGCGGTGGTGCCAAAAAGCGCCCCATCGCGCCATACCCTGGTGAGAAAGGCGGTGATATCACGCTTGATGCGCTCCCACAGATCTACGTCATTGGGCTCGAAGACCACCCACTGGGTGCCCACCTCTATCGATTTCTCCACAAAGTTGAAGAGACGGCGCACATTGATGTAGCGCCAGGAGGCATCACTGGAAATGGTTCGAGCGCCCCACACACGAATACCGCGTCCCGGGAAGGCGCGGATGCAGTTGATGCCCACCGGATTGAGAGCATCCTGTTCGCTCTTGGTGATCTGCATTTCCAGCCCCAGTGCTCCCTGGACGACTTCATTGGCTGGTGCCTTGTGGACCCCTCTCTGAGTATCGCTGCGGGCATAGATCCCGGCCATGTGGCCGCAGGGTGGGATAAACATGCCTTCACCATTTCCCAGAGGGTTGGTCACCTTGATCCATGGGTAATACAGGGCGCCATACTTGGAGTCGTAGCCGGCTTCGTTCACTCGCCAATCCTTGACCTCCTGGGGATTCATCCCGGGAAGACAGTCGATGATGGCAAAGCGGTCCTTCATGTTGGTGCAATGGCTGAGCATGGCAAGTTGCACTGCCTTGGCTCCTTCTCGGGAGATCTTGCCCGCCTGGTACAAGGCCATAAGATCAGGGACGCAGACCATGGTGACATCGTCAGCCAGCTCAAATCCAGCTACACCTGACCGAGCGGCAGCATTGCCGACTATTGCGTCAGGGGTAATCTCCTTCACCAGGAGAGCCTTTGCTTTTACCGTAGTGAGGGCATACTTTCCCTCGGCCGGCGTTTTCTCTGCCAGGCTCAGGTCTGACGGCTTCTCGGTTATCCTGATCAACACGGACTCCTTGTTGACCACCTCCAGCACATTTCGAACTCCCTTGCCCTTTTTAGGGCTAAGGTTTTCGAAGGTCTCCTCTTTTGAGCCCCTGCGCACAATAAGGTTGAACCGATCCTCTGGAACATCCTCACCAGAGGACTTAATGATCTCAACCGTGATCTCGCCCGCCGGCACGCCAGGTTCGAGTGCAGTGACAGCGAAGGTCTCAATGGAAGGCTGGGCTCTGCTGGGCAGTGCCGCTTGAGTCGTTATCTCTGCCGCGGCTGCTTCGCCTTCAACCCCGGGGAGGCGACTGACATAGCAGCTGCCACCGCCGTTGTTGAAATAGCCGTACACGGCGTGGGCCAGATATCCGCCGGGCAGGAAGGTGCCGAATACGTTGACGAACTGGCTCCAGTTGGCAATAAAGGTGGGCTGGTTCATAGGCCCCCTCTCCGCGAAGCCAACGAAAGCTGCGACGGATGTGCCTACGCCCTCAATGGGCTTTGATCCCTTGTCGACTTCTTCGACATAGACACCAGGGGAGAGATATTGTGGTGACATTCTATAACCTCCTTCCGAATTTCTATCTTGGCCGGCGGTCGTGGTCTTTCATCCGCATGAGCGATGGACGACCGCGTTCCGGCGTCTTTGCAAGGCCATCTTCCTCTAGCCTGATCCCCTCATCTCATACTCCTCCTTTCTCCTGCTGACGCAACACAAGAATCACAGATCAAGGTCATAGCTGGCGCTGGGCACATTCACTCGCATCTGGCGCTCCTTCTCTCCGGGAGCCGCGATCTTGAAAGTGTATGAGCCGAGCCCCAGCTTGCGCAGAGCGTACCGGCCATCTTTGTCTGTAGTAGCTGTCATCTGCAACTCCTTCACCAGGATGGTCGCACCGGGCACCACCTGATCCGGCTTTCCCTTGCGGTGCACAACGCCGCTTATCTGAACAGATTCCTCTGGCGATTCTCCGTTGCCGCGGAACTTAAAGACCTTGGTCTTGACCTCCGCTGCGCTGGTCTCAAGATCGAGATCCAGGGGTATGGTGACCACATAGCTGATGGAGGGCTTGAGTTGATTATCCAGGGCGGTCCAGAAATCGGCAGCGTTTCTTAGAACGCCGTCTGGCTGGGCGGTAAGGGTGCGCAGCGGCCACTCCAGCTCTCTCAGCCCTCCCGAGAGCATCTCTTCAGGCAGCTCTCGATAAAGGAAGAGCGTCTTCATAAGATGTCCCAGGAGGCGGTGCTGGTCAGCCATATCATTGGTCCACACGG
>Ga0315290_10004411_pt1 | contig 10138 bp, 10 predicted proteins | sample YL17G12_0_MG_FD_203627 | JGI IMG/M metagenome (GOLD analysis project Ga0315290, IMG submission 203627) | Sediment microbial communities from Yellowstone Lake, YNP, Wyoming, USA - YL17G12_0 | ecosystem: Environmental > Aquatic > Freshwater > Lake > Sediment | place: USA: Wyoming | collected...
TCCTTCTCGTACGGCGATCGGCCGGTGCTACGGGAGGTGTCGCTGTCGGTGGGGAAGGGCGAGATCGTGGCGCTGGTGGGTACGTCCGGCGGGGGCAAGACCACGCTCGCCAACCTGCTGCCCCGCTTCTGGGACGTCTCCGGAGGCCGCATCACCATCGACGGGACCGACATCCGCGAGGCGACGCTTCAGAGCCTCCGCTCCCACATCGCGCTCGTCACCCAGGAGACGGTGCTCTTCAACACCAGCGTGCGCGCCAACATCGCCTACGGCCGGCCCGACATCCCGCTCGCCGAGGTCGAGCGGGCGGCGCGCATGGCCCACGCCGAGGAGTTCATCCGGGCGATGCCGAAGGGCTACGACACGGTGGTCGGGGAGCGCGGCGTGTTGCTCTCCGGAGGCCAGCGCCAGCGCATCGCCATCGCACGCGCCTTCCTAAAGGACGCCCCCATCCTGCTCCTCGACGAGGCCACCAGCGCCCTCGACGCCGAGAGCGAGCGGGAGGTGCAGCGCGCGCTCGAGACCCTCATGGGCATCGGGGAGGGCCGGGTGGGCGCGGCCCATCGGACCACGCTCGTCATCGCCCACCGGCTCTCCACCATCCGCAGCGCCGATCGGATCGTCGTGCTCTCCCACGGCCGGGTGGCCGAGGTGGGGCGTCACGAGGAACTCATCGAGAGGAGCGGGGAGTACGCCCGCCTGTACCGGATCTACGAGGGCGGCCTGCACGAGGGGGCGGAAGCAGGATGACCTCCCGGCGCGCCGCCGCGGTGCTCGGCGCGCTGCTCGCCGCCTGGGTGGCCTTCGGCCTCTTCACCCGGGCCCGGCGTGCGCCCCGCCCCCCGCCGCCTCCGGGCGAGATGCGGGGCGCCTGGCACGTCCACACCACCCGGAGCGACGGGCGGGGAGATCTCGACGAGGTGGTTCGCGCCGCGCGGGAGGCCGGCCTCCAGTTCATCGTCGTCGCCGACCACAACGTGCTCGCCCCCGGCGACGGCGGGTGGCGCGACGGCGTGCTGGTGGTGCCGGCCACCGAGATCTCGGCCCCCTACGGCCACGTGGTGGCCATCGGCCTCTCCCGCGAGGTGACCAAGGAGGAGCGGCAGCGGGACACGCTCGGAACCGTGAGGCGCCTCGGAGGCGACGCAGTGCTGGCCCATCCCTTCCACCCCGGCCGCCCCTTCACCCGCTGGAGCCGCGACGACTGGTCCGGGATGGAGGTCGTCTCGAACGACTCCTTCTGGGGTCTGGTGCGGCGCGATCAGGCCTGGTGGCGCGCAGGCCAGGCGCTCCTCGTCCTCCCCTGGGATCCGGGCAGGGCGATGCTGTCCTTCTACCAGGACCCGGCGCGCGAGCTGGCCAGGTACGACGCCGCCGCGGCCCGCAGGAGGGTGGCGCTCCTCTGCGCCTCCGACGCCCACGGCTGGCCCACCTACCGCGCCGACTTCGAGCCCTTCAGCATGCACGTGCCGGTGGCTCCCACGGGGGACGGCGTTGCCGATGCGGCGGCCGTGCGAAAAGCGCTCCTCGATGGGAGCGCCTGGTGCGCCCTGGATGCGATCGCTCCTTCGAGCGGCGTCCGGCTGTCGGTGGGGCCGGCGGGCGACCGGATCGAGCTCGCCGCGACGGTGCCGGGGAAGGTGCGTCCCGCCTGGTTCCTCCTCCGCGACGGGGCCCCCGTCGGAGTCATGGCCAGCGCGTCCGGCGGGTGGGCCTGGAACTGCGGGGGCCCGTGCCCTTCCGGGGCGTACCGCGTCGAGGGGCGGCTGGACGGCGCGCCGTGGCTCTTCACCAACCCCGTCTGGATCGAATAGGTACCGGACGACCGTGCCCGTCCTCTACGCGATCGTGAGCTACATCGCCGCCGCCGCGCTCCTGCCGGTGCTGCTCTTCCATCCCAAGCTTCGCCACGGGATCCGGAATCGGCTCGGCCTCTACCGCGCCGGCGAGAACCTGGGTTCGGGGTCGCCGCGGATCTGGCTCCACGGCGCCAGCGCCGGAGACCTGCTCTCGCTGCAGCCGATGATGAAGGAGCTGAAGGCGCGCGCGCCGGGATGCTGCATCGTCGTCACCACCATCACCAACAGCGGCCTGGAGATGGCGCGAGCCAAGATCCGCGAGGCCGACGTGGTGCTCTACGCGCCCTACGACCTCCCCGGCGCCACCCGGCGCGCCATGGCCGCGCTCCGCCCGGACCTCCTGGTTCTCGAGTACACCGAGATCTGGCCGAACCTGATCCGCGCTGCGCGGAAGGCCAAGGTGCGCATCGCGCTCACCAACGGCCGCTTCGCGCCCGAGAAGATGTCCCGCTACCGGGCCCTCTTCCGCGCGGTGGGGAACCCGCTCCGATCGATCACCCTCTTCCTGATGCGCTCGGACGAGGAGGCGGAGCGAGCGCTCCAGCTGGGCGCACCGCCGGACCGGGTCTGGGTGACCGGCAACACCAAGTTCGACGCCCTGGTCCTCGACCGGCCGCGGGGCGACGACGAGGCCCTGCGCGCGGCCATGGGGCTCGATCCTTCGCAGCCGGTGTTCATCGCCGGCTCCACGCACGAGGGAGAGGAGGAGATCCTCGTCGACGTCTATCGCAAGCTCCTCGCCGACGTTCCGGGGCTCCGGATGGTGGTGGCGCCCCGTTACGTGGAGCGGTCCGGGAAGATCGTCTCCATCGCCCAGGGCGCGGGACTGAGCGCGCGGCTGCGCAGCGCTGGCGCCGCGGCCGGGCCCGCTCGGGTCGTGGTCCTCGACACCATCGGCGAGCTGGCGGCCGCCTACCGGCTGGCGACGCTCGCCTTCGTGGGAGGGAGCTTCGGACGGCGTGGGGGCCAGAACGTTCTCGAGCCTGCCGGGCAGGGAAAGCCGGTCCTCTTCGGCCCCAACATGGAGAGCTTCAAGGACAGCGTGCAGGTGCTCGTGGGCCGCGGTGGAATCCAGGTCGCGACCCCCGAGCAGTTGCTGAACGTCGCTCGCGAGCTCCTGTCCCGTCCGGAGGAGATCCTCCGGCTCGGCGCCATGGCCAGGGAGGCCGTGGGCGCGGTGCGGGGGGCGAGCGCCCGGAACGTCGACCACATGCTCCGCGCCATCCCCCGCGGCAAGGACGCCGCGTGAGCGCTCCGGGCGCCCGGGAGCGGCTCTGGTGGGAGCCGAGCGCCTCCTGGGGCGACCGGCTGATGCTCTTGCCGCTCGCGCCCGCGGAGGGGCTTTTCCGCGCGGCGGCCGCGGCACGGGGCGCGCTCTACGACGCCGGGATCCTCCCCGCGACGCGCGCGAACGTTCCGGTCATCTCGGTCGGCAACCTGGCGGTGGGCGGCGCGGGGAAGACCCCGGTCGTCCTCGCCATCGCCGAGCGGCTCCTGGCTGCCGGGCGGCGCCCCGCCGTCCTTTCGCGCGGATACGGAGCCTCCCGCAAGGACGATCGGGTGGTCGCCGACGGCGAGCGGGTGCTCCTCGACGCGGCCGGGGGCGGGGACGAACCTGTGCTGCTCGCCCGGCGCCTCCCCGGACTGCGGGTCCTTTGCGGAAGCGATCGGGGTGCACTCGCCGGCAAGGCGGTCGCCCTGGGCGCCGACCTGCTCCTCCTCGATGACGGTTTCCAGCACCGCCGCCTCCTCCGCGATCTGGACGTGGTCGTCCTCGACGCCGCGAACCCGTGGGGAAACGGTCATTGCCTCCCCCGCGGCCCCAACCGCGAGCCGCCGTCGGCGCTCCGGCGGGCCGGTCTCGTCTGGCTCGGCCACGCCGACCGCGCGTCCGCCGAGGCCCTGGAGAGCCTCCGGCAGCTCGCTCTCCGCCACACCGGCCGGGCGCCGGTCGAATCACGCCACAGGCCTCGCGACCTCGCCGACGGGCGGCTGGCTCGCCGCTTTCCGCTCGCGGACCTCGCCGGCCGCCGGGTCGGGCTCCTCACCGGGGTGGCCCGCCCCGGGGGCGTGCGGCGGACCGTGGAGGAGCTGGGCGCCCAGGTCGTCCAGGCGTTCGCCTTTCCCGACCACCACCGATTCACCGAGAGCGAAGTCGCCGAGGCGCTCGCGGCGACGAGCCGGGCGGGCGGCTCGCTCCTCGTCACCACCGAGAAGGACGCCGTTCGATTGCCTCCCGGGTCGGCCGGCGACGACCGGCTCCGGGCGGTCCGGATCGACGCCGAGGTCGTCGCGGGTGCCCGGGAACTCCAGGCGGCTCTCGACCGGGCCTGCCAGGGGAGGGGTTGATGCGGCGTGTGCTCGGAGCGGTGGGCGGCTTCCTCGGGTGGCTCCTGTGGACGCTTCGCATCCGGCGCCGCGTGGTGATGGGAAACCTGCGACTGGCCTTTCCGGAGTGGACCGAGGCGCGGCGGCGCGAGGTCGGGCGCCAGACCTTCCTGAACCTGGGGAGGATGGCGCCGGAGTTTCTCCTCGTCTCCCGGTTGGGCCCGGCCGAGCTGGACCGCATGTTCGTCTACGACCCCGGGACCATCGAGTCCATCGCGGCGGCGCGCGACGCCGGGCGTCCGGTGCTGGTCTGCACCGCCCACTTCGGCAACTTCGAGAACCTGGCCGCGGTGCACAACCTGAAGGGCTTTCCCATCACGATGGTGGTCCGGCGCCTGGGTGGCGGCTGGTTCGGCCGCTTCTGGAGCAAGGGGAGGTCCAGGGCCGGGCTGGAGGTCCTGGACGTCACGCGCGGCGAAACGCTCAAGGGCGCCCAGCGCGCGATGCGCCAGGGTCGCGTCCTTGGATACGTCATCGACCAGAACGTGTCCGGGCGCCAGGCGGTCTTCCCGACCTTCTTCGGCGTCCCGGCCGGCACCGCGCCCACGCCGGCGTACCTGGCCATGCGCTCGGGGGCCGTGGTCTTCTTCGCGCTCGACGTCCCCCTTCCGGACGGGCGCCACCACATCGTCATCGAGGGGCCGCTCGAGCCGCGCCGGACCGGCGACCGAGACGCCGACGTGCTGGCCTTCATGCAGGGCCTGAATGACAGGCTCGAGCGCTGGATCCGGCTGCACCCGGATCGGTGGTACTGGCTCCACCGCCGGTGGAAGAAGCACCCCCTCGCCGACGAGGCGGCTCGCCGGCGTCGGCAACGGAAGGGGCGGGACGAAGCGCGTTCCGGCGAGTCACCGCCCGTTGACCCGGCAGAAGGCGCGGAGTAGACACGGCCATGGTCCGGAGCCCGTCTCCCCGCCTCGCATCCCTCGTCCCGCTCCTTCAGTCGTTCCCGAACAGCCGGGTGGTCGTCGTCGGCGACTTCGTGGCCGACGAGTACGTCTACGGCGAGACCGAGCGGATCAGCCGCGAGGCGCCCGTTCTCATCGTGCGCTTCGAGCGCAGCGAGTTGAAGCCCGGCGGCGCCGGCAATGCGGCCCGGAACCTCGCCGCCCTGGGCGTGGACGTTCGCGCGGTGGGGTTGGTGGGCGCCGATGCGCTCGGCGTCCGGCTGATCGCCGCGCTTCGGGCCGGGAAGGTGGACGTGGCCGGCATCCAGCGTGTCCGCGACCGGGTCACCGAGGCCAAGACCCGGATCCTCGCCGGCGGCCGGTCGACGCGGCGCCAGCAGATGCTCCGGGTGGACCGGACCCCCGAGCCGGTGCCGCCCGCGGCGGAGCGAAAGCTCCTCTCCGACCTGGCCAGGGCCGCGCGGGGGGCCACCGCGATCCTGGCCAGCGACTACGGATCCGGCCTCCTCTCCCCGCGTGTCATCGAGGCCCTCCGTGCCCTGAGGCGTCGCGGGATCCCGGTCTGCGTCGACTCCCGCTACAACCTGAACGGCTTCATCGGGCTGACGATGCTGAAGCCCAACGAGACCGAGCTCGAGGCGGCCAGCGGCGTTTCCGCCTCGACGCCGAGGGGACTCGCGCGGGCCGCGCGGGCCCTCCAGCGCCGGCTCGGCTGCCAGAGCCTGCTCGTCACCCGCGGCCGCTTCGGCATGTCGCTCTTCGAGCGCGGGCAGCCGCCGGTGCACCTCGCCGCGCACGGCGACAAGGAGGCGGTCGACGTCACCGGCGCCGGCGACACCGTGGCCGCCACCTACGCGGCCGCCATCGCCTCGGGAGCCGACGCGGTGAGTGCCATGCGCGTCGCCAACGTCGCGGCTTCGCTGGTGGTTCTGAAGGCAGGAACCGCCACCGTGGGCCGCGAGGAAATCCTCCGCGAGCTGCAGGCCGAATGATGGCGACCCGCGTGCGCCTCTCGGACCTCCCCGCCATCCGGGCCCGGGCCACCCGCGCCGGAAAGACCGTGGCGCTGGCGAACGGCATCTTCGATCTCTTCCACGTCGGCCACCTGCGATACCTGGAAGGCGCGAAGGCGCTCGGGGACGTGCTGGTCGTGGCGGTGAACAGCGACGCCTCCACGCGCCGCAACAAGGGGCCGGGCCGCCCGGTGGTGCCGCAGGGCGAGCGGGCCGAGATCGTGGCCGCCCTCGCCTGCGTCGACCACGTCCTCGTCTTCGGTTCGAGGACCGTGGTTCCGCTCATTCGCAAGCTGAGGCCCGACGTGCAGGTGAAGGGGACCGACTACACGCCGGAGACCATCCCCGAGGCCGCCGAGGTTCGCAAGTACGGGGGGCGAGTGGCGGTCGCTGGCGACCCCAAGGACCATTCCACCTCCGACCTGCTGCGACGCCTCCTCGTCGTTGCGGGGGGCTGGCGCACCGGGGTATGAGGATCCCCTGGAGGTGTCGATGGCGCTCGCGCCCGAGCTGAAGGAGATCCTCGCCTGCCCGAAGTGCAAGGGCGATCTCGAGTTTCACGAGGACCGAGGCGAGATCCACTGCAGGCGATGCCGGCTCGCCTACGAGATCCGGGACGGGATCCCGGTCATGCTCATCGAGGAGGCAAAGCCGCTCCCCTGACCGCCCGTGCGATTCCTCCTCGTCCACCCGGCCTTCCTCGGTGACACCGTGTTTCTGGGCCCCGCGGTGCGGGCGCTCAAGTCGCGCTGGCCGGCCTGCGAGGTGGCGCTGGTGGTCTCGCCGCGGGGCGAGCCGGCGGCCAGGCTGCTTCCCGGGGTGGACGAGGTCTTCGTCTTCGACAAGCGGCGCGCCGACGCCGGGCTCGGGGGAGTGCTGCGCCTGGGCGCCCGGCTGCGGGCCTTCGGCCCCGACGTCGCCCTCGTCTCCCACCCGTCTGCCCGCTCCGGGTCGGTGGCCTGGCTCTCCCGCGCGCCGCGCAGGATCGGCTATGCCCCGCTCTGCAACGACCGGGTCGCCCTCGACCGGAGTCTTCCCTTCGTCGAGCAATCGCTGGCGCTGGCGGCCCGGGCTGGCGCCTCCGCGAGGGACCGCCGGTTGCGGCTCGACCCGCCCGCGGAACTCGAAGGATACGCGGCCGATCTGCTGCGCGGCGCCCTCCGGCCGCTGGTGGGGATGGTCCCCGGCGCCGAATGGGCCACCAAGCGCTGGAGCGAAGGGAAGTACGCCGAGCTGGCCAGGCGGCTCTTCCGGGGAGGGGCGACCGTGCTCCTCCTGGGCGGCCCCGGAGAGCGCGACCTGGCGAGGCGCATCGCCGACGAGAGCGGCGTGCCGCTGCTCGACACCACCGGGAACTCCATCGCCGAGGCGCTGGCGCTGCTCGCCCGCTGCGATCTCGTGGTGGGCGGCGACACCGGGCTCGTGCACTCCGCCCGTGCCCTGGGACGCCCGGCGGTCCTCATCTTCGGCCCCACCGACCCGGCTCGCCACGCGTTCCTGGCCGACGAGCGGCCGGTCCGCATCGAGCTCGAGTGCTCCCCGTGCCACGACCACGGTCCGGAGCGCTGCCCGCTCGGGCACCATCGCTGCATGGCCGACCTGGAAGTGGACGACGTGGAGCGCCAGGCGCGCGCCCTGCTCGCGGCAGGCGAGAAACGGCGCGCCGAGTCGAAGGGAACCGCATGATCCGCAGCATGACCGGCTTTGGCACCGGCAGGGGTGGCGAGGGGGGCGAGGCGGTGGAGGCCGAGGTCCGCTCGGTGAACCACAAGTACTGCGAGGTGAAGGCGAGGCTCCCGCGGGAGCTGGGCGCGCTCGAGACCGACATCGGACGCTGGGTGAAAGAGCGGCTGGCCAGGGGTGGGGTGGAGGTGTCGATCCGCCGGTCCTCGGCCCGGGGAGCGCTCTCGCCCCGGGTCGACGCCCAGCTGGCCGCCGAGTACGCGCGGGCCTTCGAGGAGGTCCGGGCCCGGCTCGGGCTCTCCGGCGCGGTGTCCCTGGCCGACGTGCTGGCCGCCGACGGCGTGGTGACGCTGGAGGAGCGCTCGGTCGATCTGGAATCCGCCCGTGGGGCCACTGCCGCGGCGCTGTCCGCCGCGCTGACCGAACTGCTGGCCATGCGGGAACGGGAGGGGGGCGCGCTCGCCCGGGACATCGAGGGGCGCCTGGCGGTGGTGGAGGGGATCGCCGGACGGCTCGCCGAGGCCGCGCCCCGCACGCTCGAGACCTACCGGGCCCGGCTGGCGGAGCGGGTGGCCGAGCTCTCCCGCGGCCTGGCGCCGGACCCGGTGCGGCTGGCCACCGAGGTGGCGCTCTTCGCCGACCGAACCGACGTCACCGAGGAGCTGACCCGCCTCGGGAGCCACGTGGCCCAGATGAGGGGCCTGCTCGCCTCGGGCGAGCCGGTCGGGCGCAAGATGGACTTCCTCGTCCAGGAGATGCACCGCGAGGCCAACACGGTGGGCTCGAAATCCCAGAGCGCCGAGGCCGCCGCGGCGGTGGTCTCGCTCAAGGCCGAGCTCGAGCGCGTCCGGGAGCAGGTCCAGAATGTCGAGTGACGGCCCTACGCCCGGGCAGCTGCTCGTGCTCTCGGCCCCGTCGGGCGCCGGAAAGACCACGCTGGCGCGCCGATTCGTCGACATCACTCCCGGTGCATGCTTCTCGATCTCGGCCACCACCCGGGCGCCGCGAGGGGCCGAGCGCGACGGGATCGACTACCACTTCCTCTCGCCCGAGCGCTTCGGAGAGCAGGTGGCGGCCGGGGCCTTCGCCGAGTGGGCCGAGGTCCACGGTCACCGCTACGGCACGCTGCGGGCCACGGTCGACGACGCGCTCCGCCGCGGGACGGTCACGGTCTTCGACATCGACGTGCAGGGAGGATCGCAGATCCTCGAACGCTGGCCGCGGGACGCGGTGACCGTGCTGGTGATCCCGCCCTCGCCGGAGGAGCTGGAGAGGCGGCTGCGCGGACGATCGACCGAGAGTGACGAGGCGATCCGGCGCCGCCTGGCCGCGGCCCGGGCCGAGGTGGCGCGCGCCGCCCTTCGCTACGAGTACGTGCTCGTGAACGACCAGCTCGAGGATGCGGTCGGTCGCCTCGTGGCCATCTCCCGGACGGGACGGGCCCGCCGGGCCGGCCTCATCGACCCGGAATCCGCCGCGATCGCCTCCGCCGCGGGGGTCTCGCGGGTCGATCTCTCGGCGTGGGGGCCTTGAGCAGTCGACACACCAGGCCCCGGGAATTGCTATGGAATTCCGGGAAGACCCAGACCGGGGATGGCGTGAAGCGGCGGCGAACGAACTCGAAGTGCCATCGCTTGACTCCCAGGGAGCCGTGACTATAGTAACGGTCCCTGCCGCCGCTTCGAGGCGCGCCGAACTCGTGTCGGCATATCCTCTTGACGGCAACGGAAGGCTGATGTAAATGCCTCCCCCCTAGACGAAGCACGGTGGTCCTCGTGACTCCGAAAGCTGTCGGGGCCGGAACTCGAGACTCGGTCTCGTCTCCGGGGTTGGTGCTCGGTCTTTGAAATCTGAATAGCAAGCCTATGTCGGAATGCGGAGTACCGCGTTCCTGCGAGTGAACAAAATAATTCGTAACACACCATGCCACGTATCTCGAAAGAGGTCCGGGCACGGATACAAACTCTTAATTGGAGAGTTTGATCCTGGCTCAGAACGAACGCTGGCGGCGTGCCTAACACATGCAAGTCGAACGGGAAAGCCCGCAAGGGTGAGTACAGTGGCGCACGGGTGCGTAACACGTGGGTAATCTGCCCTGAAGCCCGGAATAACTCCCCGAAAGGGGTGCTAATGCCGGATGAGACCACGGGAACTTCGGTTCCTGGGGGAAAAGGTGGCCTCTGTATACAAGCTATCACTTCAGGATGAGCCCGCGGCCCATCAGCTAGTTGGCGGGGTAATGGCCCACCAAGGCTACGACGGGTAGCTGGTCTGAGAGGACGATCAG
>Ga0315290_10004413_pt1 | contig 10137 bp, 8 predicted proteins | sample YL17G12_0_MG_FD_203627 | JGI IMG/M metagenome (GOLD analysis project Ga0315290, IMG submission 203627) | Sediment microbial communities from Yellowstone Lake, YNP, Wyoming, USA - YL17G12_0 | ecosystem: Environmental > Aquatic > Freshwater > Lake > Sediment | place: USA: Wyoming | collected...
CCCCCCCACCCTCTCCCTCCCCCTCGAGGGGGGAGGGTAGGGAGGGGGTGATTTCTTTTGGTTGCGGCTCTGCCGCGCTGTGGAGACAGGCATCGATCCGATCGAGATATCGTCGGTCGCATGTGGCCACGACCATCTGGCACCCGATCTGGGTCATGATGGGCGAATTCCTTTCCGTAGGGACCGCCCTGAGGCGGCCGGGCTTATATCTTTTGCTTCCTGCCCAGAGGGATCGATTTGAATTGGGTGACCACATCTTTTATGGCTCTCTCAATGGGGATGCGCTCAATACTCGACGCCCCGACAAAACCAACGGCATTGGTGTGCTCATAAAGATATTGGGTGTCTTCTGGCGTGGCAAAGGGCCCTCCGTGAGCGAGACAAATGATGTGGGGATCAACGGCTTTCGTCAAGTCGATAATCTTCTGGGCCCACTCGGCACCTTCTTGCAAAGCCATCGCCTTAAAACCAGCCAGTCCACCCGCCGTAGACCCAACGTGGGCCACAAGGCAGTCCACATGGGCTTGCGCCATGAGTTTGGCATCCTCGGCGTTAAAGGTATAGGCGACGGTGAAGAGGTCCTTTTCCCTGGCGACCCGCATCATCTCCACTTCCCGGCCAAATCCCAAGCCCACCGATTCCCTCACCAAACGCCTTTCATGCCCCAGCAATGGGCTGAGGGTAGGATAGTTCAAAACGCCAGAATATCCAACATTGGCCACCTGCTCCATGAGGAGAGTGAGATCCATCCATCTGGGATCGGAAGCATCCAGGCTGGCGATGATCGGTGTATTCCTGACCACGTTGGCAATTTCAGGGAAAAGTTTCATCATGTCTTCATTGATGTTGCCCATCGGTGTGGTCGGAAGCCCCATCAGGCGAGATTTGCTGGTGCAGGCCGTCATGATGATGTCCGCCCCGGCCAGCTCCGCGCATTTGGCAATGATGCCGGCACCGCAGCAGGCCACCAAGATGGGTTTTCCTTCGGCATTCGCCTTTCTCAACCTCTCGATCACTTCTTTTCTTGTAAACCTCTTAGCCATGATGAAACCCCCCCTTTTTGGCAATCTCATCATACACTCTGGCCACTTCGGTCAGGAAATCCTCATCAAACAAATGGGCATCCACTTCGATGACCTCGACCCCCGCTTTTAAATTCTCTTGCAGCCCTTCCAGAAAGGCCCTGTTGGTCTCGGGTTCATAGAAAGCCCGGCCTTCCCGATCGATGGCCGAAAATCCCCCCCGAGGGAAGACCACGGCCAAAGGGCCCGTAGCGCGATTTGCTTTCTCCGAGACAACCTCGGCGAGCCGCATTAACTCTTCCCGGCTGGTCCTCACGCCCGTAACATGAGGGCCGTGCAAGTAGATTTTTCTATTGCGGTAACGATCGGGAATGGCGTCCTTAGCCATTCTCAAGACGATCATATCCAAGCTTCCGGGAACAATGACTTGAGGGAGCCCTTTGCGCCCTGCGGGCTCCAGCCTTGACGCCCGGTGGGGCGTTTCTTCAAGGATGAAGATTCTGATAAGCTCATTCGGGGAGAAGTCCAGTACGCCATCGATCAAGCCCTCATCAATCAATTGATCCATGGCCTCGGAGTTGCCATGGAAAACCACGGTATCATATCCTTTCTCTTCCAGAAGTTTCTGCAACGACATAACCGCAGGGGTGGTAACACCCAGGCCGGTCATCGCGACCAGAGGCCTGGTTTTTTCCATGGGTCCGCTCTCTTCCGTCATGGCGCAAATCGCCCCCGCGGCCTGGGCCAGGGCTAAATTCGTAACCGGATTGAGGCCCATGATATCCGTGGGGCTCTGCATGATCGTCAAGTCCGCCTCGCCTAAATATTGAGGGTAAAAATGGGTACCCAGAATCAGCTTGGGAACGCCCACGGGAAGCCCCTTGGCAGCCCCCGCTCCAATCGCCATCCCCATTGAACCGCCGACGGAGAGGAGGCCGTCCAATTTCCCCCGCTGATAGAGGTTTTTGACGGTTTGGGCAGCACCGGCAATCATCACCTGAATGATGGGCATTCGGTCGGAGCTCTCTTGGGCCTCCCGCAGCAGTTCTTCAAGGCTCTTCCCTCCGGCCTGAGCCACATCTTCCCTGCTGATATCCGCCTTTACCTGCGGCTGGCCCAGAACCCCGGCATCCACTACGATCGTTTTGTGCCCTCTGGCCTGAATCTTCTCCCGAACAAACCCGATCTCCAGCCCTTTCGTGTCCAGAGTGCCGAGAAGAACAATGATTTTCGTTTTCTCTTTTTTCATGCTGGGAACTTTACTTTTTATCCGCCTTCCGCAATCTTCAATGAAATGGTTATCCCCACAGGTCGTGGGCCACACTGGTCAGCCCGAATCGCTCCAGGGTTTTTCTCCAGGGTTTTCCGCTCTTCGGGTCCCACCCCATGAGCCGGTAGTACTCTTCCACCATGCCTTTGAGATGAGGCTCGATGGAGATGCCCTTGGCTCGCCCGTCATTGGGCGCCTGGGTTATCCTTTTCGGGACCTTCCAGTCATCCTCCGGTGTAAGTCCGTGCCGGATATTAAAGGCCCGCTCCAGGTGCATGACCCGCTCCCCCACATCCAGCAGCTCTTCCGGGGAATAATCCCATCCGGTCGCAGCCGAGATGGCCTCTGCGGTGAGGCGCAGAACGCCTTCCAGGCCCCAGGTGACAAACCAGCAAATCCCCGTGCAGTCGTTCATGAACTTAAGGATACCGGTCTTCCTGGCTTCCATGGGCTTGGAGCGGGGATCGAATCGATCCGCGAGCTGCGGATAGCCGGCGTCCGGCTCCGTGGTCCAGCAGTCTGCTCCAGGGGCCGGCCACCCTGCTCCACTTCCGACAATCTGCCCGAAGAGAACCCCCCAGGCAGACCGCCAGTCGTGCAGGTTGATTCCGGAGCCTTTGATATGGGCTGCAAAATCAGGGGCATCGCCGCCGATCGCCGCCGCCGCTTCTTTCACCCCCCTGGCCAGGATGTCCCCGAAGCCTTCCCGATAAATCATCTTGCGGAGCAGCTTCTCCGCCGTCTCGGCATCCCCCCAGAGGAGCTCCAGGCCATCCGTGTCACTCCCTTTGATTAACCCTTTCTCGAAGGCTTCCATGGCCATGGCAATGGTGCAACCCGCCACACTCCCCTCGATTCCCAGCCGGTCATACTGGTCCGTTAGGTAAAAGATGGTTCCGGGTTCGACCACGTTCAGGATGGAGCCGGCCCCTTCCATGGCTTCTCCTCCCCCGCTTAGGGTGGCCACATAGCCCTTATGCGGCCCCTCGGTCACTTCCACATCATAGGAACAGCCGATGGGGCAGGTGGGACACGGCCGGGGGGTAAACTTCTGCCGGGACCATCCCCGGCCAAAATCTGCGAGTTGATTGATCTGGAAATTTTTTCCCACGAAACCGATGAGGTCCAGCATGTATCGATACTCAGCAATCTTAGTCTTGGCCTGCCCGACCTTCATGCCAAAATGCCCCGGACGGTTGAGAGCCTCCATCCATTGCTTGCGGACGCTTTCCAGCCTCTCGCCGTCCGCCACCGGGATGGGAGCAGTCCCAAAGACGGCAATCGCTTTCAGCTTCTTTGCTCCCATGACGGCCCCGACCCCGCTGTGGGAGAAGGAGTGATTCCTGTCGTTGGCGATCATCGCCCCTGCACACAGGTTTTCTCCTGCCGGGCCGATGGCGGCTACGCTCGCTTTGGCCTCTCCGATCTCCTTCTTGATAAGGTCCTCCGAATCATGGGTATCCTTTCCCCACACCCCGGCTGCATCCCGCAACTCGGCCTGCCCCTCGTGGACCCAGAGATAGATCGGCTTCTCCGAATGGCCCGTAATGATCATCCCGTCGTACCCGGCCCTCTTCAGCAGAATTCCAAAATGTCCATGCGTATGGGAGCGGCCGACGGTAAAACCCGTGTCAAAATTCTTTGTCGCCAGCGTGATGTTTGTCGCGCCGGGAAGCCTTAGCCCGGTGAGAGGCCCGTTGAAGAAGACGAGAGGGTTCTCCGGATCCTTCGCTTTGTAACCCGGAGGAAGAAGATCATAGAGATACCGGAGCCCGAGCCCCCAGCAGCCCAGGTACTGCCGCAGCACATCATCCCCAGGAATGGGGGCTTCAGTGACTTTTTGGTCGGTCAAGTCCACTCTCAAAATTTTTCCGCAATAGCCGCCTTTCATTTTTCTCCTTTCGTTCCCTTCCTTTGCTCGGGCAGGCCCGCCAAGGCCGATTCTGTTTCTCCTCAAGCCCGATGCGTCACCCGAGCTTCTGCATCACATGGCCCAACGGGGTAACCAAAGAGAAAGAGATGGAAAGAGGGTAAACAGAATCAGGGCCGCAATAATGGCGAGCGTAAAGGGCAAAGACCCCATGATCACATCCTCAATTTTCCCCCCGCTGACATTGCGAATGATATACAGATTCATCCCTACCGGGGGAGTAAGCTGAGAAAGCTCCACCAGGACAACCATGATGACCCCAAACCAGATCAGGTCAAACCCCATCGCCTTGATGATCGGAATGACGAGGGGCAGAGTGATAATCATCATGCTCAACCCGTCGATCAAACACCCCATGATGAAGTAAATGAAGTAAATCAACGCCAGAACAGCCCAGTGGGGGAGACCTAAGGAAAAGGTAAAATTCATGATTCGTGCCGGAATATCTTGCTGGAGCAGATAATTGGAAAGAATGAGACCCCCCAGAATGAGAAACATTACCATGCAGGTTACTTCAGCCGTTCCCAGCAGGGATCGTTTGAAATCCTGCCAGGTAATCTTTCTCCGGATCAGCGCCATGACCAGGCTCCCAACGGCCCCCAGAGCGGCCGCTTCCGTTGGGGTGGCGATGCCCACGAAGATCGTCCCCAGGCACAATATCATGAGCAGGGCAAAAGTCCAGACTCTCATTAACACCCGAACTCTTTCCCGCCAGCTCATGACCCAGGCCTGCAAGGGAGCCGCTTTCGGATCCATTCGCGCCCAGGCCCAGATGACCACAATGAAGAAGAAGGCAAGAATGAACCCTGGAATAAAACCCGCCAGGTAGAGCTTGCCAATGGACTGCTCGGTGAAGGAGCCGTAGACAATCATGATCACGCTGGGGGGGATCAGGATGTCCAGACTTCCTCCGGAAGTCATCGTGCCGTAAATTAACCTGCGGTCATATTTATACCGCTCCATTTCGGGGATGGCCACCAGCCCGATTGTGGCGCAGGCTGCGGCGCTTGACCCGGAGACCGCCGAAAAAACGCCCGCAGCCACGATGGTCGCCATGCCCAGGCCACCCCGCATCTTTCCAAAAAATGCTGCGGCGGCATCGAAAAGCTCCTTGCCAAATCCAGCCCGCAGAATAATTTCCCCCATGAAGATAAAAAGGGGAATGGCGGTGAGGAGGAAACTATTCGTGGTAGCCCAGGCCACGATACCCACGGGATCCAGGTTGGAGAAACCCCCCGCGAGGAACATCCCCGCCACTCCCAAAAGACCCATGCTAAACGATACGGACATTCCTGCGGTCAGCAATAACAAGAAAGCCACGATCAGAATCAAAAGCTCCATGGGGGTGGCCGTTCCTTTCTATCCTTTTTTCCTTTCGTTGCCCTGCCAGCGGATGGGGCACGAACCCAGGAAATTTTTCGACCGGTTCTTCGAATCATGACCCGGCTACTTCTTTAGAAGAATCCGAATGTCGCTCGCAAGAGATACGACCATTTGCAGGGTCAAAATGGCTGCTCCGATGGGGATGATGGTGGCTGGGATCCAGGTAGAAGTCTCGAGGACAGAGAGAGACTTATGGCCGATTTGCTGATAGTAGACGGCCAGCCTTGCGGATTGCCAGGTGAGGACGATGCAAAAAAGAAGGGCAAAGCAGGAAGTAAGCGCCCGCAAAAAAACCCTGATCCCTTCCGGCAGGCGAATGGCGATCAAATCGACCCGGACGTGGGCGTCCTTGAGCAGAGTGAACGCTCCGCCCAAAAAAACGCAAAAAACCATCATGTAGGCCGAGTATTCATCTTCGAAATGTAAAGGGTTATGGAGCAGGCGACGGGCGATAACGGCCACCGTCTCCAGCACGGCCATGCCCAAGATGATCCAGCCCGATAAATAACCGTTGAAGGTGCTCAGCCGGTTAATGGAGGACTCCAAAAACCGGCCGATTGTTTTCATCTCCATGATCGGCCCAATCCTCTTAAATCATTTAAGGGGAAGGACCCTAACCGGATCGGAATCCCTTTTGCACTTGGTTCTCCCCAAACCTTGGGTCGAGGAGAGAGCGCTCTTGCTCCAGCTAAGTTCCTTCAAAGAATCTCTTGTCGTTTTTTCGCCTTCCCGCCGAACGCCCTTATTCTTTCATTTCGGTTTTCGGCCTGGATTCACCTTATAATAGATCTCCAGCGCTTCCATCGCCACCGGGCCTATTTTCTTGGCTTCGTCTTCCCAGATATGCCGGACCTTAGCCACCCATCGGTCTCGTTCGGCATCCGGCAGAATATAAATGGTGCATCCTTCATCTTTAAAAGCCTTCCATTTCTTGTCCGAGAACTCTTCAACGACAGCCCAACCATCCCGCATGTAACTCAGGCCCGCTTTGACCACAATATCTTGCAAGTCGGGAGCAAGGCTTTCAAAGGCCTTCTGGTTGGCAAAAACTCCCGTGGGCGGCAATCCAAAATCTACCTTGGCTACGTATTTGGCCACCTCATGCCATTTGTAGGCATACGCCCAGGTCACGCCGCCAAAGGCCGCATCCATGACCCCGCGCTGCAAAGCCTGGTAGGTCTCGGGAAAGCCCATCGTGACCGGAGCAGCGCCGAGGGCTTGAACCGCCGCCGCCGTTGTAGGATTGTAAACCCGCCATTTACGTCCTTGAGCGTCTTCCAGCTTGTGGACGGGATAAATGGAAAAACAGGTCAAGCCATTCCACCCGCTCATGCCGAGGGCCTTTAAGCCCACTTTATCAGCCTCTCTCTGCCAAATCTGCCACAGGCCCCCCTCTAACCAAGCTCGCCACTCCGAATTGTCTTTGAGTAAAAAAGGAGTGTCGGGTAACTTGTAAAGAGGTATCGAACCCCCCCAATAGCCTGTAGGAAGCTCACACATCTGGATGAGACCCTTCTGCAAGGCCCCGAATATCTCCTGGCTTCCATACAATTGCCCACCCGGATAGGTAATGACTTTCAGCCGCCCGCCACTCTTCTCGGTAATGTCTTTGGCGACTTTTTCGGGCAGGTAGGCTGCATCCCCAGGCCCCCAGGCACCCGCCATCTTCCAGGTAATGACTTTCTCCTGGGCAAGGCATGTGCTTGCCAGGACAAAAGTTAACATTACGATTGCCCAACCCGCTATCCATCTACTTTTGGCTTTCATCGTTCAGACCTCCTTTCGTTCCGGACATCCAGGTGTTCCATCTCAATCCCCTCCAAACCTAATTCGACTTTTCCTTGCATCCCTCCCTTCTCTTTGGCAAGCGCCTCTCTTTAACACCCTTACAGATCCTAACGCTCCTCTAAAAATGTTTGGCAATCTCTTCCTCGGGCGTCCAGAAATTATTGGGATAAGGATACCAGACGCTGCGGTAGCCGGGTAATCTCGGGTCGATGGCTACATCAATGACGCAAGAAGCCCCGGATTGCAGAGCTTCTCTCATCGCCGGAGCCAATTCCGCAGGGGTCTTCACTTCCTTCCCTTCCGCGCCCATCGCCCTGGCCATGGCGATCAGGTCTGGGTTCCACGGTTCCTGGGTTGAGTGTTTGACGAAATCGCAAAAAGATACACGCCCATAGAGTTTGTTCATCAATTCCCGCTCGATCTGGAGGGTCCGGTTATTCATCACTACCGCGATGATCGGGATGTCATATTCGTAAGCCGTTGCCAGGGTCGTGCAGGTGAAAAGAAAAGAGCCATCCCCAATCAGCGCCACGACTGGATGCTCCGGCCGGGCTACCCGGGTCCCGAAGGCAGCGGGCAGACTCCAGCCCATGCGGTGGAAAAAGCCGCAATGCTGGAAGGTGGGCCTGAGGACCCGATAGAAGGGCGGCGCAAAAGAGAGGAGGTGCCCGGTATCCACACACACGGAGGCCTCCGGGTAGGATTCATTTAGTAACCGGGATACTTCATGGCAAACCCGGGCATAATTCAAAGGGGCCTGCCCCGAATGCCTCAGGGGGGCCACACTTTGTTCCCACTCTCCTCGCCATTGATTCAACTGCCCCCTCCAGCCTGCCCAGCGGTCAGCCTTCAGGTCGAGGGATTTCAGCTCTTCTACCAAGCGGACCAGAGCGAGTTTCGCGTCCGAAATGATGCCAACCTCGGGCGGGTAGACTCTGGAGATCTCCGAGGGGTCGATGTCGATATGAATTAAGCGAGTCTTTCCCGGGATGTTAAAGAGCGTCCAGCCGCCGGTATCGATATCGGAAAAATGAGTTCCCACGGCAATCAGCAAATCACATTCGCCGGCGGCCCGATTTCCGTGCCCGGTCCCCGATCTCCCGATCGCGCCCAGGCAGAGGGGTTTATCTTCCGGATAAGCCCCCTTTCCCATTGTGGTTGTACAGAGGGGAAGACCGAAGGTCTCCAGGAGAGCGGCCAATTCTTCATGAGCCCCGGCATGGTGGATTCCGCTGCTCACCAAGACGAGGGGGTGTTCAGATTTGGCGATTTGCCGGGCCGCATCGCGGATTCCGGCTCCGTCTGGTCCCGGGGGATGGATTTTCACCCATTGTTTCACGTTGGGGAGTCCTTTAAACTCAATGTTCGAATGCTGGATGTCAAAAGGGACTTGCAAGACAACCGGTCCGGGTCGGCCAGTAACCGCTGTTTTGTAGGCCCTAAGGAGCATTTCCACTGCGGTATCCGGCCTGCTGATTACTAAGGCCTTCTTGGTGTAAGTCTTTACGGTCTGAATCCACTCATCCGGCGCATAGCGGTAAAATTCTTCGATTCCCCCCCGATCATACCAGTGGGTGGCTCCGGCGCCGGCCAGAACCAACAGGGCCGAGGATTCATAGAAGGCATTGGCCAGGGCCGGGGCGATATTCATGTTCCCGGGGCCGACGGAGGTGCAGACCACGGAAAGAGGGCCCTGCCGCTTTGACCGGTAGTACCCATCGGCCATATGGACCGCCTGGTCTTCGGCCCGGCAGGTAAACCCCCGGATACGGCTTTCATGGGCAATAGCGTCCAAGAGCGCCCAGTTCCCATGCCCGTTATACACGAAGGCGACCTCTGTCCCGATCGCTTCTAAAGCCTTAATCATGGCGCTGGCGCATCTCATTTTCGCCATCTTTTCCTCCTTCTTGCGACCGCCGCCCGCGAAGGGCGCAAGGGGTATCAAGGTTCTGTATCTTCTCCGACGCCTTCGGCAATGATGCCCGGTTGATTTTGAGGCATAGAGCAGGAGCGATGGGGAGCGGCCCGCGGTGGACAGGCCCTGATGAAAAGGACTGGGTCGGGGCTCATAGAAATAGTTAGATTACGGGAGAAAAATACGAACTCATCAAGAATGGCCAGACGACGAGTCATGATGACCTCCACTGGTTTGGAAGGGGCAGGCCGCAACTCCCGGAAGAAAATTCAGCCCCCGGCCCGGGAGATAGCCGCATCCTTTACCCGTGCAGGGCATCGCCCAAGCTTTTTTCTATGTTGGCGCGATGGGAGGTAGATTAAAACAAAATCTCCTCTCTTGTCAATAAGAAAATCCTTATGAGAAAATCCTTATGATGGCCAAGATTGATGGATTTGTAAAAAGTCCTTTCCACCTCATCTTGGTCATCCCCGCGAAGCTTGTCCTCGCGAAAGCGGGGAGCGAGAATCCATTTCATTCAGGCAGTTCTGGACTCCTGCTTTCGCAGGAGTGGCGGCTTTTCAGACTTTTTACGAGTTCATCAAGATTGACTCTGAACAAATGATGTGGTAACTAAACCCTATTGTTGCAAAAACTTTTTCAAAAATATTCTTTGTGTCCTTTAATTCAAGTGGCAGAAATGCTTTTTATAGATGGCAGCAGGACCTCACCTTTGGTGACTTTTGCCCCCCCACCCTAACCCTCCCCCTCGGAGGGGGGAGGGAAGGGTGGGGGTGATGCTTTTAGAGATTTTTATGCAACGTTTAGGTTCATTATTAGCCTGCTGAGT
>Ga0315290_10004415_pt1 | contig 10135 bp, 9 predicted proteins | sample YL17G12_0_MG_FD_203627 | JGI IMG/M metagenome (GOLD analysis project Ga0315290, IMG submission 203627) | Sediment microbial communities from Yellowstone Lake, YNP, Wyoming, USA - YL17G12_0 | ecosystem: Environmental > Aquatic > Freshwater > Lake > Sediment | place: USA: Wyoming | collected...
AGGGGTGGCGGTCTGGCCGCACGCGGATCACCATCGCCACTTCTTCGAGCGACGCGTTGCCGGCGCGCTCGCCGATTCCGTTGATCGTGCACTCGACCTGGCGAACGCCGGCCCGCACGGCGGCAAGGGAGTTCGCCACGGCCAGGCCGAGGTCGTTGTGACAGTGGGTGCTGAAGATAGCGCGGTCGGCATTGGGGACCCGGCCGATGACGCCCGTGAAGAACTCGGCGATCTCTTCGGGCGTCGAGTAGCCGACGGTGTCGGGCAGGTTGATGGTGGTCGCCCCGGCCGCGATCGTGGCCTCGACCACCCGGCACAGGAAATCGATGTCGCTGCGCGTCGCGTCCTCGGCCGAGAACTGCACATCGTCTGTGTAGCGGCGCGCGTGCGCCACGGCGGACCGGGCGGCGTCGAGGCAGGCGTCGCGGGTCATGTTCAGCTTGCGCTCGAGATGCAGATCCGACGTGGCGATGAACGTATGGATGCGCGAGCGTGCCGCGCCGCGCAGCGCCCAGCCCGCCTTCTCGATGTCGCCGGAGCAGGTGCGCGCCAGGCCGGCGATGACGGGCCGGCGCACCGCGGCGGCCACGGCGCGTACGGCCTCCGCGTCGGCCTCGGACGCGATGGGGAATCCGGCTTCGATGATGTCCACCCCCAGGGCGTCGAGTTGCTTGGCGAGGCGCACCTTCTCGTGGATCCGCATCGAGAAACCGGGCGCCTGCTCGCCGTCGCGCAACGTCGTGTCGAACACCGTCAGCCGATCGAGTGCCATGGGAGCCTCCCTCCTCCATGTTTTACGCTGGCACGAGGCAGGCACTCAAGGTTATAATTATTACGTTTTCATTAGGGATACTTATCTATGAACATCTCGGAGCTGCAGGTCTTCCTGGCGATCGCGTCGGAGCGGAGCTTCTCGAAGGCCGCACAGCGGCTCCACCGGACGCAGTCGGCCGTGAGCCAGTCTCTCAGGCGACTGGAAGATCAGCTGGGCGAGCGGCTGGTGGACCGGTCCACGAAGGACGGCCGGCTCACCGAGGCGGGCCTGGTGCTGCGGGACTATGCCGAACGCCTGATGCGCCTGGCGGACGAGGCCGAAACGGCGATCCGCGAGCTGGCCGACCTGCAGCGCGGCCGCGTCCTCATCGGCGCCAACGACGGAACGGTGCACAGCCTCCTCCCGCTCATCGCCGGCTTCCACGAGCGGTGTCCGGCGGTGCATGTGGACGTGAGGCGTGTGCACGCGCGAAACGTCGGCATCGAGGTGGCCGCCGGGAGCCTGGATTTCGGGATCGTGACGTTCCATCCCACCGAGCGCGGGCTGGGGACGGTGGTGGTGGATGTCGATGACCTCGTGCTGCTGGTGCCGCCGGCGCATCCCTTCGCGAAGCGGCGCCTGGTGCATATGGACGAGGTCGGGCTGCAGCCTATCGTGGCGCACAACGACCCGTCGCCGGCGCGCGATCGCGTCCTCCGGATCTACGAGCAGCGGCACGACCCGCTGAACATCCGGGTGTCTTTGCCCAGCCTCGACGCCATCAAGCGGGCGGTCGGCCTCGGGCTTGGCATCGCCATCCTGCCCCGGCGCTGTGCGGTCGCCGAGTTGGCGCGGAAGGAGTTGGTGGCCGTGCGGGTCCCGGAACTCCGCCTCCGGCGCCGGCTGCGTCTCGTGTACCGGAAGACGGGCGCGTACTCGCACGCGGCCCACGAGTTCCTGCGCGTCGTTCAGGATCTCGCCCGCGACTGAGCCCGGCGCTCGGTTGTGTTGGGGATGCGCCGGGAATGGAGCGCGGGGGCTTCCGCCTTCGCGCGGAGCTTCGGCGGACTCGCCGCAGCCTTGGCGGAGGCGGTCAGCCCGCGCAAGCCGGCGAATCAGGCTCCCGAGCGCGGGAACCCGGCGATGTACGGGATGCGTGCGGCCGCCGCGCGCACCTCGCCGAAGTCGGCGGTCAGCAGCGCCGTGGCGTCCCATGTGCCCGAGAGGAATGCGTGGCGCGCCGACGCCGGCATCGCGCAGGCCGCCGTCACACCGGCGGACGTCACAAACAGCGCGCCGATGTCGACCGCAATCGAGGCGGTGGCATCCTGGTCGACGCCCCCCATCAGCGCCCTGACGTCGGCCGGCGAGAGCGTCACGCACGGCACGCCAAGCGCGGTGGCGTTGCTGAAGAAGATCTCGGCGAAGGACTCGCCGACAATGGCCCGAATCCCCCACCGCGCCAACGCCTGGGGCGCGTGCTCCCGCGACGAGCCGCAGCCGAAGTTCTTGTTGACGAGCAGCACCGTCGCGCCCTGGTACTGCGCGGCGTCGAAGGGATGGCACCCGCCGACCGCCGCGTCGGCGCGGCGGTCGTCTTCGAAAACATGGGCCTCGAGACCGTCGAAGCTCACGGCGCGCAGGAAGCGGGCTGGCATGATCCGGTCGGTGTCGATGTCGTCGCCGCGCAGCACGACGGCCCTGCCCGTAATCGTCATGACGCCTCCCGCGCGGGCAGCAGCCGCCGCACGTCCGTCACTTCGCCCGCCACGGCCGCCGCCGCCACCATCGCCGGGCTCATCAGGAGCGTGCGCCCGGTGGGGCTGCCCTGCCGTCCCTTGAAGTTGCGGTTCGACGAGGACGCGCAGACCTCGCGGCCGTTGAGCCGATCGGGGTTCATCGCCAGGCACATGGAGCAGCCGGCGCGGCGCCACTCGAAGCCGGCGTCGCGGAAGACCTCGTGCAGGCCCTCCCCCTCGGCGGCGTCGCTCACCCGTTTCGACCCCGGCACCACGAGACCCCGCACGTGCGCGGCAATCCGCCGTCCGCGCACGATGCCGGCGGCCTCGCGCAGATCCGAGAGGCGCCCGTTCGTGCACGAGCCGATGAACGCGACGTCCACGCGCGTCCCGGCGATGGGTGTGCCGGCCGTCAGCCCCATGTAGGCCAGGGCGTCTTCGACGGCGGGCCTCTCCGCGTCGACGACACCGGCCGGCCCGGGCACGACCTCGTCCACGCCGACGGACTGGCCGGGATTCGTCCCCCAGGTCACCATCGGCCGAAGCGACGCCCCGTCCACATGCACCTCGTCATCGTACGGCGCGTCCGCGTCGGAGGCGATCGATCGCCACCACGCACTGGCGCGCTCGAAGGCGTCGCCGGACGGTGCGAACCGTCGTCCGCGCAGGTACGCGATGGTGGTGTCGTCCGGGTTCACGTACCCGCCCCGCGCGCCGCCTTCGATGGACATGTTGCACAGCGTCATCCGCTCGTCCAGCGTCATGCGGTCGACCACCGCGCCGGCGTACTCGTAGGCGAACCCGACGCCGCCCCGCACCCCGAGGCGGCGGATGATGGACAGAATGACGTCCTTCGCGTACACGCCCCGCCCGAGGGTGCCCGACACCACGATCCGCCGCACCTTCAGCGGCTCCATCGCGAGGCACTGCGATGCCAGGACGTCGCGCACCTGTGAGGTGCCGATGCCAAAGGCCACCGCACCGAACGCGCCATGCGTGGACGTGTGGCTGTCACCGCACGCGATGGTCATGCCCGGCTGCGTGAGGCCGAGTTCCGGCCCGATCACGTGCACGATGCCCTGATCGGCGCTCGCAAGGTCGAAGAGGGGAACCCCGAACTCGCGGCAGTTGCGCTCGAGGGCTGCCATCATCTGCTCCGCCATGTCGTCGGCGAACGGCCTCGGCTGTCCATCGGTCGGGACGATGTGGTCGACCGTGGCCAAGGTGCGATCGGGAAAGGCCACACGCTGGCCCCGCAGCCGGAGCATGTCGAAGGCCTGGGGGCTGGTGACCTCGTGCACCAGGTGCAGGCCGATCAGGAGTTGCGTCTGCCCGGTCGGCAGGCGGCGGACCGTATGAAGGTCCCAGACCTTCTTCAGCAGCGTTGAGCCCATGTAGATCTGGATTGTAGATCAGGTCAGCGGGCGCACAAGAATCAGCGCGTCCTCCACGGGGAGGCCGCCGATGAGATGCTCCTGGATGATGCGCTCGAGCACGGGCGGATCGCAGTGCGCGTACCACGCGCCCTCGGGGTAGACCACCGCCACCGGCCCCGACTCACACACCCGCAGGCAGTTCGCCCGGGTCCGGAGCACGCCGCCGTCGTCCGACAGGCCGAGTTCCGTCAGCCGCTTCTTGAGGTAATCCCAGGCGACGATCGATCGCTCGCGGTCGCAGCACTTGGGCTTGGTCTGATCGCAGCACAGCAGGATGTGCCGCCGGGCCACGGGAATGCCGACGCGCTCGGCCGCACGCCGTGCCGACGTCAGGTCGTCGTCCGGGGTCGCCATGATGTGTCCATTCTAATACCGACCTCCCCGCAGGTCACCGGCGGCGGCCTGGAACGCACGCGGCGTGGAGTGCACGCGGCGGCGATGTTGCATGCGGGTCTGGGATAGAATTCCGCTTCAGGCGCGGCCATCCCGCCGCGCATGAGGAGCAGTGCATGCCTGAGATGACACCCCGCAGCCGATTCCCGCGCACGTTCTGGACCGCCAACGTCATGGAGCTGTTCGAGCGGGCGGCCTACTACGGCATGAACTCCGTCCTGGCCGTCTACCTGACGGGCTCAGTCGCCGAGGGCGGCCTGGGGTTCGGCGAGCAGTCGGTCGGCTTCCTCCAGAGCATCGTGTACGCCATGACGTACGTGCTGCCGATTCTGGGCGGCGCGCTGGCGGATCGCTACGGGTACCGCCGGATGCTGATGGTGGCGTTCTCGTTCCTGGCGGCGGGGTACTTCGCGACGGGCTACGCCTCGACCTACGCCATGGTGTTCCTCGGCCTGCTGGTGATGGCCACCGGCTCCGGCCTGTTCAAGCCGATTATCTCGGGCACGATTGCGCGATCGACCGACGACAGCAATTCCGCCGTCGGGTTTGGCATCTACTACTGGATGATCAACCTCGGGGCGTTCCTGGCCCCGCTCGTCGTCAGCTACCTGAAGGGGTTCTCCTGGCAGTATGTCTTCATGGCGTCATCGCTGTATTGCGCCCTGATGCTGCTGCCCACGATCTTCGTTTTCACGGACCCCCCGAAACCGGAGAATACGAAGACGTTCAAGCAGGTGCTCGCCGGCGCGGCCGAGGTGCTTGGCGACTCGCGCTTCATGCTGATGATCGTGGTGTACTCGGGCTTCTGGATTCTCTACTTCCAGAACTTCGGATCCGTGCTGTGGTATCTGCGTGACTTCGTCGACAAGGCCCCGGTCAGCGCCGCCATGACGTCGCTGCTCGGCGCGATCGGTCTCAATATCGACTTCAGGTTCGACGCCGAGCACGTGACGGTCATCAACGCCGGCACCATCATCCTGCTGCAGGTCATCGTGAGCCGCATCGTCAAGAACACGCCCGCGCTGCCGACCATGGTGACGGGCATGGCGATTGGCGCAGGCGGATTCCTGCTCCTGGCGATCTCGCAGAACCCCTGGGTGTTCGTGGCGGGCATCGCGGTGTTCTCGATCGGAGAGATGACGGCTCATCCCAAGTACTACAGTTTCGTGGGCCTCGTGGCGCCCGCCGACCGCAAGGCCGTCTACATGGGCTTTGCGTTTCTCTACGGCGTCATCGGCTCGCTCCTGGGCTCCAACCTGGGAGCGTACCTCTACGACCGCATGCTGAAGCCGATGGTCGGCCAGCCGAATGCGGCGGAGGCGACCAGGACATTCTGGCTTCTGTTCGCGGTGCTCGACGTGATTGCGGCCGCCAGCCTCGTCCTCTTCGCCCGGAAGTTCGGCACAGACACGCCGGGCACGAGACGCCAGGCCAGGCGCGTGATGAACGTCGTGTACTTGCTCGTGTTGCTCATCGGCGTCGCGTTCTGCTACGCGGCGTTCACCGCGGATCCGGTTCAGTACCGCACCGCCGTGCAGTCGCTGATCTTCCTCGCGCTCGGGGGCGGCGGCCTCGTGATGAACCGGTCGAAGGAGTAGGACATGCGCACACGGTCTGTCTGGACCGCCCTTCTGTTGGCGTGCGTGCTCGCCGCCTCGCCCGCCGTGGCAGCGAGTCCTGCCGATCCCAAAGGCCATCTGGTCGTCGTGGGCGGCGGCGGTGTGCCGGACGTGATCTTGAAACGGGCGCTCGAGTTGGCGGGAGGGCCAGCGTCGCCCATCGTCGTCCTTCCCCAGGCGTCGGAGTTGGCCGACACGGGAGAGGTGGCGGCGGAGATGTGGCGCAAGGCCGGGGCGACGAAGGTGATCCCGCTCGTCATGACCGATCTCCCGGCCGCACGGCAGGCCATCCTGGCCGCGTCGCTCATCTGGTTTCCGGGCGGCGATCAGAACAGGCTGATGAAGGCGCTCGAGGGCACCGGGTTGCCCGAGTTGATCGCGCGGCGCTACCAGGACGGCGCCGTCGTCGGCGGCACGAGCGCCGGCGCGGCGGTGCTCTCCGCCATCATGTTGACCGGCGATGCCGACCTCCAGAGCATCACCGTGGGCGCCACGAAGACCGCTCCAGGCCTGGGTCTCTGGCCGAGCGTGATCTTCGACCAGCACTTTCTCAAGCGCCAGCGTCACAACCGGCTGATCAGTCTCGTGCTCGAGCACCCGACGATCGTGGGCGTGGCGATCGACGAGCGCACGGCGGCGATCGTGTCGGGGCCGCGGTTCGAGGTGCTCGGCGACAGCACCGTGCTCGTCATCGACGCGCGCCGCGCAACGGTCGAGCCACGAGAGGCCGGGAAGCTCTCCGCCGCACGCAATGTCACGATGCACGTGCTGACGACTGGCATGGGGATGGAGATCAGGGACTAGCAGCCTCCGCCAGGGCGACGGCGACCAAGGGCGAGAGGCCCTTCGACTCGCGGCCAGACGAACCGCTCGCTCCCTTCGACAAGCTCAGGGAGCCCCGAGCGCTGTCGAGGGGCTCAGGGCAGGCGAGGGGCGAGCGTGTTCGCAGGACTGAAGTCCTTCGCCATGTACAGAGGCGAGGGCCGCAGGGGATTCGGGACCCGGATCGGTGGGAGCAACCGTCACCCCGGCGAACGCCGGGGTCCAGGAGGCTGACCACGTGCTTGGATTCCGGCCCCCGCCGGAATGACGGCTTGCTTGTCAGTGGGGTCAGACTCGACCGGTGTCCGGTGGGGTCAGACTCGACCTGTCCTGGTTGCCGGTCGAACGTCCGTTGAGCCAAGTCGAGTCTGACCCCACTTGAGTTGAGGCGGGTCGAGTCTGACCCCACCTACGCTGAGGAGCACAGTGGACGTCACGTACGTCGGGCTCTTGCGCGGGATCAACGTCGGGAACGCGAAGCGGGTCGCGATGTCCGACCTGCGTGCGCTCGTCGAAAGGCTTGGCTACGGCGATGTACGCACCCTGCTCAACAGCGGCAACATCGTCTTCACCGGCGCCAGCGCGCTCCAGGGGGCCGTCGCAGCCCACATCGAGGCGGCGCTCGCCAGGCGGCTCGGCGTCTCTGCCCGCGTCACCGTGCTGACCGCGGCGGAGCTCGCCGCCGCTGCGACCGACAACCCGCTGATGGAGATCGCCGCCAACCCATCACGCCTGCTCGTCGCCGTTCTCGCCAACCCGGCGGATCGATCGCGGCTGAGGCCGCTGGCGAAGCAGGACTGGGCGCCTGAGGCTCTGGCCATCGGCGCGCGCGTGGCCTACCTCTGGTGCCCGGCCGGAATCATCGCGAGCCGCGTTGCGAAAGCCGTTGGCCACGTGCTCGGCGACGCCGTCACCATGCGGAATTGGGCGACCTGTACCAAGCTCATCAATCTTTCAGCAGAGAGGCGCCGGTAGCGGCGGGCGCTCGTCAGCGCGATCACGAGGAGCACACCACGATGTCAGGATCGACCTGGTGGCGAGGGCAGCGCGGAGAATGGTACGTGGCGGTCCAGGTCGTCCTGTTCGCGCTCATCGCAGCCGGCCCGACGACGTGGCATGGGATGGCTCACGCTGGCATACGCGGCGTTGCTCTCCGTGCTCTTCGACGCCAAGGCCCGACGCGAAGAGCGATGGCTTGTGGAGAAGTTCCCGTCGCACGCAGACTATCAACGCCGGGTGCGCACGCTCGTGCCGTTTGTATGCTGACACCCGATGACTGATCCGCCCGCGAGCCAGACACCTGTTCAGGAACCCGTGGTCCCGAGCACGCCTCGCTACTCGCTCATCATCCCGGCCTACAACGAGGAGGCCTATCTCCCGCGCCTGCTCGACACGGTCGATCGTGCGCGCAGGGGCTACCGTGGCGGGGCTGACGTGATCGAGGTGATCGTCGCCGACAATGCCTCCACGGACGCGACCCTGAAGATTGCGCGGGCGCGCGGCTGCCGGACAGTCGGCGTGGAGAGGCGCATCATCGGTTGCGTGCGGAACGGCGGCGCGCGCGTCGCTCATGGAGAGATCCTCGCATTCATCGACGCCGACTCGCAGATCCACCCCGAGACGTTCAACGAGATTGATCGGGTGCTGGCCGGCGGCGCGGTCATCGGAGGCACGACCGGCATCGCGTTCGAGCGGCGGTCCGTCGGGCTGGCGTGCACGTACGGCCTGCTGACGTTGCTGGGCGTCGTGTTCCGGGGCGTCCGCGGGCTCTGGGATCCGGGCGTCGACACCGGGGTCGTCTTCTGCCGGCGGCGCGACTTCGACGCCATGGGCGGCTATCGCGAGAGCCACCTGTGGGGCGAGGATGTGTGGCTGCTGCTGGACCTCAGGAGGCTGGGATGGAAGACCGGACGGCGGCTCGTGAGCGGCACGAACGCCAAGGCGATCTTCTCGACCCGCAAGTTCGACCGGCACGGGGATTGGCACTACTTCACGATCCCACCCCGCCTCGCCTGGCAGATGCTGCTCGGGCGGAAAGACATGGCCCGCCGCTACTGGTACGACGCTCGCTGATGGGCGCACTGGAACAGGTCTGTAGACCTGTTCGGAACCGCCTCTACAGATATCTCAACTCGATCGCCTTCTGCTCCAACTCGGCCCGGAACTCCGGTGCCGCGATATCGATGAGCGCGCGCGCCCGCTGGCGGATCGTCTTGGCGTAGAGGTATGCCACGCCGAACTCGGTCACCACGTAGTGCACGTGGTTGCGCGTCGTGACCACGCCGGCACCCTGCTTCAACATCGCGACGATCTTGCTGATGTTCTGCCCCTTCACGACGGCGGTGGAGGGGAGCGCGATGATCGGGAGGCCGCCCTTGCTGCGCGACGCCCCGTAGATCATGTCCACCTGGCCGCCGACGCCGCTGTAGATCCGCGGGCCGATGCTGTCCGCGCACACCTGGCCGGTGAGATCCACCTCGATCGCCGAGTTGATCGCCACCATCCGATCGTTCTGCGCGACGACGAACGGGTCGTTGACGTATTCGGTCGGGTGCATCTCGATGATCGGGTTGTCGTCCACGAAATCGTAGAGCCGCTTTGAGCCGATCATGAAGCCGGCGATGATCTTGCCGGGATGCAGGGTCTTCATCTCCCCGTCGATGACGCCCTTCTCCACCAGGTCGATGATCCCATCCGAGAAGAGCTCGGAGTGCACGCCCAGGTGCTTCCTGTCCCCCAGGAGCCGGAGCACGGAGTCCGGAATCGCCCCGATGCCGGTCTGCAGTGTCGCCCCGTCGGGAATCAGCCCGGCGACGTGCGTGGCAATCTGCAGGGCAAGGCCGGATGTCCCCGCCATACTGACGACCGGCAGCTCGTAGTCAACCTCGACAATGTGGTTCAGCTTGGAGACATGGATGAAGGCGTCGCCGAGGGTCCGAGGCATCTTCGGGTTGACTTCCGCGATGACGACCTTGGCCGACTGGGCCGCCGTTTTGGTCACGCCGACCTCGACGCCGAACGAACAGAAGCCATGCTCGTCGGGCGGACTCACGTGCACCAGAGCCGCGTCGAGCGGCAGCGATCCGTTCTTGAACAGCAGGGGCACTTCCGACAGAAAGCACGGCGTGAAGTCGCCGCGGCCCTCGTGGACGGCAGCCCGCTGCGTGTCGCTGATGAAGAGCGTGTTGATGCGGAGGTGCCCGACCAGTTCAGGCTTGGCGTACTCGGCCTTGCCGAAGGTGAGCACCTGCACGAGCTCGACATCATGCAGGCCCATCGCCCGTGTGACGAGCGCGCCCACGACGATCTGCGGCACCGAGCAGTTCCCCGTCAGGAACACTCGCTGGCCCGACTGAATGTGGCTGACGGCCT
>Ga0315290_10004416_pt1 | contig 10134 bp, 10 predicted proteins | sample YL17G12_0_MG_FD_203627 | JGI IMG/M metagenome (GOLD analysis project Ga0315290, IMG submission 203627) | Sediment microbial communities from Yellowstone Lake, YNP, Wyoming, USA - YL17G12_0 | ecosystem: Environmental > Aquatic > Freshwater > Lake > Sediment | place: USA: Wyoming | collected...
AGTCTCTCACTGATCAGGATCGAATCCTCGAAGTTGTAACCACCCCAAGGCATGAAGGCGACGATCACATTCCGTCCCAGCGCGAGCTCTCCCAGATGCGTAGCGGGTCCGTCCGCAAGGGCGTCTCCCCTCTTGACTTTGTCGCCAATTCGTACGATCGGCTTCTGGTGAATACAGGTGTTCTGGTTTGACCTGCGGAACTTGATCAAATTGTAGATATCAACTCCCGGGTCTCCCTTCGCAGAGGGAGCAGGTGTGACTTTCACGACGATCCGGGTGGCGTCAACGCTTTCCACAATCCCGTCTCTTCTTGCAACCACCGTGACGCCGCTGTCCTTCGCAACGACCTCCTCCATACCCGTGCCCACGAGGGGAGCTTCCGTTCGAAGCAGCGGGACCGCTTGCCTCTGCATGTTCGATCCCATGAGGGCACGGTTCGCGTCGTCATGTTCCAAGAATGGAATCAAGGAGGCTGCAACGCTCACGAGTTGGGTGGGAGAAACGTCCATGTATTCGATTTGCGGAGGCTGGACCATCGTGAATTCTCCGCCTGATCTGGCTGAGACAAGGTCCCTTAGGAACCGTCCGTCGGGGTCCAGAGGAGCATTGGCTTGGGCGATTTTGTGCTTTGCCTCCTCCAGGGCTGAAAGATAGCGGATTTCTTTTGAGACTTTTCCGCTGACCACCAGCCGATAGGGTGTTTCGATGAAGCCGAATTCGTTGATTCGTGCATAGGTGCTCAGGGAGGAAATCAGACCGATGTTCGGTCCCTCCGGAGTCTCCACGGGACAGATCCGTCCATAATGGGTCGGGTGTACGTCCCGAACCTCGAAACCGGCTCGTTCCCTCGTGAGACCACCTGGACCCAGGGCGCTGAGCCGCCGCTTATGCGTGATTTCGCTCAACGGATTCGTCTGGTCCATGAATTGCGAGAGCTGACTGGAACCGAAGAACTCCTTAATCACTGCAGATACAGGCTTGGCGTTGATGAGGTCATGGGGCATGAGCGTGTCGACTTCTTGCAGACTGAGTCTCTCCCGAATGGCCTTTTCCATGCGCACCAGGCCGATCCGATATTGGTTCTCGAGCAGTTCTCCTACAGAACGCACTCTCCGGTTGCCGAGATGATCAATGTCATCAATTTCGCCGTGGCCATTGCGAAGTTTCAGCAGATACCGGACGACTTCCAGGATATCCACCCTGCGGAGGGTCTGGAGATCGAGGGGTACGTCCATTGCCAGTTTGTAGTTCAATTTGAGGCGGCCGACTTGCGATAGATCGTATCGATCAGAGTTGAAGAACAGGTTGTTGAAGAAAACCGTGGCCGTATCCAACGTGGGGGGATCTCCTGGACGAAGTCGGCGATAGATTTCCAGGATTGCCTCTTCTTGAGTGGATACCTTGTCCATGAAGAGGGTCTCTTGAAGAGCAGGCCCAATGATGCGGTCGTCCACATACAGAAGAGAGAAATGATCGAAGCCTCTTTCGAAGATCGCCTCAAGCTTTTCTTCCGTGATCCTCTCGTTGTATTCGACCAGGATCTCGCCGGTTTGCATGTCCACGATATCGGAAGCAGCATATCGACCAATGACATCTTCGTTGTGTATGGGAATCCGGTCGATCTTTGCAGATTTCAGTTTCTTAAGGATGGCCTTCTCAAATTTCTTGTTCTTCCGTGCCAAGACCTCTCCCGTATCCGGATGACGGATATCCCTTGTAATCAGCTGATCTTCGAAGACATCTGGATCAAGTTTCTTGGCGAGCTTCTTGCCTTCTTGAATGTGGATTCCTTCGGTTCGATAGAAGGAATTCAGCAGTTCTTCGGTCGTATAGCCCAAGGCCTTCAGCAAAACTGTGGCCGGGATCTTTCTTCTCCGGTCGATCCGAACATATAGGATATCTTTCGTGTCAAATTCGAAGTCGAGCCAGGAGCCCCTATAGGGTATGATCCTTGCGGAATACAAGATCTTTCCACTATGGGCCTTGCCTTTGTCGTGGTCGAAAAATACACCAGGGGACCGATGCAGTTGGCTGACGATCACCCGCTCCGTCCCGTTGATGATGAAAGTACCGTTCTCCGTCATGAGAGGAATTTCGCCGAAATAAACCTCCTGTTCTTTGACATCCCGAATGTTCTGTACACCAGTCTCCGGGTCCTTGTCCCACTTAACCAGTTGGATCGTGATCTTAATGGGAATGGCGAAGGTCATCCCCCTTTGGGTACATTCATCAACATCGTACTTGGGTTTCCCGAGCGAGTACCTAACGAACTCTAGGGAACAGGTATCATTGAAATCCCGGATGGGAAATACGCTCCGAAAAACCCCTTCGAGACCAAGCGGCTTTCGCTTCTCCGGGGCGGTTTGGATCTGCAGAAAGTTCTCGTAGGAGCTCTTCTGAATGTCGATAAGATTCGGGATATCGACGATCTTTTCGATTTTGTTGAAATTCCTGCGGAAACGTTTCCGGTGCAGGTTCAAGGGATGCATGTTGTTCTCCCTTTTGCGAGAAGAGAAGCGTCCCAAGATCAAGGAAGCAAAATCACCGAGGAGGTCCTATGATCTGTTGATCGGTGCACGTCTGAGGATACCCATGCGCAGACATGACCTTCGTATCAAGATCTCCACAAGATCTCCAGGCTCTTCGCTCGGATGGGAAATAAAGAAGCAAGGTGGATGCAGTGAAAGGGACAAAATCCCGGGAAAAAACGCTCTACTTGATTTCCACGGTTGCACCCACTTCTTCGAGCTTCTTCTTGATGTCCTCCGCTTCCTCTTTGGGGACGGCTTCCTTCACTGGCTTTGGGACCCCTTCCACAAGGTCTTTGGCTTCCTTAAGCCCAAGGCCGGTAATTGCCCTGACGACCTTGATGACCTGGATTTTCTGGGATCCAAAGTCCTTCAGGACAACTTCGAACTCCGTTTTTTCTTCCTCTTGAGCTTCGGCGCTGGCGACAGGTGCCGCAGCCCCACCGAAAGCCGCCATGGGGGCAGCTGCCGTCACCCCAAATCGCTTCTCCAGGTCAGAAATGAGATGGGAAAGATCGAGAACGGTCATTCTCTCGATGAATTGAATGACATCTTCCCTCGTGAGCTCTGGCATGGTGTCTTACCTCCTCCTTATCATGGGATGATCACGAATTGCCTGCCTTCGCCCTCTCTTCATCAATGGCACGAAGGACCCACAGGAATTTCCTGATTACACCACTCAAAACGTTGACGAGCCCGGTCGGTGGGCTCTTTAAGGTGCCCAGAAGCGAAGCTAGAAGCGTCTCCCGCGAAGGGAGTTTTGAGAGTTCCTCAATGCTTTCTGTTGAAAGGACCTTCCCTTCAAGAAGACCGACCTTCAGCTTGAGCTTAGGATTGTCTTTGGAAAAGCGAATCAGGACCTTGGCTGGCTCCACAGGATCGTGGGCACTGAACGCGACCCCAGTTGGCCCCGAGAAATGCTCTTCGAGGACCTCGAGAGGCGTTCCTTGGATGGCTCTTTTTGCGAGGGTGTTCTTGACGACATGGAATTCCGTATGAGAAATCCGCAAGGCCTGGCGTAAGGATGTCATCTCCTGCACGTTCAGCCCTTGGAAATCGCCCAAACACAGAAGCCTAGCATCCGAAAGGGCCTTGCTCAGCGACTCGACCTTTTTCCCCTTCTCCACTCGCTTCAATTCTTTTCTCCTGGAAGATTACGTATACATGTGTAATTGGCTACAGACTCAACGAACCAGATTTCGAACACTTGCAGGATCGATCTTAAGAGATGGCCCCATCGTGGAAGAGACCACAAGGTTCTTGAGATAGGTTCCTTTACTCGATGCGGGTTTGGCTCGCAGGATGGCATCCAGAAACGCTAGGAGATTATCCCTGAGTTTTTCCGGGCCGAAGGTGGCCTTACCGATCATAACGTGCACGTTTCCGCCCTTGTCCACTTTGAATTCCGTTTTGCCTGCCTTGATTTCCTGGATGGCCTTCTTGAGTTCAAACGTAACTGTCCCGACCTTCGGATTTGGCATGAGACCCCTGGGACCCAAGACTTTCCCTATTTTCCCCACCAGAGACATCATATCGGGGGTAGCGATGGCCTTGTCGAATTCAAGCCAGTTTTCCTGCCCAATCTTTACGACAAGTTCCTCTCCTCCAACATAGTCCGCACCAGCCTCCTGAGCCTCCTTAGCCTTCTCGCCCTTTGCAAACACAACGACCCGTATTGTCTTGCCGATTCCGTGAGGTAGAAGAACGGTGCCCCGAACCAATTGGTCAGCTCTCCGTGGATCCACCCCCAGACGTGTTGCCACGTCTACAGACTCATCGAAATTGGCGTATCTCAAATTGGGCATCAATTCGAGAGCTTCTTCGATGGTGTACCTCTTGGATGAATCGTACCTATCCTTGACCGCACGATATTTCTTGCCGCGTTTTGCCATCTTCGTGTCTACTCTTCGCAAGGTTGACGTGAACTATGTATCCAGAGACTCGACAATCTCGAGGCCCATGCTCTTGGCGGTTCCCTGGATAATCCGATAAGCATTTTCAAGGTCGACTGCATTCAGATCCTGAAGCTTCTGTCGGGCGATTTCCATCGCCTGTTTTTTTGTGACCTTTCCGACGCTTTCCCTTCCCGGGGAGTTCGCCCCCTTTGCAATCCCAGCTGCCTTCTTGAGAAGAACCGAGGCGGGGGGAGTCTTCGTTAGAAAAGCGAAGGAGCGATCCGCGAAAACAGTAACGACGACCGGGATCAGCATGCCTTCCTGATCCTTGGTCTTGGCGTTGAATGCCTTGCAGAATTCCATAATGTTGACCCCGTGCTGACCTAGAGCAGGTCCAACAGGGGGAGCAGGGTTTGCCTGGCCAGCTGGGACGAGCAATTTCACCGATGCGATCACCTTTTTTGCCATGACGTAACCTTCCGTCTTTCGTATAGTCTGTGGCAGGCTGACTCACTAGAAGCAGAGGGTCAGCATTTCTCGACCTGGGTGAAATCCAGTTCGACAGGTGTCGGTCTTCCAAAGATGCTCACAGAAACGCGCAACTTCCCCTTTTCGGGTTTGAGGTCCTCCACGATTCCGTTGAAGCTGGAGAAAGGTCCGTCTATGATTCTGACCGCTTCACCTTTTTCGAAAACCGTTTTGGGTTTTGGCTTCAAGGATCCATCAGCAATTTGCTGGGTGATCCTGTTGACTTCCTCCTCGGGGATGGGAGGTGGCGTCGTAGTGCCTCCCACGAAACCGGTGATCTTGGGTGTGTTCTTCACGATGTACCAAGTTTCTGCATTGAGCTCTACGTTCACGAGTATGTAACCGGGGAAGAATTTCCTTCTTGCCTCCTTCTTCTTGCCCTTAACCATTTCCACCACGGTTTCAGAAGGAACCAGGATGGCTCCAAAGAGCTCTTCTTTTCCCAGCTTCTTGACCCGTTCCTCGAGGTTCTGTTTTGCCCTAAGCTCAGAGCCTGAATAGGTGTGTATCACGTACCAATTCTTTGCCATGGTCTCTTCGATTGGTATACGCGGAGGTTATGGGTTTAACTCAGCATCAGGCGCAACAATTTTGTCAAGATGAAATCAGCAAAGCCCAAGTAAAAGGAAACGAAGATGACGACGACCAATACGACCCCCGTTGAGGCAGCAACTTCCTTCCGATTCGGCCAAGTGACCTTTCTCATCTCGACCCGGAATTCGCTCAGAAACTGTTTGATTCTTTCGAACATATCCCTACCGAAGCCTTTCTCCTACAAGAACAAAATAACCCTCCCACTGAGCGTCCTGCAACCCCTTGGTTCACTTGCTGCCGGCGAGGAAGAGTGCCACTGGCAGGCCAGGAGGGATTCGAACCCCCATCACCCGGATTTGGAGTCCGGTGCTCTACCGTTAGAGCTACTGGCCTATAGACGCATCCCTACTTCGTCTCTTTATGGAGTGTATGGGTTCTGCAAAATCGACAATACTTCTTGAAGGCCAATTTCTCCGGCTTCCTCTTCTTGTTCTTGGTGGTGCTGTAGTTCCTGCGTTTGCATTCCGAGCAGGCCAGCGTGACGATCTCTGCAGGCATTTGTTTCCTTGTCCTCGTTCATCATTCCAGGATTTCGGTAACGACGCCGGCGCCTACGGTTCGGCCGCCTTCGCGGATGGCGAAGCGGAGCTCTTTTTCAAGGGCGACCGGGGTGATCAGTTCTACGGTGCCTGTGATGTTGTCTCCGGGCATCACCATTTCGACTCCTTCCGGGAGCTTGACGACGCCGGTGACGTCCGTGGTTCGGAAATAGAACTGGGGCCGGTATCCGGTGAAGAAAGGAGTGTGCCGGCCGCCTTCATCCTTGTTCAGGACGTAGACCTGACAATGGAATTTCGTATGGGGGGTGATGGAGCCTGGCTTGGCTACCACTTGGCCGCGCTCCACCTCGTCCCGCTTGATCCCCCGCAGCAAGATTCCGATGTTGTCTCCCGCCTGGCCCTGATCCAGGGTCTTGCGGAACATCTCCACACCCGTGCACACCGTCTTCTGGGTCGGCCGGAACCCAACAATCTCCAACTCTTCGCCCGTCTTGATCACGCCCCGGTCCGCACGGCCTGTCACGACCGTGCCGCGTCCCGAGATGGTAAAGACATCCTCAATGGGCATCAAAAAAGGCTTGTTCAGCGCACGCTCCGGTACCGGAACATAGCTGTCCACCGCCTCCATGAGGTCCAGAATGGACTTGCAATCCGGCGACTTGGGATCCCCGCTCTCCAGAGCCTTCAGAGCAGATCCCCGAATAATGGGAATCTCATCCCCAGGGAATTCGTACTTGCTCAAAAGCTCCCGCATCTCCAACTCCACCAACTCGATCAGTTCCTCGTCCTCCACCATGTCCACCTTGTTCAAGAAAACCACAATACAGGGGACCCCCACCTGACGGGCCAGCAGAATATGCTCCCGAGTCTGCGGCATCGGCCCATCATCGGCCCCAACCACCAGAATGGCCCCGTCCATCTGAGCCGCCCCGGTGATCATGTTCTTGATGTAGTCTGCGTGGCCAGGACAATCCACATGGGCATAGTGGCGCTTCGGGGTCTCATACTCCACATGAGCCGTGGCAATCGTAATCCCCCGCTCCTTCTCCTCAGGGGCCTTGTCAATCTCGTCAAATGGAATGTAGCTGGCCAAGCCCAGGTTCGAAAGCACCTTCGTGATCGCCGAAGTCAAGGTCGTCTTGCCATGATCAATGTGCCCAATCGTCCCTATGTTCACATGTGGCTTCTTCCGCTCAAACTTCGGCTTCGCCATCTCAGCCTCCTGGGTTGGATCCAGCATAAGCTGGATCGATCTGATTCATCTTCTGCTACCAGCGATAGTGCGCAAAGGCCTTGTTCGCCTCGGCCATCTTGTGGGTGTCTTCCTTCTTCTTGATGGTCGTTCCGCGATTTCCGGCTGCATCGAGGAGTTCCATGGCCAGTTTTTCGTGCATCGATTTTTCGTTGCGCTTCTTGGAAAAGGAGATCAGCCATCGGATGGCGAGGGAGGTCCTTCTCTCGTGTCGCACCTCAATGGGAACCTGGTACGTGGCTCCACCAACTCTTCGGGAGCGTACCTCCAGGAGCGGTTTCGTATTCTCGAGAGCCTGCTTGAAGATCTTCAGCGGATCCTGCTTTGTCCTCGTTTGGATGATGTCGAAGGCTCTGTAGAGGATTGACTCCGAAACGCTCTTCTTGCCTCGACGCATCAATCCGTTGATGAATTTTGCCACAAGCTTATCGCTATATTTCGGGTCGGGCAGGATCTCTCGCTTGGGTACTTCTCTTCTTCGTGGCATAGCGTAATTCCCCGTGATTCACAGCCTACTTCGGTCTCTTGGCGCCGTATTTCGATCTGCTTTGCTTTCTGTCCTGGACGCCGAGCGTGTCCAGCACGCCCCGAATGACGTGATAGCGCACCCCAGGAAGATCCTTGACACGCCCGCCGCGGATGAGGACTACGGAGTGTTCCTGAAGGTTGTGGCCGACCCCAGGAATGTACGTGGTAACCTCCATTCCATTGGTGAGCCTGACCCGTGCAACTTTGCGGAGGGCCGAATTGGGCTTCTTCGGCGTCGTGGTGAACACGCGAATGCAAACCCCCCTCTTTTGAGGGCATCTCTGGAGAGCCGGTGAGGTTTTTCGTTTGGCGACGGGCCGTCTGCTGCGGTTAATCAGCTGGTTCGTGGTCGGCATGAGTCGCTTTTCCTCTCAGGGGTATCATTTTTCTATCGGGGAAAATTAAATCAATATATTAACCAGATTGCGACGAAGATGTCAACGTGCAAACCCTTTCCCGCGTGTCTCTTCAAGCGGCTAAGGGGTGTCTGAACCGGGAGCGTCAGCCGCTTGCGTTTCCTTGCCCGCAGGGATCAGGCCTTCGCTCTTTACGCGAATGCCTTTCGAGCAGTATTCTCGGAACCCAGTACCCGCGGGGATGAGTTTTCCCATGATCACGTTTTCCTTGAGCCCTCTCAGGTAGTCCACTTTTCCGCAAATCGCTGCTTCCGTGAGAACTCGTGTGGTCTCCTGGAAAGAAGCTGCCGATATGAAGCTTTCCGTTGTCAGAGAAGCCTTTGTGATTCCCAGGAGCAACGGATCCGCGATGGCAGGCTTTCCGTCTTGGGAGACGACCTTTTCGTTTACCGCTTCAAAGACATGCTTTTCAACCTCCTCCCCGATCAGAAAATCAGTATCCCCGACTTCCTTGATCTTCACGCGCCGAAGCATCTGGCGGACGATCACCTCGATGTGCTTGTCATTGATCCGAACCCCCTGTAGTCGGTAGACTTCCTGGATTTCATCCACAAGGAATTTCGCCAACTCCTTCTCTCCCCGAACGCGGAGGATGTCATGGGGGTTTGCGGAGCCGTCCATGAGGGCCTGCCCCGCCTTCACAAAGTCCCCTTCGTTGTAAAGAATGTGTTTCCCCTTTGGAAGAAGGTATTCTCTCTCTTGTCCCTTTTCCGGTGAGACGACGATCTTCCTCTTCCCCTTGGCGTCCTTTCCAAAATGGATGGTTCCATCGATTTCGGAAATGAGGGCTACCTCCTTGGGCTTTCTTGCCTCGAACAGTTCTGCAACCCGGGGTAGACCGCCGGTGATGTCCTTTGTCTTGGTCGTTTCGCGGGGGATGTTGGCGAGGGTATGGCCAGCAGGTACGACATCTCCGTCGTTCACGAGCAGGTTTGCACCCACAGGCAGCAAATAGGTCGCCATGTTCTTGGAATTCGGGATCTTCAGGGTCTTACCCGATTCGTCTTTGATCGAAATGCGGGGACGGTGGTCGAAGTCCCTGGATTCGATGACCACCTTGCGGCTAAGCCCCGTTACCTCGTCCAGCTTTTCCACCATCGTCACGCCTTCGAGGATATCACCGAATTTCACGATTCCGGAAACATCGGTGAGAATGGGCACGGAGTAAGGATCCCATTCAGCCACGACATCCCCGGCTTTGATCCGGTCTCCCGACCGGACCCGCAGGATCGCACCGTAGTTGACCGGATATTTTTCCCTGTCATGGCCGCGCTCATCCTGAATCGCGATTTCCGCATTTCGGTTCATAACGATCAACTGGGAAAGCTCGCCGGATCTCTCAATGAACTTGAGGTTGATGAACTTCATCGTACCTTCGTTCCGCGCCTCGAGAGTCGTCTGCTCGGCGCTTCGGCTTGCCGTGCCGCCGATGTGGAAGGTACGCATGGTCAACTGTGTCCCGGGCTCTCCAATGGACTGAGCTGCGGTGACCCCGACAGCCTCCCCCTGGCAGACCAGACGGCCCCTCCCTAGGTCGCGGCCATAACACTGTGCACAGATTCCCCGATTGGCCTGGCAGGTCAGGACGGAACGAATCTTCACCCTTTCGATTCCGGTCCGCTCGATCTCGCGGGCAAGATGTTCGTCGATATCCTGGTTCGCCTTCACCAGGATGCGATTGTCAATCGGACTGCGGATATCCTCCAGTGTAACCCGACCCAGGATTCTGTCGGCCAGGTGTTCGATCACCTCCCCGCTCTCCACCAGGCTCGTGACATAGATGCCGTCGAGGGTTTGGCAATCTTCCTCGGTGATAATCGTGTCCTGAGCAACATCCACGAGACGACGGGTGAGGTATCCGGAGTTGGCCGTCTTGAGGGCGGTGTCGGCCAG
>Ga0315290_10004418_pt1 | contig 10130 bp, 7 predicted proteins | sample YL17G12_0_MG_FD_203627 | JGI IMG/M metagenome (GOLD analysis project Ga0315290, IMG submission 203627) | Sediment microbial communities from Yellowstone Lake, YNP, Wyoming, USA - YL17G12_0 | ecosystem: Environmental > Aquatic > Freshwater > Lake > Sediment | place: USA: Wyoming | collected...
ATCTGCGTTGATGAATGCCCTGTTGAAGGGAAGGCTCTCCAGTTCAAGAAGCTCAATGGAAATAACAGTAAGCTCAATAAAAAAGAGCCGCCTGTCTATGACTATGACAAATGCATCAGGTGCTATTGCTGCCAGGAAATGTGCCCTTACAAGGCGATCTACCTGAAAAGGCCATTGATTGTAAGAATTCTGAAAAGATAATAAAGAGAAAAAAAGATAATGAAAAAAGATAATAGAATTATTCTTATAAGCTAAAGATTAAGCTGCACTCCGTTGCGCAGTATGTGAACCTTGTCTGATTTGTATCCCATTTCCATGCACAATTCTTTCATGGCTTCCAGGTTTTTCACATGGGCATGCGTAGGAATAATATTTTTTGGCTTTAATAAATGGATTAAATCCCTGTGGTCTTCCCTGAATGCATGACCAGACACATGGACGCCTGTGAATAACCTGATTTTCTTTTCTTTAAGAGCCTTGTCAAGCTTTCCCCTATTAATAATGTTATTCTCCACAGGTATTACTCCGCATGAGAATATAACATGGTCTTCTTCTTCAAAGTGATACAGGTTCTGGAATACCATTCTTGAAAGAATTGCCTTTGGCTCACCTTGGTGGCCTGTCACAATGAACAAATACTTTTCAGGATGCTTTACTTTCTTAAAGAACTTGCTCACCTTGCTCCCATACCTTATGTGCTCTGCCTGCTTTTCAAAATCAATAATGCCTGCCCTGTGGGCAGCGCTAATATACTTATCAAGAGACCTGCCAATGAATACAGGCCTTCTCTTAAGCTTCCTTGCAAGCTCAACAATGCTTTTCAATCTTGCAATGTGGCTTGAGAAAGTAGTTACAATAACTGCCTTGCCTTTTGAATTCACACCCAGCAACACATCTTTAAGCATTTCCTTGGCAATGCTTTCGCTTGGAGTCTTCATAGGAGTATCTGCATAGAGAGAATCAACTATCAATACCTTAACGCCTTGCTGCCCCAGCTCTTCTAATCTTTTATAATTAGGCTTATCCCCGAGGGTTGGCGCATTGTCAAGCTTGAAATCATTGGCATATACAACAGTGCCGTATGGCGTGTGAACTGCTATCACAACAGTCTCTGGAACTGAGTGCGTTATGTTGATGAACTCAACTGTAATCTTATTTGAAACCTTGAACTTGGAATTAACAGGGTGAGACACAAGATTATTTCTCAAGGATATTTTTTCGTTTTGAACAACTGAGCTGAGAACTTCAATAGTATACCTTGTTCCATGAATGTCTGCTTTGAACTTGTTGCTGAGAAAAGGCACAGCGCCCACATGGTCCAGGTGAGCATGGCTTATGCAGATTGCTTTTATCTTGCCTAATAAGTCCTGGATAGAATGAATATTTGGGACAGCATTGACGCGAATCATTGCCTCTGCTGACATATCTTTTTTCTCAACATCCTCAGACTCCTCTGTGTAGGCGATATAATTATCCATGTGCAGGCCAAGGTCAAGCATTACAGCCTCATCATCAACCTTTACAACTGTGCAATTCCTGCCAATCTCAGAATAGCCACCTACAGTTATTATTTGTAAACCCATAACAACGGTAGGCTAGAACTGAGTTTAAAAATGTTTTTATATAACAATCCCTTTTATCAGCACTATGGGAGAAATAGTTTATTTTTTGAGAGGAGACCCACATCGAGCCTATCTCAACATAACCCCTAAATACGAATGCACGAACAACTGCGTATTCTGCGACAAGCAATTACTTGAGGACAAGGTCGCTGCCAAGCTCTATCTTGAGAAAGCGCCGGCATTGGATGAGATTATAGGCGAGCTGAAAGCCAAGGCTGACAGGGAAAAAGTTAATGAATTTGTGTTCTGCGGCCTGGGAGAGCCTCTGCTCTATATGAACAAGGTGATAAAAGTCACTGATTACATAAAGAAAGAATACCAGAAGCCTGTGCGCATAAACACCAATGGCCAAGCATATACCCTTTACCCTAACATGAACGTGGTCAAGCAGCTTGAGAAAGCAGGAGTAGACAGCATCTCCATCTCACTCAATGTGACAGATGAAGAGAGTTACCGAAGGCTTCACAAGCCTCAGACAGAAGATGCTTTCAGCCACATACTAAAGTTCATCAAGAACTGCAACTCCTCTTCCATGCAGACAACTGTGACCTTCCTTGAATTCCCGAAACTGAAGAAAGACAGGGTCTTGGAGTTCACGAGAGGGCTGGGGCTGAAAGACCACCAAGTAAGGTTCAGGCCATTCATAACAAAATAAAAAATAATTTAAAAAAATTATTTCTTGCCCACTTCATCAAGTACGGTATCTACCTCTTTCTTGGGCCATCCGCGCTGGATAAGTGAAACTTCTATCTGGGCCCTGGGCATTCCCTTTGCAACTGCTTCCTTGATGTATTGGACAAGCTCAGTAGTGGATCTTTTTCCTGTATTTGATTCAAACTCCTTAAGGTCATCCTCAAAGCGTTTCAAGTCATCCTTTTCCTTGCCAATCAGGGAAGTAAGTTTCCTGAGCTCAAGCAGGACAAATATAAGCCCTAATAATAGGAGCACACAGAGCACTAGCAGCATTTCAAAAATAGGAACCCCTTCAATGCCAAAGATATATGCCATTTAAAACCACCTCATTTTTTTTCAGTATTTATCAATTACTTGTTTAACTCTCCTTTTAATTTTTTTTGATTCAAAAAGAAAACATGACCTGATACCCCCACTATAGCCAGAAGCAGTAAGTAAAATAAGTATTGAACATTAACTGATTTATTGCCGCCGCTGAGAGTGACATAGGAAGTTGCTTCCCCTACTTTCTGCCCGTTCTCATAGAACACTGAATGAACCTCATATTTTCCATTAGGAAGGTCCTGGTAAAGGTAATCAACCTTGTTGAATATCTCATTCTCAGCTAAATCATAGGTCTTGTCAAAATCAAAAAGATAGGTCTCCCTGCCTTTGTTTATGGTGACATCAACTTCTACAGTCCTTGCACCATTGTTCCTGTTATCAACTATGATTGACTCATAGGTCCTGCCGCCATCAATGTCCTTGTTAATCTTAACGCTGAACTGAGGGACAGACAGGGTTACAGGAACAGTTTGGATATCAATAACTGCATCACCCTGAATTAGTTGGATATCAAAAAAGTTCTCATCAAGATTTGGTGGTAAGCTAAGAACTAGCTCCCTTTGCTCGCTCATGCCAGGCATAATGCTCTGGATAACTTGTGGCTCTCCGCTCCATTTACTTGCTACAATGCTTAAGTCATTAGCTTCGCTCTGACCCTGGTTCTCTACAGTTACCTTTAATACATATTGGTCAAGGATTTCAGCGCTTACAGGCTCAGCAATAATCTTCAGTATTGGAGGGCCTAATGCTATTTGCTCTGGTTCAGGGCCTAAGCAAATCATTGGGCAGCTTCCTCCGCAATCAACTCCTAATTCATCCCTGTTCATGATTCCGTCATCGCAGCTTCCTTCATAAAAACATGTCTGCAGCTCCTGCGGCTTGCCCTGAAAAGTGCCGCAGTTGCTTGCATCACTGCACACCCTTCTGCTAAAACCATCTGTTTGGCAAGAAGACCAGGCATCACAACTCCAGGCTTCAGTACAAGAAGGAGGTAAGCTATCGCCGCTTCCACTGCTGCTGCTGCCGCTACTGCTTCCACCAGCACTATCACTGGTGCTACCAGTAGAGCAAGTCCTAGTTAAAGAAGGCTTACTATCATCTGTACCACAAGCATTCAAGTCAGAGCATGTTCTAACCTGAGTGCCTCCTGAGCAAGTGCTCCAGGCATCACAATCCCAATCCTCAACACAAACACAAGTAGAAGGGCAAGGAGTGTCACTACATGTTTCATTAACCCCATCACAACTGTAATCACAGTAATAGTGTGTAATCCTGCAATCACTCCAATTACCATTAACACAAGATATCCTGCCATCACATCCTCCGCTCGTTCTGCAACTCCTAGAAGCAGGGCTTAAGCATTGGCAAGAAGTGCAGTTAACAACAGAGCATTCACTAGTGCCGTCGCAATTGGAGTCACAAAAATATCCTGCCATTTTACATTCTCCCAAACTGCCATTTACACAAGGTTGCGTGCCAGGGCATCCATAGGCGCCTGTACAATTATTAGAACCAACTCCAATAATACATTGGCACGACGTGCAGTTCTCTGTCAGGCATTCAATGTTGCCATCACAATTACTATCGCAGGCATATGGAGTAGAAGTGATACAAGCGCTCCAATTTCCTCCAGAGCAAGTCTGGTTTCCTGCGCAGCCGTTCTCAGCAATGCAATTATCGATATCATTTTCAACGCAAGGGCATGAAGATATTACTACTTGCCCATCTTGCTTTGTATTGTTTAATTGATTGTTATTATTGTTCAAGAGCTGTAAATTATTTAGTGATAGGTTGCTTAGTGCTGGAAAAGTACTTATGCCTCTAAGCCTGAATATTATCATTGTAAGTATTCCATCAGAAAGACTTAAATTGTTATTGCTTGTTTTTACACACGATATATCATTTATTAATCCAGCAGTGCTAATGTCAGGTTGTTGGCAGAGGGTAGTATCACCATTGCTATTGAGGACATTACCTTCACTAACACTGACAATTTCAAGAACATTTGAGTCATACAATAAATCATACTGATAGTTATAAACACCTGCAACTCCACTTAAGGTTATATTAATTGAGAAATTTTCATAAGGGCAAATGTTCAAGCTAAGAGAAGATGGATATACTGAAACTAAAGCAGAGGCAAATTCCGGAGTAAAAGCCAGTAAAAAAAGTAAACTTAGCAAAATCTTTTTCATTCTTTTTCACTCATCCTGTGAATCTCCTTGCTACAAATGATAAGTCTGAAATATCAATAACCTCTGGGCTACTTGACACAACATTAGCCCTGGCATCAAAACCACTAGTCCTACCAAAATTAGTAGCAACAATAACCAAGTCAGAAATATCAACTTTGCTATCGCCATTTAAGTCGCCAGGAATAGCAACAGGCGGAGGCGGCACAACACCACCACTCACAATAGCATCAAATCTCTGCTTAGCAGGAATAGTTCCATTCATAGGATTAAGGTCAGAGCCTATGGCAGGCCATGGCAAACTACCAAAGAAAGCTGGCTTTGAGGATAAGTAAAATGAGTTCGGAATATTATGATCAGCAATGCTAGGGTTCCACTGAACAGCATTTGTCGGGCATTCCCAGTTTCCATGCCTAATAAGAGTCTGATTGACCTTAGGGTCTGTAGGATAGCCAGTTTCAGCGCAACACATAAATCCTATCTTCCAAATGACAGGATTATTATATATATCTTTGTAAGGCAATTGCTCAACAGGACCTGCACAGCCAGGCCTCCCCAAAACATTACCCACAAAACTCATATAATAAAGCGACTCATCAATAGTCACACCTACGATGTTAGCAGAAACAGGGATATCGGGATTTTTCATTGTGAGATAATTCCTTAGAACAAGATTATGGCTTCCAGAGCCCCAATAATTATCAAAATGGATGCCACCCAGCACATTGCCTTCCCATAAGTTCATATAAGGGTGGGCACCATGACTGTTGACTCCTGGCTGCCACCAATCAGTCTGGTGATGATTAGTCTTCTGGATATAATTATAGGCAATCACATTTCCAGGGCCGCTTGATTCCAGAACCAACCCCGCGTGCATATAGTATATTATGTTGTTCTCAATCAGGTTATCAGTCGCCTGCCCAAACACGAAAAAGCCATAACCACGGTCACTAGTAAAATATTTCACATCGTGAAAGTAAGAATCCCTAACTTCATTGCCATAAGCGCCGTACCGAATTATCACGTGCTTCTTGCCCATGTTGTAACTTTCAACATTCCTGAGCCATGAATGAAGACAATACTCCATGATAAAAGCATTGCTGTCTGAATAGCCACTGGGGCTCTCAACATACAAGTCCTCGATTCCAGCCTTCACAACAGGATATGCCGAATACTTGACCAGCATGGGCTTGAACTGTGACCTATAAGTATAATATAACGGACGATTAAAAGTAATCTGGTTTCCACTTATTGATTGAACAATAAATATTTGGCCATAAGCCCTGGTCCCCTCAGTGCCCCAACGACCGCACCAAGTACAAGTGCCTTCACCAGTAGGAGTAACCAACTCAGGATCATTTAGCTGGTCAAGAACAACAACCTCTCCGACATTGAAGCCGCTAGCACTGCTCACACCAACAGTATATGAACCCTTAGTATAGCCTGACAGCACATCCACCACGAAGTCTGCTTTACCTTCTCCGCTAATTGAAAAGATATCATCATTGCTGTACTGGAGTATTTTAGTCTTGCTAGGCCCTTCTCCGCGAACAGTTATTCCCTTTCTAATTAAGATATTGCCGCTAATCCTATAAGTTCCTGCAGGAATAAGGACTACCTGGCCTTCAGGGCAGGCTGCGATGGCTGCATTGATGGCTGAAGTGTCATCATGCACTCCATTTCCATAGGCATTGTAAGGAGCATTCCTGACATTAGCGCAAATAGTCGTCCTGTAAGGAATACCACCAGGAACACCCGGCTTCCAATCAATAAGCCTATCAGCAGGAATAATCTCTGCGCTGGCAAAGACTGGCAATAAAACTAAAAACACAATGCAACACAAAAAAATCTTTTTCACAATCTTTCACCTCACCCTGTGAATCTCCTTGCAACAAATGATAAGTCTGAAATATCAATTACTTCTGGGATGCTAGAAACAACATTAGCCCTAACATCAAAACCACTAGTCCTGCCAAAATTAGTTGCAACAATAACCAAATCAGTAATATCAACCTTACCATCATTGTTAAGGTCTCCAGGAACTGTAGGTGGTGGAGGAGGAGGTGGAGGAGTTGAGCCAGAATCACACAGAGAAGGATACTTAACACAATCAGTCCTAAGAGGATGAGGATAAGTAAAAGGAACATAGCTCGTAGCAACTCCATTACATGAAACAGGCATAGAAGATGCTCCTGTGCAGAAGTCCCTCCCCTTCGCGATATATGAACTACACCTAGGAGTATCTGGGTCGAAATAAACTCCGTCTTGCGTATTATCCCACAATAAACTTGGTCTAGAAACCATTACTTTGCTTCCATCCCAACCAATTTGGTCCCTGCAAGGATGGCCAGTTGGGTCATTTGGATTATCAATATTAATGCAAGCTCCAGATATTCCATTACAATCAGCATCAGAACTGCATGTTCTCGGGTAAGTGTTGGCAGAGCCAAGGCATGCTTTGCCAGATGTGCTGCTGCAAAGAGTGGTCCAAGGGTCACCACCAGTCTGGTCACATCTGTAATGCTGAAGCTGTATTGCATTACCACAGTCAGGTTGTCCTTGAATCCTATTTGAGAAGATAACTCCGGTTCCACCTCTCAGCCTTATATCTGTACATGTTTGCCCTGGCGTATTAATAAATAAGTTATTATAAACCTCCCATTTCCTGCAAGCTCTCAAATTAGTTACAATAGCATCATGCGAGCTAACAAAGCCATTAGTCACCTGGTTATACCTGAAAACATAGCTTCCGCCTTCACAATCAGTTACAGCATTACCAGGATTGATAAATTTACAATCCTCAATAAAAACAGCATCGCTAGTCCCAAGCCCAAGAGGCCTGTTCCATACGCTGTTGCCGCCACTCGCCCAAAAGTCTCTGATATGAATTGAAGTGCTTGATGGAGTGTCAAAAGTGCAATGGTCAATTACGCCAGCAGTAAAATCAGGGGTGCCACTTCCTGTGGGCTGTACAAAAATAACACGCCCAGAAGCACTAGCCTTGCCAGTAATATGATCAAAATAAATATGGTCAATCCTCCAATTCTTTGAAAAACCATCCACCGATACGCCCGCACTCCCAGTCATAGTCATGCCGCTAATGCGCCAAGGCTTTCCATTACCGCCAGTAACATCAAAACCATAATCATTAATGATTGTACTACCGATGCCAGCGCCAATAATTGTCAAAGCCTTTGGAGCAGATAAATCTAAATTTAAAGATGCCCCCCAAGTGCAAGTCCCGGCAGGAATGACAACAGTATCTCCGTCAGATGCAGAATTAACAGCAGCCTGAACACTTGATTGCGAACAGCTAGCTGCATTAATTGTTGCAGCACTCACAATAATTGGCAGCGAAAATAATAATACAGCTAAAATCAAAAAAATCTTGTTCAATTTTTTTACCTCACCAATTTCATCTTACCCAGTAAATCTCCTAGCTACAAAAACCAGGTCTGAAATGTCAATGACCCCATCGGCAACGACATCATATGCCGGATTAAAGCCAGCACTGCCAGTTCTCCTTCCGAAATTAATAGCAACAATCGACAAGTCAGCAATATCAATCCTAGAGTCGCTGTTCAAATCACCAGGAGTCCGAGGGCAAGCTAAGTCCTGGCCATTGCAGTCCTGGTCAATGCCATCTCCGCAGGTTTCAGCAGCTCCTGGATGGATAGCAGCATTATTATCATTGCAATCAGTGCCAGAAGCGCATCCTACTCCATAGCTGTCCAGGTCATTATCAGTGCAGGTAACAGTTCCTGAGCTCCCGTCCCAGCCAGCAATCCTCGCCAATAGCCACCATAAAGCTTTGCCTTTCATGTAGCAGTTCAGGCATTCAGAATGAGCGCACGTCTGAGAAGAAGTGCAAGAAGGAGCGCAGTAAGGAGCTGTCGGAGAATGAGCATTACACCAATTAACAGCCCAGTTGCTGTCAAGAGTTCCGTCGCCATTGCTATCATAGGTGCAAGCATCACTGACAAGCTTGTCCCCGAAATAGTTGCCAGAAGGGTCATAGCTCTCGATATTAGAGAAATCATAGAGTATGCCGTTGTTAGCGTTCACAAAGTCGCGTATCTGTGTGGCACGCAGGTTATTGACGCATGCCCATCTTGTGTCAGTGCATAATATCTGTCCTCCAGACACGTGCCCTGTCATATAGACAAACTTTACATTTGGAAAATCATGCTCAAGCTGATGCATTTGCGTAAGATAAAGATTTATGTTTTCTGCTGAATCCTCCATCTGATAGCACCATGACCAGATGATCACATTGACTTCAGGATGCTGATTTAGATATGTGCGAGTGGCAGTTGCCCATGCAGTCCTATCGGGGTTGCCTAGATCATTTGCAATTCCCAATCCGCCAAAATTGCCAGAATAATCTCTTAAGTCAAGGGCTCCATTCGTCCCTCCATTATTCCAGGAATAGAGAGACCCTTTCTCAGAGACCAACATGTCCATGCCAGTTACCAGCTGGCTTCCATGAGAAGTGTGCCCGTAAGAAACTCTCAGGTTATTCTTAGCAGCAGTGATCCATGCCTGAGGAATATTATCAAACTGGCTGACAGAATTATGGTTTGCGATTATTGCTGCTGATGCAAAAACCGGCAGTAACACCAATAATAAAATTCCAAATAGAAAGAATCTTTTCATTTGTCCACTCTCCTTTTCGGGAATCAGCTCACACTAATCTGGCCAGACATTACTTGCGTGGTTATTGTATTTGAAGCTGAATTTACTAGCTTGGCGTTAGAGATGGCTACATTGCTTGTTCCGCTGGCAAGGGTTCTGAAAGTTATCCTCTTCAACAAGCCAGTGCCACTGACCCCTCCAACAGCTCCTGTTCTTGTGCAAGCAATATTACTTAACACTCCAGAGGTAGCAGCAGGTGCCATGCAAAACGGCTGAGTAGATGTGCCAGTGAGGAAAGTTCCATCAGCCAAGCTGACAAACCCTAATACTCCGGGGTTGTATTCAATGTTGAACTGGTAGCCGTACAAATCAGATATGCTGGAAACACTAATGTCAAGAGTGACTGTTTCACCTACACTGACATCTATTGCTCCTGGGTTAGTGAACAATGCTACTCCTACTGGCGAAAATACGCAGTCTCCTGCACAATTCTCAACAGTCTCGCCAATTCTAGGCTGGCAAACACCATTGTTGTTGCACATGGAGCAAGCTCTTGTGTCAAATGCGCAACTGCCTGTGCATCTTAGGGTTCCACTAACAAAGCCACGGCTCTCACAACTATTTCCATTTAAATCAGTGCCATCACAATACTCAAAGTCTTGAT
>Ga0315290_10004420_pt1 | contig 10129 bp, 9 predicted proteins | sample YL17G12_0_MG_FD_203627 | JGI IMG/M metagenome (GOLD analysis project Ga0315290, IMG submission 203627) | Sediment microbial communities from Yellowstone Lake, YNP, Wyoming, USA - YL17G12_0 | ecosystem: Environmental > Aquatic > Freshwater > Lake > Sediment | place: USA: Wyoming | collected...
TACTTCGCGCGTCGTGAGGTCGCGGATGCGCTGCTCTGCCTGCGCGCTGCCGACGATGCCGCCGACGGGCCCGCCCTGTACGGCGCCCTGCACTCCTCCTTCTTTGGGTTCAGCGATGACGACCTCTTCCTCTTTTGGGCGGCCGGTGGCCGCCTCGACCTCTTCGCTGCCAATCAGCCCTCCGGGCACCAGGCCATCGTCGCCGCCCTGGGCGCGCTGCGCGCTCTCCACGAGCGCCGCGTCGAGTGGCAGCCACACGAGATGGCCGCCGCGCTTGTGCGGCTCGCGCACGGCGTGGAGTTCCTCGCGGCCACCGGGGCCGGGGCGCCGCAGGCTATCGCCAACCTCGAGAAGCTCATTGAGCGGGCGCGCGCGTTTTCGGCCGCCGGTGGGGGCGGCCTCGGGGCGTTTCTCAGCTGGGCCGCCGAGGCCGGCGACGCGGCCGGCGAAGGCGAGTCGCAGGTGGACGACGAGGGCGACGTGGTCCACCTGCTCACCATCCACAAGGCCAAGGGCCTCGAGTACCCCATCGTCGTGCTGGTCGGTGGCGCTTTGGGGGGCGGCTGGAGAGGCGGGGGAGATCCCATCGTCGACCGCGCTCGGCGCCGCCTGGCGATCAAGCTCAAGGCGGAGCTGCCCGGGGCGGCCGCGCGCGACCTCGAGCCCAGGGCGTACACGGACCTCAATGAGATCGAGAAGAAGATGTCCGCCAGCGAGGCGCGGCGGCTGCTGTACGTGGCGGCGACTCGCGCCCGCGACCGCCTGGTGGTCTCGTGCTTCGGAAGACTCACGACGGCGAAGGGGGAGCCGGCCGGCGTGCTGCTCGGCGCCATCGCCGCGGCGCTGCCGGCGCCCTCGGCCGCGGCGCCCACCGAAGAGACCGAAGAAGGCGGCCTGCTGGTACTGCCGCCAACAGAGCCGCCGGAGCGCGTCGAGCCCCAGGCGGCGCTGGGCGCCGCGACCATGGTCGCGGCTCGCGGCGCCTGGCTCATCGCGCGCGAAGCGCTGCTGGCGGATGCCCGCCGGCCTGCCCGAGCCACCAGCCCGAGCGGCCTCGAGCACGTCGACGAAGAGGTGCGCGGCGGCGGCCCCGGCGCGCCGCCCGGCCGCGCCCGCGCGCTGGCGCTGGGCTCGGCGGTGCACCGCGTCATGGAGCTCTGCGACCTGGCCGACGAGTCATCGCTGGTGGCCATCGCCGCGGCGGTCACGCTCGAAGCCGGCCGGCCGGACCTTGCCGGGGACGCGGCCGCGCTCGCCGGCGGCTGCTGGCGGGCGGCGCCGGTGCGCGCGGCCGCGGCCAGCCCCGAGGTGTACCGCGAGCTGCCCATCGGCGCTCTCCTCAACGGCGCCGTGGTGAGCGGCGCTCTCGACCTGCTGTACCGCGAGGGCGACCAGTGGATCGTGGTCGACTACAAGACCGACCGCGGCGCCGACGCCGCCGTATTGCGCGAGCGCTACACGCCGCAGGGCGCCGCCTACGCGGTCGCCGTCGAGGCCGCTAGCGGCCGCGCGGTGCGCGAGGTCGTGTTCGTGGCCGCTGCCGCGGCCGACGGCCTGGTCGTCACCGTGCTCGTCGACGATGCCTTGCGTGACCTCGCGCGGCGCGAGGTCGACGCGGCGGTGGGGGAAGGGCGGGCGGTGGGCGCCGACGAGCTCGCGGCAGGAGTCTGAGCCGGCCATCGTCCGTCGACTGACGAGGAGACGCGGTGCTGCAGGCGTCAAATGGCGATCGGGCGTGTCCCCGGTGAACCTGCGGCTGCAGGTGCCCGGCGATCCGTGGCTGTACGCCGTTGGTCGCGTCCTGATGGTGGCTGCGGTCCGCGCCTACGGGCGCTTTCGCGTGGCCGGGGCCGGCAACCTGCCCGCGACGGGGTCGGCTATCGTCGTCGCCAACCACCCCAGCGACGTCGACCCTATCCTCCTCGCCGTCGCCCTGCCGCGCACCATCCATTTCCTGGCCGACGAGGTGCAGTTCCGGCGCGGCTTCGTCGGGCCGGTCATCGAGCGTCTGGGCGCGATCCCGGTCCATCAGGGCGCGCCGGCAAGGGCGGCGCTCGAGAGGGCTCTGAGCCTGCTGGACGAGGGCAAGACGGTCGGCATCTTCGCGGAGGGCGACCTGCACCGGCGCGCGAAGCCGGCCGCATTCCACAATGGGGTCGCTTTCCTCGCCGCGCGCAGTGGGGCGCCGGTGGTGCCGGTCGCCATCTCTGGGGCCGACCTCATCTGTGCGGAAGGACGCCCTCACTGGCCGTGGGTGCGGCTCACGGTGGGCAGGCCCATCACCTTCGCCGGAGGGCAGCGCGGCAAAGCAGCCTACACGCGTATCGCGGAAGAGCTGCGCGAGGCCGTGGCCCGACTGCACGATACGCCGTGAGCGGCGGGCTCGACGCGGCTGAGGGGCGCGGCGTCGGCGCGGTAGGATGACGGTCGGGCCGGCCGACCCACCGGCGCGAAAGGAGACGCGGTGCAGCAGATCCCCAAGCGTGCGGACGTGGTCGTTGTGGGCGCGGGCCTCATGGGCGCCGCCGCGGCCTGGGCGTTGTCGGCGCGTGGCCATGCTGTGGTCGTGCTCGAGGCGCGGCGCGCCGGGCACCGGGCGGGCAGTTCTCACGGTAGCTCCCGGGTCTTTCGCCGCGCCTACCGCCAACCCCACCACATCGCCATGACCGGTCTGGCGCTGGGCCACTGGCGCCGGCTGGAAGGTGAGGCCGGCAGGCCGCTGCTCACGCTGACCGGCGGTCTGGATCACGGCCGCGACCCGCAGGGCCTGTACGACGCGTTCCGCGCCGCCGGCGTGGAGTGCGAGCTGCTCGCCCCGGACGCCGCCGCCGGGCGCTGGCCGCACATGCGCTTCGAGGGCCCCGTCGCTCACTATGGCGCCGCCGGGATCTTCGACCCCGAGCTGGCCACCGCCGAGATGCTGCGGCTCGCTACGCGGCGCGGAGCTGTCGCCGTCTACGAGTGCTCCGTGTCGGCCGTCGAGCCGTCCGCGTCAGGCGCGCTGGTGCGCGCGGGCGGCCAGACGCTGCGCGCGGCGACCTCCGTCGTCGCGGCCGGTCCGTGGACCGAGGGTCTGCTGGGCGGCGCTGTGACGCTGCCGGCGCTTACGGTCACGCAGCAGCAAGTCTTCCATTTCGCGCGCCGCGCGCGCGACGACGGCGCTGTCTGGCCGATCGCGCTGCACGACGAGGCGCCGGCCGTCTACGCGTTGCCCGGTGGTCGCGACGGCGTCGTGCCGGGAAACATGAAGCTCGGCGAACACGACCCCGGGACGACCACCACGGCCGACGGCCGGGACGGGCGCGTCGATGCCGGCGCCAGGCAGCGCATGATCGACCACGTGCAGCGCTGGTGGCCCGGCCTCGAGCCGGCGCCGATCGCGGAGTTCAGCTGCCTGTACACGTGGACCGACGACCAGGACTTCGTCATCGATCGCGTCGGCCCGCTCGTGGTGCTGTCGCCGTGCTCGGGGCACGGCGCGAAGTTCGCGCCCTTGATCGGCGAGTGGGCCGCCGACCTCGTCGAGGGCGGCGGCCTGCCGTACCCGCACTTCAGCCTTGCCCGCCGCGGTGCCGCTACGGCATGACGCGGAGCAACTCCTCCGCGAAGCCGACCATCCCGACGGTGCAGCGGTGGCGCAGGGCGGTCGAGTCGACCTCGTAGGCGCCGGCGCCGAGGCGCACGCGGTCGAGGGCGTCGGCGTCCTTGAGCAGCCACAGGATGCGCAGGGCGCGCTCGGGGTCGTCCTGGCCGGCGGCGCGGAGCGTGCCGTGCCCGTCGCTGCGACAGTGGTAGCGGACCGCGAACAGGGCAAGACGCGCGTCCGCCTCGGCCAGGGACTCGTGCAGGCCGAGCTCCACGACCCGCGCGGCGCTGCGCGCGCCGTGCCGCAGGTCCCAGCCGTCGTCGACGCGGCCGATGTCGTGCCAGAGGGCCGCCGAGAGCGCGACGCGGACGTCCTCCTCTCGCCAGCGCAGCTCGCCGACGAGCCGCCGCGCGTGGATGTGCACGCGCTGCGTGTGGTGTGCGCCGTGCAACCACGAGTCGCGTGTGAACCACTCGGTCGGCACGTCGGCGGCACGGCCGGCCCAGGCGCCGGCGTCGTCTGCGTCGGGAACAGATCGCATATCGTCAGAATAGCGGATCCTGCGGACGGCAGAGACGGCGCTTGGCGGTGGCCGCGTGGGCCTCATTCTGCGGGAGAGCGGGTATGTCTCGTGCGGTGGGACCTCGAGTGAAGGGAGTCACAGTGCCTAAGCCTCAGTGGAGCGACTTCGGCAACATCTGGAAGACCGTCCGCGAAGTGGACGTCAACGCCATCCGCCACGAGGCGGAGCGTGACGCCACCGTGGTCTGCGTGGGGCAGACCGCCGGCCTCTGGTGGATGGACCACTTTCTGCGCGAGGGTCCCAACCGCTACCCTCTGGGCCCCGACCAGCTGGCGCTCGTGCCGCTCGCCGAGGCGAGCGTCTACCTGGACCTCGTGCGCGCGGCCGAAGTGCTGATCGTCGCGCTGGACGCGGCTGCCCCACTCGACACCGACGAGCTCGCCGGGCTTCAGATCCTGTCCACGGCGGCGCGACCGAAACAGGTGGTGATGGTCTTCAGCGAGGCCGCGGGCGCACCGACGCCGTGGCCCGCCTCCCTCGACTGGGGCTCGGCGACGCGCGTCGACCCGCAGTCTCCCGGCGCGGCTGCGACCGTGTGCGGCGCCGTCCTCAGCGCGCTCCCCCGCGAGGCTCGCCTGGCTGCCGCGCGGCGCTTGCCCGGCCTGCGCCCATGGTTCTCCGCGCGCCTGACGAGCGAGGTCTCGATGTCGAACGCGGCCTTCGCCTTGGCCTCCGGCGTGCCGTCGATGGTGCCCATCCTGGGCATCCCCATCTCGGCCGCCGACACCGTGATCCTCACCAAGAACCAGGCCCTGATGGTCTACCGGCTTGCTTTGGCGTGCGGAGCGCCGCCCGACTTCCGCAGGCGCATGATCGAGATCACCCCCGTGGTAGGCGGCGCCGTGGTGTGGCGGCAGATCGCCGGGGCTCTGGTCGGACTGGTGCCCGGCTACGGCATCGTGCCGAAGACCGCGGTGGCCTTCGGCGGCACCTATGTGGTCGGGCTGGCCGCGACGCGCTGGTACGAGACCGGCCTGCTCACCGACGCTGAGCGCAAACGCATCGTGGCCGAGGCGACGGCGAAGGCTCGCGATACGGCGACGGCGATGGTGGTGCAGGCGCGCGCCGCCGGCGACAAGGCCGGCGCGCAGGCGCAAGGCACGAGGGAGAAGGTGACGGGCGCCGCCGCCGCCGCACGCGCGCAGGCCGCCAAGGCCACCGCGCAGGCGCGCGACGCGGCCCAGCGCCTACGCCAGGGCAGCAAGAAGGTGGTGCGGCGGAAGCCGCCTGCAGTGACCGACGTCGCCTCCGAGGCCGACGTGGCGGCGGAGAAGCCGGCTGACTGAGACGTCAACGCGGCGAGCGAGCCTGCCAGGTCACTCGAGGCCGAGGCGCGCGAGCTGCGCAGCCAGCTCTCGCGCGCCGAGCTGCAGGTAAGTGGCGGCTTGCTCGACGCTCAGGCCGCCTCCGCGCACGGCGGCGAGCGCCCAGGCGCGCATCGAATCCGGCACGCGCAGCACCGCCGGCCGGCCGTACTCGCCCGGCGGCAGGCACTCGTCGGGCGTGAGGTGCGTGAGCGTGTCGCGCAGGCCGCCGAGGTACGCTTGCTGCGGCAGCAGCTCCCACTCGAGGCGACGCAGCCTCTGGTTGAGCGCCGTGAACTGCTTCGCGTGGACGCGTCTCGCGGCGCGTGAACGATAGAGCGCCGCCCAGGCGCTGATGCCGAAGGCATTGCCCAGCTCGAGCATGGTCTCGACCTCGGGCCGCGGCTCGCCGCGCCGCTCATACCAGCGATGCACGGCGCGCACCGGCGCCAGGAACTCCTCCGCGAAATCGTTGGCGGCGGCTTCGCGCGGGTTGTTGCGACTCCAATGGATGCGGCCGTCGACGACGTCGCCGTGCCCCAGGACCAAGTGCGCGAACGCGTGCGCGAGGGCAAAGCGCTGCAGAACCACGGGGCGCGCCGCGTTGACGAAGAGGAAGGGCGTAGCTCCGACGGTGAGATCCGCACACACGGGCCGTTCGGCACTTCCCGGGGCGGGAGCGGCTGAGGGGGCGGCGTCGCGGCCGGCCACGCGGGCGACGATCACCTGGGCGCCGAGGCCGTCCTCGAGCAGTGGCACGAGGTCGGGGAGGGGGCCGTCGTCCGGTTCGACGTGCAACTCGCTGCGCCAGAACCGGGCGACGCGGTCGTAGAGCACGTCGCCGCCCAGTGACCCGCGGTCGGCCGGCTGCAAGGGGTGGGCGAAGCGCTCCGGCTTACCTTCGGCGGAGTGGCCGCTGCTCCAGGCGAGCGCCGGCTCTGGGCCTCCGGCCAGCCGGCGCAGCTCGAACCAGTCGCGCACCACTGCGGCGACCTCCGCAGGAAGGCTGTCGAGGCGGGCGAGCGAGGCCGCGAAACCGGGCACGGCAGGGCCGGACGCCGGGGGGCCGGCCCACTCGCCCCGCCTGTCGTCCGCGAACGGCATTTCGCGGCCGAGGTCCGAGCTGCTCAGCTCCATGCGCACGGCCGTGCGTGTCACCGCATCGTGGTTCAGGGGACCCAGGCTGGCAGGCCCCAGAGTTTCGAGGTCGTCGTGTTCAAACCCGCCGAGGTCGCCGTGCGGCTGCGGCTCGTCTTCGAGATCGGCTCTGCTCGCAAAGGCCATCGCCTCCCCGCGACCCTGGCCGAAGGCGCCGGAAAAGGCGCTGCGGCTTGGTGACGAGGCGCGGAGAGGCAGGGCAGGCGTCGGGATCGCTGATGGAGCCGGCGCGTCTTCGCCCGGCACGCCGATCAGCAGGGCGTCGGCGGAGACGTGGAAGGAGTCAGCGAAGCGCTGCAACTCCTGAGCCGAGACGCGCCGCCGACCGGCCTCGATGCGGCTGACGGCCGACTGGTCGAGCGCGACCCAGTTCGCGAGCTGGCGCTGGCTCCAGCCCTGCTGCTCGCGCAGCTTGGCGATCGCTCGGCCGATGCTCTCTTGATGTTCATCGCGCATCAGTTCCGTCACCCCTGTCCGCTACCATTGCATCATCAGTCTACGCCACGTCGATGCGCGAATCCTGCGTGTGCTTGCTTCCTAGGCTTGACACGTATGCTATTATAGCATCATACGCGAGATTCACGGTAGACGTAACGATGTCATGCATACATGAACGGTGATGCCTGCATCGCGGCACGGAGTCAAGAGTCATGGAACAACGGAGGTGGGAGATGCCAGATCAACACGAAGTCATCGATGGAGCGCAACTCGTGCGAGAGTTGCGCCTCGGCGAACGCCAGGCGGAAGGGCCGCTCGTCGTGTTCCCGCTCTTCGCGAACCGGAGCGCAGGTCCGGGTGGCGGAGAAGATGCCGCGCTGCGCCGCCAGGCCCGCTACATCACGTTGCGTCAGGCGCTCGCCGAGGGCCGCGCCGTGATCACCGAGGTCAGCGAGGGCGGCTCGGTGCCCGAGCTGCGCGTGGTCAACAAGGGCGATGCACGTATCCTCGTGCTCGACGGCGAGGAGCTCCGCGGCGCCAAGCAGAACCGCGTGCTCAGCACCGCCATCCTGATCGACAGGCGCACGACCCTGGTGGTGCCCGTGAGCTGCACCGAGCAGGGCCGCTGGTCCTACGCTTCGCGCGAGTTCGCCGAGAGCGAGATCCTCGCGGAGCGGCGGGTCCGCTACGCCATGAAGACCAGCGTCCACGCCTCGATGCGCAGCGGCGCCGGCGTCCACGCCGACCAGGGCGCCGTGTGGTCCGAGGTGCAGGCGCTGCACGGCAGGCAGGGCACGCACTCGCCGACGAGCGCCATGCGCGACGCCTACGAGGGCAAGAAGGTCGATCTCGACCGGATCCTCGCGGCTTTTCCGCTGAGCGACGGGCAGACCGGCGTGCTGGTTCTGCACGGCTCGCGGGTCGTGGGCCTCGACCTCGTGTCGCAAGCGCCGCAGTACGCCGAGCTCCACGACAAGCTGCTGCGCAGCTACGCCTTCGAGGCGCTGGTGCGCGGCGGCGAGCCCGGCGACCGGCCCGCGGCGGAGGCGTTCCTCGAGCGCGTCGCCGGGCTGCCGGGCCAGCGCTTCAAGAGCCCCGGCCTCGGCTGGGACGTGCGCTTCGAGGGCGCCGGCGTGCTGGGCTCGGCGCTCGTCTACCGCGGGCGGGCCGTGCACGCCGCGTTCTTCGACGTCGGCGGCGCCAGTGGCTCCGCGGACAAACCGGCGCCCGACGCTCAGCCGAACTGGCGCATCGCCGACGCACGCGAGCGTGCCCGCCGGCGCGCGTCGCACTGACGAAGGGAGACCCCATGGACCAGGACAAGCGCGACAGGGCTTACAAGGCCGCGGCGCACATCACGCGCGAGCAGCTCAGGCGCGACGCGCCCGAGAGGGCGCGCGCCCTCGACGCCGTCAAGCAGAGCGACGTGGTCGTGGTCGCGGGCATCTACGACCACGTCGAGTCGGTGCTGCAGGCGCTCGAGGTGCCGCACACCGTGATCGGCACTAGCGACGTGGAGCGCGTCGAGCTGCGCCCCGAGCAGCTGCTCATCGTCAACTGCCCGGGAGACGTCTCGCCGGCAGCCGTCGACCGCATCCGCGCTTTCGTCGAGGTCGGCGGCAGCCTGTTCACCACCGACTGGGCGCTCAAGCACGTGCTCGAGCCGGCGTTCCCCGGCGTGCTCGCCTTCGGCAAAGCGCCCACGCGCGACGACGTGGTGCGCATCGAGGTCCGCGACGCCGACAACATCTACCTGCAGGGGGTGCTCGACGGCCAGGACGACCCGCAGTGGTGGCTCGAAGCCTCGTCGTACCCCATCAGCATCGTCGACACCAAGCGCGTGGAGGTGCTCATCAGCAGCCGCGAGCTGGGCGAGAAGTACGGTGAGTCGCCGGTGGCGGTGTGGTTCCGCTGGGGCGAGGGCGACGTGTTCCACATGATCTCGCACTACTACCTGCAGCGCACCGAGCTGCGCACCGCGCGCCACGGCAGCAGCGCCGGCGCTTACTTCGCCGAAAAGGGCATGGAGGTGTCGCCGGCGATGTGCCAGGACCTCGAAGGCCTGTGCCTGGCCGACGTGGAGTCGGCGAAGCCGTCGGCGGCGTTCATGAGCAACGTGATCATCGAGAAGCAGCGCCGGTAGGAGAAGGAGGAGTCGTGAGGGTCACGACCGATCTGAGGCCAGACGTCGAGGTCGAGTTCGATGTCGTCGCGCGCGCGGTCGCGGCCTCGAGGCCGGCTACTGGTCGATGGAGCACAAACGGCGCAGCGACGCGGCGTTCCGGTCGGAGCTGAACTGACCGCGAAAGCGGTGTAGGACGGCATGAGGCGCGCCGAGGCGCTCAGGGACCGGTGTGTGGCGTGCGTGCACTATCCCATGCTTGACAGCATGCGATTATCAACCGCACAATGCTTGCACAGGGCTGCATCACAGCCGATACTGCGTGTATGGAACCCGGAGCCGCCGTCATGAGCCGCACGCCCACCAGACCCGTCCAGGTGCGTCTGCCGGGGCCGGTCGACGACTTCCTCACCGCGCTCGCGCACGAGCGCGGTGAGAGCAAGACCCAGATCGTTCAGGAGGCGCTCGAGTGCCTGCGCCAGCAGTTGCTCGAGCGCCGCATGGAGGCCGGCTATCGGGATCTGGCCGGCGAGCAGCAGCAGATCGTCGAGGCCGGCCTGGCCGCCAGCCTTGCGACCTTCCCCGACTGACGTGACCCCGCTGCGGGGCGAGGTCTACTGGGTGACATTCGCCGAGCCGATAGGCCGGCGTCCGGTGCTCATCGTCCAGAACGACATCGGCAATCGGCACTCGACGAACACCATCGTGGCCCACGTCTCCGCCACGCCGCGGCGCGACTACCCCTTCCTGGTCGCGCTCGACGCCGGCGACCTGGGCAAGCCGGCGTGGGTGCACTGCGAGACGGTCAACACCATCCCCTGCGACCTTCTCGAGGAGCGGCTCGCCACGCTCGCGCCGGCGACGATGATCAAGGTCGATACGGCGCTGAGGGACTCGCTGGGGCTGGGGTAGGGGAGCGACCCGAGCGGCCGGGGTCA
>Ga0315290_10004421_pt1 | contig 10129 bp, 9 predicted proteins | sample YL17G12_0_MG_FD_203627 | JGI IMG/M metagenome (GOLD analysis project Ga0315290, IMG submission 203627) | Sediment microbial communities from Yellowstone Lake, YNP, Wyoming, USA - YL17G12_0 | ecosystem: Environmental > Aquatic > Freshwater > Lake > Sediment | place: USA: Wyoming | collected...
CAACTTCGCCTCGACTCCAATCACCACTCCGCTAAGAAGACGGCCAAACATCGTCGACCTGGAATGCGTCGCGCAGGAGCCGCACGTCATTCCCCTCCATAGCCACCACGTCGAATCGCGACGCCAACTCGCACCGACTCGCCGCCAGGAACGCTTTGGCCGCCGCGATGATGCGCCGTTGCTTGGCCCGCCCCACCGCGCCTTCGGCGCCCCCATAGCCCGAGCTGGACCGTGCCTTGACCTCGACAAACACCAGAACCTCCCCGTCTCGCGCCACGATGTCGATCTCGCCGAACCGCGTGCGCCAGTTGCGGGCCACAATGAAATACCCCGCCGCCCGGAGGACCCGGCACGCTTCTTCCTCGGCAGCTGCGCCTATTTCCGCCTTCTCCATCATGTCCTATCCTATCTTCTCCTCCGCACCTAAACCAAGCCGCCCGGTCTTAAGGTCACCCATTGCGTAAAGCGCGTTGCAGCAGTAGAATTCGACCGATCTCGTGGTCACAAGGAAGTCATGGGTACGGTTCTGAGAGACGTCCGTCGATTCGACCACCCTGGGTTCGCATCCATCCGCATCGCGGACGGCATCATTGATCGGGTCGGCGAACCTGACGCCGCGTGGCCGGTAGGCGACGAGGTCGTCGAGGCGCGCGGCCGGTTGGCCATTCCCGGGCTGGTCAACGCACACACGCACCTGCCGATGGTGCTCCTCCGCGGTCTCGCCGACGAGGTTCCGCTCTCCGTGTGGCTCGAACAGCACGTCTGGCCGATCGAGAGGGCGCTCGAGCCCGACGATGTCTACTGGTGCTCGCTCCTTGCGCTCGCGGAGTCGATCCGATGCGGCGTCGTCGCCGTCGCCGACATGTACTTCCACAGCGACGCCGTGGCCAAAGCGGCGAGCGAGAGCGGCCTTCGCGCGCTCCTTTCGTACGGGATGGTTGCGCCATCGCTATCGGAAGGAGGCGAAGCGGAACTGGAGAAGGCGGCACGCTTTGCTGTGACATGGCACGGCAAGGCGGAGGGTCGGATCGCCGTGGCCGTCAGCCCCCACGCCGTGTACACCTGCGGCGAGGATGTCTGGAAAGCGGCTGCGTCGTTGGCGGCAGAGCGCGGGCTGATGCTGCACACGCACCTGTCGGAGACGCGAGCTGAGGTCGACGCGTGGCGGCAGAAGACGGGGTTCACGCCTCCCGCCTACCTCGAGAGTCTGGGCGTGCTCGCCGTCCCGACGCTCGCCGCGCACTGCGTGCATGTCGATGCCGCTGATATCGGCATTCTCGCCCGCAACGGGGTCCGCGTCGTCCATTGCCCCAAGAGCAACGCCAAGTTGGGCAGCGGCATCGCTCCCGTTCGCGCCATGAGGGACCAGGGAGTGCGCGTCGCCATCGGCACGGATGGCGCAGCGTCGAACGATCGGCTCGACGTCTTGGAGGAATTGCGGTTCGCGTGCCTGGTCGCTCGAGCCCAATCCGAGAACGCCCAGTCCCTTTCATCCCGCGAGGCGATTTCGCTGGCCACCACCGAGGGGCGCCACGCGCTCAACCTCCCAAGGGCGAACGTCGAGCCGGGCGACCCGGCCGACGTGGCGCTCATCGACGTGGAGGGATCGCACACCGCCCCTCCGCACGATGCAAGATCGACGCTCGCCTTCGCGTCCCAGGCCTCGGACGTGACGGACGTGTTCGTTCGAGGCCGACCCCTACTGAGGGATCGGCGGTTACTCACCATCGACGAAGAGCGGGTACAATCGGAGGTCGCGCGCCTCGCCAAGAGGCTACGTAGAGACTAGCTACCCCGCCTGGGAGGGTGGAATGTCCCCCCCTCGGACGTGGGAGGAGGCAGGAATGGGTTTGGCCGTAGAGAAGAAGGCGGAGATCGTTCGCGAATTTGGACAAGGAGACAAGGACACTGGATCTGCGGCTGTTCAAGTCGCGCTCCTCACGGGGCGCGTCCAAGAGCTGACCACGCATCTCAACCAACACAAGAAGGATTTCAGTTCGCAACGCGGACTGCGACGAATCGTCGGCCAGCGCCGGCGCCTGCTGAAGTACATCAAGCGCTGTGACTTGTCAGCGTACAAGACGCTCCTCGAGCGTCTCGAAATCAGAGGAGTCTGAGCACTACATGTACATTCGCGAAAGCATCCTATTCAACGGGAAGGAGCTCGCTCTCGAAACAGGCCAAATCGCACGGCAGGCGGATGGCGCCGTGCTGGCGACGTACGGGGACACGCACGTCCTCGTGACCGTCGTGACGGCCAAGGCGAAGGAAGAGAAGGACTACTTCCCCCTGCGCGTCGACTACGAGGAGCGTTTCTACGCCGCCGGGAAAATCCCGGGCGGCTTCTTCAAACGAGAAGGCAGGCCGAGTGACGCCGCCGTGCTGAGCGGCCGCATGATCGACCGTCCCATTCGGCCGCTCTTCCCCGATGGGTACAACGAGGAAGTCCAGATCATCGCCACCGTTCTCTCCGCCGAGCCGGATTGCTCGCCGAGCGTCCTCGCGATCCTCGGCGCCTCCGCGGCGCTCATGATCTCGAGCGCTCCCTTCCAGGGACCGATTGCGGCGGTGAAGATCGGGCGAAAGGATGACCATCTGGTCGTCAACCCCGACGGCGATGCGTTGGCAGCAAGCGGAGTGGATATCTCTGTTGCCGGCACGGAAAAGACCGTGACGATGGTCGAAGGCATGATGGACGAGTTGTCCGAGGCCGAGGTTGTCGAGGCGATCGAACTCGCGCACACCGCGATCCGACAACTCATCGATCTCCAGAAGCGGTTTGCCGAGCGCGTCGCGCCGGTGAAGACGGTTGTGCTCGCCCCCGTGCCCGCTACGGGTGGAGTGAACCCCGCTCAGGTGCGCGACCTCGTGTGGAACGAGTTCCCGAACCTTCACACCTTGGGAAGCAAGCAGGCGCGAGCCGACTTCGTCGACATCCTGCGCGAGCGGGCCGTGGAGAAGTTGGCGTTGCGCGATCCGAACGGGGTTGTACTCCCTGCAAGCGCCGCAGGAGTTAGCGCCGCGGTGGACAAGCTCCTCAAGGAGTACATGCGTCGGCAGATCCTCGACCGCGGTCTGCGCTTGGATGGCCGGGGACCGGAGGACATCCGACCCATCTCGTGCCGTGTCGGGGTTCTGCCGCGCACGCACGGCTCGGCGCTGTTCACCCGTGGGGAGACCCAGAGCCTGGGAATCGTGACCCTCGGGGCCACGCGCACCGACGAGCAAGTCATTGACCAGATGATGCTCGACGGGCGGAAGCGCTTCATGCTGCACTACAACTTCCCGCCGTTCTCCGTCGGCGAAGTGGGCCGCATGGGGTCCCCCAGCCGCCGCTCCATCGGACATGGCTATCTGGCTGAGAACTCCCTCCAGGCCGTCATCCCGAGCGAGGAGGACTTCCCCTACGTCGTCCGCGTGGTGTCGGAAATCCTTGAGTCGAACGGTTCCTCCTCCATGGCGACCGTGTGCAGTGCCTCGCTCGCCATGATGGATGCGGGAGTTCCAATTCGTAAGGCCGTCGCCGGCGTGGCGATGGGCATGATCGAGGACTCGGTCACGAATCGCCGCGTCATCCTGACCGACATCCTCGGCACCGAAGACCACTTCGGGGACATGGACTTCAAGGTCGTCGGCACGCGCGACGGCGTGACGGGCTTCCAACTCGACGTGAAGGTCGGCGGCATCGACAGCGCCACCCTCAGCCAAGCCCTCAACCAAGCGAAGCGGGCACGTTCGGCCGTTTTGGATGAGATGGAGCGCGTGATTGCCGGTCCGCGCGCCGAACTCTCGCCGTACGCGCCGAAACTGATCACGATCACGATCCCCGTCGACAAGATCGGCCTCGTCATCGGACCCGGAGGCAAGACGATTCGCCAGATTATCGAGGACACGGGCGCCGAGATCGACATCGCCGACGACGGCACGGTCAGAATTGCGTCCGTCGACGGCGACTCGGCGACGGCGGCCAAGCAGCGCATCGAGGATCTCACCTCCGTGTTGGAGGTAGGCACGATCCTCAAGACGCACGTAACGCGGATCGTCGACTTCGGCGCCTTCGTGGAGCTGCGTGGCGGCGGCGAAGGCTTGGTTCACGTCTCGAACCTGTCTTCAGGCTACGTCGAGAACGTCCGCGACATTGTCTCTGTCGGCGACGAGATGACGATCGAGGTCATCGGCGAGGACAAGATGGGGCGTCCCGACCTCCGCCGCATCGAGGAGGGAGCCGAGGCGACGCCTCGTGAGCCGAGGACCCGTGAGGCCCGCGGTGGCCGAGGCGAGCGCGGAGATCGCGAAGGCGCGCGCCGCGGGGGCGGCAGCACCGCGAGGAAGCCGGACGGCCCACCGCCGGTCGAGATCAAGCAAGGCGCCATCATCGACGGCAGCGTGACGAACACGACGGATTACGGAGCGTTCGTCGAGCTCTCGCCCGACGTGACGGGCCTGATCCACATCTCGGCCCTGTCCGAAGACTACGTGCGCCGCGTGACCGACATCGTCCGCACAGGAGACCGCGTCAAGGTCGAGGTACTGAACATCGACGACCGCGGCCGCTACAAGCTGCGCCGCATCGAGCCCGAGGGCACGAAGGCGCGCGAACCCGAGCAAGAGCGCACGGCGGAGCCCGAAGAGGCTCCTGAGCCGGAGCCTCAACCGAAACGCGAGCCCGAGGCGCCGCGCCGCGCTGCGGAGGCGCCGCGCGACTCGCAGCGGCGCCGCGAGCCGGAGGCTCAGCGCGAACCCGAGCGGCGGCGGCGGCCGCATGCGCCCAAGGAGGACGCGCCTCCCCCGGCCGTCGAGACCGAGCCGCTTCAGACCGAAGAGGAGTCGTCGGCCGGAGCCGAGGACCGGTGGTAGGCACCACGCTCTACGACGGGACGCAGAGCTTCAAGCTGGAGAACGGACTGCGGATCCTCGTCGAAGAGGTTCCGCAGTCTCGTTCGGTGAGCGTCGGCGTGTGGATTAATGCCGGATCGCGCGACGATCCGGACCACGCGCCGGGGCTCGCCCACTTTCTCGAGCACCTACTGTTCAAAGGCACGACCACGCGGAGCGCCCTACGAGTCTCCCAGGAGATTGATTCTGTTGGCGGCTTCCTCGACGCGGCCACCGGCAAGGAGTCGACGTTCTACTACGCCGATGTGCCCGCGGATGGGATCGCCAAAGCAACGGATCTCCTGCTCGACCTCGTGTTCAACCCGGCGTTTGCGCCGGACAAGATCGAACTCGAGCGCAACGTGGTCCTCGAGGAAATCCGCGGCTACGACGACGACCCCGAACAGAGGGCCTTCGACCAGTTTATCGAAGGCTTGTGGGCCGACAATCACCCGCTGTCGCGCGCCGTCCTCGGCACGCGCATCTCCATGGAGACTGCGACGCGAGACGACGTCGTCGGGTTCCACGACGTCTTCTACCACCCGTCGAACATCGTCATCGCCGCGGCAGGCGCCATCGATACCGAGGCGTTTGTCGCCAACATCGAGCGCCGCGCGCCGAAGACACCGCCGCGGAACGCACCCAGGGGCGTCCGCCGCACACCGCCCGCCTTCCAGACGTTGCGCGCCCATCACATCCAACCGACCGGCCAGACGCACATTTACCTCGGACTGCCCGGACCTCTGGCGGCCGACCCCGACCGCTACCCGCTCGAGGTGGCGAACTCCGTTCTCGGCGACGGGACGAGCTCGCGCCTGTTCACGGCCATCCGCGAAGAACGCGGCCTGGCCTACGTCGTACAGAGCGCGGTCAACCGGTTCAGCGACGCCGGATTCTGGCTCTCGTACGCCGCCGTGGCCCCCGACACCGCCGACACCGTCGTCACCCTTCTCATCGACGAACTCGAGCGCCTGCGCACCGAGCCCATTCCCTCCGAGGAGATCGCGCTCGCCAAGTCCCGTCTGCGCGGGTCCTTCATCCTCGGTCTCGAATCGAACGCGCACCGCGCCATGCGTCTTGGCAATGCGTCGCTGAGCGACCGGAAGATCCTGTCGCCCGATGAGATCCTGGCCAAGCTCGCCTCTGTGGATGCGGACGCCGTGCATGCCGCCGTGCAGCGCTACGACCAGCCGGAAGGCGCCAACCTCGTCACTGTGGGACCCGCACAAGACTAGAGCTTTTGTCCTCACGGACGGAGTGGGATACGATTCTGACACCATGGCCATCGCGATCTACCCAGGAAGCTTCGACCCGATCACCCACGGGCACATCGACATTGCCCGCCGCGCGCGCAAGCTGTTCGCGAAGCTCGTCATCGCCGTCGTCGCGAATCCGCACAAGAACCCGCTCTTCACCCTGGAGGAGAGGGTCGAGCTGACGAAGCAGGCGCTGCGCGAGGAGGACGTGAGCGGAATCGAGGTCACAAGCTACGACGGCCTCCTCGTCGAGTGCGCGCGCATCCACGGCGCCGATGCCATCGTGCGCGGCCTGCGTGCCAACTCCGACTTTGAGTACGAATTCCAGATGGCGCTCGCCAACCGCGACCTCGCCCCGGAATTCGAGAGCGTCTTCTTCATGACCGCCGGCAACTACAGCTTCCTCGCCTCCTCGATGGTCAAGGAAGTGGCCCGCTACGGCGGCGCTGTCGCGAACTTCGTGCCGAAATCGGTCGAAATGGCGCTGCGCAAGAAGTTCCCCGCAAAGTAGAGCCCACGGAGCCGGGCCCCGCTGCCCCCTCCGATCATGCGGGGCGCGGGTCTTCCTTCAGGCTGCGGCCCGCGAAGACGCCTCACGCACCGTCCGGAGCAGCGCCCGCGACCTCCGCGTCGTGGTCGGGAAGCGTCGCCTCAACCGAGCGTAGCGGACGGTACGCGTAGCCCGCGAGTGCGGCAACCATCGCCAGGATCCCGGCAAATACCAGCATGAGTGCCATGCCCGCGCCCGGGCCCGTGCCGACAAGCGGCGCAAAAACGCGGGCGAGCGCCCCCCCAGACTGCATCCCCGGCTCAAACACGCGGTCCGCGAGCGGCCCCGCGAGGAGCATCGCCAGCGGTGACCCAAACTGGGCCATCATCAGGCGGACGGAGAAGACGCGGCCCTGCAGATCCGGCGGAACCTTCGATTGCCAGATCGTCTGACTCGAAGCATTCACGGTAGGGAAGATCATCGCCATCACGAACATCGTGATGGCCCATGCTGGCAGCGACCGCCCGATGCCCACGCCGGCGAGGCCGATCACCCCGCCGAGCGCGCAGCCGATCAGGACCCCGTGCACGCGACGCTTCGGGCCGCCCCACAAGCTGAGAAGCACGCCGCCGACCACGCCGCCGATGCCGGCCGCCGACTGCACGCTCCCCAGGATGAGGCTGTTGTTTCCGGTGCGGGCGAGGATCATCGGCGCAAGCACCGTGAACCCGAAGGTCGCCGTCACGTTGAACAAGAAGAACATCCCCAATAGACCCAGAAGGCCCCGCCGCGCGAGGATGTAGCGAAAACCGTAGGCCGCCTCGCGGAAGAGAGAGCCGCGCCCCTTCGCACCCTCGGCCGACGCCGTCGGCTGCGGTATCCGTGCCAGGAGAAGGATGACGATTGCCGCCGTCATCGTCGCGAGGTCGACGCCCAGGATCCCGCCGATGCCGATGGGTGCGAGCAAGATGCCGGCCGCAACCGGCGCAAACACGCCCGAGATCGAGCCGGCGAGCGACATCATCCCGCTCGCGCGCGCGTACTGCGACTTGTCGACCAGCACGCTGATCGTCGAGGAGTAGGCCGGGAACTGGAACGCGCCGAACGTCCCGATGAACGCCACGACAATGTACAGGTGCCAGATCTCGAGGCTTCCGCTGAGGTGAAGGAAGAGAATCGTCAGCGTGCCGAGTCCGGCCGCCGCGTCGGAGAGGATCATCATGAGCTTGCGATTCGCCCGATCGACGATCGCCCCCGCGAGCGGGCTGACGAGGATGACGGGCGCGAAAGCGCAGACGCCGACGAGTGCAAGGGCCGTCGCCTGGCCCGTCTTCTGCCACGCCCAGATCGTCATCGCAAACTGAGTCATCCCCGTGCCGAGGAGCGACAGGAGCTGACCGGCCCAGATCGCCGTGAACACACCCATCCCTTTGAACTGTTCGCGCTTCATCTTGTCTCCTGGACGTACGGCACCAGTAGCAGACCCTATGCGGGTCCCGTCTCCGCGGCGTCTCGTCACCCGGTCTCCCTGCTGACGCCGTGGCGCATGATAATAGAACAATGTGATGTTTCTGTGAACCCTGTCGTCGGCGACGTCCGGTGTCACCTAGAGATGAAGCGGCCTACGGACAGCGTTCGCGAGCGCAAACGTCGCCGGGACGCTGGCCAGCGTGACGAGCGCGAACTTCGCGAGCGGCGGCAGGCTGACCTGCAGCGCCGCGCATTGGAATGCAAGGATGACGGGCACGTGGAAGATGTACGCCGCGTACTGGCTCTTTCCGAGCACTTGCGCCAATCGACCGTGGGCGTTCATCTTCTCGCGGAAGAGAATGACAAGATTCCAATGACGGCATCAAGCGCTGTACACTGCCGCAGGTTGGGAGGTGCACCATGAACGCTCGTTGCAGATGGCCCATCGTTCTCGCGATCGTGATGTTTGGCATGGCTGTCCCGTGCGGCTCAGCCTATCAGCAACTGCCAACGGCGGTCGGCGATGCCGACCTGTTCGTGACAGCTCTAGAACAAGACGGGTTTGCAGTCCAGGAGGGGAAGCTGCAGATGTTCCCCATCATCGACCTCTACAACATGGGCCTCGCCCCCAGCTGCTTCGGCAACAACCCGAGCACACCCTACGCCGTCTTCTTCGTGCCGCCTCCTCCCGGCCAGGCGGCCGTCAGTGACGACCCGAGGGACGCCGCCACACTGGACGGGAAGACCCTGGTGAACTACAGACTCGGACCTGACGAGGCGATCGTCATGGTGGGACGAACCCCGCCGGCGTGCAGCTATTTCAGCTACCGAAGCTACGTGTACAGCCAGTTCTTCCCCACGACAGGAGCGCGGAGGATCGTCTTCGCGAGCCTCGGCGACCCTCTGAACCAGATGACGATCAAGACGAGCGGGACTCCCGACGGGCAGGAGGGGAGCCCCTTCAACCAGACGACCGTCATTGTCGTCACCGCCGACCAAGGCATCGACCAGCGGGTCAGAGCCGCTGCCCAGGCAGCCGGCTTTCCCATCTCCGTCATCAACACCGACGTCATCCCGTCGTCCCTGGTGAACATGGGACTCGAGGAGAACGCGGACAAGTTCTTGATTCTCCTTCGGCTCGCGTTCTTCCAGGATCGCCAGGCAGGTCAGGCGTTCATGAGCAGCATCCCCGTGAAGCTCTTCCGGCTGACGCCGACAAATGCGACAACCCTCGACCCGTACGAGGTGCCCGCCCTGAGAGTGCGCGGGACGGGAGACACGTCCGAGTTCGATCTGCTCGGCGCGCTCGAGGAGCTGAGACAGGCCATTCTCGCCAAACACGGGGCGGCCAACGCCACGGAACTCGCGACCAGCGTTTGGCTCTATGAGGGGTTCGACGCCATTCAGCGCGGGATCAACGTAATCGGCGAGAACCGCGACACGAGCTACCTAAGGTCGGAGGATTTCACTCTCGCCGCCGACCCCGACGAGTTCCTGATCGTCTATGGCGTCAACCACGCCGCCACCGGCAAGGCGACGTACTCCAACTTTGGCGTGTTCGGAGCTGCGGGCCTGAACGGAGTTGGAGCTGTGAGCAACTTCGACTTCACGGGGACCGCCGAGGAGTACATCCCGGGGAATCCCGTGGCCAAGGACCTCTACGTGTGGAAGGTCAGCCGCAGCTGCGATGGCGGGGCGAACTGCCTCACGATCCCATGGGGAGTCAAGGCCTACGGAGTCGACCTCGACAAGCCGGGGTTCGTAGCCTTCCGAGCGTATCTTGAGCCCCAGACCAAGGTCGGGCCGAGCTGGTCCGAGATCGTCTACGACCGGGTGATCAAGTTCAGCGGGTCGGACTGAGGGAAGGAGCGCCCTCGGCATGAGGCGCCTGCCGTGCGCCTGGCCAGAGCACGCTCTGGCTAGCGTCATTGCACGCTCGAGTATGACGTGGGCTCGAGGATGTAGTTCGTCACCCTAGCTACTCGCCCCGCGAGTAGCCGGCGACCTCATCGGACGTAGGCCTTCCCCCGCCAAGTCG
>Ga0315290_10004422_pt1 | contig 10129 bp, 6 predicted proteins | sample YL17G12_0_MG_FD_203627 | JGI IMG/M metagenome (GOLD analysis project Ga0315290, IMG submission 203627) | Sediment microbial communities from Yellowstone Lake, YNP, Wyoming, USA - YL17G12_0 | ecosystem: Environmental > Aquatic > Freshwater > Lake > Sediment | place: USA: Wyoming | collected...
CAACCGGGCCTACAACTTCGACTCGGTCGAGGCCATCTCGGCCGCCGGCTCCGATACCGCGAAGTTCTACGACTCCGCGGCCAACGACACCTTCGTTGCCAGTCCCACCGCCGCCGCCATGTCCGATGGCACGTACTCCGGCGGCTCGTTCACCGCCTATTCCTACCTGAACAAGGCGACCAACTTCCGCTACGTTCAGGCCGCATCGCGGTGGGATCCCCTCCGATCGGGTGGCAGTGACGTTGCCGAGCTGTACGACTCCGCCGGCAACGATACCTTCACCGGCACCCCAACCTCCAGCACCCTGACCAACGGCACGTACATCCTCCGTGTCAACAGCTTCGGGGACGTCCGCGTCCACGCCAGCACCGGCAACGACACCGCCAAGCTGACCGACTCGGCGCTGAACGACCTGCTGGAGGCCGACGACAACTGGGCCAGGCTCTCGAACGTGGACCTCAAGATGGCCATGGCCGCGTACGGTTTCGACAAGGTCACGGCCACGTCGAGCAACTCGGGGGACAAGAAGCACGTGGTCTTACCTCTGGACTTCGTGCTGGAGACCACTGGCCCCTGGACCGACATTTGACCTCTCCCCCCGTTCGAGCGGACAACCGCCGGCCCCATGCCGGCGGTTTCCTTTCTTTGACCTCAAACTACCCAGTCACCCCATCTTCTTGCATGGCGGGGGTTTTCGTCGCGTCAAGTCGTTATTTTCCGAAGAGCTTGCCTTTCCTACTCAACTGCCAGGACCAGCACGGCCGATACTATCGTCGCAACCGGATTTCGCAGACTCTCCGCGTGGGCGGGTCTGCATTAGTTCTCACTCAGCGAACACCGAGGTGGGTAGGAGCCATGTCCTTTCACCGCACAAAACCGTGGCTGGCAGCGTGGGGAGTGCTGATGCTGACGGCGGTCTCCGCCTTTGGCCAGGGAGTACCCGACTCGCAGTTGATGAACGGGCAAATGCTGGACCCGAGCGAGCCCAACGCCTTCGGCAGCGGGGTTGGCCCGAACCAGGGGTACTTCGGCAGCTTCGAGGCCCTGTACTGGACCATCTCGCCGCCTGGGGCAACGCCGATCGGCAGTCCGGGGCTGACCCGGCTCGTCTACGCCGCCCCGGACCAACCCAACGTCCAGTCCAACTCCATGGACACCGGCTTCCTGGTGGCCGACTGGACCTGGGGTCACCGTTTCGAGCTGGGCGACATCGTCGAGCACCACGGGTGGATGCTGGGCACCTACAACACGCGGGCCCAGAGCCAGACGCCCCTGGAGTTCAGCAACGTGACGATGACCATCGACGACCGGGAGTTCGGCCCGCAGAACCGGCGCCACCTCGACGGCTGGGTCGGCACGCCCGTGCCGTTCGACGACACCACCGTGTGGAGCCTGCTGCCGCTGCCGCTCCAGTTCGATTACCTAAGAGTGAACCACCTGACCGACACGTGGAGCGTGGAGTGGATGTACATGTACCGCACGCATCCGCTCGGGTTCCGCCGCAACACGCTCATGGAGCTGTTCATGGGCGTGAGGTACATGGAGTTCCAGGACCGGTTCGACGTCTGGGGCCGGGGGTTCCGTTTCCGCACGCTCGACGGCGATCCCGCGAGTGACCCCATCGGCCCGGGGACGATCCTGGCCGACAGCGAGTGGCGGACGAACTCGAACAACCACATCGTCGGCCCGCAGCTCGGGCTGCGGCTGTTCACGCGGGCCGGCCGATGGTCGTTGTCGACCGAGGGCCGCTTCTTCGCGGGCTTCAACTTCCAGACCGTGCGCCAGAGCGGCTACCTCGGCAACCGCATGAACGAAGGAATCACGGGCGCGCTTCCGACCACGATCCCGGAGAACGCCATCCCCTTCGCGCCGGCGATTCGCCAGCCCGTGTCGTTCAACCACGTGTACAACGCCAACGAGTTCAGCCCGGGGATCGAGTTCCGCGTGGAGGGCAAGTGCCACCTGACGCGAGGGCTGGCCTTCAAGGCCGGCTACACCCTGGCGTACCTCGACGGGATTGCCCGGGCCTCCAACATGGTCGACTACGTCTGGTCCGAAACCTCGGTCTTCGGCATCCGGCCCGACACGAACCGGCAGGGCGTCTTCATGAACGGCCTGACCTTCGGCCTGGAATTCAACCGCTAAACAGACGCGATCGTCCGGCTCGACGCATCCGAGATTCCCCCCAGACCGGCGTCCGGTCTGGGGGGAATCTCGTTTTCTTGGCGCCGGGATTCAACCGGCGTCGGCGCCGGGGGAAAGCTCTTCGGCCATCGCGTCGATGGTATAGCGGATCTGCCGCTCCGTGTGCATCGAGGTGATGAAGAAGCGCAGGCGCGCGGCGCTTTCCTCCACGGCGGGGTAGAGGATCGGCTGCACGTTGACCCCCCGGACGAACAGGGCCTTGGACAACGTCAGGCACCGCATGGAGTTTCCAAGGATGACCGGGACCACGGGCGAGTCCTTGCTCCGGCCGGTGTTGAGTGCCCGGCTGGCGGCCAGCGAAAGGAACAGCCGGGCGCGATCCTGGAGCCGGGCCACGCGCTGGGGCTCCGCCTCCAGGAGCCGGCACGAGGCCAACGCCGCGGCCGTGGCCGCCGGGGAGATCCCCACGCTGTACACGAACCCGGGAGCCGTGTACTTCAGGTACTCGATCAGCTCCCGGCATCCGCCGATGTACCCGCCGCAACTGCCGAACGTCTTGCTCAGGGTGCCCATCCAGAGGTCGACGTCCTCGCGGGCCACCTGGTGGTACTCGCCGATCCCCCGGCCGGTCGCACCGATCGTGCCGATCGAGTGCGCTTCGTCGATCATCAACAGGGCCTTGTGGCGCCGCTTGACCTCGACGAATCGTGGCAGGTCGGGAATGTCCCCGTCCATGCTGTAAACCCCCTCGATGACCAAAAGCACCCGGCGGTACTCGTGGCGGAACTCGTCGAGCAAGCGGCTGGCGGCGTCCCAATCGTTGTGGGGAAACGGCCTGCGGCGTGCGCCCGAGAGAATCGCGCCCTGGAGGATGCTGTTGTGCGAGAGGGCGTCGTGCAGGATGAGGTCGCCCGGGCCGACGAGGTGCCCGATGACGGTCTCGTTGGTCGCGTGCCCGCCGACCAGCACGATGGTGTCGTCGACGCCGAGGAAGCGGGCCAGGGCCTGCTCCAGCTCGCGATGGATGTCCTTTTCGCCGGACACCAGCCGGCTGGCGGAGACGCTGGTGCCGTACTTGGCCACGGCCTCCTGCACGGCCTTGACGACCGCTCCGTCGCCCGACATCCCCACGTAGTTGTAGCTGGAGAAGTTGATGATCTCCCGGCCGCCGATCATGGTCCGGTCGTTGGTCAGCCCCTGGTGGACGGTGAAGTACGGATTGCCGATCCCCGTGCTTTCCAGCAGATCGAGGTTCTGCCGCAGCTTGACGTACTCCGGGAACCTGGCGATCTGGTAGTTCTCCTCCGGGACCTCGTAGGCCTCCGGCCTTGCCCGGCCGGCGCGGGGCTCGGCGCCCAAGTAGCGCTCCACCGCGTCGACGACCTCCCGGCAGGTCTCCAACTGCGGGAGGATTTCCTCCGGAAACCGGCCGCCGAACCTCTCCTCCAGGGAGGCGAGGACCTCCATGCGCTCGAGGGAATCGAGCCCGATCTCGGAAATCGGGGTATCCAAAGTCAGGCCGTTGGCCCTTTCCCGGGCAACCCGGCGGACCTGTTCGACGACCGCGTCGATGACCCGGCCGGACTTCTCGGGTGCCCCGCCCGCGGGGACTCGGGCCAAGGGGGCTGGCTTGAGGGCCGGCTTGGGGGCTGGCTTGAGGGCTGCCGGCTTGGGGGCTGGCTTGAGGGCCGGCTTGGGGGCTGCCGGCTGAGGGGCCGTGGCCCCGTCGCCGCCCGGGGTTGCCGGCGGCTTCTCGCGTGCCAGGGGCGCGTCGGGCACGCGCGGCGGAGGGAGGCCGGCGTCGGCCTCCAGGCGATCGCGCGGGGCTTGCCACTGGGCCAGCGACGTCAAGGACCCTTCCAGAAAGGCCTTGCGGCAGGCGTACCGCTGAATCTTGCCGCTGGAGGTCTTGGGAATGGAGCCCGCCTGCACCAGCACAATGGCCTCCACCGGCAGCTCGTGCTCCCGCGAGACGGCACGGCGAATGGCGTCGACGGCCGCGTCCAGGCCCTCGTGCCTGCGGCGCTCCACCTCCTGGACGACGACGAGGCGCTCGGCGCCGTCCGAATCGACGGTGAAGGCCGCCCCACCGTTGGACACCAGGTGCGGGTGACTCGACTCGACGGTCTTCTCGATGTCCTGCGGATAGACGTTCACTCCGCGGAAGATGATCAAGTCCTTGATTCGGCCCGTCACGAACAGCTCGCCGTCCCTGAGGAATCCCAGGTCGCCGGTGCAGAGGAAGGGCCCTTCGTTGGAGTCGCTCAGGTAGGCGCGGAACGTGGCGTCGGTGGCCTCGGGCTGGCGCCAGTAGCCCTGGGCAACGCTCGGCCCACGGACCCAGATCTCGCCGATCTGCTCCGCGGGGCACTCCCCGCGGGTCTCCGGATCGACGATGAGGATCTCTTGATCGGGCATGGTCTGGCCGCAGCCCACCAGGGGTCGCACGCGGTCGGCGTCGGCGCCCCCGGCGCCGGCGTCTCTCGGGACGACGAGGTGCCTGGTCAAGGCGGCCGCCTCGAACGAGCGGACGGCCGGCGGCTTCTTGACAAAGCCCCCGGAAACGATGAGCGTGGCCTCGGCCAGGCCGTAGCAGGTGTAGAAGGCCTCGCGGCGGAAGCCGCACGGCCCGAAGGCCTCGCAGAACCGGTCGATCGTCTCGGCGTGGACGGGCTCAGCCCCGTTGAACGCCACCTGCCAGGTGCTCAGGTCGAGGGCCGCCTTCTGCTCGGCCGTGATCTTTCGGATGCACAAGTCGTAGGCGAAGTTCGGCCCGCCGCTGGTGGTGCCCCCGAAGCGGGTGATCGCCGCCAGCCAGCGGTAGGGCTTCTGCAAGAAGGCCATGGGCGACATCAACACGTTGGGGCGGCCCACGTAAAGCGGCTGAAGGATCCCGCCGATCAGCCCCATGTCGTGATAGCTGGGAAGCCAGAACACGCCCAGGCCCGAGCGCGTGTGCTCGAAGGCGTAGGCGATCAAGGCCGAGTTGTGCAGGAGATTGGTATGGTTGAGCACCACCCCTTTGGGAGTCCCGGTCGAGCCGGACGTGTACTGGAGGAAGGCCAGGGTGTCGCCCCGAATGGAGGGCGTCTCCCAGCGATTCTCAATCCACTGCGGGACGTGGCAGGTGGCCAGCCAGGTGAGCTGCTTCAGGTGGGGGGTCTGATCGATCAACGGATCGACCCGGCGGAGCACGACGTCGGTGGTCAACGCCACCTTGGCCTCGGCGTCGTCGGCAATGGCCTGGATCCTCTCAAGCGACCGGTTCCGTCGCGGCGGATAGACCGGCACCGCAACCACCCCCGCGTAGAGGCAGCCGAAGAACGCCGCAATGAATTCCAGGCCCGGCGGATACAGCAACAACGCCCGCTCGCCGGCCAACCCCAGCGATTGCAGCCATCCCGCGATCGCCCGCGCCTGCCGGTCCAGCTCCCGGTTGGTCAGCGAAATCTGCTCTTGCTCTCCGTCGACCAGATAGACAAACGCTACCTCCTCCGGCTGGTACTGGGCCCGATGTCGGACCAGGTCCACCAGCGTGGGCGGGCCAAAAAACGTCCCGGGCAATTGGTCAAGGTGCACCACGGCCTAGACTCCCATCCAACGCATCATCCCGTCCTCCGTTCGGAAGCCTTCCATGGAATCGCTTCGGTCAATCTTGCCTCCTGGGAAGAATCGATCTGTCAATTCCGGCAAGGCCCGCTATCCCTGTCCAGATTACATATCCTAGGTTGCCGTCAGGGCTTATGCAACCAGCTTACTCCAAGCCAGCCGGGCGACGAGCAGGGGCCCCGCCATCCTTGACCGGCCTTGCCGGCTCTGGTAGCCTTCGGGGGGGCTATGTTGCCACGTAGGACTCCCATCCCAAGTCCCCAGCCCGCATTTCTCACCGGCCGAGGCCGCATCGATGATCCAAGTCATCTGCCCTGGCTGCGGAAGCAAGCTGAACGCCAAGGATGAGCTGGCAGGCCAGACTCGCCGATGCCCCAAGTGCAACACGCCGGTATTGATTCCGGCCTCTCTCGGTGGGCCGGTCGAGGCCGTGGGGGCTGCCCTGCCCGAGCAGCCAATCGGTCTGCTGCGGGCGATGCCACCCGAACGCCTGGTTCGCCACCACCGCTACCTCATCTGCGATCGGACCCGCGTGGTTGCCACCTGGGAAGACAACGGCCACGGGTGGATGATCCTGGGCGACCATCGGTTCGTCCGGGCATTGCAGAATGCAGAGAGGCTGCCCAGTCAGGGGGATTTCAAGCTCGTTGAGGTCTGCCTGGATAGCGAGGGGGCACCGCCTCGCCTGCGCGGCCTAAGGGTGTACCAGCTTGCGGAGCGCTGGGCGCTGGTGAATCTGGCGCGTGGCGACGACGCCATTCTCAAGTCGGTCGCCGGCCCCGCCGGCCTGCTTCGGGACCAAAAGAACGCCGTGCGCCAGCACGTCAAGGAGCAGTTCACTTATGATTTCTGGGAGGATGCCCAAGTCGTTCGCGAGTACCTCGCCAATGACGACTTCCACAGCGGGCAGGTTGAGGAGAGTTGAGCCCTGAGTCGGCATTCCTCGCCGGCCGGGTTGGTTACCCGTCCCGTGTAGGGATCCATTGGCCATCCATCCTACGGCGGTGAGCCGTGCGGGTTCGACGGGCCCGTGGGGAAGCAGCGGGCACCCCGTTGTGGTCGCTCGCCGGCGGGGTTATCTTAGGGACCTTCCAGGAAACGACACCGCCGAGGAATGATCCTCCATGTCCGCTGGCTCCCATCACCAACCGTTCCTGAAGAAGAACGATCCCGACCTGTTCGCGCTGCTCCAGAAGCAGATCAGGGCCGAGTCCTCCACCCTGAAGATGATTCCTTCAGAGAACTTTGCCCAGTTTGCCGTCCTGGAGGCGACCGGCTCGATCCTCACCAACAAGTACAGCGAGGGGTATCCCGGAGCCCGGTACTACGAGGGGAACGAAGTGGTCGACGAAATCGAGTCGTTGGCCATCGCCCGGGCCAAGGCCCTGTTCGGGGCGGAGCACGCCAACGTGCAGCCCTATTCCGGCTCGCCGGCGAACATGGCGGTTTACCGGGCGCTCGGGGGCCTGGGTGCGAAGATCATGGGCATGCCCGTCCCTCAGGGTGGGCATTTGACCCACGGCTGGAAGGTCAGTTTTTCCGGAATGGACTACGTCCAGGTCCCCTACGGCCCGGACCCCCAGACCGGAGTGCTGGACTACGACCAGATCCGCGACGTAGCGCGGCGGGAGCGGCCGCGGATGATCTGGGCGGGCGCGACCTCCTATCCCAGGATTTTCGACTACCAGAAGCTCGCCGAGATCGCCGCCGAGGTCGACGCCTACCTGGTGGCCGACATTGCCCACATCAACGGGCTGATCATCGCCGGCGTGCACCCCGATCCGGTCCCCTGCTGCGACGTGGTCAGCAGCACGGCGCACAAGATGCTTCGCGGTCCCCGGGCGGGGTTCATCCTCTCGAAGAACGAAGACCGCTATCACGACCTGTACCATCTTGCGAGCAAGCTGAACCTGGCGAAGCGGGTCGACCACGCCGTGTTCCCCGAGGTCCAGGGCGGCCCGCACATGAACGTCATCGCCGCGATGGCCGTCACCTTCAAGCACGCCGCCACGCCGGAGTACCGCGAGTACGGCCGGCAGATCGTGCGCAACTGCAAGCGTCTGGCCGAGGGGCTGCTGGGCTGGGGGTACCGCCTGGCCAGCGGCGGCACCGACAATCACCTGCTGGTCATGGACTTCCGCGACAGTCCCCACAGCGGCAAGGACATGGCCGACGCCTTGGCCCGCTCGGGAATCATCGGCAACTTCAACATGGTCCCCGGGGATCCGCGAAAGCCGACCGTCACCAGCGGCGTGCGCCTGGGGACCCCGGCCCTGACCACGATGGGCATGAAGGAGCCCGAGATGGACCAGATCGCCGGCTGGATCGACGAGGTCTGCCGCCACGTCGACGACCTGGACGAGACGGCGGGCCGGGTCCGGGCCGAGGTGGCCGAGCTTTGTGCCCGCTTCCCCATCCCCGGCATCACCGAGCGGCTGTGACCGGTGTCCCTCTTGGGGCCCGTCCGGCGCAAGTGTCCTTTGACGCTCTCGACCGCTTTCGGCGGAGGTCCTCCGGACTGGCGCGGGCGGCCCTGGCGAGGGGCTGCCACGGCGACGAAGCCTGCCCGCTGAGCCCCGCTCCCGCATCGGTTCGGCCTTGGAGCACAAGCCCGGATTATTCATGGCCGTGTGCCACTGCTTGCCGCAAGGCAAGCAGTGTGGCCACTTTACGCCGCGCACTGCTTCTGCGAAGCAGTGGCACACTGTCGAGCGCCCGCCCCGGCCATGAATAATCCGGGCAAGGGCTTCCGCCATCTGCGGCGGAAACATTACTGGGGCAATTACCATAGACGCCTGCTGCTTCACGCGCACGGTCTGAGCGCAAGGCCGGCCCGCCGGCCGGATCTCTACTCATTTAGTAGCCAATATTTGCGCCTTGACCGCAGCCGCCCGAGGCGTAAGAATTCCATCGAGTTGACGGACAGGGAGAAGAGGGCAGTGTCTTCAGCTTATCCAGGAGGAGGAAACAAACGGATGACGCGAACGCTCCTAGCATTGGTTTCGCTGGCCGGCCTGTTCGTGCTGGCCGGCATGATTTCCGCGGGTGGCTCGACGGGCTGCCCCATCAAGGCCATGTGCTCGGCGGGCCAATCGGCCGGCTCTTCGTCGGAGAGCCCGTGTTGCGCGGACAAGGACGCCTGCCCTGTGGCCGGGGCCGGCGACGGATCGGGCCCCGGGTGCTGCGGAGGCGGTCACGAGGCCTCGGCCGCAACCGCGACCACGGTATCGGCGTCGAAGGAGAAGGACAAGAAGGGTCCCGAGCCCAAGTGTCCGGTGATGGGAGGAAAGATCGACAAGACGGTGTCCGCCGAGCATCGGGGCGGCAAGGTCTACTTCTGCTGTGCGGGGTGCATCGAAAAGTTCACCAAGGACAAGGCGAAGTACGAGGCCAAGGCCAATGCCCAGTTGGTGCTGACCGGTCAGGCCAGGCAGAAGGGCTGCCCGCTGAGCGGCGGCAAGGTCGACCCGGCCGTGAAGCTCGAGGTCGACGGCGTGCCGGTCGGCTTTTGCTGCGAGGGGTGCCAGGGCAAAGTGAAGAAGGCCAGTGCCGACAAGCAGCGTGACATGGTGTTCGGCGAGGAGGGCTTTGAGAAGGCGTTCGCGTTGAAGGAAAAGAAATGAGTCGGCTTCGGCCGACCTTGGTGGTTCCTCCCGGTAGTGGCCGCGCCCCGGATGGATTGAAGGGGCGCGGCCCGTTTTCTTGGCTCATCGGGGAGAACGGATAGTCATTCCCCGGAGAGCCTCTCGCAAAAGCAGTGCTCGTCCGAAGCCGCCTGCACTGCTTGCCTTGCGGCGGCGCCGTGGCACACCGGCAGGCTATTCCCCCAGCCCGAAGTTGTCGGCGAACAGTCGCGCCAGGGCATCGAGCGCTTCGTCGGCGTCGGGGCCGTCGGCCGTCAGCACCAGCTCGGTCCCTTGCGGGGCGCCCAAGGCCATGAGCTGGAGGATCTGGTCGGCGTCGACCGTTTCCTTGTCGCGTCGCAACTGGACCTTGGACTGGAAGCGGCGGACGGTGTTGACGATCGCCAGGCACGGCCGGGCGTGAAGGCCCGACGGGCGGGAGACGACGACGGTCCGGCTTGGCGGGTTGGCGGACATGGGCACCTACCACTTCTGCCACCGCCACACGAAACGCACCGCCGCCACGGAGAGGCCCGCCATGGCAACGATGATCCAGAACATCAACGGGTGGTCTTTCCCGGGGAACTCCACATTCATCGAGAAGATGCTGACCACCAGCGTCGGCAGCATGATGGCGATGGTGATGATCGTCAGCGTCTTCATCAGCCAGTTGAGGTTGTTGCTGACGATGGACACCCGGGCGTCCATCATGCTCGCCAGAATGTTCGAGTAGATTTCCGCCTGCTCGTAGC
>Ga0315290_10004426_pt1 | contig 10127 bp, 10 predicted proteins | sample YL17G12_0_MG_FD_203627 | JGI IMG/M metagenome (GOLD analysis project Ga0315290, IMG submission 203627) | Sediment microbial communities from Yellowstone Lake, YNP, Wyoming, USA - YL17G12_0 | ecosystem: Environmental > Aquatic > Freshwater > Lake > Sediment | place: USA: Wyoming | collected...
CGCCAGCAGCTCGTCCTGTCTCGCATGGGCGCCATCGCGCCCCCGCCCGCAGACCAGCCCGGCCCCCCACCCGTGCCAAAAACGTGAAACCGATTGGCCCCTCAGGCTAATGCCCGGCGGATGGGAAGCCGACACTCACTAGAGACGGTTTCAAGACCTGCGTGGGCGGGTCGCCTCTTGACCGCGAGAACGGGTCTCGAAACCGGTTCTATGAAGCCTGGTACTCAGCGATCGGGCACTTCCCAGGATCGTCCAGTTCGCATGATCAATTACACCGACCATGTCCGCCGACTCATGGAGGACATCGTCTCCCGCGTGCCGGCGCTTTCGGCCATCGACATTCGCGATGTGCTGGTCTTCGCCCGGCTGGGCCGCACCATCACGCACGGCGCCTACGCCACCTGTCACAGCCTCATGCTGCCCGACAGCGAGGCGGCGTACTACTTCTGGCGCGACCGGCGCACCGGGCGTCTGACGCGGCGGTCGGAGTGGTTCATCACGCGGTCGCCTCACGTCCGGGTCGCCGGCCGGCGTGTCACGCACCTGATCTCGCTCTCGCTGCCGCGATTCTGTGACCAGACACTGAAGGGCTCGGCCAAGCAGGATACCTATCCCCACGGCTCCGACTCTCACGCGAAGCTCGACACGATCATCCACGAGTTGTATCACGTCGATCCGCACGGTGGCGGCATTCGCGCGTCGACGCGATCGGACGGGCGCCCATCGGCGCAGACGCACACGGCGCAGTTCTTCCGTGACGTGTTGCGCATGGTGCGTGAGTACCTGGACAGCCGGCCCGATCCGGCCATCTCGGCGTTCCTGACGCTGAGCTTCGACGAACTCGCGGAGCTCCATGGAGGCGTCGCCGCCACCACGTTCCGGGCGTTTCCGTCGTTTCCCCAGCGTTTTCGGGAGCCGACTATTGAGCAGCCCCGCATGCCTCGCGCCGCGCACATCGTGCCCCTCGATCGTCGGCAGCACCAGCGTCTCTACACCGATGCCGATCTCGAGATCCGCGAGTTCCTGGCGCGATCCACCCGACTGGCCACATCCGACCAGAACGCCGGGACGATCAAAGGCGTCCATCCCCGCCAGCCTTCGAGCTTCGCCGCGCATCGCCGGCCCAGGTAATGGCGGGCTTCGGCACTTCCTGCTCCACGCGACACAGAATGTGGTACTAGTAGGCGTACAGGCGCCCCACATCGTCTCTCTTCCGGCGGAGGGTTCTATGCGCAAGGGGATGCTGGCTGCGATCGTCGTTGTTGCGGCCGCCGGACTGGCGGAGTTGCCCGCGTATGCTGCGGACGGGTTTGAGCGATCGGCGTGGACCCCGTGCGCTGTTGAGCCGGCGCGCGCGAATCCCTGGACGGTGGACTGGACCGCCGCGGCAAGAGGGACTCCGGCGGCGCCGGCGTTGGCCGCGGTGAATTTTGGCGTCCCTTCGATCGCCGACCAGGGCACGCAGGGAAAACGAAGGCCGGTGGCCTTCGAGTACAGCGAAGGCTACAAGGTTCGGGCCAAGATCCACAAGGTGGCAAGCATCGCGACGCTGCCGTTGTTCATCGCGGAGTACTTCGTCGGTGCGAACCTGTACAACAATCCTGGCAGCGCGTCCGACTCCGCGCGCAGCGCGCATGGGGTGCTGGCCGCGTCAACCGGCGTGCTGTTCGGCATCAACAGCGTCACTGGCGTCTGGAACATGGTCGAAGCCAGGAAGGATCCCAACCGCAGCAAGCGGCGGACCATCCACGGAATCCTGATGCTGATCGCCGGCGCCGGGTTTGTTGCGACGGGCGCCACCGCGCCGGATTCGGAACACGAGGGCGGCAACGGCGAAGGCGAAGGCGGATCGCGCAGCACACACCGGGCGATTGCGCTCACATCGATGGGGATCGCGACAGTCAGCTACCTGATGATGCTGTTCGGGGGAAACTGAACCAGCACGCCGGTTCAGGCTCACGCGCGGCGTGGCAGGGCCCGCCTCGCGCGTCAGCGCGCCGGTGTGGACAACACGAGCCGCCGGGCGCCGGCATAGTGCTGGGACCAGTACGGCGACGTCAACGGCTCGATGCGGACCACGCCTCTCGAATTCGGCGCGTGCACGAACGCCTCACGGCTCGTGGCAATCCCGACGTGCGTAAAGCCGGAGCCGGTGGTACTGAAGAACACCAGATCTCCCGGCCGGATGTCCGCTCGATCGACGCGTTGGCCGACGCTCGCCTGGGTGGCCACAACGCGCGGCAACTCCACGCCGTGCAGACGGTAGACGTACCGGACAAACCCGCTGCAATCGAAACCGGCCGGGGTCGTGCCTCCCAGCACGTACGGCGTGCCAAGATATCCGAGCGCGGTGCGCACAATGGCCGAATCTGACGCCGGCCCGGCGGCAGAGGAGCGGGGCGGAAGGACGCGGAGCCTCGGCCCCTGGCTCGTGGCGCACCCGGTCAACAGGGACGCACACAACCCGAACAGGACAAGCGGCGTGCCGGCGCGGGCGACAGACATCTCGGATGGTCTATCGGCCGATTGGGGGCTCGAGTTCAGGTATCCTCGCGTCATCAGGGCCAGCCAAAGTTTCGCTGCCGCGTCTAAACCGGAAGTGCGATAGTAGTCATGATGTCTGCCAACACCCGTGACGAGCACCAGCGCCTCAGGCATGGGGCCGTCGCGACGACATCGAGGGTCGTGCCGGACGTCAGGTGCCTGATGATGCGCTTTGGCCGAGGGTCAGTAACGTGATGATTGATGCTCCACAGTCGCTTGTCGACGCGTGCCAGGGCTGGGCACATCTCTACGGCAAGACCAAGCTGGTCTCGATAGCCGTGACGTCCCTCCACTTTGGCGGGCTGCTGCTTGGCGGCGGCGCGGCCGTGGCGGCCGATCGCCAGACGCTGTGGGCGGCGAAGGAAGCCGATCCGGTGCGGGCCGGCCATCTCCAGTTTCTCGGCACCGTGCACGCCATCGCCCTCGCGGGACTCGCCATGCTGGCCGGATCCGGCTTCCTGATGCTCCTGGCCGATCTCGAGACCTTCTGGGCGTCCAGGGTGTTCTGGGCGAAGATGACGCTGGTCGTGCTGCTGCTGGCGAATGGACTCGTGATGCGACGCGCGGAACGACTGGCCGCGACCGCGCCGGGCCCCGCATGGACACAACTGCAGTGGACATCGGTCGTCAGCCTGGCGCTGTGGTTCGCTATCGTGCTCGCCAGCACGATCCTGGCGGCCACCGCGTAAAATCGGAATGCGAACGGCCATGAAGGACGAATCCGCATTCCATGGGTGTGACCCGTGCACCTGTTCCAATCCGCGTCGGGATTTCATCCGCCAGGTCGCCGTGCTGGCCGCGGGCCTTGTCGCTGGGGGCCGCAGCCTCGCCGCGGCTGCCGAACTCCCGACGGCCTTCGGCGACGCTCTTGGACGGGCCGGCGACGAGATCACGTATCCGATTCCTCCCAGCGACGGCGTGACGATCGACCGCGACAACGCGGTCATCATCGTCCGGTTTCAGGGGAAGGCGATGGCCTTCAACCTGTCGTGCCCGCACCAGAACGCGGCGGTGCGCTGGCGCCAGGCGGACCTGCGGTTCGAGTGCAGCAAGCACGACTCGGTCTACACGCCCGACGGCACGTACGTCGGCGGGCGCGCCACGCGCAACATGGATCGGTTCGCCATCAAACGCAGCGGCAACTCGATCATCGTCGACGTGGCACTGATGATTCAGTCGGATGAGCAGAAGGCCGCCTGGGACACGGCCTTCGTCGCCGTGTAGACCCGTAGGCGCGAGGCCTCGCCAAACGCGTCAGCCCATGTGGTCAGGCGATCGCAACCAGACCAGCTTCCGGCGACGAGGTTGGCGTCCCGGTTGGCATGCGCGCGATCCGGGGTCGGCGGCCCAGATAGGCATGCAGGCGGACGGGTGTGCCGAGATCGCTCCATCCGCACGGAGGAATGCGGGCCACGGCGAGGCTCGCGGTCGATTTCGTCAGGACGTCGCGCGACAGATCCGCGCTTGGCAGGCTGCCGTAGAAATCGGCCAGGCTCCCGGCCGCAGCGCCCGCCTCTTCCCTCGCCACGAACGACTGCACGAGTTCCGGGACGGTCTGCTGGCAGGCCCGAAGCAACACGCTCGCCTGTGCGACCATCATGAAGCTGTTGACCAGGGCGCCACGCCGCATCAACGCGATCGCCAGGTCGAGATTCGGCTTTTCCGCGAAGTGCGCCACACCAGCCATGACGCCGTCTCCGGCTGGCAGAATCCAGCCGTAGTCCGGATCGCAGTGCTCCGGGATCATGCCCAGCAGCAGGATGCGGCGGTGGCTGGACCCGCGCGTCCTCAGCACGTCGAGCAGCGCGTCGCGCAGGATGCGCTCGTCGGCGATGTAGTGGTCCGATGGCAGCAACAAGAGTCTGGCTCTCGGATCGCGATGGAACAACACATCGACCGCCGCTAGCAGCACGCCGGCCGCGGTGCCGCGATTCCGGGGCTGGACGAGGACGTTTTCGGCGGGCACGTCAGCCAGGTCCCGTTCCCAGTAGCGCCGGTGCTGCTCGGCGACCACGAACAGGATGCGATGGCGCGGTACCACGCCAAGCGCACGGGCGTATGCCCAGCGAATCATCGATTCGCGCCCGCCAAATGACCAGTACTGCTTGGGAATGGACCGGCCGTCGTCGCCGGTTGTCAGTGAGGCCACCCGCTGTCCGTCGCCACCCGCCAATACGATCGCCCACAAGTGCGCGTTCATATCCGGCTCCGAGGCTCCAGTGTACGACGTTCCGTTGTCGCGTTCAAGTCGTCGTGAGGGCGGAGTCTCAGGCCACGGGCGCCACGGGCGCCTTGACACTCACCGGGCCGTTCTGCACAATGCCCTGATGGAGCAGACGCTCCTCCTCAACGCTTCGTACGAACCATTGAAGGTGGTTCATTGGCGCAAGGCGGTGACCCTGTGGTGCCAGGGCAAGGTCGAGGTGATCTCGGTCTACGACCGCGAAATTCACAGCGTTTCGATTACGTTTCGACTTCCGTCGGTCATCCGGCTGCTACGCTACGTGAGGATCAAGCATCGCTTCGATTACGTGCCGTTCTCCCGGGCAAACATCTACGCCCGCGATGAACACACGTGCCAGTACTGCGGCCACCAGATGTCCACCACCGAGCTGACATTCGACCACGTGAAGCCGGTGTCCCACGGCGGCCGAAAAGCATGGGAGAACATCGTCACCTGCTGCGTGTCGTGCAACCGGCGGAAGGGCGGGCGCACCCCGGCCGAGGCCCGGATGCACCTGGTTCGGCCGCCCAAACGCCCCGAATCGGTACCTGCGCTGCGGATTACCATCGGCATCCGCCAGGCGCCCGAGAGCTGGCGCGACTACCTGTATTGGAACGTCGAACTCGAGGACGACGAGTGAAGCGGCGTCCGGCACCGCCGCGCGCTCGTTCCGGCGATCGGTGCCAGGAGAGCCTTTTGAAGATGCCTGCCCCCCGTGTCTGATATTCCTGACTGCTGCGTGACGTCGGTTGAGCCTGCCTGGGCTGTGCCCGGTGCGCGGGTGACGATTCACGGGAAGGCCTTCCCCGTGTCCGGTGAGCGCCTGCCTGCTGTCCACGTGGCCGGACTCGATGCGCGCGTCGTTGTCGCGGGGACCAACCGGCTTGGGGTCATGGTCCCGGATCGCGCGCCAGGCGGCCGGGCCACCGTGACAGTGGATGGGGCGGCAGGCCACGCGGAACTCGAGATTGGCGCAGTCGTCGCACAAGGGGTTCACCAGGTCGACAATCCCGCGATCGCCTCCACCGGCGCGCTGTACGCGACGTGCAGCGGGCGGCGGGGTCAGCAGGTCCCCGTGTCAGTCGTCCGCGTCCGCGCCGGTGGCGTCCAGGAGCCGTACCTCAGCGGCATCGTCAACGCCACGTCCATGGCGTTTGACGCTCACGGGACCCTGCACGTCTCCAGCCGATTCGATGGCACGGTCTACCGCGTGAAGCCCGACGACACGCTCGAGGTGGTGGCCAGTGAACTCGGCGTCGCGTGCGGGATCGCCTTCGGATCAGACGGGACGCTGTTTGTCGGCGATCGCAGCGGGACGATCTTCCGGATCGGGCAGACAGGCCGGGTCGTGCCGTTCGTGACGCTGCCACCGAGCGTTGTGGCGTTCCATCTGGCCATCGGACGAGACGACGACCTGTTTGTCACGGCGCCAACGCTTGATCCCTGCGATCGGGTCTACCGGGTCAGCCGGCTGGGCGACGTGCGGGTGGTGTCCACCGAGTTCGGGCGTCCGCAGGGATTGGCTTGTGATGCGGCAGGCAATCTGTACGTCTCGGAAGCGGTTGCTGGCGGGGCAGGCCTGTACCTGGTTCGCGAAGGCCGTCCGCGCGAACTCATGATGGCGGCTTCGGCGCTGATCGGCGTGGCCTTTGACCCGCGCGGCGGCTTGGTGGTCGCGTCCAGCGACACCGTATACAGGCTCGATGTGCCCGTGCGGCCATGGATGGCCCGGGCGTGAACAGCAGAATTCCTATGTCCTTCAAACAACTCACCGCCGTCAAGTCCCTCGATGCCCTGGTTCGCGGCACCCAAGAGCCCACTCGCCAACTCAAGCGGTCACTTGGGCCGGTTCAGCTGACGTCGCTGGGGATTGGCGCTATTATCGGGGCGGGTATCTTTTCGTCGGTCGGATCGGCCGCCGCAGGAGGCGCCCAGCATCTGGGCGCGGGCCCGGCGGTGGTGCTGTCCTTCGTGCTGACGGCGATCGCCTGTGGCTTCGCGGCGCTCTGCTACTGCGAGTTTGCGGCAATGGTGCCGGTGTCGGGGTCCGCCTACACCTATGCGTATGCCACGCTCGGTGAGCTGATCGCCTGGGTGATCGGCTGGGACCTCATCCTCGAGTACGCCGTCGGCAACGTGGCGGTCGCGGTATCGTGGTCCGGGTACTTCCAGGAACTGCTTCGCGGCCTGGGCATGGACTGGCCGCGATGGCTGGGCACGGATTTCCGCTCGGCCGGGCAGGCGGCCGGCCAGTTGGCGGCGACCGTGGCCGCAAACGGCGACGTCGGGGCGCTTGGTCCCGTGGTGATGCGGGCGGCCGACGCGTTTAACGCCGCGCCCCGGATTGCGGGCGTGCCGATCATTCTCGATCTTCCGGCGTTTCTGATCGTCGCGTTTATCACGTGGGTGCTCGTGAGGGGCATCAGCGAGAGCGCGTGGCTGAATTCGGCGATGGTCGGGCTGAAGCTCGTCATCATCGCGTTCTTCATCATCGTGGGCGCCTTCTACGTGAAGCCAGAGCACTGGACCCCGTTTGCGCCGAACGGGTTCAAGGGCATCTCGAGCGCCGCCGCCATCATCTTCTTCGCCTATATCGGGTTCGATGCGGTGTCGACAGCCTCCGAAGAGGCGAAGAACCCGCAGCGCGACATGCCGATTGCGATGCTCGCCAGTCTGGCCGTCTGCACCGTGGTGTACATCCTGGTCGCGCTCGTGCTGACCGGATTGCTCAGGTGGGATCAGCTCGGCACGGCCGAGCCGCTCGCCACGGCCTTCTCGTCACTCGGGATGACCTGGGCCGCCGGCATCATCTCGCTGGGCGCCGTGTTTGCGACCACAAGCGTGCTGGTCGTGTTCCAGCTCGGGCAGCCGCGCATCTTCTTCTCGATGGCTCGCGACGGCCTGCTTCCTGCGTGGGCGGCCAGGATTCATCCGAAGTACCGTACGCCGCACATCACCACGATGCTCACCGGACTGGTCGTGGCGACGTTTGCCAGCTTCATGAACATCAACGAGGTCGTGGAGCTCACCAACATCGGCACGCTGTTCGCGTTTGTGCTGGTGGCCATCGGAATTATCATCCTGCGGCGCACGAATCCGGATCGCCCGCGGCCGTTCCGGACACCGTTTGTGCCGTTCGTGCCGCTGATGGCGGTGGTGATGTGCTCGTACCTGATGATCCAGCTGCCCTGGGTCACCTGGGTGAGGTTCTTCGTGTGGCTGGCGATCGGATTGGTCATCTACTTCGCGTACGGTGTGCGCCACAGCGTGCTGCGCGAATCGAACAGGGCCTCTTGAACCTCCGAAAGCCGATATGAACGTTCCGATCGTGGCCGGCATGGTCGTGCTCGTCGTACTGCTGGCACTGGCCGTGGTCTTCGTTCGCCGATAGCAGACTCTGGGGTCAGATCCGAAACACAGCATTCTCCGTCCGATTGGATTTTGCTGCCCCATGGGGTCTGACCCCACGGAGCAGCACCTGATTGTCGCTGCCGTCGGTGTCCCAACGCGGCGGTTCAGTCCGCGCGCGCCACCTCCTGTCTCCCGGTGTCTAATCTTTCAGGCGACCACCTCTGGCCAGAGTCGGCTGCCTTGTGGAGTGCATCACTCATCACAAGGAGGGCGTATGCCGCGCGACCTGTTTGGAGATGTCGTTCACGCCTCGATGACGATCGGCAGCCGGAAGCGGCACACGCTGCCGCTCTCGATCGCCACCCATTCCCTGATCATCGGCACCCTCGTCGTCGTGTCGCTGTTCAGTATCGACGCGTTGCCGATCGTGCCCAGGTACTTGCCGCCCTACATGGCGGCCGTGCTCAAGACGCCGGACGCGCCACTGGCGCCCGTGCCGGCCAGACCCCGGCCGGCCGGCCAGGGTCAGGTATCGGCAAACCCGGACGCGGCGCCGGTGGTGTCGCCAGACGGGATCAGGCCGGACCCGGGAATCGTGCACGACCCGGAGGTGATCGACTCTGGGGCGGTTCAGGGCGGTTTGACGAACGGCATTCCGGGAAGTGGCGCCAATGTGCTGCCGGAAGCGCCGCCGCCTCCACTGGTGCCGGTCAAGCCGATTCGCGTGACAAGTGGCATCAGGCCGCCAGTCAGGATCAGGGACGTGCGGCCGGTCTACCCGGACCTGGCGCAGCAAGCCAGGATCGCGGGCACCGTGATTATCGAGGCCGTGATCGGGCCGGACGGCAAAGTGACCGACGCGCGCGTCCTGCGATCGATCCCGCTTCTCGACCGTGCCGCGCTCGACGCGGTCTCGCAGTGGCTCTACTCGCCGACGCTGCTCAGCGGCGTGCCTGTGTCGGTGGTGATGACCGTAACGGTGACCTTCACGCTGCAGTAGCGGGTGTCGTGGGGGAGGGCTGTTCCGCCGCCGTCGTCGTTCGCCGATAGGCGGCCAGGGCAGGCGGCCACGGGGCTGGCGAACCGAAATCATTATGCTCGGAAGGTAGTCGGCACGCCGGCCCGTTCCAATCCATACGGCGTGCAGGACCGCCACGGGCATGGGCCGTGGATCGCCGATCTGACTGTGAACGGGGCGCCGGACCCCCGATGTCCCGACCGGAGTCTAAAGTGACAGGCGACCATCTCTAGCCAGAGCAGGCTGCCTTGTGGAGTGCATCACGCTACACAGGGAGGGCGTATGTCGTACGAGTTGTTCGGGGATTTCGTTCGCACCCCTGTGGCCATCCGCAGTTGGAAGTCGCGCACGATGCCGATTTCGATCGGCATCCACGCCGTGCTGGTCGCAGTCATCGTCATGATTCCGATGCTGAGCTCGGACCTGCTGCCGACCATGCCGGTGATGCTGGCGTTTGTCGCGCCGCCACCCCCTCCCGGACCTCCGCCTGCGCCACCAGCGGCGCAGCCCGCAGCGGCAGCACGGGCCGTGCCCGCCGCCCGCGCCGATGCCGCTCCCGTGAACGTCCCGTCGGGGGTCAAGCCGGATTCCGGCATCGAGCACGATCCGGAACCGGACACTCCCGCCGGTGTCGAGGGCGGTGTGCCGGGAGGCGTTGCCGGCGACATCGTCAGTGGTCTGAATGGACCGCCCCCGCCTCCGGTGCCAACCGCACCAAGCGCGCCGATGCGCCTGTGGAGCGGTGTCAAGCCGCCAACCAAGATCAAGGACGTGCCGCCGGTCTACCCGTTCATCGCGCAGGCCGCCAAAGTCGGCGGCATGGTGATTATTGAAGCGGTCGTTGGACCGGATGGCCGGGTGACCGACGCCCGCATCCTGAGATCGATCCCGCTGCTCGACCGCGCCGCGCTCGATGCCGTGTCGCAATGGGTCTACACCCCGACATTGTTCAATGGCGTGCCTGTGGCTGTCATCATGACGGTGACCGTG
>Ga0315290_10004429_pt1 | contig 10125 bp, 5 predicted proteins | sample YL17G12_0_MG_FD_203627 | JGI IMG/M metagenome (GOLD analysis project Ga0315290, IMG submission 203627) | Sediment microbial communities from Yellowstone Lake, YNP, Wyoming, USA - YL17G12_0 | ecosystem: Environmental > Aquatic > Freshwater > Lake > Sediment | place: USA: Wyoming | collected...
GCTCGCCTTCCTGAATTGGCAGAAGATCACCACCGTTCTCGAGATAAACCTGTCAAAGGCGATGGCGGTCACGGGCGAGGCGCTTGCCGCCGGCGTCATATTCACGTTCCCGGCGCTGACCGTGCTCTATCATCCCAACTTCACCCACGGCCAGGCGGGCTGGGCGAGCCTCATGGACGGACTGCCCGTCATGATAGTCTGCTCGCTCATCGGCGGACTGCTCGGCATCCTGTTCACCATCCCGCTCAGACGCGTCATGATAATAGACCTCAATTTGCCCTACCCCGAAGGTGTGGCGGCGGCCGAGGTGCTCAAGGCCACGGACAAGGGCGGAGCGGGCATGAACCTGATATTCATTGGCCTCGGCGTGGGCTCGCTGTTCAAGTTCGCAAGCTCCAGCTTCGGCTTCAAATTGTGGAAGGAGCGGATAGAAGGTGTGGTGGGCTCGGGCGGCTTCAAGATGTACGGCGGCCTGAGCCTCTCGCCCGCGCTTCTCGGCGTCGGATACATACTTGGCGCTAAGGTGGCGTGGTTCGTCGTGCTCGGCGGCATCATAGGCTGGATTGTCGCCATCCCGGTCCTGGGAGGCGTGCTCGGCTGGCCGGCCCATGGCTTCTACATCGACGACCCGACGGGTCCCGGACTTGGCGCAGGATTGGGCGGCGTCTACCAGCTGTGGTTCTCCCAGACGATGTACATCGGCGTAGGCGCGATAGTCACGGGCGGCATGTTCACCCTCTGGAAGCTCCGCTCCGCCATCGGCAAGGCGATGTCCGGCCTGGGCGGCGGGGCCAAGAAGGACAAGGACGCTCCCAAACCGATTCGCACGGAGCGGGACTTCCCCATGACGCTCCTGTACCTCGTGCCCATCGGCCTTGCGATGATAGGGCTGTACTACTGGGTCACCCACAATGCGGTAGTGGCGATAGTTTCAACCGGCGTCCTCCTGTTCTTCTGCTTCTTCTTCACGGCCGTCGCGGGCTACCTCGCCGGCGTCATCGGCTCCTCCAACAACCCCATTTCTGGAGTAACGGTGGCGACGCTGCTGTTCACGGCATTATTGCTCACGGGACTGATGTACGCCGGACTGCTGGACAAGTATGTCGGCATGACGGCCACCATCATCGTGGGCGCCGTCGTCTGCTGCTCCGCCGCCATCGCCGGAGACTCGATGCAGGAATTAAAGACGGGCCAGCTTTTGGGCGCAACCCCGTTCAACATCCAGATATCCAGGTTCGTGGGCGTGCTCGTGGCCGCGATTGTGATACCGCCCATAGTCGCGATGCTGGCCAACGCATACGGCATCGCACTGCCCGATGCCAATCATCCGACCCCGTTGCCTGCCCCGCAGGCTGTGGTCATGGCCACCATTGCCCGCTCCGTGTTCGAGCTCAACATCAACTGGCAGATGATACTGGTGGGCGTGGGGCTCGCTGCGGTGCTCATCAAGCTCAAGCTTTCCCCGATGGCAGTGGCCATCGGCATATACCTGCCATTCACCCTCACATTGCCGATAATGATCGGCGGCCTCATCCAGCTCTTCACGGACAAGTTCGCAGAGAAGAAGGTGTACGCCGACAATCCCAACCTCACAGACGAGGAGAAGAAGGCCAAGCTCAAGCCCATAATCGAGGAAAATTGCAACAAGGGCACGCTGTTTGCTTCCGGCCTCATAGCCGGCGAGGCGGTTATGGGGGTCGTCATCGCGGGCATAGTCATGGCGAGCATCAACCTCACCATGGTGAAGAACCCCTCCGACTGGGCCGGCCTCCCCATATTCCTCTTTATCGGCCTGATGATAGCGTACTTCCTGCTCAGGGACATGTTGAAGTCCATGAACAGGGCCGAGTTCTTGAGGCACTGGAAGGCGGTGGGAGCGGATGTCTTGTCCTTCATCACAAGATTCGGAAAGAAGTAGGATGTCCGAGAGGACGAAGAAGCGCCGCATAGCACGCGCCCGCAAGAAGAAAACCCCCCGATTCATCGATGTCCGGAAGAAGCCGAATGCTCCCAACATCATTGAAATGATTCCGCAGAGAAATCCGGATTTCTACTACCATGCTCTGAAGGAGGACGAGGTCAAGCCCAAGCTCAAAGCGGGCTGGATCACCATCAGCATCCCGAGGTTCCTCGGGAGGCTCGGCCAGGGGTTCTGCCGCGTTGCGGGCCTCACCCAGCACTTCAACCTGAACCTCGACGACTACGGGACGTTCGTCTGGCTTTCTCTCGACGGCAAGAAGAACGTACACCAGCTGGGGGTCGAGCTTAGGGAGAAGTTCGGCGAAAAGGTGGAGCCGCTCTACCAGAGGCTTGCCCATTTCCTGTCATTGCTCGAGCGGAACAAATTGATACGCTACGTTCCTAAGGGATAGCGGCCGCCGTCTTCGTGGTCCCGGAGAGCAGCTCCTTGAGGCCCGCGACCTTCTCCGTGTCCCCGTCCCATTTCCTCAGGACGTCTCCCCGCAATCGAGTGGCCTCGCCGAGCGTGTCGCGCAGCCGGACCCTTATGTCCGTCGTCTCGGGGCCCCTCACGAGCGCCGCCAGGACTATCTTTTCCTCGCTCTCCATCATCAGTGTGTAATCGCCGTACTTGACGGTGTCCAGCTCCCGCTTTCCTCCGCTGAGGCCTTCCTTCACGAAACCGCGTATCGCCGTCAGCATGCCCGCGACGAGCTCCATCTCGCCGCCGAGCTGGCCTGCGTGGGCCACCAACCTTCCGTCCGACAGTATCAGGAAAAGCTCCTGTATCTCTGATTTCCCGTCGGTCCGGGCCGGCTTGGGGAAGTACGATATCATGAGCTGGTGCTCCCTGTCGGATATGGATAGCCTCTTCCGCAGGTTCTTCAGTGCGAAGAAGTCGTATTCGTCCGCTATCTCGCCCTTAACGACAGCGGTCTGGAGCCCCATCAGGTAGGCCGTGCGCGTGTCGGCCATGGTCGCCCGGGCCTCGCCGCCCGAGAGAGGCAGCAGCTTGCGGTTTATCTTCTGGACGAGCTTGAGCATCGGATAGGCCGCAACGAGCATCACGACCGCCGCCGCACCCAGCCGGGTCGCCAGGTCCACATCGTATATGAAGCCCTGGACGAGGGCGCCCAGGAGCATCTCGTAGATGGCCCAGTTCAGGTAGTTCAGCCACACATCCGCCTTTATCTCGGAGCCGAAGAGCTGGTACCTTAGCAGGCCTATCGAGAGCAGGAATGGTCTTATCAGCATCCAGCCGCCGCTGAAGACGAGGAAAACGGCCAACGCAAGCGGCAGGTCGCCGATACCATGCACGGGCATTACCATGCCGATAATAGTAGTGTAACTCGAGGCCCCGACGACGATGCCCAGCAGGAATGCGGTCAGCAGGAACGCGAGATTGGTGTATTCCGGCATCTCCCATTTTTTCCTCCGGGTCCACAATGAGATGGCGACCATCGACACAACCAGGAGTATCATCAGGAAATAACCGTCGCCGTAGGATGACGCGCCGAAGCCCCTGATGGTGGCCACCACATATTCGTCCTTCACAATCTGCGCAAAGGGTGTGAGCAGGAACCCCCAAGTCAGTATGGTGAGCACCATGCGCGACTGCTCCGAGCGCTCCTTGATCCCCCAGTATAGCCAGATGAGCGGGAATATCAGCATCACACCGAAGTCCAGCCAGGGCTCGTTGACCGGGATACCCTTGACGAGGGCCAGGTCCACGACCACGAATCCGCCGAGGCCGAGCATGAGCATGATGTAGCGCAGCTTGGTCCAGGGCATGATGGGCCTGGGAAAGACCGAGCCCAGCGCAAGCACCAGGAAGTAGCTCAGATTCGCCAGATGCTTCCAGACCCGGACCAGGTAATCCAGCTCGGAGTTGGAAGTGACCGCATTGACGGGATAGATGAGCGCCGCCGCTATGATGGCTATTATCTCGATGCTGTTGACGAAGAACAGCACCCCCATCAGCGTGAGGCCCCAGCGCTGCGATTTCGTCAGTATACCGGGCGTCGCCCGTATACGCAGTGCGAAGAACAGCAGGCAAAAGAGGATGTTGCAGGAAGCGGTGGCGATGTACGCCGCCATGAAAAAGGAGAGCTCATCCGCCATGGGCATCCCCCCTATTTTTTGACCACGGAGCCCGTGACCGAAAGGCCCCAGTCATTTCCGCTGTCGCGGTCCACGGGCGACGCGGACACCATGCCAGGGCAGTTGATGGCCGCCACCGTGATGGTGTAGTTGCCCTCGAGATTTGTGAACTCCTCCATGCTCGCCGTGACCGTCACCTTGCCGGATGTGCTCTTCTGGCTCGCCAGCTCCTCTCCGTCGAGCTTGATGGCCAGGCCGAACTCGTCGTTGCTGCCTATGTCATCGGTCCACTGCAGGGAGGCGGTTATCCATTTGGCGGAGGCGTTCACGACGAACGTGACCTCCGTCGTGGCTCCCTCCGACGTATGGCCGCTCTGGCTCAATATGGTGATGTTCTCGTACTGGGGCGTGTTCGGCTTCGTGGGGGTGTTGGTGGCCCCGTGCGCGGTTCCCGTGGCCCGGTCGCCGGCGAGGGCCTCCCCGCCGAAGATGAGGAGCACCAAGACCCCAACGTACAGAACCGTAAGGCGAAGGTCGTTCTCCGTCGAAAGGAAGCGCTCGTTGCCCAACTGGACCACTCGTGCAAGTATATTCTTACTATGTACATAAATATGCTGGGTATACCTCTAGATAGGCTTAAATAAAAACCATAATCATGACGTACTAAAGGTGTATAAACGATGCGAAAACTCCTGGCGCTTGTCCTGGCATTATTCATGAGCTGCGGCTGGTTCGTTGCCCTGCCCGGAGGATTTCCCCGGGCCGATGCGCTGACTATCGAGACGTTCAGCACGGGGACCGACAACGTCACCGTCGTATTCCCGCCCGCGGGCGGCATCAACGACAGCGTTGCGCTCAGGTTCCCCGGAAGGTCGAACATGACTGCGGCGGCCCTAAATTTCACAGCCGGCCCCTCCGTCCCAGGCGGGACGCAATACCCGGTCAATCTCAGCGTCGACCTGTTCGCCGACAGCAAGGTGGATTGGTCCTGGAGCGGCGTCGGCAACGGCGCAGCGGGCAGGCAGACGGTGTTCGCCAACGGCGCCAGCTCGGTGAGTACTGAATTCCTTACCCCCGGTTCTCTCGGCCCCAACATGATCAGACTTCCTTCCAATGCCAGGGTGGACCGGGCATCGTTCAACGTTTCCGGCGGCACGAATGAATATTTCAATCCCCTTGTTACCAACGGCACGGTGGGCGAGGGGCTCGGTTACATGGTTGCCGCCCTCGGCGATGTCAACGGCGACGGGATGGACGACTACGGGATGGGGTCGTACAGCTACTATTACACCCAGCACACCGGCCATGTGTATATCTACTTCGGCAACGCCAGCGGGACCCTCAAGGCGAAGGCGGACGTCACATTGGCCGCCCACCAGCTCAACGACTTCTACGGGGCATCCCTTGCAGGGGCAGGGGACGTCAACGGCGACGGTTACGACGATATCCTCGTCGGGGCATACTATCATGACACTCCCATCAACAATTATGCCGGAGAGGCCTACATCTATTACGGCGGCGCGACCATAAACAGTACCCCCGACATCGTGTTCGAGGGGGCTGCCTACGACTCCGAGTTCGGGTATTCGGTGGATGGCATCGGCGATGTCAATGTCGATGGTTACGATGATGTGATAATATCCGCCTACTACAATGATTCCGGGGGCTACCACAGGGGATCCGCCTACGTCTATTTCGGCGGAGCGCAGATGAACAATGTTATCGACATCGAGATACAAGGCGTGTCGGACTACGACCACATGGGCTGCTGGGTGGCCGGCGTCGGCGACATGAACAAAGACACGCATCCCGATTTTGCCGAGGGCGCAGAGAACGTGGATTCCCACGGGGCGGTCTATCTATACTACGGCGGCACGGGGCTCGATGCCGTCCCGGACGTAAACATCACCCAGACGATTACGGATTACTTCGGCTACTTTGTGGCGGGCGTGGGCGACGTCAACGGCGACGGCTACGACGACCTGGCCGTGCAGGCCAGCCTCGTGGAGGTATGGGTCTACTTCGGCGGCAAGCCCATGGATATAACCCCCGACCTCACATTGCTGGGCGAGACGGAATTGCACAACTACTATGGCGTGAGCTGGTTCGGCTGGGGCATCGACGGCCTGGGAGACCTCGACGGCGACGGCTACGACGACATGATAGTCGGCGCAATGGGCTACGAGGCCGACTTCTCCGCATACAACCGGGGAAAAGCGTACATCTACAAGGGCGGGCCGGCCATAGACGCCGAGGCCGATTACACGTTCACCGGGGCCATCGACAACGAGACCCTCGGCGTCTCCGTGGCGGGCATCGGGGACGTCAATGCGGACGGATTCAGGGAGTTCCTCATTGGCGCCTACATGGACGGGACGGCGAACGGTAACGGGAAGGTATATCTCGAGTCCTACAGTGCGGGCCTGCTCAACCCCGAAATCAAGGTCCAGGAGACAGGGGCAAAGCTCTGGAACCACACCGGGCTCTTCCGGGGCACGGAGAATTCCGGCGACCTGACTGCGGTACTGAACGATCAGCTCTCCACGCTGCTCCCTTCGATGATTGACGGCTATGGCACGAGGTTCACGAACCTCACACTCGAGCTCACGACCCAGACGAAGGGGGATTTCAAGGTGGATGCGGTGGAGATAGTATACACCGCCACGTTCTCCTTCGCCGACATATCCTCCCAGCTCAACACCTACATGTCACGGACAGCGCCAGGCCAGGACGGATTCTACACCGTTCCGGTCCGGGTCAAGGCCAGCACCGCAGGGAGCGTGCGCCTCGACACGCTTTCTCTCGTCATAGACGAGGCCCCCAGGCCGGTTTCTCCGACGGCTTCATGCCGTATCCCGGAAGGGACCAAGAACTCGACATTGCTCGACCTCACCACCCTGTTCACGGACGATTTCACCCCGCTCGTGAACCTCACATTCATAACGGGCGAAGTTGTGGACAACGACACCTACATCATGCTCAACCTGACCCAGAATCGATACCTGTCCGTGGATTCGTTGACCCGGAATCCGGACCCCAACTGGACGGGGACGACCCAAGTCGAGGTCAAGGCACGCGATGCTAAGGGGTTGCTGTCCGATGCGGTTCTCATAAGCGTCGAGGTCTACAATGTGGACGACCAGCCTCTGATAACCAGCATGCCTCAATCATTGGCCGCCATGGAGGGCAAGAGGTACACCTACGACCTCAATGCGACGGACGGCGACGCCGGAGATGTGCTCTCGTACCATATCGCCAGGGGGCCGGGCGGGATGACCATGAACTCCACCTCGGGCCTCCTGGGCTGGATACCCGCGCTTGCCGATGTCGGAACGCAGGACATCTCCGTGGGCGTCACGGACGGAAAATACAACGTTACCCAGAACTTCACGCTCACGGTCTCCGCGAGGGTCACGGCCGGGAACCATCTTCCGGTCGTACTTTCGGAACCTGTTCGAATCGCCCGTGTCGGGGCGACCTATGTCTACCAAATCAACGCCTCCGACGAGGACGGCGATGCCCTGGCTTACATGTTCATCACGTCGCCTGCAGGGATGGAGCAAAACCGCAGCTCCGGCAAGATAACCTGGCTGCCCCAGGCTTTCGACGCTGGGTACCATCAGGTGAGCGTCAACATCTCCGACGGGAAGGACCGCATATTCCACGACTTCGTCATCAACGTGTCCGGAACGAACCCCAACCATCCTCCCGAAATAATGGGAACACCGCCAGCGCGGATATACGCGGGCTCGGAGTTCACATTCCAGTTCAGCTTCGCGGACCCCGATGGGGACGTGCCGGTGTTCCAGCTGCTCTCCGGCCCGGCCGGTCTCCAGATAGATACGATCGGCCGTCTCCTCTGGACATCTGCGCTGAACCAGGTAGGCACCTGGAAGTTCACGGTCGGCCTCACGGACGGCTATGTCTCCATCACCAAATCGTTCAACCTGGAGGTATACCTCAACCATGCCCCCTCTTTCAACTCCACATCGCCCACCTTCGAGGGCAAGGTCTCGAAACAATATGTCTACAAGGTGATGGTGAACGACATCGACATCGGCGACACGACAGTGCTGGACCTGGTGCGCCGGCCCGACGGCATGACGTTCAATAACGCGACAGGGGAGATGACCTGGACCCCGACGAAGGACAATATAGGCGCCAACGAGGTGTCGCTAAGGGTCACCGACGGGCACGCCGTCTCGTGGCAGAACTATACCATCACCGTCCCGAAGCCCTCCACGGGCGGAGGCGGGGGCGCCACGACCGAGAACTCGTGGCTTGTGCCATTCCTGTTGACGATCATCATTGCGGGCGTCATGGGCGGCGTCGGTTACGCTGTCTACAAGAAACGGAAGAAGTCGCTGGCCGAAAAATCGCTCATCATCGATGACATATTCCTCGTGTATAGGGACGGCCGCCTGATGTCCCACCATACCCGCCGCCTGAAGCCAGAGACGGACAGCGAGATACTGACCTCCATGCTCACGGCCATCCAGGAGTTCGTCAAGCAGAGCATCCCGACCGAAGGTGAAATACAGAAACCGGTGCAGGAGATAGCGTTCGGCGAATCGAAGATTCTAATCCAGCATGGGAAGAACGTCTACATCGCCGCCGTCGTTCAGGGCCCCAGCCACGAGCGCTTCAAGGAGATGATGAAGGAGAAGGTAGGCGATATCGAGGAGCTCTACGGCCGCCAGCTCGAGCACTGGAACGGCGAGATATCGGCCATCAGCGATGTCAAGGTCATCGCCAAGGGCCTCCTCAGCGAGGGTGGCGAGACCCCGGAGGAATCGTACAGGCCTCCCGAATCCGAAAGCACCTCATCCGAGCCGGAGGACGAGGAGCCCGCACCGAAGCCCAAGCCCAGCCCCAGGAAGAAGACCGACGAGGCGCCGGCATCCAAGGATGACAAGAGGGATGCAGGCAAAATAGACAGGAACTCCGGCAAGGATGATGCAGATGCCGGAAAGAGCGACGAGGACGATGAGGACGACGCTGAAGAGGGCGGTGACGATGTCGAATACGAGAAGGTCGACATCGAGAAGATAGGCAATGAGGAGATGGAACCGGAAGACGTCGACGAGAAAAAGTAGGCCCGAAGGCCTACTTCTTCTTTTTCTTTCCTTTTTTTGATATATTTTGTTTTACATTTTTTTTCCTATTCTTCTTGCCAATTTCAATATTGATTTCAATCTTGGTTCTTTCCGCTTTCTTAAACCCTAAGGTCGGGTGCGACCAGCCCTGCCACACCTTTGTCAGGGACCCCATGCTCTCCCTCAGTTCTCCGAGCAATTTCCGGAGCCGCCTCTCGTTGTCGGGCGTCACGGCACCAATGGTCACGGCCACGGAGCGAATCCCCGGTATAATTTTTATTGTTGCATCTGGGTCCGAGATCCAGTAATTTTTCGTCCCGTTCTTCATCTCGATGCTGCAGGTGTACCTGTTCCTTTCCAGGAACCTCTCGGTAGTGGCGATAACCCTCGAATCATCTGCGTCTATCCTGAAATAGAGCGCATCCCTGAAATATCTGGTTTCCGATATGAAATTCAAAATGACGACCGTATTCAAGGCGAGGAACATGGCAAAACACATCATCACGACGGATACAAGCATGTCTGTTTTGTTCAGGACATAGTATGTGAAAAAAATGGTTGCCAACAGGCTTGGCACATTGACCAGCAGCAATGAATCCGTTAGCCACCTTTCGTATCTCTTCTTCGGATAGCTCAGTATCTTCGTGAACATGCGGCCTCTTTTGTATCATTCGCTCCCGAAAAGGTCTGCGAGCACGAGGGCCATCTTCTTGGACAGCTCGCCCCACCGGCTGCGGTTGCGCTCTATCTCGTTCCTCACGCGCTGCATCTCGTTCTCCAGATTCCGTCTGTAGTCCGAAAAGCCGGTGCCTATGAGCTTGGAATCCTCGTGCTGGAGCTCGCTGAGCTTCTGCTCGTGATCGCGGATGGTCCCCTGTATCCTGTAGATATCGTTCTGGAGTTCCTCGGTCTGAATTGCCGCTGCGGTCACCTTGTCGGCGCCGAAAATACCCTCCACGAAGCCCTGCCT
>Ga0315290_10004430_pt1 | contig 10124 bp, 11 predicted proteins | sample YL17G12_0_MG_FD_203627 | JGI IMG/M metagenome (GOLD analysis project Ga0315290, IMG submission 203627) | Sediment microbial communities from Yellowstone Lake, YNP, Wyoming, USA - YL17G12_0 | ecosystem: Environmental > Aquatic > Freshwater > Lake > Sediment | place: USA: Wyoming | collected...
TGCGGCACTTCGAGCAGTGGCAGTACCAGATCGCAGAGATCCTGCCGTCGATCTCGTAGCCGACGGCGCCACACAGGCATCCACCCGTCACCATCTCGGCTCCCCCCCGTAGCGACGGGACCGACCCGCCTGTCCCGAACGCGATCCGCACGCCCCATGCCCCATGGTAGGCGCCCGCACGGGCCGTGATACCCTCGCGCTCGGCCGCCCCGTGGGGGCCCGGCGACCAGCGAGCGAGCGAGCGAGCACCATGTCCGGATCCGACCGCCCGCCGGCCATCCAGCCGACCGGGATCTTCGAGGGCCTGCGGCCGGCGGCGATCCTGCTCGGCGTGGCCTTCGACAATCTTGCCACGCTGCTGCTCGCGCCGCTGCTCGTCGCGGTCTTCGCCGGGTCGAAGGGAGCCGCAGGCGCAGAAGACCTCAGCGAGCAGGCGATCGCGGCGTTGGCCCGATCGCCGGAGTTCCTGCTCGCGAGCCTCGTCGTCGGCCTCGGCTGTACGGCGGCGGGCGCGTACGTCGGCGCCCACCGCGCGGGCTGTCACTTCGTCCGCCACGGCGCCTGGATCGGAGTCTGTGCAGCGCTAGTCGGGCTCGCCCTCTACCCGGCGCCCGTCGCGTCGCAGCCGCTGCCGCCGCTCTGGTTCGACCTCGCGGGCTTCGCGCTGCTGCTCCCGGCGGGAGCCCTCGGCGGGCTCCTCGCCGGAGCGTCCGCGGCGCGGAGCGCGAGCTGAGCCGGGATGCGCGCGAGCACGCGATACGCGCTCGCCTTGGTCGCGGCGACCACCCTCTGCCTCTTCGCGTTCCCGTGGATCCTCCGGCTCTCGGCGCCGCTCGCCTCCGCGTGGGCCGACGCCAGCGGGGCCCTCTTCCGCGCCGTCTTCGGCGCGCCGGCGCCGTGAGCGCCTGCCTCGGGTCGGCCGAGCCGTGGTACGCTCGGGGCCCGAGGGTCCCGCCCATGGAGAGGAAGCAGCGCCGATGAGCAAGACGCTCTACGAACGACTCGGTGGATACGATGCGATCGCTGCGGTCGCCAGCGATCTGTTGCCGCGTCTCCAGGCGGATGCCCTGCTCGGCCGCTTCTGGCAGCATCGCGGGGCAGACGGCGTCCTGCGCGAGAGGCAGCTCCTCGTCGACTTCCTGTGCGCGAACGCCGGGGGCCCCCTGTACTACACCGGGCGCGACATGAAGAGCTCGCACCGCGGCATGCGGATCAGCGAGCGCGACTGGTCGGCGTTCCTGGGACACTTGATTGCGACGCTCGACGCCTTCCACGTCCCCCGCGCCGAGCGCGACGACGTGGTCGCCTTCGTAGAGAGCACCCGGGCCGAGATCGTCGAGGCGTAGGCGCGGATGCGGGCCGACGCCGCGCCTTCACGCCCGAAGGAGGGCAAGCGAGATGAGGTTCGCGCGGATCTTCCTGCGGGTCATGGGATGGATGAGCCTGGTCTTCGGCTTCCTCTATCTTTTCGCTCCCGAGTCGATGACCGACCCGACCGGGTTCCCGGCGCTCGGCCCCAACGCGCTCACCGACGTGCGCGCGACCTACGGCGGGCTCCAGATCGGCCTCGGCCTCTTCCTGCTCTGGGCCGTGCGCGAGGAGGTGCGCGTGCGGCCCGCGCTGGTGCTCCAGGTGCTGCTGATCGGCGCCGTCGCGCTCTCGCGCGCCTTCGGGATCGCCGTCGACGGTGCGCGGAGCGGGGTGCTCGTGGGCGCCCTGGTGACGGAGATCTCGCTCACCCTCCTGGCGCTCGTCGCGCTAGGCCGCCTGGGCCGCACCTCCACCAGGGCGGCCTAGGGGACGGGCCGGAGCCCTGCTGCGTGGCCGGGGGGCCGCGCGGTCCGATCGAGAAAACCGCTGCCTAGCCTGTGCGCGGCGGGCCCGCTGTGCTAGAAAGCCCTTCGCCGAGAATCGGGAGAAACGAGCCGTGGCTCAGCATCGCAACTGGTCTGCCATCATCGACCGCCTGAACCGGACTCCTCGCGGCGAGCTTCGCATCCGCATGGGATCGCCCGGGAGCGCGCAGGTGACCCGCTGCCGCCTGCTCCAGCAGTGGAATAACCTCGACGTGCGGACCGAGCGCTCGACCCTCTACCTCCGCCTCACGCGCTGAGGATCCGCTCCGGATCGGAGCCATCGCGGTCCGCCGCGCGCGGCCCCCGCGCCGCAAGCGAAGCGCGCAGCGAGTGCAAGCGAGGCGCGCAGCGAGCCGCAGGCGAACGGCACAGGCGACCCGCAAGCGAAGCGCGCAGCGAGCCGCAGGCGAGCGGAGTCAATCAGGCCGGCGAGCGGAGTCGATCGGGCTAGGCGGCTCCGCTCCCGGCGTCCTTCATGCCGTACTTCAGGAACGGGCCGAAGAAGCCGTGCTCGTGGAGCCCATAGCCGACGTGGCCCGGGTACTCGAAGCGGGCCACGTGGTCGACCACGGCGTACTGGCCGAGCTTGCCCGCGTCGTCGTGATCCCGCTCGAGGCCCTGCACGACGAGGGGCCCCTGCCAGCTTCCGTGGCGCCAGTCGGGATCGAGCCCGTAGCCGGTGCCGACGCCGATGAAGCAGTGCACGAGCGGCGTCACCTTCACCTCGAAGCCTCCGCCGGGAGCCTGCGGGAAGCGCAGCGTCGAGCGCTCGATCATCCGCGTGCCCTTCACCAGCACGTGCTCGTACTCGGGGCGGCCGAGCGGCTCCGGCGCGCGGGCGGGATCGGCCCAGACACGCACCGCCTCCTCGAGCTCGCGCTCGCCCGAGTTCGTCTCCTGGAGGATGTAGAGGATCGAGTGGTCGGCGAACTGCATCGGTGAGTAGTTCCACATCCCGGCGAGCGACATCTCTGCCTGTCGGATGCCCGGGTGCTCGGGCTCGCCCACCGGGCGCACGCCCCAGGAGCGGTCGCGCGTCCCCCACCAGCGATCGGGCGTGACCTCGAAGCGCTCGTCGCCGATCCGGAGCCGCCCGGACCAGCAGCCCGTCTGCGCGAAGCGCGAGGTGTCGAAGAGCACGCGCCCCTGGCGCCGGATGAAGTGGCGCGGCTCCTGGTGCGCGGGGATCGAGCCCTCCCAGACGAGGTCGAAGGCGATGCCGTGCTCCGTCTCGTCGAGGCGGAAGCGCAGCCGCCGCAGCGGCTCCAGCACCTCGACCCGGAAGGGACCCACGCTCGTGTCGCGGCGGTCGCCGAGCGCGCGCGAGGCGCGCACCACGCGGTGCCGCGACCCGCGGCGCGCGACGGCGAAGGCGTCCTGCACGCCGAGATTCGGGTACTGGCCCACACCCATCACGAGGAAGAGCTCGTCGCTCGAGCCGTGCAGGTTGAAGTAGTAGCGGTCGTAGAAGTTGCGGTCGCTCGTCGCGACGTGGCGCACCACCTCGGAGGTCTGGTGGACGGGGTAGTCATCCCAGGACGAGAGCATCGGGAAGTCCTCTTCGGTGGCAGGCGCTCCGGAACGGGCCCGGGCGCCCTCGGCCGCCGCGGCGCGACGGCGTCGGGGTCGGCCGGCGCGCGGAGCATGCGCCAGGCCACACCCTCGCGGCAACCGGTCCGCGCCCGCGGCGGGCGGATGCACTACACTTCGGCCCGCTCGCGCCCGCAGGAGGACCCCAATGGCAGCGGCAGCGACCCCCCTCGAGAGCTTCAACCTGATCCACCCCGACGACTACGCCCGCCACGGCTACCCGCACGAGATCTGGCGGCGGCTGCGGCGGGAGGATCCGGTGCACTGGTGGGATCGCACCGCCGGCGTCCCGTTCTGGGCGATCACCAAGCACGCCGACATCATCGAGATCTCGAAGCAGCCGGAGCGGTTCGTGAACGGCAAGCGCCTCGTGATCGGGCACGAGCCCGAGCAGCGGCCGGATCCGGTCTTCCCGCCGACGCTGATCGAGATGGACCCGCCCAAGCACGGCATCTACCGCCAGCTGGTGAGCAAGCGCTTCACGCCCCGCTACCTGCAGAGGCTCCACCGCGACGTCGAGCGGATCGCCGCCGAGATCGTGGACGCGCTGGTCGAGAAGAGCGACTCGGGCGAGTGCGACTTCGTGCGCGAGGTGGCGGCGCCGCTCCCGATTGCGGTGATCGCGTGGCTGCTCGGCGTGCCCAAGTCGGACTGGAACCTGCTCTTCGACTGGACGAACCGCACGATCGGCTCCGGCGACCCCGAGTACCAGCGCGAGGGCAAGACGTCGCAGGAGACGGCCCGCGAGGCGATGACCGAGACCTTCCTCTACTTCTCGAAGCTCGTCGAGGAGAGGAAGCGCAAGCCCGAAGACGACCTGATCACGCTCTTCACGCAGGCGCGCGTCGACGGCCAGCCGCTCCCGCCGATGGACGTGCTCGCGTGGTGCCTGATCATCTTGATCGCCGGCAACGAGACCACGCGCAACGCGACGACCGGCGGGATGCTCGCGTTCATCGAGAACCCCGGCGAGCTGCGCCGCCTGCAGCAGAGCCCGGCGCTCCTGCCGTCGGCGATCGAGGAGGTCGTGCGCTGGACGACGCCGATCATCCACTTCGCGCGCACCGCCAGCGAGGACTACGAGCTGCGCGGCAAGCGCATCCGGGCGGGCGACGCGCTCGCGCTCTTCTACCCCTCGGCGAATCGCGACGAGGAGATCTTCGACGAGCCGTACCGCTTCCGCATCGACCGCGACCCGAACCGCCACCTCGGCTTCGGCATGGGCGAGCACTTCTGCCTGGGCGCGCACCTCGCGCGGCTCGAGCTCAGCGTGGCCTACAGACACCTTCTGCCGCGCATCGAGGAGGTGGAGCTCGCGGGCCCGGTGCAACGCCTCCACTCGAGCCTCGTCGGCGGCGTGAAGCACCTTCCCATCCGCTACAAGCTGCGGCCGTCCGCGTAGCGCGGTGCTCGACCCCAGGTCGCTCGAGAAGCGGCGCGACGAGATCGCCGAGGCCTGTGAGCGGCGTGGTGTCGTGGTCGATCTCGACGGCGCGATCGCCGCGCAGAAGCGGGTCGCCTCGCTCCAGACCGGGCTCGGCGAGCTGAACCACCGCAAGAACGAGCACCAGGCGGACGCGCGGCGCAAGCTCGCCGCCGAGGAGCGCGAGGCGCAGATAGCGGAGGGGCGCCGCCTCAAGCAGGAAGGCGCCCGCATCGAGGCCGAGCTCGCCCGGGCGGAGTGCGAGCTCGAATCGCGCCTCGTCGCGATCCCGAACCTCGTGCACCCGGAGTCTCCCAAGGGCGGCGAGGCGGATTTTCGCGAACTGCGCCGCGTGGGCGAGCCGCGCCGCTTCGACTTCGCCGCGCGCGATCACCTGGCGATCGGCGCAGCGCTCGACCTCATCGACTTCGAGGGCGGCGCGCGGGTGGCGGGCCAGAAGTGGTACTTCCTGCGCCGCGAGGCCGTGCTCCTCGACCTGGCGCTCCAGCGCTTCGCGCTCGAGACGGCCATGCGGGCGGGCTTCGTCCCCCACACCACGCCGGACGTCGCGCGCCGGCAGATCGTCGACGGCCTCGCCTTTGCTCCGCGCGGCGAGGAGACGCAGATCTACTCGCTCGCCGGCACCGACCTCGACCTGATCGGCACCGCGGAGATCACGCTCGGAGGGCTCTACTGCGACCAGGTGCTCGATTCCGCGCAGCTCCCGGTGCGGATGGTCGGCCTCTCGCACTGCTTCCGCACCGAGGCGGGCGCCGCCGGCAAGGAGAGCCGCGGCCTGTACCGCGTGCACCAGTTCACGAAGGTCGAGCTCTTCGCGATTACGCGCCCGGAGGAGTCGGAGGCACTGCACGACGAGCTGCTCGGCATCGAGGAGGGGATCTTCCAGGCGCTCGAGATCCCCTACCGCGTGATCGAAATTGCCGCCGGCGACCTCGGCGCGCCCGCGTACCGCAAGTTCGACATCGAGGCGTGGATGCCGGGGCGGGGCGAGGCGGGCGAGTACGGCGAGGTGACGAGCACCTCGAACTGCACGGACTATCAGGCGCGGCGCCTGCGCATCCGCTTCCGCCGCGACGACGCGAAGCGCACCGAGCTGGTCCACACGCTGAACGGCACCGCGATCGCGGTCCCGCGCGGGCTGATCGCGCTGCTCGAGAACCACCAGCGTGCCGACGGCTCGGTCGCGATCCCGGCGGCCCTGCGGCCCTACGCGGGCTTCGACTGCATTGGGCCCCGCTGACGCCCGGGCGGGCGACGCCAGCGACGCCAGGCTCGTCCTCGGCACCGCGGGGCACATCGATCACGGCAAGACGTCGCTCGTGCGGGCGCTCACCGGCGTCGACACCGACCGGCTCCCCGAGGAGAAGGCGCGCGGCATCACGATCGAGCTCGGCTTCGCTCCGCTCGATCTCGGCCCGGGCCTGAAGCTCGGCCTCGTCGACGTGCCGGGGCACGAGGGTCTCGTGCGCACCATGGTGGCCGGCGCCACCGGTATCGACCTCGTGCTGCTCGTCGTCGCTGCGGATGAGGGCGTGATGCCGCAGACGCGCGAGCACCTCGCGATCTGCGATCTCCTCGGCGTGACGCGCGGCGTGGTGGCGCTCACCAAGACGGACCTCGCCGGCGAGGAGCTCAGCGAGCTCGCCCTGGCCGAGACCGCGGAGGTCCTGGCGGGGACGCGTCTCGCGGGCCTCGCGATCGTCCCGGTCTCGTCGCTCACGGGGGCGGGGCTCCCCGAGCTCCGGCAGGCGCTGCGCGCGGCGGCGCAGGCGGCCCCGCCGCGCACGCCCCGCAGCGGGCCGCCGCGGCTTCCGATCGACCGCTGCTTCGCGATGCGCGGCTTCGGCGCGGTGGTGACGGGGACGCTCCAGGGCGGCCCGCTCGCCGTGGACGACGCGGTCGAGATCCAGCCCGCGGGCATCGCCGCGCGCGTGCGCGGCCTCGAGGTGCACGGCGAGGCCGCAGCGCGCGTCGCGCCGGGCAGCCGCTGCGCTGTGAACCTCCAGGGTGTCGAGCTCGCGGAGCTTGCGCGCGGCCAGGTCGTGACCTCTCCCGGAGCGCTCGCGCCGACGCGCACGGCCGACGTGCGCCTCACCTGGCTGGCCGCCGCGCCCGCGTCCTCGAGGCCCGTCTCCGTCGAGCTCCTGACCGGGACGGCGCAGCGCCGCGCGCGGGTCGCACCAATCGGCGAGCCCCGGCTCGAGCCGGGCACGAGCCGCTTCGCGCGCCTGCACGTCGAGGGCGAGCCGCTCGCACTGCTCCCGGGCGACGCCTTCGTGGTGCGCGGCTTCGCGCGCACGGCGCTCGGAGGCACGACGCTCGGAGGCGGCAGCGTTCTCGACGTGGCGCCGCCGCGGCGGCGGCGCGCCGACCCCGGGCTCGCGCGCGACCTCGCGAGCCTCGAGGACGGCGGGCCCGAGGCGGGCCTCGCGGTGCGGATCCGGCGGGCGGGTCTCGCGGGGTCCCGCGTGGAGCGACTGCGGCGCGAGACGGGGCTCCCCGCCGAGGCCCTCGACGCCGCGCTCGCGGCGCTGCGGACGGCGGGCCGCGCCGAGGCGACGGCGGGTGGGGCGTGGCTCGACGCCGAGGCGCTGCGCGAGCTCGAGGCGCGGCTGCTCGCCGCGCTCGACGCCTACCACGCGGCCGAGCCGCTGCGCCCGGGCATGCCCCTCGGCGCGCTCCGCGGCTCGCTTCCGGCGAATGCCCCGCGCGATGCGCCGGAGCTCGCGCTCGGTCGCCTCGCTGCGCGCGGGGCGCTGGTCGTTGAAAGCGAGGCCGTGCGCCGCCCCACGCACCGCCCGCAGCTCGAGGGGCCCGAGGCGGAGATCGCCGCACGCGCCGCGGCGCGCCTGCGCGCGGCGGCGCTCGAGCCCCCGGGCCTTCGGGAGCTCGCCGCCGAGCTCGGCCTCGCGGAGCCGCGCCTGCGCGATCTCCTCGCCCACCTCGAGCGGCGGGGCGAAATCGTGCGAGCGCGCGCGGACCTCTGGTTCGACCGCGCCGCCATCGACGCGCTGCGCGATCGCGTGCGCGCGCACCTGCTCGCACACGGTCCCATCGCGACGCTCGCCTACAAGGCGCTGATCGGCACCCCGCGGCGCACCGCGATTCCGCTGATGGAGCTCTTCGACGCGGAGCGGCTCACCCTGCGGCGGGGCGACCTGCGGGTGCTGCGGGTCGGCGCGCCGGGCTGACCGGGCCGGCTAGGGCGGGGTTTCGGGGCGCGGGGCGCGCCTGCGCCGGGATAGAATGGGGGCATGACGAGCCCGGCCCTTCCGGAGATCGATCTCTCCGACCTCCGGCTCTTCCAGCGCGGCATCCCACACGAGGCCTTCGCCCGCCTGCGGCGCGAGGCGCCGGTGAGGTTCCAGCCGGGGCGCGACGGCGGCTTCTGGTCGCTCACGCGCCACGAGGACGTCGTCGCGGTGAATCGCGACAGCCGCAGCTTCTCGTCGGAGCGCCGCGGCATCATGATGTTCGACCAGACCTCTCTCGAAGGTCCCGAAGATCCGCGCATGATGATCGAGATCGACCCGCCGCGGCACACGCGCTACCGGCAGCTCGTGAACCGCGGCTTCACGCCGCGCATGCTGGCGACGCTCGAGCCGCGCATGCGCGCGATCGCGCGCGAGGCGATCGAGGCGGGGCTCTCCGCGGGCCGCTGCGACTTCGCGACGCAGCTCGCGAACCGCGTTCCGGTGGCGATGATCTGCGAGCTCACCGGCGTGCCCGCCGCGGACCACGACTGGCTCGAGAAGCAGAGCGACCGCATCCAGGCCGGAGCGGCGCAGGGCGCGGCGGGCGAGGGCATCGCCACCGCGGCGATCGCCGAGCTCTGCGAGTACGCGAACCGCCTCGCCGCGGAGAAGCGGCGCGAGCTCGCGCAGGGGCGGGAGCCCTCCGACATCGTGACGACGCTGCTCTCCGCCGACGTCGACGGCCAGGCGCTCAGCGCGGCGGAGTTCGGACTCTTCTTCGTGCTGCTCGCCGTGGCCGGGAACGAGACCACGCGCTCCGCACTCTCGGGCGGCGTGCTCGCGCTCGCGGAGCGCCCCGAGGCCTGGGCGCGGCTGCGCGCGCGGCCGGCGCTGCTCCCCACCGCGGTGGAGGAGATCCTGCGCTGGAGCTCGCCGATCCTCTACATGGGGCGCACCGCGCTGCGGGACGCCCTGATCCGGGGCCAGCGCATCCGCGCGGGCGAGCGCGTCGTGCTCTGGTACGCGTCGGCGAACTTCGACGAAGCGGTCTTCCCGGAGCCCATGCGCTTCGACGTTGCGCGCTCTCCGAACGAACACGTGGCCTTCGGCGGAGGAGGCCCGCACTTCTGCCTCGGGGCGAGCCTCGCGCGGCTCGAGCTGCGCGTCGTGCTCGAGGAGCTGCTGGCCCGGGTGGGCGCGCTGCGCCTCGCGGGGCCGGTCGCGCACGCGGGCTCGAACTTCTCGAACGGCATCTTCTCGCTCCCGCTCGAGCTCGCGCCGGCCTGAGGATGGCGGGCGCCGCCGCGCAGGTCCCGCTCGCGCTGCTCCTCGGCTCGCTCCTCGGCGAGGCGCGCGAGGACCTCGTGCGCACCAACACCGACTTCGACCGCGACACCTCCGGCCGCTACGCGCCCGAGCTCCAGCACCAGTGGCTCGAGCGCGTGGAGCGAGAGCTCACGGAGACCGCGACGAGGTGATGCGCAGCGCCCGAAGAACCGCCTTCCGCTCGGACGACCGGGACCATCGCGCGTCCCGCTCGTAGCCACGCACAACGCAAGCGAAGGCGCGCAGCGAGCCGAAGGCGAGCGGAGTCGAATCTAGCCGGCGCCGAAGAGCACCCGGATCGAGTCGCGGCTCCAGTCGAGCACGTGGAGCTCGCCCACGATCGGCAGGGCCTGGTTCGGGAAGACGCCGAGGAAGACCACGACGGCCGCGCAGAGCACCAGCACCAGGCCCTCGCCGGTGGAGATCTCCATGCGCGGCTTCTCCTCGCCCGGATCGCGCATGTACATCAGCACCGGGATGCGCAGGTAGTAGAAGACCGAGATGACGCTCGTGAGCACGGCCAGGATCGTCAGCCAGATGAAGTCCGCGCGGATCGCCGCGGCGAAGAGCGTGAACTTCGCGAAGAAGCCCACGGTGCCCGGGATGCCCGCCAGCGCGAGCAGGAAGAGCGTCATCAGCGCCGCGAGCCCCGGCCGGACGCGGGCCAGCCCCGCGAAGGATTCGATCCGCTCGCAGTCGTGGCCGCGGTGGGCC
>Ga0315290_10004435_pt1 | contig 10118 bp, 8 predicted proteins | sample YL17G12_0_MG_FD_203627 | JGI IMG/M metagenome (GOLD analysis project Ga0315290, IMG submission 203627) | Sediment microbial communities from Yellowstone Lake, YNP, Wyoming, USA - YL17G12_0 | ecosystem: Environmental > Aquatic > Freshwater > Lake > Sediment | place: USA: Wyoming | collected...
TCGATGTCGGCTATCACGGGAACACCAACGCAGTCGTCGAGATCAGCCCGTACAAGTTCAACGGGCGCGGCGGCAGCGGCGCGGCGCCGCACGTCCACGTCGTACCGATGCCGGACACGTACCGCGGCCTCTATCGCGCGCCCGATCGCGACGCCGGCCGGAAGTACGCCGCGCACGTGGACGAGGCCGTCCAGCGCATCACCGCCCGTGGAGAGCGCGTCGGCGCATTCATCGCCGAGTCGGTCCTGAGCTGCGGCGGCCAGATCGTCCTGCCGCCGGGCTATCTCGCGGCCGCGTATCGCGCGGTGCGCGAGGCGGGCGGCGTGTGCATTGCGGATGAGGTCCAGGTGGGTTTCGGGCGCGTCGGCACGCACTTCTGGGCGTTTGAGACCCAGGGCGTCGTGCCAGACATCGTCACGATGGGCAAACCGATCGGCAATGGCCATCCGCTGGGCGCTGTGGTCACGACGCCGGAGATCGCCCGCGCCTTCGCCAACGGGATGGAGTACTTCAATACCTACGGCGGAAACCCCGTGTCGTGCGCGATCGGCACCGCCGTGCTCGACGTGATCGCCGACGAGCGGCTCCAGGACCAGGCGCTGCGCGTCGGCGCGCACCTGCTCTCGCGCCTGCGTGACGTGCAGTCGCGCCACGCACTGGTCGGCGACGTACGGGGCCTCGGCCTCTTCATCGGCGTCGAGCTCGTGCGCGATCGCGACTCGCTCGAGCCCGCCGGCGACGAGGCCGGCGTCATCGCGAACCGCATGCGCGACCGCGGCGTGCTCGTCAGCACCGACGGCCCGTTCCACAACGTGCTGAAGATCAAGCCGCCGCTGTGCTTCTCGGAGGAGGACGCGGATCTGCTCGCGTCGACGCTCGACGACCTCCTGGGCGAGGGTTACTTGCGGAAGTAGCCGGGCCGCGCGCTGACCTCTCCGCGCGCGCGGGTCAGCTTCACCGTGAGCGTGTGCCACCCGTCGTCCGACACCCCTGCGGGCTGATACAGCAGCACGTACCTCGTGGTGATGTCCTGAAGGATCTGCCCAAACGCCTCGCCAAACCTGTCGGGGTTGGGGACCCACCAGATCCGCCCGCCCGTGTCGCCGGTCAGGCTCTCCAGCAACGCCCTCGCGACGCCGCTGGTCTGCGCGGGGGTCGACGGGTTGGTCTCCGCCACCGCATAGACGATTGCCGGACTGCGTTTCGCGGTCTCCAGCAGCTGCCTGGACGAGAGCCAGCTGGCGTTATCGAGGCCATCGCTGAAGAGCACCAGCGCCGTGCGGCGATCGGCAGCGGGCTGTGGCAGCAGGCCGGCGAAGACGGCGTCGTGGAGCGCGGTCGACCCCAGCCCCGTGATGCGTGCGACGCCGGCTGCGACGGCCGTCAGGTCGGTCGTGAGCGGCTGCTCCCGCGTGACCCGCTGCGTGAACGTGATCAGCCCCGCACGATCGCCTGGCCGCAGGCCCTCGAGCAGGCGTGTCGCGGCTTCCTGCAGCCGCTCGAGACGCCGACCGACGACACTGGTGCTCGTGTCGAGCACCAGCGTCACGTCGATGGGAACCTCTTCCACGAGGACGCTCCGGACAACCTGGCGCACGCCGTTGTCACGCAGGTCGAAATCCCCTGGCCGGAGCCCCGCGACGGGCTTGCCGCCACGATTTACCGCCACATCGACGCGCACCCATTCGATCTGGCTGCGGAAGACCGCCTGCTGCGCGTGGCCGGCGACGGCCAGCCACCAGACCGCGAGGCCGACCGCGGTGACCAGGCGCGCGCTCATCGCGCCACCGACTTGAAGAGACCCAGAAACAAAGCCTGCGCGTCGATCATCGGTCCAAACTTGTAGGCCACGAATGGGTCGTCCAGCGGTCCGCGTGGAAAGCCGGGCAGGAGCCCGGCGTCGACAATCGTTCGCGCCTCGTCGGCGCGGCCGGCGTGACAGAGAGCAAACGCCAGCGCCGTTCGGGCGGCCTGCGCCTCGGGCAGCGCCGAGACGGCAGCGCCGTACTGCGCAGTCGCGTCCGTCCATTGCCCGCGCCGCTCCAACTCCGCTCCCATGAACAGGCGGGCCAGATACCCGATGCGGACGTCGGGGCTCGCGCTGAGGACCCGCTCAAGCTGCAAGGCGCCCTCGGCGTAGTGACCCTGCAGGGCGAGCACGCGCCCGAACCGAAGTGCGGCCTCGCGCAGTCCCGGGGCGGCCGCCAACGCGGCCCGGTATCGGTCGGCGGCGTTGGACAGCAGCACGCGCGGACTCACGCCGGAGTCCAGGTGGATCCGCAGTTCGTCGACCGCACCCGCCGCGAGCTGGATCTGTGCATCCCTCGGAAAACGCTTCGCCGCGTCGTCCGCCAGGATGGCCGCGCGGCCACGCTCTCCGACCTGCGTGAACATCACGATCGTCCCCAGGATCCAGTCGCGCCGGTTCATCGCCGGCGCCACCGGCGGCTCGCCTTGCCGTGCGCGCGCGGCGTCGATCCGATCACGCCAGTCGGCCAGCGCGATTGCCGCACGTAGATGACCATCGGCGGTGGCCGGGCGGAGCGACTGGGCCGCGACGCCCGCCGTCGCGGTATGCAGAAGGATCGCGGCGTCGACATCGCGCCACTCGATGTCGCCCGAGGATGTCGCGGCTGACACGATGACCGGCTCGAGCCGCGTGAGCGCGGCGATGGTCGCCTCGAGGCCCGGCAGTTCCAGCGCCTGAGGTACGGCAAGGTTCAGACGGCCGCTGCGGCACTGGGCGACGATGGCGAGGTAGACTCGCACGCGCTGGCGGTCGAGGATTTCGGACTGGGCGCTTGCCGCATGCGCGCCGGCCAGCAGCGCCAGCACGCTGATGACGAAGGGCCGGCCCACGCGGACTGTGCAGAAGCCCATGACGGCGGCCACAGCGTAACATGGGGCAGTTGGCGTCGAGCGCTGAAAGTGGCGCGGGACATGGCCCGGCCGGCTGCCGGCCCCGCCGTGAACTGCCGGGCCCCGGTCCTCGTCTTACTACCCAGGCCTGGATCTGCCTGCCCGGGAGATGTGTGTGAAGCGAACAACCCTGATGACGACGCTGTGCGCCATTGGCGCCGGCTGGTTCCTGGCCGGCTCGGGCGCCATGAACGCCCAGCAGCCGACGGCGGCCCCACCGACGAACGATCTCGACGCGTTCATGGCGAAAGTGCTCGAGCGGCGCAATGAGAACTGGCGCACGCTGCACGACTACATCCTGAGCGAGCGCGAGACGTTCCAGATTCTCGGCCCGGGCGACATCCCGCTCATCGGCCAGCGCCGCGAATTCCAGTGGTTCATCCGCGAGGGATACCTCGTGCGCAGCCCCGTGAAGGCGAACGGCGCCTCGCTCAGCGCAGGCGATCGCACCAAGTACGAGAACGAGTGGCTCGCCAAGGAACAGGCGCGCGAGAAGAAGGCCAAAGACAAGACGGCCGCGCAGGCGAAGAAGGACAGCAAGGACCCGCAGGCCGCCGCCGGCCAGGCCGTTGACGCCGCGGTGAAGGAAGGCGTCAACGAGCTCGCGAAGGAAATCGCCGCCGGAGACCCCGAGGCCGAGAAGGAGGTCGCCTCGATGGTGGGCGGCGAGCCCCGCTTCATCTCCGAGGCCTACTTCATGAAGTTTCCCTTCGACCCGGGCAACTACTACCTCGCCGGGCGCGAGAAGATCGACGGCCGCGACGTCGTGAAGATCGAGTACTACCCGTCGAAGCTCTTCAAAGACGACGAGAAGAAGGGCGAAGAGAAGAAGGAGGGCGGCACATCGGTCACGATCACCCCCATGGGCGACGTGAAGGTGGAGTCCACCGACCAGAAGTCCAGGGAGAAGCCCAAGGACAAGCCCGCGAAACCCGCCCCCAAGAAGAAGGACCGGGGCGACGAGATGGAGAACGAGATCGAGCGGGCCATGAACAAGGTGACGCTGGTCACTATGTGGATCGATCCCGCCGAACACCAGATCGTCCGCTTCACCTTCGACAACGTCGACTTCAACTTCCTGCCTGGCCGGGCCATCGTCCGCGTCGACGAGGCGCGGGCGTCGATGACGATGGGGCGGTACTTCGACAACGTGTGGCTGCCGAAGGACATCGTGTTCCGGGCGGGCGCGACGTTCGCGTCCGGCAGTTACACGTTCAGCTACGGGCGGGAGTTCTACGACTACCGCAAGGGCGAAGTCAGCGCGCGCATCCGCGCCTACGTGCCGAAGGAGCCCTAACCGATGCGCCGCCTTGTTCTCATCGTCGTGGTGGCCTGCGCGTGCCTGGCGCCGGCGTCCGCGCTGGCGGAGCAAGCTGCGCCGGACACTCGACAGGCGCCGCTGCCGCCGGCCGAAGTGCTCGCCGAGGTGCGCATCCACGGCAACTATGCCACGCCGGATGCCGCCGTGCTCGCGATCGCGGGCCTCACCATTGGCCAGCCGTCCGCGGCCGGCGAGGCCGACGCCGTCGCGGAGCGCCTGCGGCGCAGCGGCAAGTTCGAGTCGGTCGAGGTCCGCAAGCGCTACCGATCGCTCGAGGCCACCGACCAGGTGGTGATCATCATCATCGTGCAGGAGCACCCGGGCGTCGAGATTGGCGGCGTCCTGCCGAGCCCCATGAAGCGCCTGGGCAACGCCTCGATGGTGCTGCCCATCCTCGACTACGTTGACGGGTACGGCGTCACCGCGGGAGGCCGTTTCAGCTTCGTGAACGTGCTTGGCAAGGGGGGCCACATCATCCTGCCGATGACGTTCGGATCGACCCGGCAAGTCACGGCCGAGATCGACAAGACGTTTGCCGGAGGCGCCGTGCGCCGCCTGCGCGCGGGCGGCTCCGTCGTCAGCCGCGAGAACCCGGGCTACGACATCCGCGACCGGCGCAATGAAGTCTGGATCGATGCGATGCGGCCGATCGCCGGCGTGCTCAGCGTCGGGGCGAGCGCCGGATGGAGCGATGTCCACTTTGACGAGACCACCGATCAACTGGCGACGTACGGCGCGCGCGTGGTGCTGGACACGCGGCGGAATCCCGCGTTCCCGCGGGACGCGATCTACGCCAGCGCCGCGTGGACGGCGCTCGACCCGGAGAGTGGACCCGCCGTGAACCGCTACCGGCTCGAAGCGCGCGGGTATCTCGACTTCATCAAGTCGTCGGTGCTCGCGGTGCGCGCGCTGTCGGAGACCGTCGACAGACCGCTGCCGGCCTACGAGCGGGCGATGGTCGGCGGGCTCTCGTCGCTGCGGGGGTTCCGCGCGGGGTCGTTCGTGGGCGACAACATCGCCGCCGGGTCGATCGAGCTGCGCGTGCCGCTGAACTCACCGATGGGGTTCGGCCAGACGGGCCTGAAGATCTTCGGCGATGCCGCGTCGGCGTACGAGCACGGCACGACGCTGGAACACGCGACGTTCCACTATGGCTGGGGCGGCGGCTGGTACCTGCGCGCGCCGCTGGTGCTGCTGGATCTCGACGTGGCGTACGGAGTCGATTCCGGCGCACGCCTGCACGCGCAATTCGGCCTCAAGTTCTGATACGAGCACGCGATTCTGGGCCGTCGCTCGGAGGACGCGGGTGGCCGAGGCGCTTTCGATTCCACGTGGAAGCCGGCTCCCACGACGATCACGCCTCGGACCCGCGGCCGCCGTGTCGGTCATCTCGAATCGCGGTCCCTTACGTGGGATGTGCTAGAAAATCGAAAACGCGAGGCCGACGCTCGCGGTGACGTAGTCGCTGCGCTGGTGGACGCTGAACGTCTCCCGGGGCTGGCCGGCACGGTCGATGTCGATCATGAGGCGCGGGTTCGAGTAGATGTACCCGAGACCGCCGACCAGCGCGAGCCGCGGCCGGAGCGCCACCGTCAAACCCACGTTCGGGCGAATGGCCCAGGCGTTGTCGAAGCGCGCCGACGCGGAGGTGCCGTCCGGGAGCGCCGTTGTCACACGCGCACGGTTGAACGCGTAGCCGCCCACGACACTCAGGCTGGTGATCGTGCGGCCCCTGATGATCGCGTAGCTCACGCCGGCCATCACCGGGCGCACCTGCACCTCGCCCACCGAGACCTGCTGCCCGTTCACCGGCACGCGCAGGTCACCCCTGAACCAGCTCAGCCCGAAGGCCGGACCCCAGCCCGAGCGGCGAGGCGTGTTGCGGAAGAACGGGGCGACGCGAAACGTCGACGCCAGGTCCCCGTCTGGTGTGAGCGCGGTGACCGCCTGAGCGCCGACCAGGAAGCGGCCCTTGAGCGGCCCGGCCTGCCGCTCGGGCGTCGCGAGCAGGAACGGCGCGTACGCCGGAGCGGACCCGGATGGCGCCTGCAGCACGGCCATCAGCGGCGTCGACGCCAACGGCGCCAGCGGCTTCTCCGGGATCTCCCCGAAGGCGGCTGCCGGCAGCGTCGCAAGCGCGAGCCCGATGGCGAGAATGCTTCGCACAGCCATAAACTTCTATTATGACGCAGTGACCTGCGTCCCGGGATCCAGGACTTCGTCCGGGCTCGACTAGAATGGGGACGGAGCGCACTATGAGCAACTATTCCAGCTCCGCGGCCCGCGCCGCGGTCCTCCTGGCCGCCTGCATGGCCTGGTCGCCCGATCCCGGCTACGCCCGGCAGGCGCCGGTCCCGAAGGCCGCCCCGCCGGCGGCACAGGCACCCTCGACGGACCAGCCCTCGGAGCAGGCCCCGGTCTCGCTCCCGGCGGAGGACCCGCTCGGCCGGGAGACGCCCCGGGGTGCTTTCGTCCGTTTCATCGCAGCCAGCGAAGCGGGCACCCTCAATGTCGCCGCTCAATACCTTCAGTGGCCCCGCCGGGGTCTGACCCTGTCGAAAGAAGAGGCGGCCCGGCAGTTGGGCTACGTGCTCAACCACAGCTGGGAGGGTTCGATCGAGAAGTTGAGCCGGGATCCGGGAGGGAGTTACGCCGAGGGCCAGCCGACGGACCGGGAATGGGTGGGCACGGCCGTTCTGATGAACGGCGAGCGCCTCGACCTGCTGATGGCGCGGACGCCGCCGCACAACGGGGCCCAGGTGTGGCTGTTCTCCGCCGACACCGTTGCCGAGATCCCCCGGATGTACGATCACAGGGGGCTCGGCGAGTTCGAGCGCCGCTTGCCGCCGTTCCTGACAAGGGCGCGCTTCGGAGACGTGTCGATCTGGGTGCCGTTATCCCTCACCGTCCTGCTGATCGTCCTGTTCTTCGCCTCGCTGGTGTTCCTGTGGCTGGTGAGCCTCGTGATCCGCCTCGTCGGCCGGATCCGCCGGCACGCGGCGGTGCCGGCCCGGTGGCGGGCGTGGTGGGCGCTGTCGCGCCCGTCGGCCTTCCTGCTGACGCTGGGCTTCCACCGGCTCTTGGCCCCGGTCATCGGCATTCCGCTGCTCTACCGGTCCCTCTACAACCGCCTCTCGATCGTCCTGCTCCTCGCCGGACTGATCTGGTGGATGTGGACCCTCATCGATCTGGTGGCGGACGGCGCTCGCCGCCGGCTGGAGATCGATCATCCGCGCACGGCGCAGTCGATGTACACCTTCGGCCGCCGCATTCTGAAGGGGACGGCGATGGCCCTGGCGCTGCTCATCGGCCTGTCGGCCCTGGGCTTCGACCTGAGCGCGACGCTGGCCGGCCTCGGGATTGGCGGCGTGGCGCTGGCCTTCGCCGCGCAGAAGACGCTGGAGAACATCTTCGGCGGCGTCTCCGTCCTCAGCGACCGCAGCATCGTGGTGGGCGACTACTGCAAGATCGGCCCGCACACCGGCACGGTGGAGGACGTGGGCCTGCGCACCACGCAGTTGCGCACGCTGGACCGCACCGTCGTGCACGTCCCGAACGGGTCGGTGGCCACCCTCGAGGTCGAGAACTTCGCGCGCCGCGACAAGTTCTTCTTCCACCCGACGCTCGGGCTGCGCTACGAGACCTCGCTCGAGCAACTGCAGCGGGTGCTGACCGACGTGCGGCAGATGCTCGACACCGACGCGCGCGTCGAGTCGGAGACGGCGCGCGCGCGGTTCGTGGAGTTCGGCGCCTACTCGCTGGACATCGAGGTCTTTGCGTATGTGAAGGCCGTGGACAACGCGGCCTTCCTCGCCGTCCAGGAAGAGCTCCTGATGCGCATCATGGGGATCGTGAAGTACGCCGGCACCGGCTTCGCGTTCCCGTCGCAGACGATGTACGTCCGCCGCGACACGGGCGAACCCACGCCCCTGCCCGCCCCTGCCCGCCCCTGACCCGTCCTGACGGGCCTTTCGGGGCTCCCTTCGGCGCTCCATTCGGGGCCAGGCCTGAAACGGCGCGCACCGCGCCGTTTCAGGCCTGGCCCCGAATGGAGCGCGGGCGGGCGTCAATCCAGCGTGATGGGTTCGCCCGGAACGATCGGGCGGGTGCGCGGCAGGTAGCCGCGCCAGGCTATGTAACCGACCAGCGCGAGCAGCGCGGCGAAGGCGACCAGTTTGGCGATGTCGGCGACCGGGCTCGGCGGCACGGCGCGCCACAGCAGCCAGATCACGGGCTGCGCGATCGCGACGGTCCAGACCGCGCCGTAGAAGATGCGGCGCTCGTACCCCTCGTACTTCACCGATGGCCTGGCGCGCGGCAGCCAGCCCAGCGCCCCGAGCATCCATACGCCCGCCATCACCGGCACGAACATCGTCGCGTAGAGCTGGTGCATCATCCAGCGGCCCGAAAGGATGGCCACCAGCACGCCGGTCAGGTTCACGGCCGCGTAGGCGACGATGACGCTCCACGCCATCGTGTAGCAGATGCGCCGATACACCGGGTTCGGCTTCTCCTCGGTGAAGAACATCACGTAGGGCCGCGTCTCGGTGCCCGGCAGCTTCCCGAAGTACGACGCGAGCCCGGTCGCGACGATCACGAAGGCCAGCCAGAGGCCCAGCGTCCGGTCCGGCCCGTGGTGGAAGAGATTCGCGATGAGGGGCCCCGGCACGAGGAAGTACACCCAGGCCCAGACGGGCCAGTGCGACACGCGGTAGACCGGCGTGTTGCGTTCGCGGACCTTGCGCGTGACGGCGTACTCGACACGATTCCCGTAGGGGGCAGTCTGCGCCTCATGCATGGGAGTCAATCCGGGCGTCCACGTCCTGGCGCTACTGCGCTTTCCGCCAGGTGTTCACGGCCGTGACCTGCCCCTTGGCGTTCTTCACCGTCATCGTGACCTGGTTGAGGGAGAACTCGTAGGCGCGCGAGCGCGCCGCGCTCATCTCCGCCGGCAGCTTGGCGAAATCGGCGTCGGACTGCTGGAGGTCGAGCAGGCGCAGTTCCTTCTTCTGGACGTCGATGACGGCCCGGCCGGCGAAGTTCAACAAGGCGGTCTGGTCGGCGGTGACCGCCGGGGCCTCGAACGCCCCCTTGATCGAGAAGTTCCCGAACGCGTCATACGTCATGACGGCCGACGCCTTGACCGGGCGGCGCGCGCCCGCCGCGGACACCACCTCGGCCGAGACGAGGTTCCACGTCCCTTCGAGCTGCTTGCGGGTGTCCTCGAGCGACCCCGTCCCGGCGGCCACCGGGCCGCCTTCAATCGGGCGGACGCGCGCCCGCTTCTCGGCGCAGGCCGGGAAGACGATCATCGCGACGAGGGGAACGAGCGCGCAGAGCGCACGGCTGATCGTGTTGAGCATGGCTGATCCACCCCGGGGCTAGGCGTTCGCGTGGATTCAGCTTAGTCCTTCGATGCACAAATGCGTCAACGTATTTGTGCCCTCAGGACTTCGTGCTGAGCGAGCGCAACCGGCCACGACTGCCGAAACCCGATCGTGGCCGCAATTGCGAGTCGAAGCACTTGGCAGAAGGACGATGCCGGAAGGAGCGACCGACAGGTCTGGATAGAAGGCCACGATTCCGGATCGCCGCGCATTCGTGGCGTCCGGCTTCCGCCTGCGCGCGAAGCGCTTCGGCGAGACACGCCGTAGCCGTGGCGGAGGCGGTCAGCCGGACGCGGCTTGGGGCCGGCTAAAGCCGACCCCCACGACGGCTCTGAATCGCGGTCTTGCCGCTAGAAGCGGAATCCGAAGGTCAGCGGGAAGAACTGGCCGTTCGCGTTCGTGGTGCCGCCTTTGCCGTTGTTGACGTCGGGCCCCCACACGTAGTGGTAGCGCGCCTCGGCGAAGAACGTCGCGAGCGTGCTCAGCTTGTA
>Ga0315290_10004437_pt1 | contig 10113 bp, 9 predicted proteins | sample YL17G12_0_MG_FD_203627 | JGI IMG/M metagenome (GOLD analysis project Ga0315290, IMG submission 203627) | Sediment microbial communities from Yellowstone Lake, YNP, Wyoming, USA - YL17G12_0 | ecosystem: Environmental > Aquatic > Freshwater > Lake > Sediment | place: USA: Wyoming | collected...
CTTGGACACGGAAGTGGACTACTCGATGCTTAGGACCGCGTGCCTCTTGGTCGAGAAGGGCGCGGCGTTGGTCGGGACCAACCGCGATGCCGCTTTCCCAACGCCGACGGGATCGTGGCCGGGAGCCGGCGCGCTCTTGGCGGTGGTAGTCACCACCACCGGGGTCGAGCCCGAGGTCGCCGGCAAACCGGAGGCGCCCATCTTCTTAGCGTCCCTGGATCGGGCGGGCGGGGGCATCCCACTTGTGGTGGGGGACAGGCTGGACACAGACATCCAAGGCGCCGGGCGCTTGGGATGGGACTCGTTGCTGGTTCTTACCGGGATCGCCGACCGCGCGTCGCTGGAAGCGGCTGCAGTGAAGCCGACGTTCGTCGGCGACGACCTCGCGGCGCTGTTCGAGGAGGCCCCGAATGCTGCGGGCTAGGGCAAGGGTATCCTTAGGCCCTACAGATCGATGGGAGCAGACGTGCTTTCTGATTGGCGCGTGGTCGCTGGAGCGATCGGATAGGTGTGCGCAGGCGCCTGGACGCGGAACTCGTCCGCAGGGGGCTGATCGTGAGCAGAACCTCGGCCCAAGAGGCCATCCGTGCCGGTGGCGTGCTGGTAGGAGGCTTGCAGGTCTCGAAGTCGTCCACGCTGGTGGGGCCGGACGATCCGATCTCGTTGACCTCTCCGGCCCGGAAGTACGTTTCGCGGGGGGGCGAGAAGCTCGCTGCCGCTCTGGACGGCATGGCGATAACTGCATCCGGAAGGGATTGCCTGGACGCGGGTGCGTCAACCGGCGGGTTCACGGACTGCCTCCTTCAGCGTGGCGCCGCAAGGGTCGTCAGCGTGGACGTGGGGTACGGGCAGTTCGACTGGAGACTGCGGAACGACCCCCGTGTCACGGTGCTTGAGCGGAAGAACATCAAGGAGATCGAGAGTGTCGATCTGCCCTTCGTCCCCGATCTCGTTGTCGCTGACCTCTCCTTCATCTCCCTTCGCTCGGTGATCGGGCGCCTGGCTGAGGTCGCCTCGCCGCTCGCCGAGTTCGTTCTCTTGGTCAAGCCGCAGTTCGAGGCCGGTCGGAAGCTCGTGGGCAAGGGAGGCGTGGTCCGCGACCCTGACGTGTGGCGCGGCGCGATCGAAGGGGTGGCGGAAGAATGCCGCGCTCGTGGGCTTTCGCCTTCAGAAGTGATCGCCTCGCCCCTACGAGGACCCGCTGGGAACGTAGAGTTCCTGCTGCACGCCAAGGCCGGGGACGTTGACGTGGATATCGACCTGTCCCCGGCTCTGGCAGCCGGTTCCGCACTCAAGGAGGAGCGTTGAAGAGAGTTGCCTTCGTAGTTCACGATGGTCGGCCCGAAGCGATCGCTGTCGCGACCTCGCTATCTCGCTCGCTCCAGGAGAAGCAGGTAACGACGCGTCGCCTCCGAACCGAGTCGATCGAAGCCACGGAGGTGGCGGACCCAGAGGACTTCGCGGAGGGGGTCGACCTCGTCGTCTCCGTCGGAGGCGACGGGACCTTCCTTCGCTCCGCGCAGATCGCCAACGAGCGAGACTGTCCGGTGATGGGCGTGATGGTTGGTCGGCTCGGCTTCCTGACCGAGATCGAGCCGGAGGATGCGCTGGAAGCCATCGAAGAAGTGTTGGCCGGAAGAGCGCGGATCGAGGAGAGGATGGCTCTCGTCGCGGAATCCGACGATTGGCCCGAGGTGCAGTGGGCCTTGAACGAGGTGATCATCGAGAAGGGATCGCGGCACCGTCTGGTCAAGCTGGCGGTGATGGTGGACGACACGAAGGTGTGCACATTCTCGGCGGACGGCGTCATCGTCTCCACTTCAACGGGATCGACCGCATACTCCTTCTCCGCCCGGGGCCCGATCGTTTCGCCTCAGATCGAGTGCCTGGTCGTGACGCCCATCGCGGCTCACATGGTCTTCGATCGATCTCTCGTCGTCGCTCCCAGTGAGGGGGTGTCCTTAGAGGTCGTCGGCGAGGAACCTGGGCTGCTTTCGGCCGACGGTCACGAGAGCCACGAACTGCCGGTAGGGTCGGTGGTCCGCATCCTGCCCTCCCCGAAGCCGACGCTCATGGTTCGGAGCGACGGCAAGAGCTTCTTCGCCATCGTCCGAGAGAAGTTCGGCTTGCCGGGTGGCCCGGCTTGAGGCCGAAGGGGAGCATGGGGTCGCTGAAGCACGGTGGCCGTGGAACCGCAACAGCTCGGGTCGACGCCAGAACCAAGGATCTGTTGCGGAGGGTTGATCCGGGGCAGATCGCAGTGATCGACCACGAGGACCTTGACAGGGTTTCAGCGGACGGTCTGATCGCCAAAGGTGTTTCGGCCGTCGTGAACGCCGCGCCTTCCTCGAGCGGTCGCTATCCAAACGTCGGGCCCTACGTTCTGGTTCAGGCCGGCATCCCGCTCATTGACGGCGTGGGTTCCCTGATCATGAAGAAGGTGACCGAAGGAGACCCGGTCAGGGTCGAGTCAGACCGCGTCTACGTCGGGTCCGATCTCGCCGGCGTGGGGGTTCGCCAGACCGAGGCGTCGGTGGCCATCTCACTGGACACTGCTCGCGATGCGTTGGCCGAACAGTTCGAAAGCTTCGCGACGAACACCATCGAGTACATCCAGCGCGAACAGGGTCTGCTCTTCGGGGGCGGGGGACTTCCCGACCTGGATCACGATCTGGCGCATCGTCAGGTTCTCGTGGTCGTGAGGGGATACAGCTGCCGGGAGGACCTTGCCGCCCTCCGACCCTATATCTCGGAGGTGCACCCAGTCTTGATCGGGGTCGACGGCGGTGCCGATGCCCTGATCGAGAGGGGATACACGCCCGACATCATCACCGGCGACATGGACAGCGTTTCGGACGAGGCCCTACTCCTCGCGACCAAGGGTCGGGGGAAGCTCGGCCGGAGGGTCCCAACGGAAGTTGTCCTGCACGCGTACCCGGACGGGAAGGCTCCAGGACGCGGCCGCCTGGAGCAGCTCGGGGTTCCCTTCAAGGTTGCCGAAGCCGCGGGAACGAGCGAAGACGTGGCCTTCCTGCTGGCCCACGAGAAGCGCGCCGAGCTGATCGTAGCCGTCGGCAGTCACGGCAACCTGAGGGAGTTCCTGGACAAGGGCCGCGAGGGCATGGCGAGCACCTTCCTGGTTCGTCTGCGTGTCGGAGAGACACTGATGGACGCGAAGGGTGTGTCGCGGCTGTATCCGGGGCGGATACGAGGGCGCGATACCGCGCTGCTGGTAGGCTCGGCCCTCTTCGCGATGGCCGTGACCGTACTCGCGTCCCACTCGCTTCGGCTGTACCTCGACCAACTGCTACACGGCTTTCAAGTCTGGGTGAAGGGCCTGTTTTGATCTCTTTCCGGTACCACCTCCTCACCATCGTCGCGGTGTTCCTCGCGCTCGGACTCGGTGTCGTGGCCGGCACCACGGTCATCGACCAGGGTCTGGTTGACCGACTCGAGCAGCAGACCGCCAACGCCAACCGATCGGCCGAGGTCGCGCGTGAGAGGGCCGGGACTTCTGGGGCCGAACTCTCCAGAGCAGTCGACCTCACCGAGCAAGCGCTTCCACTGCTGACGGAGGGGAAGCTTGCGGGAGCCCGGATGGTGCTCGTGACCGACGAGGGAACAAGCGCGGAGCTCGTCGACTCCGCCACGAAGGCAGTCGCCGCAGCCGGCGCAGATGTGACCGCCGTGATCTCCACCACTCCGGCCGCGGCAGGTCGGGACGCCAAATCGCGAGAGGCGCTCGCGACGTTGCTGGGTGAGCCGCCGACATCGAGCTCAGAAGCATTGACAGCAGCGATGGCCGAGCAACTGGCAGCCAGGCTCGTCATCGGCGCCCGCGGGGAGGACGACGTCCTGTATCAGTTGTTGGAGGGAGGTTTCCTCGAAGCGGGACAAGGGTCCGGTTTGGAGGAGGTGAACAACCAGCTACCGGGTGTCGGAGGGCCGGGCCAGTCGTTCGTCGTCCTGTCGGGCGGGGCCGGTGTGCCGTCGATAGAGCCCTCATCGTTCCTGGAACCCCTTACCGGAGACCTCGTTCGGCAGGATGCCTATGTGTCTGCCGCCGAGCCCGGGAACGCCGAGTACCAATTCGTGACGGAGCTGCGCGACAGCGGTCTCCCCGCCTCCAAGGAGATGGTCACTGTCGACAACGCGGACGAGCCCGCGGGGGAGCTTGCTCTCATCCTTGCGACTCAGTCTCTTCTTCGCGGAGAAGATGGTGGCAACTACGGCTTCAAGAGCGGGGCAACCGATGGGCCCTTCCCGCCGTTGGCCCAATGAAGGTTGTGGCTATCGTCCCGGCCCGCAACGAGGCCGATCGCGTGGGCGCCACCGTGTCGGCCCTGTCCCGTTTCTCAGATGAAGTGCTGGTTATCGACGACGGTTCGCGAGATGCCACCGGCGCGGTTGCCCTTTCGGCCGGCGCACGCGTCATCCGTATCGAGAAGGGCTCGGGGAAGGGTCAGGCCATAGAGCGGGGGATCCGAAGCGTGGATAGCCCTCCTGAGGTCTGGCTTCTGGCGGATGCCGACCTAGGTGAGACGGCCGGTCTTCTCGCCCCCCTCCTTGAGGCCGTTGGCGATGGACGGGCGGATCTCGCTATCGCGGTGCTGCCTCGCCAGGGCGGGGGGTTCGGCGTCGTCAAACGACTGGCGGCCATGGCAATCGAGCGGCTATCGGGCTTCCGGGCTCAGGAACCTCTTTCGGGACAACGAGCGGTCAAAGCAGAGGTGCTTTCGGGCTGTCGTCCGATCGCGAATGGCTTCGGTGCGGAAACCGCCATGACCATCGATGCGGCCCGCCTGGGCTACAGGATCGTGGAGATGCCCACCGACCTTAGGCATCGGCCGACCGGGAGAGATCTCGGGGGCTTCGCCCACCGAGGACGTCAGGGCTGGGACATACTAAGGGCCGTGGCGGCCAGAGCGTTGGGAGTTCGGTGACCGTAGCGGACGTCGTGGTCTACGTGGTGGTAACCGTGTTCCTCTCTTGGGGCCTCGGCCGGGCGACCGCGCTTTCGCCGATGCCTCGGCTCGCCAGACCCAACTACCGGGGAGTCAACCTGAATCCGATGCTGGGCCTGACGGTTGCCGCTTCCGGGCTGGGAGTCGTCATCTGGAGCCTGATAGCGCGAGCCGTGGCCGGTCGCTGGGAAGAGCACTTCGATGTCTACTTCTGGGTCCTGGGCGCGTGCCTGCTCGTTCTGGCGGCCGGCTTTCTGGACGACCTCAGCGAAGGTGGTGTGAGGGGGCTCAAGGGCCACCTGGAGTCAGCACTGAAAGGTCGCCCGACCACGGGCTCGCTGAAGGTGCTCGCGGGGATCGCGGCCGGAGTCCTCGTGGTGATGGGTTTATCGTCCAGGCCGTGGTGGGTGATGGTCGCCGGCGTCATGATGATGGCCGGGTGCACCAACATCTGGAACGACCTCGATGTTGCTCCGGGCAGAGCGGGCCGAGCCTTCATCTTCTTCGCTCTGGTGATCCCATTCGTCAGCGCCACGTCAGTCCCGCAGGCGGTGATGTTCGTGCTGCTATTCGCGGAGCTTCCGGCTCTTCGATACGACCTCCTGGAGAAGGCGATGCTCGGTGACGCGGGAGCCAACCTCTTGGGGCTCGTGGTCGGTATGGGGTTGTATGCGGTTCTTCCCGACTGGGCTGTGGCGGTTGCTGCCGTGCTGGTGGTCGTACTCAACTTGGTGGGGGAGACCGCGACCTTCTCGAAGGTGATCGCGAGCGTTCGGCTGCTGCGGTGGTTCGATCAGCTGGGAACTTCGCCCGAGTGGAGAAGTTTCTCGGCGAACCGTGGGAGCTAGCTCCGAACCTCTGCTAGCATCGGCTTCCGTAGTGGGGAAGCAGCCGAAGTTCATCTTCGTTACGGGTGGTGTCGCCTCAGGCCTGGGGAAGGGTATAACGACCGCCTCTCTGGGCCGGCTCTTCAAGTCCCGCGGATGTCGGGTAACCCTCCAGAAGCTAGACCCCTACATCAACGTCGATCCCGGAACGATGAATCCGTTCGAGCACGGCGAGGTCTTCGTGCTGGACGACGGTGCCGAGACCGACCTGGACCTCGGCCACTACGAGCGCTTCACCGATGAGAGCCTGCACCGTGGCTCCAACCTGACCACCGGAGCCGTCTACTCCAGCGTCATCGCCAAGGAACGTCGCGGAGACTATCTCGGCAAGACCGTCCAGGTCATCCCGCACATCACCAATGAGATCAAGGAACGTGTTAGAGGGCACGCGGAGACCGAGGAGGCCGAGATCGTCATCGTCGAGATCGGCGGAACCGTCGGCGACATCGAGTCCTTGCCGTTCCTAGAAGCCATCCGGCAGCTCAGGAACGAGGTGGGCCGCGAGAACTGCGCCTTCGTACATGTCTCGCTGATGCCGTTCATCGGCCCCAGCGGTGAGTTGAAGACGAAGCCGACGCAGCACTCCGTGAAGGAACTGCGGTCTCTGGGTCTGCAGCCCGACGTGATCGTTTGCCGCAGCGACCGGCCGATCGGGCGCAACCTGAAGGAGAAGATCTCACTGCTGTGCGACGTTCCGATCGAGGGTGTTATCTCGGCCCTCGACGCCGCTTCCATATACGAGGTACCGCTGGTCCTACATGCGGAAGGCTTGGACGGGGTGTTGGCTCGACATCTGCAGATCGAAACAGAGCCCGACCTGACGGAGTGGAACGCATTGGTCTCGAGCATCCGTTCGGCTACCGATCCGGTCAAGATCGGCCTGGTCGGCAAGTACGTGACCTTGCGCGACGCGTACCTCTCCGTTATGGAGGCGCTGAAACACGGCGGGTTCCACCACGGGGCAGCAGTGGAGATCTTCTGGATCGCTTCCGACGAACTGGTCGCTGAAGGGGCCACGGGCGCGCTGTCGAAGGCTGACGGGATCCTGGTGCCCGGGGGCTTCGGGGTTCGCGGCGTCGAAGGCAAGATCGACGCGATCCGTTTCGCTCGCGAGAACAACGTTCCCTTCCTGGGCATATGTCTGGGGCTGCAGTGCGCGGTGATCGAGTTCGCGCGGAACGTCTGCGGCCTCACCGCGGCCAATTCCTCTGAGTTCAGTCCGGGAACGCCCGATCCCGTGATCGACATCCTCCCGGAGCAGAAGGGAATCGCGGACATGGGTGGCACCATGCGGCTGGGCGCGCAACCTTGTCACGTCGTCGAGGGCACGCGCGCCTTCCAGGCGTACGGCGAACCTATCGTCTATGAGCGACATCGCCACAGGTTCGAGGTGAACCCAAAGTATCACGGCACCCTCCGCGATCATGGTCTCGTCATCTCGGGACATTCGCCAGACGGCAGGCTGGTCGAGGTCATCGAGCTTGCCGGCCACCCCTTCTTCGTGGCGGCTCAATTCCATCCGGAACTCAAGTCTCGGCCGACCAGACCGCATCCGCTCTTCAGGGATTTCGTCGGCGCCGCGCACGCTCGAGCCCGATCACGAACGCGGCTTGACGGGGAGTCGGTCGGAGTCTCCTAACCGCTCCGCCTCGCTCCGGTAGGCTGTGATTACGGAAACCTAGGGAGGTATCCCTGTGATCATCGGCATCCCAAGCGAGGTCAAGGACAACGAGTACCGGGTCGCAGCGACACCCGAAGGCGTCCGCGAGTTGACCCGCGCCGGGCACCGCGTTCTGGTTGAAGCGGGCGCGGGAGAGGGCTCGGCGATCAGCGATCCTGATCTGTCCAGCGCGGGGGCGGCTATCGTCGACAGCGCGGCCGATGTGTGGGGCGAAGCCGAGATGGTTCTGAAGGTCAAGGAACCGGTTCCCGACGAGTTCGGCTTCCTGCGCGAAGGGCTGATCCTCTTCACGTACCTGCACCTAGCCGCAGGGCAGGCATTGACCGAGGCACTGGTTCGTCAGAAGGTCGCTGCGGTCGCGTACGAGACCGTCCAGGACGCTCAGGGGCGCCTGCCGCTCCTGGCTCCTATGAGTGAGATCGCGGGCCGCATGGCGCCGCATGTGGCCGCGGGACTCCTCGAGAAGGAGCGGGGGGGCAGGGGAGTGCTGATGGGCGGCTCCGCAGGCGTTTCGCCGGCTCGGGTCCTGGTACTGGGAGCGGGGATGGCTGGGTCGAGCGCCGCCTGGATAGCCGCGGGCATGGAGGCAGAAGTGCTGGTCATGGACAAGAACGTGGACCGTCTGCGTTTCATCGACGAGATACACCGAGGCAGGATCCAGACGCTCATGAGTTCGGCTCTGGCGATCGAGAGGCTGATGAGCTCCGTCGACGTTGTGATCGGTACGGTTCTGGTTCCCGGGGCGAAGGCGCCCCAGCTGATCAGCCGCCAGATGGTCGCAGAGATGAAGCAGGGGTCGGTGGTCGTGGACGTGGCCGTGGACCAGGGGGGCTGCGTCGAGACCGCGCGGATGACGACCCATTCCGCTCCCACCTATGTCGAGGAAGGCGTCGTTCACTACTGCGTCGGCAACATGCCGGGCGCGGTTCCCAACACCTCAACGTATGCGCTCACGAACGTCACGACGCCCTTCGCTCACGCCATCGCGGGCCTCGGGCTCCGGGAGGCGGCGCGGCGGGATCGCGCCCTCGCTCTCGGCGTGAACGTTCTGGAAGGTCACGTCGTGAACGCCGGAGTGGCTGAAGCGCACGGTATCCCTCTAGCGGACCTCGACTCCATCATCGCAACGCCCTAGCGCCGATGTCGCGCACTCGCCTTCAGGAGCAGATCGAGCGCTTCGCCGACTACTTGACCGCTGAACGCGGGCTATCGCCGAACACCATCGAGGCCTACCGTCGCGATCTGAGGAGATACGTCTCCTTCCTCTCGAAGCGAGGCGTGCAGGACGCGGGCGCGGTGACCGACGACGACGTGGCGTCATTCGTGGCCTACGTGTCGTCGTTGCGCCAAGCGGAAGGGCGGCCGTACTCGGCGTCTACGGTGGCCAGATCGCTGGCTTCGGTTCGCGCTCTCCACCGTTTCTTGGTGAGAGACGGGGAGACGGACGACGATCCCACCGCGAACGTATCGCGGCCGAGGGTTCCCCGGAGTCTTCCGAGACCGCTTACGGTGGAAGACGCAAAGGCGATAGTCGAGTCTCCGGCCGAGGCAACGCCGCCGTCACTTCGCGATCGCGCCGCCCTGGAACTTCTGTACGGGGCAGGTCTGCGGATCTCGGAACTGGTCGGCCTTGACGTGGACGATGTGGACATCGACGACGACCCGGGAGTGCGGGTTCTCGGCAAGGGAGGGAAAGAGCGCGTTGTTCCGCTCGGCAGATTCGCCTGCGAGGCTGTGCGCACCTATCTGATGAACGGCAGGCCCGCGCTGGCGACCAACAGATCGAGGGCTGCGCTCCTGCTGAACCAGCGGGGTGGGCGACTGACGAGACAAGGTTGCGCGAGGATACTCGCGGCCCACGTCGAACGATCCGGAGTCGCGAAGAAGGTCACCCCCCACGTCATGAGGCACTCGTTCGCCACTCATCTTCTGGAAGGGGGCGCTGACGTGCGCGTCGTTCAGGAGTTGCTGGGTCACGCCAGCGTATCGACGACGCAGATCTACACACTCGTCACACGAGAGCATCTTCGCGAGGTCTACTTCACTTCCCACCCTCGCGCCCGAAAGGCGCCTGCGCGATGAGCCGGAGCCTCGCTCGTGTCACGGCGCTCGGGTTGGTCTCGTGGCGGATCTGAAGACAGCCCTCTACTACATGGTGGGACTCGTTGCGGGGTTCGTAGCTCATGAGTACGCGCAGGTTCGGGCGGCTTCGGCGTTCGGGGATCAGACCCCCCGTTTCAAAGGCCGAGCCTCGCTGGACCCGCGGGTCCATGCCGACCCGCTCGGCACCTATGTCTTCCCCGCTCTGCTGCTTCTCGTCGTGGCTTCCGGAGGCAGGTCGGTGCCACCTATCGCGTATGGGAAGTCGATGCCCATCGACGCGAGCCGGATGCGGAACCCGAGGCGCGATTACGTCTTGACCCTGCTGGCCGGACCGGCAGCGACGTTTCTGCTCGCGGTCCTGGCTGCCGCGGCGCTGCGTGTGACGCGCCAGGGGGAACTCGGGGTCTTCTTCGCTCGGTGCCTGATGGTTAACGTGATGCTGACAGTGTTCGATCTGATGCCGATACCGCCGCTCGAT
>Ga0315290_10004438_pt1 | contig 10111 bp, 5 predicted proteins | sample YL17G12_0_MG_FD_203627 | JGI IMG/M metagenome (GOLD analysis project Ga0315290, IMG submission 203627) | Sediment microbial communities from Yellowstone Lake, YNP, Wyoming, USA - YL17G12_0 | ecosystem: Environmental > Aquatic > Freshwater > Lake > Sediment | place: USA: Wyoming | collected...
CCGGTGTCGTCGACCTCGCCGGCGAACACATTGCCGGCGCTGATGCCCTGGCAGAGCTGCAACTCGCCGTCGCAGCCGAGGTGGGCGCGGCCGGGGTCGGAGAAGTCCTCGAAGGGGCAGGTGACGAGCGTCTCGGGCGGCCGGGCCGCTCGCCCGGGGGCGAGCTCCACGGCCGCCCGGCCCTTGCACATGATCTCGCCGACGTCCTCGCCGAGGCACAGGCCCGGGATATCCAGACAGGCGGCCGCGCCGACCTCAAGCACACCCATCGGCAGGCCCAGCTCCCGCGCCGCCAGGGCGGCGTTGCGCAGGCAGTCCTCGTCGGCGTCCTCGACGAAGTAGGCATAGGACGACAGTGACAAGTCGCTGATGCCAAGTTCGACGAAGGGCGCCAGCCACACTTTGGCGTCCTCGATCGACGTGGCCCAAAAGCAGTTGCTCACCATCCCCCACTCGAGGCCGCGGCGCCGGGCATATGCGGCCGCGGCCAGCACGATGGGGTACGCCAGCGTGGGCTCGCCGCCCTCGAAGTAGACCGACTCCACACCGCACGCGGCAGCCTGGTCGATCGCGCTCGTGAGTTGCGCCAGCGTCATCGTGCCTTCCGCGTCCGGCGACCCCCAGACGAAGCAGTGGTCGCACGCGTAGGTGCAGCGATAGGTGACGAGGAAGTGGATGCCGTCGAGTCGGATGGACATGAGGTCAGTGTACGCCCGGCGCGTTGGACTGCGAAGTCCCTTTGGCCCAGTGAGCTACGCTGCTCGGCCGCGCGGATCGAGGTTCGAGCCTCTCGCTTGCATCGTCGGGGAAGCAGGGTCGACCAGTGCGTCGCGCCGGCGGGACGCTCGGAAGGCAGACCCGGACACGGGGGAGCACGGTCATATGCCTTGTGCCTCTCGGCTGTTGGACGTACGTCCGACGGTGCCGTTGGAAGCACCGTTGCCTGAAAGTCCCGTTCAAGATGCCTCTCACCTGCGTCGCGGTACTCGCCATGCCGAGCGCGGCCTCGGCCGCGCCCTGCCTACAGCCGTGCGCGGAAGGCCTTGACCTCGGGGGCGAACCAGTCGCCGGCGGCGTTCTTGATGCCGGTGAACTCCTTGAAGTAGGGCGAGCCGTTGGCGGTGGCGTGGCCGACGACGTCGCTCTTCTTGATGCCGAAGCGCGCCTGCAGGTAGCGGACCAGGCGCAGGCCGGCGTTGGCCTGCGCCGTGCGCGCGAGGATCTGGCGGTCCATCCAGTGACCGTCCTTGCCGCTCTCGCCCTCCTGCACGAACTCGATGCCGATCGACGACCAGTTCATGCCGATGGCATGACGCGCGCGCACGGAGAGCGGCACGCACTGGTAGATGGTGCCGTCCTTGTCGATGATGAAATGCGCCGAGACGCCGGGCTTCTCGGGCTTGCCGGGGATCGACTCGTAGGCGGTGTTGTTGGCGAAGGTCCACCAGGCCGGCTGCCAGGTGGCCCCGGCGGTGTGGTGGAGCACGATGGCTTTGGGGGCGGTGAGCTTCCAGGTGTGCTGGTGATAGTGGCGCTGGCTGTAGTCGGACATCTGCGCCTTGCGCGTCGCGCCGAAGGGGATGAGCTTGACGGTGATCGGCGGACGCGGTGCGGAGGCGGCGGTCGCGCCGGCGGGCGCGGGCGCGAGGGCGGCGCTCAGCAGGAGGGCCGCGGAGAGGCTCGCGCAGAGCGCGAGCGCTGCCGCGGCGGTAGGGACGATGCGGGTGAGGCGAAGCATGCCGGGAGTATACGCCGGGAGTGGCGCGCGGGCCTGCGGCGGCCCGCCGCGCGGGGCGGGAGGCGGCCGCCGTTCGCCCGATGTATGCTATGCCGCCTCGGCGCGGCGTCGGTATCCGCCCCCGCGCCGGCTCACAGCGAGGAGCACCCGTGACCGACCCGGCCGGCAAGGTCGTCGACAACAGCATCATCTCCGCGGAGGCGCGCGCCGCTCTGGAACGCCTGCGCGAGCTTGCCGCGGAGCTGGTCGCCGTCGTCAACGACCCCGATGCCGACGACGAGACCGTTGCCGGTGCAGGGCTCCTCCTCATTGAGATCGGGCCGGCCGCCGTGGAGCCGCTCGTGCGGTACGTGTGCGAGGATCCCAAGCACGGCCGCGAGGCAGCCGCGGCGATCCTTTGCGAGATCGGCGAGCCGGCCGTTGAGCCGCTGCTCGCCTGCTTCGAGCACGCCGACCCCGACGTGCGTGCCACCGTGGCGTTCCTCTTCACGGCTCTGCGCGATACGGCAGGGGTCGCGGAGCAGCCGCTCATCAGCCTGCTGGACGATGGGGATGAGCTCGTGCGCCAGTCGGCTGCCTACGCGCTTGGCGCCAACGACTCGCGTCGCGCTGTGCCGAGGCTCATCGCCTTGGCGACGCGCCCTGTGCAGATGCCGTCACGCGAAGCGGAGCCCGAGGCATGGGCGGAGGCCTACCCGTACGACGCCTGCGCCGCCGTCGACGCGCTCGGCCAGCTCGGCGACCCGCGCGCTGTACAGCCGCTCATCTTCCTGATCGAATCGCAGGGCGCGGATGGCCCGATGTATGACGAGGCGGTGCGGGCTCTGGGGCTCCTCGGCGACTTCCGCGGCGCTCAAGTCGTGCGCCAGGCCTTCGAGAGCGCGCGTTTCGACGGTGTGTTCGCCGACGCGCTCGTGGCTATGTTCGGGCGCGGCGCCCTGGAGGAACTGCTGGAGCTCGCGGAGAGCGGCGACGCCGCCACCCGGCGAGCCGTCTGCGAGGATCTCATCGGGCTCGCCTCGCCGGTGGCCGCCGAGACCGTTGCGGCACTGCTTGTCGATCACGACGACGAGGTACGCGCGGCGGCGCGAGAAGCCCTCGGGCAGACCGTGGACGCAGCGACGCTGGGGGAGATCATCACGGGCCTGGAAGACCGCTCAGCCGAAGTGAGGGCCTGGACCACCAACCTGCTGCCGCTCTCCTGCGCGTGGAGCGACTAGCCGACGTAGTGGGGCTAACGTGCGGGGCGCCGAAGGGGCACCGCACACTGACGGCGTTCGCGCCTCCGCGCCCGCTAGCTCAGATTCCTGATGTCGAGCGGCTCGATCTCGTCGGCCGGCGTGAACCCGAACACGCGCCCGTAGAAGTACAGCTCCGCCTCCTGACTGCGCACGATGTTCTCGGCCTTGCGGAAACCGTGCTGCTCGCCAGGGAAGGCGAGGTAGGCGTAGGGCAACCCTTGCTTCTCGAGCGCGGCGACGATGATCTCCGCCTGCGCCGGCGGCACGATGGCGTCGTCCAGGCCCTGCAGCACGATGACCGGGCAGGAGATGTCGGCGACGTGATTGATGGGCGAGCGCTCGCGGTAGACGGCGGCCATCTGCGGATACGGCCCGATGAGTCCGACCAGGTACTTTGACTCGAACTTGTGCGTGCCGCCCGTCGCGAAGACCTCCAGATCGGCAAGGCCGAAGTATGAGGCGCCGGCGGCGAAGAAGCGATGGCGCGTGAGCGCGTTGAGTGTGGTGTAGCCGCCGGCGCTGCCACCCTGGACGGCGATGCGCGCCGCGTCGGCGTCGCCGCGCTCGGCCAGATAGCGCGCGCCGTTTATGCAGTCGACGGTGTCGACGATGCCCCAATTGCCGCGCAGGCGCTCGCGGTAGGCGCGGCCGAAGCCGCTGGAGCCGCCGTAGTTCACCTCGACGACGCCGATGCCGCGCGAGGTCCAGTACTGGATGTCGAACGTGAGCTGTGGGTAGGCGGCCGAGGTGGGGCCGCCGTGGCTCATGACGATGAGCGGCGGCCGCTCGCCCGGTGGCGCCTCGAAGTCGCGGTTCGCCGGAGGATAGAAGAGGGCGCGGGCGGTGAGGGCGGCGGCGGATGATCCGGCTGCGGCGCTGACGTCGTCGGCCGCTGCTTCCAGCTCTTCGGCGAGGGGCCCCACGACCGCGCTCGCCGGGTAGGACGTGGGGAACGTGATGGGCTCCGGCGCCGAGAGGTAGCCCGGGTCGATGTCGACGGACTTGCTGCGGCGGACCTCGCTCCCGGCGCCGTTCTCCGGGTCGACGAGCACGACCGCGGCGGCCCGCGCAGCGCCGCCGCCGATGACCGCGATCTGCTGACCGAGCACGACCAGCGACGAGAACGTGGTGAGCTCGCAGGGCAGCGGCACGATGCCGGGGCGCGCGGGGTCGATGAGGCCGAGGTACTCGACGCCTTCCCGACCGAACGCGGCGGCTATGCGCCCGTCGGGCAGAAAGTCGTAGTTCTGCAGGCCGAAGACCCACGAGGGCTTGGCGAACTCGGCGGCCAATGGGGCGAGCGCGGTGACGTGGTCGCCCTCATGACGGTACAGGTTCCACCAGCCGCTACGGTCGCTGACGAAGTGCAGCTTGCCGTCGCGGCTCCAGGCCGGCTGCAGCACGCTCTCGGCGGGGCCGCCGGCGACGCGCCGCTCCGCGGCGAGCTCTCCGGTGGCCTTCAGCTCCGCCACCCACAACTCCGTACCGTCCCACGGCATCTGCGGGTGGTCCCAGCTGAGCCAGGCCAGTCGACGCCCGTCCGGGCTGAGGCGCGGCGCCGCATAGAAGTCGTGGCCGGAGGCCACGACCCGGGGCGCCGCCGATCCGTCTGTGGGCAGGGCGACGAGCTCATTGACGACTTCGCCGTCCTCGTGGCGCTCACGCACGCTCACGAGCGTACGGCCGTCGGGCGTGACGTGCCCGTCGGCGAAACGCACGGTGCGTGCGATGGCCGGCGCCGGCGTGATAGGGCGGGGTGTGCTCGCGGCTGCGCCGCTCGTCGCCCCGCCGCTTGCTCCGCCTACCTCCACCCGGTTCAGCCGCTGGTCCTCGAACTCGCTGAAGTACGCGGTGACGCCGTCGTCCGCGGCGGCGTGCAGCGCGTAGATGCCGCCGCCATACTCCTGCACAAGGGTGCGCGAGTTGGAGGTCGCCGGGACGACATCGACGACATCGCCGCCCAGGCTCCGCCGCACGAGCACGGACCGCCCGTCCTCCAGCGGCCGCATCTCGACCCAGAACAGCTGACCGGCTGCGGCCTGCAACCAGCCCAAGGCGATGCCGGACTCGGCGATGAGGCGCGCCGTGATCGGCGAGGCCCAGGAGCCGTATGGCGCCGTGGTGCGCTGCCCTTGGGCCGCGCTGGACCCTGCTTCGTCAGTCACTCGTGCCCCCTCCCGAGGATCCGCGCCCGGCGGCGCGGATCCTCCGCGAGCATACACCGCCGCGTTTACGGCACGGAACGCGGCCCCGCTGCGGGGGCCGCGTTCCGTGCCTCGCTACGCTTGTTCGCGCGGCGCCGCTACTTGCGCGTGACCTTGACGACCAGCGTCGTGGTCCGCATCGCCGAGCAGGCCAGCGGCGTGGCGGGGTCGTTGACGCCGTCGGTGTCCGCGCACGTCAGACGCACCTTGTACGTCCCGGGCTTGGCATAGACATGGCTCACGGTCGCCGTGCTCACCACGGCCTCGCTGCTGGTACCGTCGCCGAACCACCACTGGAAGGAGTTTGGCGAAACGTTGCCCCACCCGAGCAACGCGCGCGCATCGAGCCGCGTCGCCTTGCCCGCCACCAGGCGCGTCGCCGTGAAGCCGGCGTCGTAGGGCCTGTCGAGGCGGCGCAGCTTTGCCTCTTCGCCCTTGATGAGGTCGCGATCCACGTTGACGCGCGCCCAGCCGAACCAGTGACTGTAGTCGGGGTTGATGTGGTAGGCGCCCTTGAACGTGTTCACGTGGTCGTATTTGTACGTGTTGAAGAAGAGCGCCTCGATCGCAGAGGTGCCGCCGTAGAGCTGCTGGCCGCCGAGCACGAGGTTCTGACCGAAGATGGGGTTGGGGTCGCGATTGACGGGCATCGGGTCGAGCAGCCCGTCGTACCACAGGCCGCGGACACGCATCACGGGATCCCACAGCAGCGTGTCCACGTCCATCTTGATCTGGTCGGCGCCCTCGAGGTTGCGGCGCACGAAGCTCCCGGCGTGACATTCACCACAGATCGCCGACATCTTGGCGCGCTTGGCCGTGAACTCCTCGCTGGTGATGGTGCGCATCGGGACGGCGAGCGCCGTACCGGGAAGGCGCGCGCCCTGCGCCACCGTGCCCAGGGTGATGTTGGTGGACACGTCGTGGATCAGCGGCTGGCCGGCGGGCTTCTCCTGCGCGGGCATGTGGCAGGTGACGCAGGTCGGGGCGCGGTCGGGATGCCCGCCGGGCCGGCTCTTCTCGGTGGTGTACACCACGCCGTGCTTGCTCTTCTGCCACATGTCGATCTGCTCGTGGTCGGGGCCCATGTGGCAGGTGCCGCAGGCCTCAGGTTCCATGGCCTCGGCGGCAGAGAACGTGTGACGCGTGTGGCACGAGTCGCACTTGCCCACCGAGTTGTCGGCGGAGACGTAGCCGATGTTGTGGCAGCGCTCGCACATCGCGTGGCGCTGCGCGTCGGGCATCACCTGGTAGCGCGCCGCGGCGGTCATCTTGGTCCACGCGATGGCGTGCTTGTTCGTGTAGGCGCCGGCGGCGTCCTTGTGCGCGAACTCCGCATACTGATCCGGGTGACAGCCCTGCTGGGCACAGGTGCCGGCGGGCACCTTGCCACCGGCTGCGCTGATGGCGCCGTGGTCGGCGCCGTGGCAGCTCACGCAGGTGACGCCCTTGCCGGACATGACACCGTTCTGGAACTGCGTCACGATGCCGGGCGTGGATTGCGCGTGGCAGCCGACGCATTCCGCGGCGGTGTAGCTCGCCGCGGCCGCCGGCCCGGCGACGGCGAGTAACGCGCCGCACACCAGTGCGAGAATGCCCAGTGAGACCAGACGACTCATACGAAACCCCTCCCCAGGTGTTGGCCTATTCAGCCTATCTTCTCGTGCCCGCAGAGCGCGCCGCCTTGACTTTGGACAAGTGACGGCGGGTCTGCGCCTCGGCCTCAGCGGCTGCGTTTGAGGCTGAACACGTGGTGACGGTTGGCGGCGCGCGTGCAGTCGAACGGCAGCGTGGAACGCGACAGATCCTTGATCGTCAGGCCGCCGAGCTCGCTGTGATCGAGCTTGAAGCCGCGGCGGTTCGTGGCGAACAGGAGTGTGCCGCCCGGCGCCAGAAGGCGCCGCGCCGTCATGCGGATGAGATCCGCGTGGTCGCGCTGCACGTCGAAAGTGGCGCGGCCCATCTTCTTCGAATTGGAGAAGGTGGGAGGGTCGAGCCAGATCAGGTCGTACGTGCTCTTCGCGTCGGCCACCCAGCGCAGGCAGTCGGTCTGCAGCAGACGGTGTGGCGCTGCCGGTGCCGCGGGCCGGCCCTGCGTGGTCGCCCCCGACAGCTCCAGCGCGGCGCTGAAGCCGTTCGCCTCCAGATTGCGGCGCGCCCACTCGAGGTAGGTCGATGAGAGGTCGACCGTCGTGGAGGCCGGCGATCCACCGGCCAGGGCGTCGACCGTCATCGTGCCGGTGTAGGCGAACAGGTTGAGAAAGCGACGGCCTCCGGCCAGGGTGCGCACCAGGCGCCGTGTCAGACGCTGGTCGAGGAAGAGGCCTGTATCGAGGTAGTCGTGGAGGTTGACGAGGTAGGTGAGGCCGTCCTCCTTGACCTTCAGGAAGTCGCCGCCGGAGGCGCGGCGCTCGTATTGCAGCGCGCCGCGCTGGCGACGGCGTTCCTTGAGCACGACTCGATCCGGGGGTACGTCGAGCACGGAGCCGATCACGGCCAGAGCGTCCTCGAGCCGGCGCCGCACCTTGCCGGGGTCGATCTCCGCCGGCGGCGCGTACTCCTGCACGTGCACCCAGTCGCCGTACACGTCGACGACCAGGTTGTAGTCGGGCAGGTCGGCGTCGTACAGGCGGTAGCAAGTGATGTCGTCGCGGCGGAGCTGGCGGCTGAGGCGGCGCACGTTCTTGTGCAGGCGGTTGGCGAACTGCTCGGCGCCGCCGGTGAGCATGCCGGCGGGGCGGATCTGCGGCGGCAGGGCCTCGAGCGCCGGCGGCGCCTCAGGCGTGGGCGCCGCGGGTACGAAAGGGGTCGGGGCCGGCGGCGCGGCAACGACGGATGAGCGGACCGCGGCGCGGGCGCTTCGCGGTGCTTCGAACGCGCTCGGGGCCGCCGCGCCGGTGGCCGCGTCGCCTTCATCAACGTCGTAGAACGCCAGCGTGCACTCGAGCGGCCCGTTGTGCAGCGTCGTGTCACGTTTGACGGGGACGCCGATCATCTGGGCCTGGTAGGGGCTGCCGACGAGCACGGCGGCGTGCCAGCCGCCGAAGCCGGCGCGCAGCTTCTCGCCGAGCAGGCGCGTGAGAGCCTCGGCGTCGTCGCGCCGCCCGAGCCGTTCGCCGTAGGGCGCGTTGGCGGCCATGAGGCCGCGCGCGGCGGGCGCGCGCAGCTCGACCAGCTCGCTCCGCGAGATGGCGACGGCGCCGCTCAGCCCCGCGTCTTCCACGCAGGCCTGGGCGACGCGCACGGCGCGGGGGTCGTGGTCGCTGCCGCCCACCGTCTGGCCGGGAGCCGCCGCCCTCAGGCGGCTCAGCCCGGCCGCGCGCCGCTCGCGGGCTTCGCCCACGAGCCGCTGCCAGGCCGCGCCGTCGTGCCCGAGCCAGCGCAGAAAGGCGAAGCCACCAAGTCCTTCGGCGCGCAGTAGCCCCGGGGCCACGTCGGCCGCCACGAAGGCCGCCTCGATGGGCAGCGTGCCCGACCCGCAGAGCGGGTCGAGAAAGCTGCCCCCGGCGGCGGCCTCCTGCGGCCACGCCGCGAAGAGCAGCACGGCGGCCGCCAGGTTCTCCTTGAGCGGCGCCTCGACCTGCACCCTGTCGGTGCGGTAGCCGCGTCGGTGAAGGCTGTCGCCGCTGAGGTCGAGCGAGATCGTCACGCGCCCGCGCATGAGATGCCCGTTGATGCGCAGGTCGGGCGCGCGCGTGTCCACCGACGGCCGCCGGTCGCCGTGCCGTGCGCGGAACTGGTCGACGACGGCGTCCTTCATGCGCACGGCGCCGTAACGCGTGTCGCGGATCGTGTCGCTGGTGCCCGTGAAGTCCACCGCCAGTGTGCCGTCCACGCCGAGGTGCGTGTCCCAGTCCACGCGGCTCGTGGTCGCGTAGAGCTGGTCGCCGTCGGCGGCCGGCCCCGTGGCCAGCGGCAGCAGCACGCGGCCGGCGAGACGCGACCAGAGGCAGACGCGGTACGCGGTCTCGAGGGTGCCCTGGAACGACACCCCCGCACGAGCCTGCTTGACGTGCTCCGCGCCGAGGCTACGCAGCTCGCCGGCGAGCAGCGACTCCATGCCTCGAGGGACGGTGGCGAAGAAGGGAAGGGCCATCGCCCAAGGCTACCACGCGGCTGACGGCGCGGCCGCCGTGCGCGCCGCCGTGACCGCGGCCATCCGCGCCGCCGGGCTGCAGGCATTCAAGGCCGGCTCTCGAATGGTCGACACGGGTATCGATGCCCACCGCGGCCGGGAGGCCTTCGCTGTATCGCCTGCTCCTCATCGTCGCAGCCGCCGCCGTCTTCGCTCTGCCGGGCGTGTACGCGGTGACCTCCAGCGCCTCTGCCGCGCCGACGTCTCCCGACCCGTCCCCGTCCGTCTCGCCGAGCCCATCGCCCGGCGACGCGGACGCCCCGGTCACCATCGCCACGGGCGTCGACGAGCGCTGGCAGCGCAGCGACGTCGTCGTCCACCTCAGCGCGACCGACCCCGTCTCCGGCATCGCCTTCACGCTGTTCAAGGTCGACGACGGGGCCTGGACCAAGGGCACGCGTATCGAGGTGCCGGCGCCCAGGAATCACGCCAACGACGGCGTTCACAGCATCCGTTTCTACTCGGTCGACAACGCGCAGAACGCGGAGCAGGAGAAGAGCGTGACGGTGAAGATCGACACCACCCCGCCGGACTTCGAGTGGCGCGACGTGAGCCCCGGCGTGATCGACCGTGTGCAAGCCGTGCGTTTCCGCTTCATCCTCGGCGACAGCGGCGGGCCCATCCGCGTCTCCTGGCGCGCCCACGACCAGTACGGGACCTTCGCGGCGAGCGAGGGCGGGCTCGAGCGCGAGCCGGGCTGGCGCGAGATCGAGGTCACGCCGCGCTACAAGAGCCATCGAGCGTTCATGCCGGGCCTGTACAGGGTAGGGCTCACCCTCACCGACCAGGCCGGCAA
>Ga0315290_10004439_pt1 | contig 10109 bp, 8 predicted proteins | sample YL17G12_0_MG_FD_203627 | JGI IMG/M metagenome (GOLD analysis project Ga0315290, IMG submission 203627) | Sediment microbial communities from Yellowstone Lake, YNP, Wyoming, USA - YL17G12_0 | ecosystem: Environmental > Aquatic > Freshwater > Lake > Sediment | place: USA: Wyoming | collected...
GCCAGACCGGCTCCAGCACGGCATACGGGGTGACGGCTCCGGTGCGCCCGACTGCGACCTCGATGCGCAGCAATGTCGTGGTCGCCTGTTCCGCCGGGAACTTGTAGGCCGCCGCCCACCGCGGGAACTTGGCGGTGACGCCCAGCCGATCCCGCAGCGCGAGTCCGTCTACCTTGACGACCACGCCGTCGGTCGCGAAGGGCAGGGTGTGGCGGGCGTCGGCCCACCGCGCGATGTAGCCGGCGAGCGCCTCCAGCCCCTCGCACTTCTCCCAGTGCGACTCCACCGGCAATCCCCACTTGCGCAGACGGGTGAGTGCGTCGCTCTGACACGTGCTGCCGGTCCGCCCGTCATCCAGCAGTTGGTAGACGAAGGCCGACAGCCTGCGCCGAGCGACCAGCGCCGGGTCCAGATTCCGCATCGTGCCGGCAGCCGCGTTCCGGGGATTGGCAAACACCGGCTCGTCGGCGTCCTCCCGCTCGCGGTTCACCAGGTCAAACGACGCCCGGGGCAGGTACACCTCGCCGCGAACCTCAATGCGGCCACGCGCGTCGCCGTGAAGCTTGAGCGGGATTGCCCGGATGGTCCGCACGTTGGCGGTGACCTCCTCGCCTCTGACGCCGTCGCCGCGTGTGACGCCGCGAACAAGCACGCCTTCGTCATACGTCAGCGAAATGCTCAACCCGTCGATCTTCAACTCGGCGACGTACGTGACCGGGTCGACGGCCTGGCCAGATTCGGCCAGCCCCCGGCGCACGCGTTCATCGAAGGCCCGTAACTGGTCCACGTCGTAGACGTTGTCGAGACTCAGCATCGGCGAGGCATGCTGAACGGTGGTGAATCCCTCGACGAGGCGGCCGCCGACGCGCTGGGTCGGCGAATCAGGCGTGATCAGCGCAGGGTGATCGCGCTCGAGCGCCTTCAGCTCGTTCATCAGGGCGTCGAATTCGCCGTCTGAGATCTGCGGCTCGGCCAGCACGTAGTAGCGGTCCTCGTGCTGGCGGATGAGATCTCGCAGTTCGACGATTCTGACGGCTGCGATCATAGAGACCCGTCATGGCCTGACGTCATCGGCTGGCCCGAGGTCCTCGCCTGCCGATGCGCGACGCGGGGACTGAACGGACCTGTTCTGGAGGATTGTAGCGCGCCGCGCGGAATGTTTACCGATCCCTGGTCAACACGTAGTCCGGGAGCGCCATCAGGGAATCCCGCTCCGGGCTGGGCGGGAACACGTGGAGCGCCTGTTTGGCCTCGTCGACGAATGTCACCGCGCGGGCGTAGGCGTCCTCAATGGCGTGGTGCTCGACCAGCTTACGGCTGATGGCCTCCCACCGCTCGCGAGGCAACTCGCGGTCGCGGACGACCGCCCGGATCAGGTCGCCGGTCGTCACATCCGCCTTCTTCAGCAGCGTGATCACCGGCAGGGTGATCTTCCCTTCCCGCAGGTCGCTTCCAACCGGCTTCCCCAGTCGCTCCACACTGCCGGTCAGATCGAGCAGGTCATCAACAAGCTGGAACGCCACACCCATCTTGAATCCATACTCGCTAAGCGCCGCGACTCGTTCGGGCGACCCCTTCGCCAGCATGCCGCCAATCCGGGCACATCCGCTGAACAGGTAGGCCGTCTTGCGGCGGATGATCTCGAAGTGCTCTTCTTCGGTCAGATCGGGATCGCCGTTCTTGGTCAGCTGGTACAGCTCGCCCTCAATCATCCGCAGCGTGACGTCGCACAAGAGGCGGATGATATCGAGTTCGTCATGGGTGAGCGCGAGGGCCATCGACTTGATGTAGAGGTAGTCGCCGAGCAGCACCGTGACGTCATTGCCCCACTGCGAGTGGACCGCCAGCCGGCCCCGGCGCATGTGCGAATCGTCGATGATGTCGTCGTGCACGAGTGTCGCGGTATGGACAAACTCGACCACCGACGCGTACAGCACGGCGCGATCGCCCCGGTAGCCGCACAGCCGAGCCGCCATCAGCAGCACCGCGGGACGCACCCGTTTTCCGCCGCTCGTCTGGATGTACTTGCCGATGCGGGGAATCAATTCGACCTGCGACTGGACGTGCCGGCCGAATTCCGCGTCGACCCGCTCAAGGTCTTCCCGGATGGGTTCAAAGATGTGGGTGAGGTCGAGGGCGGTGTTGTTCACGAGTTTGGCGCGTCTTGTCATCTCAACACAATCACCGGTGAGTGTCAACGCGCTGACGGGGCGTGGAACCTGCCCGAGTCGCGTTCCCGGCGCTTACGGCCGGAAGAGATCTCGATAGTTCCGGGTAACCGCGTCCGAACACTCTCCGCGCGTCACGTTGTGTATTGCAGCCACGGCCTCGGCCACCCGAACGACCCAGGCCGGCTCGTTGCGTTTACCGCGGTGGGGCGCAGGCGCGAGATACGGACAGTCGGTTTCGACAAGCAGCCGATCCAGAGGCACGACGCGCGCAGCCTCCTGCACGAGTTCCGCCTTCCGAAACGTCACGATGGCGGAAAACGAAACGTGAAAACCCATCGCCACGGCCTGAAGTGCCAGTTCGCGATCGCCAGAAAAGCAGTGGAACACGCCGCGCACGTCGCCCTGGCCGGTCTCCTCCAGCACGCGGATCGTGTCGCTGTCGGCTTCCCGTGTGTGGATGATCACCGGCAGATCCAGTTCCCGCGCCAGCGCCACCTGCGCCGAAAACACCTCACGTTGCACGGCACGCGGCGCGAACGTGTAGTGGTAATCGAGGCCGATTTCGCCGATCGCCCGAACCAGCGGCTGCTCCTCCACTCGCAATCGCACCAGATCGACCGCCCGCCCTGCGTTCCCGGCAAACGCCCCGGCTCGATGCGGATGCACGCCGGTGGCCAGGCGGATCCGGTCCCACTGTTCACAGACGACGTCGGCCCGGGCCAATTCAGCCGAATCAGAGGCATCGAGGACGCACAGTGCCTCGAGCAGGCCGGCCGCTTTGGCCCGTGCCACCACGTCTGGCAGGTCCGCGATGAAGGCCTCGTCGGCCAGGTGACAATGCGAGTCGATCATCGGTGCTACTGCTGGCGCGCCCCGAGGTTTAACACGTCGAGATACGCCCTGATCGCAGCGGCGTGCACGTCCTTGACGGGAACCTTCTGCTCGGCCGCGAGCCGCGAGCAGTCGTCGAACTCCGGCGCCGCGTTGGTGACGCGTTCACCTCGTCTCGCGATCTTGACCCGAACCGCGCCGTACTTCGTCTGCACGGTTGCCCACTCCCGGTTGAGGCATTCGCGGAGCAGCTCCTGGTGGCGCACACCGATGGTCGTGGTCTCCTGGAACAGCACGTCGAGCGCCGCCTCGCGTACGTGGACGGGCGTGATCACGGTGACCAGCGTCCCTGGCCGGTTCTTCTTCATCTGTACGGGCGTATAGAACACTTCAAGCGCACCCAGCTCGTAGAGCCGATCCAGCAGGTACCCGAATACCTGCGGGTTCATGTCGTCAATGTTGCACTCAAGAACCGCAACCGTCGACTGTGCGCCGGTCTCCTGTGCGTCTCCCACCACTGCGCGAAGCACGTTCGGATGTCCCTCGATCTCACGGCTTCCCGCGCCATAGCCGATCTGCCTGACCGTCATCGCCGGCATCGGCCCGAACGACGCCGCGTGGCCTGTCACCAGAAGCGCTCCGGTCGGGGTCACCAATTCCAGGGGCGTTCCCGTCGAATAGATCGGGGCCCCCTCGAGCAGGCGCAACGTCGCCGGGGCCGGCACGGGCAGGCGGCCATGCGACGTCTCAACCGTACCCGCTCCCACGTTCAGCGGCGACGACACCACCTGGGAAACGCCCAGTTGCTCGATCGCCCACACCGCACCCACGATGTCGACAATCGAATCAAGTGCACCCACCTCGTGGAAGTGCACGCGCTCAACAGGAATACCGTGGATCGTGGCCTCGACCGTGCCGAGCCGCCTGAACAGCTCAATGGCCTTGCTCCTCGCGGACACAGGCAGTGCCATCCCTTCAACGAGCGCCACGATCTGTGAGAGATGGCGATGCGCCTGATGGCTCTGATGCCCCGCCTCATCCGGCTCATCCACCGCGAACTGAATGGCGGAGATGCCTGAGCGTTGCACGCGCGAGGCCTGCAGGGAACACCCCGGCGGAAGAATGCCGGCAAGGGCCGCCTGAAGCCGCTCGACCGGCAGGCCCATGTCGATAAGGGCGCCGAGCAGCATGTCTCCCGACACGCCAGACGAACAATCCAGATACAGCACCTTGCCCATGTGTATTCCAACTATCGGAGACGCCCGAGTTCTCTGAAGCTCAAGTATCGGGTCTCCGTCAGAATCAAGTGGTCAATCACCTCGATGCCCATCAACTCGCCTGCCTCCACCATTCTCCTGGTGAGTGCCACGTCGTCTGGGCTCGGTGCGGGATCCCCCGACGGATGATTATGGAACAGAACGATGCCGGTTGCGCGGGCCGACACCGCCTCGCGAAACACTTCCCGGGGATGGACGACACTGCGGTCGACGGTCCCGACCGACAGGATACGGGTGCGCAGCAGTTGGTGCCTGGCATCGACCAGCACGATCCCGAACTGTTCGACCGCACGGGCGCCGAACTCGGGCAGCAGGTGGAGGGCCACGTCTTTGGGAGTCGCGAGACGCGGCCTGCCAGGCGGAGCCTTGATCAGCGTGCGCCGGCCAAACTCCAGCGAGGCCAGCATCTGCGCGGCCCGCGCAACGCCCACGCCCTGCACGCGGCAGAGATCGTCGAGGTTGGCCTTGATCAGTCCGTGGACTCCGCCAACCGTCTCGAGAATGGCGTTGGCCATGGCCAGCGAGTCCATGTCGCTGGTGCCCGATCCCAGAATAACGGCAAGTAGTTCGTTGTCGCCGAGCGATGGAGCGCCGAGCCGTTCGAGTTTCTCGCGCGGACGGTCGCGGGTCGGCAGGTGCTGCACGCCGTCAATCCAGTGCAAGAACTGATCACAACGCGCGCCGCGCCGCCTGATGCGTGCCAGCACCGTGAAATCGGGCTGTCTGCGCTACCGGGAGCGGATCATCGCAACGGCCGTGGAGACTATCCTGTCAACTTCTGCCACGTCGACAGGCAACCCGGTACGAAGGAACTGCACACGGGGGAAATGGGGTCGGACCCATTTTCCACGAGCGCGTTACGCGTCGGAAAGAGGTCCGTCCCCATTGATTCCCGCGCCTCTGGCGGCCAGGCTGGCGGGCGGGTTCAGCCGCTTGTCGAGCAGACGGCTCGAGACCACGTTCGAGAGCGCACGAAGCATTGACGACTTGACGCCCGGGTGTTCGCGCTCGAGATCGAAGATCAGCCGTTTGACGCGCTGCCGCTGGAGTCCCAGGTCGCCGCACGAGGGGCAGCAGCAGCCGACAATCGGCAGCCCGGATTCTTTCGCATACGCGCGAGCGTCCTCCTCGCCGACCAGCACCAGCGGCCGCACGACCACGTGCTGTCCCTTGTCGGAGACCAGGCGGGCGGGCATGCTCTTCAGGGCGCCCGCAAACAGCAGGTTCAGCAGCACCGTCTCGATGAAATCGTCACTGTGATGACCGAGCGCGATCTTGGTCACCCCGAAGCGGGCCGCGAGTCGATACAGCACGCCTCGCCGGAAGCGGGCGCACAACGAGCAGGGGGTGTCAGCCGGATCGAGCAGGTCGTCAATGGTCTCACCGATGTTCGTGTGTTCGACGTGGTGCTCCCAGCCCCGTTCTGCGCACGCGCGGCTGATCGCCTCGTGCTGGAAGCCGGCATACCCCGAATCAACCGTCACCGCGACCAGGCTGAAGTCGATCGGGGCGCGCTGCCGCAGCACGTCCAGAATCTGCATAAGCGCCCAACTGTCCTTGCCTCCGGACAGGCCGACCATCACCCGGTCGCCATCGCCGATGAGGTCGTATTCAATGATGGCGCGCGTGACCTTGCGCGCCAGCCGCGCTTCGAGCGTGCTCCGATACGACATGGATAGTCCAGCTTATCGCAGGAGGAGCCGGTCGAGGGTGCGGGGCCACGAGATTGCGGCGCCGGCGATCGCCGCGGCCGTGCCCATCTTCTCAGCAAGGGCCGGCGATTCGGCGAGCTGCACCATGGCATCGGCGATGGCGGCCGGGGTGGGATCGGTCAGAAGCCCCTCCTGCTGGTGGCGGACCAGTTCGGTGGGTCCCCCGCTGTCGGTGCACGTGATGACCGCCTTGCGGGAGGCAAACGCCTCGACGGTCACCAGGCCGTAGTCTTCGGACATCGTCGGGAACACCACGGCGCGGCACCTGGCGAGATAGTCCACCAGCTGGGACGTGTCGACGGCACCGACCAGTCGCACGCGGTCCTCGACTCCGAGGTCGTGGGCCAACTGCCTGAGCCGCGATCCGTCCTCGCCATCGCCCGCAATCGCGCACCTGAGATGCCGAGCCTGTGGCTCCGCACACGCCTTGATCACCAGATCCAGCCGTTTGAGCGGCGTGAGCCGGGAGACCGCGAAGAAGTCCTCACCGTATCCATCGCACCGGTAGGGCCTCTGCGGCGCCGGCGGGTACAAGACCTCGGCAGGAATCCTACCGAAGCGCTGGAGCCGCTGTTGAACCGTCGCCGAAATCGTATACAGCTTCGTGACGTTCTTCGTCAGCAGGTACCGATCGACGACGTGGATGATCCGCCGCCGGACCTTCTCTTTCAGCAGCCCCCTCCACTTGAGCGGAACGATGAACCGCTCCCACAGATCGTAGTACTCGCGCATCCTGTGGTTCAGCCAGCACACATGTCTCGGATGCCGCGCGGCGTAGCTGGGATAGCGGAACGAAATCACCTGGTCGACCGTCGACTCATCACACGCGACGCCGACGTCGGTGAGCCACGTCGCCAGGTACGCCGCGCCCTGCCGCCCGAAGCGATTTTGCGGCGTCCGGACCAGATCGACGTCGTGCCCGGCTTCGCGAAGCGCGTCGACCAGCGAGCGCGCCAGCATGACATGACCGCCTTCGGCGAACAGGGGATTCGAGGTGAGGACCGCGATCTTCATGATTGGTCGGTCGCCAGCAGCCCGTAGTGAGAGTCGGAACGCGGTGCCGTCAGCCCGCTGCGCCAGGCAGCTAATCACTCCCGGAGTGATTGCCTGCGGGATTATCAGACCGCGTAATCACTCCGGGAGTGATTAGCTGCCGCCGACGTTCGCGATTGTATGGGCTGACGCCGGGTCCGTCAACGACACGGCGTCGGGACGCGGCGTTGTCGCGGCTTCGCCGCCATGGTACGATGCCCTCTCTCGGGTTGCCGCACACCCTGACCGTCGCGCCATATGATCACATGATCGACACGCCCGACAACCCGCCGCCAAGCGTCACCCGCCGGATCGTCATCCTGCTCGGCAAGATTCTGGTGAGCGTTGGCCTGATGGCGCTGCTGTTGGCCAGAACCGATCTCGCCGGTCTGTGGAGCCACTTCCGCAGCGCGTCACTGCCTTGGCTTGGCGCGGCTCTGGCCTTCTACCTGGTGATGATTCTCATCAGTGCGTGGCGCTGGCACCTGCTGCTCGATGCCCAGCAACTGGTCATCGGTCGCGCATGGCTGGTCGATTCGTACCTGGTCGCCACGTTCTTCAACAACTTCCTGCCGAGCAACATCGGCGGCGACGTCGTTCGCATTCGCGACACATCCGGCCACACCGGGTCGAAGACGATCGCGACCACCGTCGTGCTTGTGGATCGGGGCATCGGTCTGCTCGGCCTGTTTCTCGTGGCGGCCGTCGGGGCGTCGATTACGACCACGGCCGGCGGGCATACGCCTGCCTGGGCGTCGCTGCTGTGGCTGGCGTTCGGCGGAGCGCTGGCGGTCGGCTCTGCCGTGGTGTTCCTGCCGAACAGCGTCGGCATGCTGCTCACGCCGCTCCGGGTGATTCATCAGGAATGGGTCGGCGAGCGCATCAGCCGACTCACCGGGACACTCGAACGCTTCCGGACTCAGCCGCGCTCGCTCCTGTCGTGCTTCGGCGGCGCAATCCTGGTCCAGGCTGTGCTGGTGGCGTTCTACTTCGCGGTGGCTCGAAGCATGGTGATCGACGTGCCGATCGCTGACCTGGCCGTCCTCGTGCCGGTGTCGTTCGTCATTCAGATGGTGCCGGTCTCGCTCAACGGCCTCGGCGTGCGCGAGGCGACCTTCAAACTTTACTTTGCCCAGATCGGGCTACCGGCGGCGTCCGCGCTCGCGGTGTCGCTGATGGGCGCGGCCCTGGTGATGCTCTTCTCGCTGACGGGCGCGGTGGCATATCTGCTCCGGGGCTCCAAGCGGTCGCTTCGCTAGAGAGTTTCTCTGATCTCGCGAATGACGTAGGTGGGTTTGTCCTGCGATTCGTAGTACGTCCGCGCCTGCATCTCCGCCAGCAGGCCCACGGCCACGAACTGGACGCCCGCGAGCAGGAACAGCACGCCGACCAGCAGCGCAGCACGGTTCCCGACGGGATCCCCGTAGAAGGCCGCCAGCCAGGCCAGCCAGCCGAGCATCAGGACCCCCACGGCACCCGAGGCCAGCCCGAGCGCGCCAAACACCCTGATGGGCCTGCCTGTATGGTTGAGGAAGAACTTCACCGTGATCAGATCGAGAATGACGGGGAAGATGCGGCCGAGACCATACTTGGAGCGGCCGAACCGCCGCCGACGGTGGTTGACCACGCGCTCGACAATGGATGCGCCGCGTTCCGACGCGATCGCCGGCAACAGGCGATGCATGCCGCCGTAGAGCTTCAGCGGCTTGACGACGTCCGCCCGGAACGCCTTCAGCGAACAGCCGTAGTCGTGCAACTTCACACCGGTCACCCTCGATATGAGCCAGCTGGCCACCCTCGACGGAACCCGACGTGAGAAGAAACGGTCCTTGCGTTCCTGACGCCAGCCGCAGGCGATATCGGCCCCCTGCTCCACCATCGCGACCAGCGCCGGGATATCGTGCGGATCGTTCTGGAGATCGCCATCGCAGGTCACCACGATCTGACCGCGCGCCAGCGCGAAACCCGCCGCAAACGCCGCCGTCTGGCCGAAGTTGCGACGGAAGCGCACGACGCGCACGCGCGACTCTGCCGCCTGGATGCCCAGCAGCCTCTCGAAGCTGTCGTCCGTGCTTCCATCATCAATCGCCAGCACCTCGTACGGACGTCCCCACTCCCGCAGCGACGCCGCCAGCTCGACGAACAGCTCGGGAATGCTGGCTGACTCGTTGTGTATGGGAACGACGATGGAGAGGAATGGCGTGCTCACGATTGGCGGTCGATTATACCTCGCCGGTTACCAATTCCCGATTGGACCAGTTGCCATCGCGTGTTCCTGCCAAATATGTGGTGTACAGTGGCTCGACCGGCGGTTGTCCGCCGATCCGGGCAACGCATAAGACTATCAGGCGAATACGCGCGTGACCACTGTCGAGCACCAGCAACTGCCAGAAAGTATCAGTCACGCTGTTCCCGAAACGCGACCCCCAACGCGCCTCACGCCTCGCCTGATTGCCGCCGCTGCGCTGGGGATGGGCCTGGCCGCCGCGATCTACTACGCTTACGCGGGATTGACGCTGGCCCATTTCGACGCGAAGGGCCACCTCGTCGTGACGCGCCGCATCGTCGACAGCATCACGCCAGGATGGCTCCAGATCGGCGCGGTCTGGCTGCCGCTGCCTCACTTGATCAACCTGCTGCCGGTGCAATTCGATTTCTTCTATCGCACGGGCGCGTTTGCGGTTGCCGTGTCGATCGGCTCATTCGGCCTGGCGGCCTGGGCGATCGCGACGATGATTCTGACAGCCACCGGGTCGCGGACAGCGGCCGTACTTGGAACGGCGGCCTTCGCGTCCAACCCCAACGTCTTGTACCTCCAGGCGACGCCGATGACCGAGCCCCTCTTCTGGGGCCTGGCCTGCTGCTCGGTCGTGCTCGCGCGGGACGCGCTCAGGTCGGACAGCCCGATCGCCATTCGCCGGGCCGGCCTGGTCACAGCCGCCGCGGTTCTGACGCGGTACGAAGCCTGGCCGATCTGCGTGGCACTGCTCAGTCTTGGCGTCCTGGCATTGCTCAGGCAGGGAACGCCCTGGCGACGGGCGACCTGGCAGGTCGCCAAGCTCGCAGCCTATCCTGCCGTCGCAATC
>Ga0315290_10004440_pt1 | contig 10103 bp, 8 predicted proteins | sample YL17G12_0_MG_FD_203627 | JGI IMG/M metagenome (GOLD analysis project Ga0315290, IMG submission 203627) | Sediment microbial communities from Yellowstone Lake, YNP, Wyoming, USA - YL17G12_0 | ecosystem: Environmental > Aquatic > Freshwater > Lake > Sediment | place: USA: Wyoming | collected...
GTGAAGGAGGTGTTTGTCGCCGACGGGCCGGCGGCAGCTCTCGCCGCGCCGTACATCCTCACCGTCGCCACGCTCGAACCGCGCAAGAACCTGCAGGCGCTCGTCGAGGCGCACCGATTGCTCGGCAGAGACATGCTGCTGGCGGTCGTGGGGGGCGAGGGCTGGGGCGAGCAGCCCATGCTCAACGACCCGCGCGTGCGCCGGCTCGGCTTCGTCTCGGACGAGGAGCTCGCACAGCTGTACCGCGGCGCGGCCGTCGCCGTGTACCCGTCGAGGTTCGAGGGGTTCGGGATGCCGATCGTCGAGGCGATGGCGTGCGGTACCCCGGTCGTCGCCTCTGCCCACGCCTCGATGGACGAGGCGTCCGGCACGGTTGCAGTACGCGCAGATCCAGACGACCCTGCCGCGATCGCGACGGCGATCGAGGCGGCCGTCGCCGCCCGCGAGCGGCTGATACCGGCGGGGATCTCGCATGCAGCGCGTTTCACGTGGCGGGCGGCCGCCGAGATCATGCTTGCCGGCTACGAGGACGCATCGTGAGAGTCGCGCTCGACGTGGCCCCGCTCGTGCAAACCGGCGCCGGGACGGCGCGGGTCGTGAAGGGGCTCTCCTCAGCTCTCACGGGCAGGCCGGGCCTCGATGTTCGGCCGCTGAGCTTCGGTGGCCCGGGGCGCGTCGCCACGATTGCCCGCGACATCGCCTGGTACCCGGTCGGCATCGCCCGGGCTGCGCGTGACGCGGATATCCTCCACTGCACGACGATGCGTGGCCCGCTGCACGCGCGCCCACACGTCGTCGTCACCGTGCACGACCTGGCTCCGATCCGGCACCCCGAGGCGTTTCCTGCGTGGCACAGGCACACGGGTCGCCTGGCGCTCCGCCACGGCGTCGGAAGGGCGGACGCGGTGGTGGCGGTCTCGGCGTTCACGCGCGCAGAGATCGTCGAGCTGCTGCGCATTCCGGAGGAGCGGATCAGGGTCGTCCCGAACGGCATCGAGCCGGTGTTCACTCCGGTCGGCCCCGCCGCCGCCGGTGACTACGTGCTCGCCGTGGGCACGCTCGAGCCGCGGAAGAACCTGGCCCGTGCAGTGGATGCTGCGAGGCTGGCGGGCGTCGAGCTACGGGTCGTCGGTGCACCGGGCTGGGGTGGCGTAGAGGTGCCGGGTTGGGCGGGACGGGTGAGCGACGAGGAGCTTGCCGCCCTCTACCGCGGCGCCCGCTGTCTCGTCTTCCCGTCGCTCTACGAGGGCTTCGGGCTACCGGTACTGGAGGCGATGGCCTGCGGAACTCCCGTCGTCACGACCCGCGGTGGCGCGACCGAGGAGATTGCTGGGGGCGCGGCGGTGCTGGTCGATGCTCTCGACGCGGCGTCGATCGCGGCAGGAATCGTCGAAGCCGGGATCCGGAGCGATGAGCTCCGGCGCCTCGGGCTGGAACGGGCACGGCCATTCACCTGGGCGCATACCGCCGACGTCGTCGAGGCCCTGTGGCGGGAGCTCGGATGAGCGAGCCCCTCGTCGTGGTCGACGCGGACGTCCTCGGCCGCCGCCGCACCGGTGACGAGACGTACATGCTCAACCTGCTCCGGGAGCTACCCGGGGCTGCCGCCGGATCAGGGCTGCGGATCGCGGCGGTGACGCGACGGCCGGATCTGGTTCCTGACGGGATCGAGGCGATCGAGCTCTCGACGAGAAGCCAGGAGGCGCGGATGGCCTGGTCGCTGCCGCGGCTCCTCCGTCGCCTCGGAGCCGATCTCGTGCACACGCAGTACGCGCTGCCGCTCCGGTGCCCCTGTCCGGGCGTGGTCACGATCCACGACCTCTCGTTCGAGCGGGACGGCAGCCTCCTGCCCCGCCGCGATCGCCTCGTCTTCCGCCGTGTGGTGCCGGCCTCGGCCCGGCGGGCGGCCCGCGTGCTGACGGTGTCGGAGCGCTCGCGCGCGGATATCCTCGAGCTCTACGGGCTGCCGCCGGCGTCCGTCGTCGTGACCCCGAACGGCGTCGACCCGGCGTTCAGTCCCGGCGACGGCGGCTCGCGCGACTACGTGCTCGCCGTCGGCGCGATCCAGCCCCGGAAGAACCAGCTCGCCGCCCTCGACGCGGCCCGCGCGGTGGGCCTGCCGCTCGTCGTCGTCGGCCCGGAGAAGGACCCCGGCCTGGCGCGGAAGCTGCGCGAGCGCGGCGCCACGCTGCGCGGCTACGTGGAGATCGAGGAGCTGGCCGCGCTCTACCGCGGGGCGGCCTGCCTCGTGCAGGCATCGCGCTACGAGGGGTTTGGCCTGCCCGTGCTCGAGGCAATGGCGAGCGGGACACCCGTCGTGACGGTGCGGGACGAGGCGCTGCTCGAGGTCGTCGGCGACGCAGCGGTCGTCGTCGCGGACGACGCGCTCGCCGAGGGCGTGCGCAAGGCGCTCGCCGACCGCGACCGCCTTGCAGCCGCGGGCCTCGAGCGGGCCCGCTCGTTCTCGTGGCGCACGGCCGCCGAGCGCACGGTGGACGTCTACCGGGAGGCGCTCGGGCCGTGAGCGTCTCGGCGGTCGTCGTCTCCCACGGCCATGCGGCCGAGCTCGACCGTTCGCTGCCGGCGCTCCTGCCGCAGGTCGACGAGCTCGTGGTCGTCGCCAACCTGCCCGGGTCGATCGGCTCGCTGCCGCCCGGCGTGCGCGTGATCGAGAACGAGCGGCCGCTGCGGCTCGCCGCCAACGTCAACCTCGGGAGTGCCGCGACGACGGGCGACTACGTGCTGTTCTCGAACCCCGATGCGGTCGCCGAGCCGGGTACCGTCGCGGCCCTCGTCGCGGTGATGGAGGAGCACGCGCGCTCGGGCATAGTTGGGCCGCAGATGCTCTGGCCGGACGGCACGTGGCAGCCGTCGCGGCGTCGCTTCCCGACCATGACGGGCACGCTCGTGCGGCGTACGCCGCTGCGTAAGCTCTACCCGCCCTTCGAGCGCCAGCGCGGCCACTACCTGCTCGACGAGCGGCCCGAGGAGCCCGTCCAGGCTGACTGGCTGCTCGGCGCATTTCTGCTGCAGCGCCGCTCGATGCTCGAGGAGATCGGCGGCTGGGACGCGGGCTACCGGCACTACGTCGAAGACATCGACCTCTGCTACCGGGCGATGCGGGCAGGCTGGGAGCGGTGGTACGTCCCGGCCGCGGTCGTCCAGCACGCGTACGCGGCAGTCATCGACAGGAAGTTCCTCTCGCGGCACACTCTGTGGCACCTCCGGGGCATGGCGCGCTTCATCCGCAAGCACCCTGAACGGATGCTGTCTTTGTGAGCGGGAAGGAGAAGCAGTACGCACGTAGCGCAGCCGGCTGGAGCGATTTCCAGTACGCGGACGGCGTTGCCTACCTCTCCCATCGGGCGGATCTGGTGAGGACGCTCCTGCGGCCGCTCGTACCCGGCGATGAGGTCCTCGACCTCGCATGTGGCGACGGCGGCCTCGGTGCGTACCTGACGGTGCACGGGCTCCGCTACAGGGGCGTCGATGCAACGCCCGAGATGATCGAGGAGGCGACCCGTAGGCTCGGGCCGAGCGCGTCCCTTGAGGTCGGTGACCTGAACGACTACGAGCCACCCGGCTCCGTCGCCGCGACCACCGTCTTCCGGGCGATCTACTACGCCCGCGACCGGCGTTCGTTCTTCGCGCGGGCAGCTGCATTCACGACGAAGAAGCTGATGCTCGACGTCAATCCGCGCCAGTACGCTGTCGCAGCGGTCGTCGACGATCTTCGTGCCGCCGGTTTCACCAAGGTGGTCGCCCACCCCTTCTTCGTGCCTCAGACGATTGGGTTGCCGCGGGCGGCAGCCGCGGCCCTACGCGCGGCCGAGCGGTCGGGCCCACTGGCAAGCGTCATTCTCCGCCACCGTTTCACGTACGTTCTCGCGGCCTCCCGACCTTGAGTCGGCAGGCGGCTACGACGGCTGAAAACCGTACGCGATCTGCACGCCGAGCCGCCGCCGGTCGCTGAGACGCGAATCGATCTCGGCGGGCACGAACGTGTCGGAGGCCACCTCCACCCGCCACGGGCCTCGGGGTGCGGGGAGCAGCACGGTCTGGCTCTCACCGGTGCACGGACGCACCCGGACGAGGCGTTGACTGGTGACCCGTCCGAGGTGGGGTTGCCTGTCGGGGCCGATCACGAGCGGGCCGATCTTGACGAGCACCCCTCCGGGAATGGGTGCGGTCGTGCAGAAGGCAGCCCGCGAGAGGTCAATGCGGGCGTAGCCGGGGCCGTCGGCGCGGGCGGTGTAGCGGTTGTACGAGCTGGTGCTGCCCATCCAGCCGTCCTCGAACACCCCCGACTGTGAGTAGGCGAGCTTCATCAGGTCACGGCCCGTGCGGTAGAGAACTGCTCCTGAGCGCTGGGCCGTCACCGGAGCCTGGAGCGTGACGCCGTTATACGTGAGCACGAAATCGGTGTCCGGGGAGGGGGTCAGAGTGCCGTCGCGGCGGTGGAGGTCGGGCGTGAGCGTCGGCCCCGGGCCTACCCCCGTTCCGTCGATGCTCCACGCCTTCGTCACCGACCGGTTCCAGAACTCGATCAGCCAGATCCCGGTCGGATCGGTGATCTGCTGACCGAGGGTCGTGACGGTACCCCCCCGGGTAGCCCGGTCGACCCAATCCGGTGGCGTGATCATGTTGTTCGCCATCCGGGACGAGAAATCATGCTCACCGGAGGCTGCATAGATCTCCGTGGTCAGGTTCCAGCCGATCACGAGCGCGGCAAACAGCGCCACAACCGCGTGCGCACCTGCCTTGCTCCGGCCGGTGAGCGGCCTCAGGACGACGGCTACAAGGGCAGCTACCACCACGACAACCACCAACGCCGTCTCGATTCGGCCTGACGGCCAGTGCAGCTCACGATTCATGAATGCAATGCTCGAGAGCCCGTGGGCCTCGTAGTTCGGGAACTGATCCAGCCTCGGGGTCGCCCTGACGAGATACAAGGCGACGGCGCCGGCTGGGACAACAGCCCACCAGCGCGCGTCGCGTCTTGCGAAGAGGAGCGCGGTGCCGGTGAAGAACAGCGGGTACAGGTAGATCAGGTTCCGCTCCACGACGAGGCTCGAGAAGACCGTGGACAGATAGGCACCCTTCACGGCGGCGTACCAGCAGAACGACGTGATCGCCGCAGCGGTGACGATTCCGAATGCACGAAGCCCTGGATCGCGCCAGTCGGAGCGAGGTCGAATGAGCGCTGCGATCGTCGCGATCAAGGGGAGGACGCCGCAGCCGATCGTGAGAGCCCCGAGAGCCCAGACGCCGTAGTCGAAGATACGCCCCTTCCAGAATGCCGTGGTCGTTGCCCACTCTTCCGAGTGGTGCCCCATGTATGCAGAGAAGGCGAGCACCGCTCCGACGGCCAGAACTCCAGCTCCAGCCCAATCGGAGCGGGTCCAGGAGGCGCGCCATCGCCGCATGGTCTCCGTGCGCCAACCAAGCGCGAGCAGGCAGAGGCCGAAAACGCCCCCGATGGCGACGAGCTGCGAGCGGGTGGCGACAGCAAGCACGCACCCGGCCGCGGCCAGCACGATGGTACGCCACGACGGCTGGGCGACCGAGCGCACGATCAGGTAGAGAGCGAGCGTGCTGACGGGATAGGCGAAGGGCTCCTCGACGAGAATCGGGGCATACGCCAGTGCCGGCACCGCGATCGTCGCCACGGCCGCAAAGATCGCCCAGGGCCTGCTGACGACGTGCCGCGCGATACCGTACGCCGGGAAGATCGCCAGCCCCATGACGAGGGCTTGCAGGTACTTGATGGTGCCGTACGCCGTCGCGACGGAGTGAATTCTCCAGGCAGGCGCCGTCAGGTAGGGGACGATCGAGGAGAAGACGTACGGCTCGCCGCGCCGCGCCGGATGCCCCGTGGCCGCGATCGCGCGCGAGATCTGCGTCATCTCGAGCTCGTCCGTGAAGATCGTCGGTGTCTCCCGCCGCCAGGCTTGCCAGGCGTAGAGCACCGAGAGGACGAAGTACGCCGCGAGAAGCGGCACGAGAACGTCGAGAGCCAGCCGCTCGCTCCACCCCCGACCCGGCCTTTCGGCAGCGGAGATCACTCGGCCGCCAGCTCGGCGACCGGAGCCATCGTCTCGGTGTGACGGTGCACGAAGCGGCAGGGTACCGCCGCCGCAGCGCAGGCGTGGACGACGGTGGCGAGGCGCTCCCCCTCTGCATTCGGGATTGAAACGAGCACCTCCGCAGGTCGCGCCATCCTGATCACGGACGCGATCTCGGACGTGGTGCCGACGACGGCAACTCCCTGGACACTGCGCCCACGGAGTGCCGCGTTGTCGTCGATGAACGCGACCACCTTCGCCGAGCCGTCCTCGCGCAACTCACGCACGAGGCTGCGGCCTGCGCGTCCGGCTCCGACGACGAGGACCCGTCGCCGCGCTCCCCGGCTGCGAACGCCGGCGAGCTCGGGGAGCAGGCGAAGCGCCATGCGAGAGGACGTCACGAGCGCCGTGCAGACCACGGCATCGACCACGAATACTCGCGTCGGAAATTCGCCGAGGGGACGTGTTGCGACGATCACCCCAAATGCCAGGACCTCCGAGATGGCGATGGCGATGGCTATGGCGAGAGCGTCGAGGGCGCTCGCGAAACGCCAAACCCTGCGGTAGATCCGGAAGGCGACGAACGAGACGTACCGCATGCCGAGAACGACCGGCAGGGCCCCAAGGAACACCGATCGCTGCTGGGGACTGCCTTCCCCGCCGACCACGATGAGGTAGGAGAACAGAAACGACGTGCAGACCAGCACGAAGTCGACGAGCACCTCGACCAGCCTACGAGGCTCGAATGTGAGCGCATGGCGGAGCGAGGTGTCGCTGATCAGGCCGCGGCGGGTGCGCTCGTCGAGGTCGCTGAGAAACCCTCCGAACTGCACGAGCAGTACGAACGTGAGTAGCACGCCGACGGCGGTCACACGCGCGTCGTCGAGGATGTTGTAGGCGACGCTCGTGGCCCCGAGGGCCACGGCGATGATTGCGAGCAGCCCTACGGCCTTTCGCTCCGAGAGGCCGAAGTAGACGAGACGGTGAGAGGTGTGGTCCTTGCCACCCTGGCTGACGGGGCGGCGCTCGGCGAGACGTCTGATCGTGACGAGCGTGGTGTCGAGGATCGGGATTGCGAGCACGAGCAACGGCAGGAGGACGGTGGCGACCGTCGTTCCTGCGGTCGTCCAGCTCGCCGCCAGCCCGAGCGCCGCGAGTAGGAAGCCGAGCACCTGGCTGCCCGAGTCCCCCATGAAGACCAGGGCATCGCCCTCCGGACGAAGGTTGAACGGCAGGAATCCCCCGCATGCGAACCCGAGCGAGAGAGCAAGGACGAGGACGAGGTCGTTCGGGTGGACGGTGATCGCATCGATCGCGAAGTACGCGCACGCGACCGTTGCCAGGGTCGCGGCAAGGCCGTCCATGTTGTCGAGCAGGTTGAAAGCGTTCGTGATGCCGACGAGCCACACCATTGCAACGGCCGTCGCGACGACGTCGTTCCCTATCAGCTCGACACGGAGGCCGCTCGCCACGGCGATGCCCGCCGCTCCGAACTGGGCCGCGAGCTTGGCGGCGGGACCGAGATGCCGCACGTCGTCGAGAAGACCCGCCGCGAACAGCAGGATGGAGCCTCCCACGATCCCGGCCAGCTGCCAGCTGGCGTCGACGGCGCCGACCGCGACCGCAAGCAGGACACCGGCAAGAAGCCCGCAGACGATGCCGACGCCCCCGAACGTCGGTGTCGGCCGGGCGTGCCAGCGCTCTCCGGTCGGCATCGCGACGAGACGATCTCCGAGCGACGATCGGAGCAGCGACCAGAGGACGATTGCCGCCACCGGCAGCGCAACGATGGTGACGGCGGCCGACATGTGCGTAGGGTAGTCCCTGCTCCTGGCGGACGACCTGACGCGGTCGTGAGGGCGCCGGCACCGACGGCGTTGCTCGACTCGACGCCTACACTCTCGCCGGTGGCCGTCTACGCCGATCTGATCCGCTATCGCGAGCTGTTCGTGAGCCTCTTCCAGCGCGACCTGCGCGCGAAGTACAAGGGCTCGGCGCTCGGCCTCGCCTGGACGCTCGCGCTTCCGGTGACGCTGATGCTCGTCTACCTCGTGGTCTTCTCGGTGTTGCTGAAATCGCGGGCGACGGATGTCGACCACTACTGGCTCTTCCTCCTCTGCGGCCTGCCGGCGTGGGTGTTCTTCGCCAATGCGCTGCAGTCGTCGGCGCGGAGCCTGCTCGAGAACGCGAGCCTGATTCGCAAGGTGCGCTTCCCGCGCCAGCTCGTCCCGCTCTCGATCGTCGCCACCCAGCTCGTCGCGTTCGTCGTGATGACGGCGATCGTGCTCGTGCTCTCGATGATCGTGCTTCCCGACTCGCGCGCGACGGCGTGGCTCGTGATCCCGATCGGCGCGGTGATCGTGCTCTTCGTCTCCGGGCTCTCACTCGCGGTCGCTTCGGCGAACGCGATCTACCGGGACATCGAGTACGTCGTCACGGCGCTCCTGCTGCCGCTGTTCTTCCTCACCCCCGTCCTCTACAGCCTCGACAACCTGCCCGAGGCCGCCGACGCGCACCCGTGGCTCGTCGACCTGATCCAGTGGGGCAACCCGCTGACGCCGGTCGTCGAGTGCTTCCGGGCGCCGCTCTTCTACGGCGAGGTCCCCTCGACCGGCGACCTCGTCTACCTCGTCGTCGAGACGATCGTGGCGCTCGTGCTCGGCGCCGTCGTCTTCACGTCGGTCGACCACCCGATCGCCGCGGAAGTGTGACGGCGGCCCGGCCGTCGAAGAGCCCGTCGGGGCCGGCGTAGGCCGGCAGCCCGAGCAGCTCCGTCGGCTCGACGCCGTCGAGCAGGGAGGGCAGGAGCAGCGGGTGGCCGAACCGCGGGTTGCGTCCGCCGCCGCCTCGCCAGGAGTCGAGCTCGCGGTCGCGGCCCGCGGGGATGACGGCCGTCCCGACCGCCGCCCAGCCCTCGACGTGCGCGTCGAGCAGGAGGCGTGACCACCCGGGCGGTGGCACCGCTCCGGACACGAGGTGGGCGACGGCAACCGCGTCGGCTTCCTCCTCGACGATGGGCTCTTCCTGCACGGTGAGCGCAGCGGTCGTCGCGGGGTCGGAGGCGCCGTGGATCCGGACGGCGAGCGTCCGCTCGGCGATCCGCGGCGCGACGTCGACGGCGATCTCGAGCGGGGTGGCCCCGACCTCCGCGAACCAGAACCGGTGCTCCTCGACGAGATCGAAAGCGAGCCGGTACGCACCGGGAGGGCGCGGCGCGGTGACCGCAAGCTCGAGCTCGACCTGCTCCCCCGGGGCTACGACATGGGGCAAGGCGGTTCGGGGCCCGTCCCAGACGATCGGGTTCCCGAGCGGGTCGAGCCAGTGGAAGGATGCCCTGACGCCGTCCGCTCCGTGGGAGCGCCAGGTTGCCGTGCCCGCATTCTCGAGCGAGACGCGTGCAACGGACGTGACGCCGGCGCGGGGGCTCTCGAGGGACCATGCGAGCCAGCGGGGTGCCAGCGGCCCTGCGGTGACGGGGTGCTCGCCGACGCGGTTCACGATGAGGGCTACTCTAACCCCGTGAGCGAGCCGCTTCTCGTGCGCGCCGCCCGGCGCGAGGCAGTCGAGCGGACGCCGGTGTGGTTCATGCGCCAGGCGGGCCGGTCGCTTCCCGAATATCGCGCCATCCGCGCCAAGCACGCGTTCTTCGAGGTCGCCCACACCCCCGAGCTCTGCGCAGAGGTGACCTTGCAACCTGTACGTCGTCACGACGTCGACGCGGCGGTGATGTTCGCGGACATCATGACGCCGGTGCTCGGAATGGGAATCGACGTGCGCCTCGTCGAGGGCGTCGGCCCCGTCATCGACGAGCCCGTTCGCACCCTCGCCGACGTGGAGCGGCTGCGGATCCCCGATCCCGAGGAGGCGTTCGCCCCCGTGCTGGAGGCGGTGCGGCTCGTCCGCGCCGCGCTACGACCCGACCAGGCGGTCGTCGGCTTCTGCGGCGGCCCGTTCACCGTCGCGGGGTATCTCGTCGAGGGGAAGCCGAGCCGCGAGTTCGCCCTCACGAAGAGCCTCATGCTCCGGCAGCCCGAGGTC
>Ga0315290_10004442_pt1 | contig 10101 bp, 10 predicted proteins | sample YL17G12_0_MG_FD_203627 | JGI IMG/M metagenome (GOLD analysis project Ga0315290, IMG submission 203627) | Sediment microbial communities from Yellowstone Lake, YNP, Wyoming, USA - YL17G12_0 | ecosystem: Environmental > Aquatic > Freshwater > Lake > Sediment | place: USA: Wyoming | collected...
AACAGAATTATTTACTGCCATTACTTTACTGAATGCGGCAAAAAGGCAAGCAAACAAATCAATTTAGATAATAAAATGATTAATGTCTGCGATAATCACTATGATGAAATTCAGTCAAAGAAATAAAAACAAAAATTATGTTACAAGAAAATATTGAATTTTGAAAATGGATTCAACGGTCGTGGGAAATTTACGTTCAAAATTCAATATTTAATAGATATTTGTTCCTATATGAACAAAGTAATTATGAATAATATTACACTTCCAATCATGAATCCTTTTGTTATTTTTAGGGAATTATCTAATGCTTTGGAATAATCCTCGTATATCCCATCCCCCATAATTTTTACATTTGCCTCATTTTCCAAAATTTCAAATTTTGCTGACGTTGTTTTTGATTCCGCATTATTTGCAATTTCAAAAAACCACTTGGATAGTTTTTCTGCACCGGTGATCAATCCTAATTGATAGTATCCATTTCTGTTTCTGGCTTTAACTGGGGCGTAGTGTGTATCTGAAGTACAAATTTCTAATAATTGATATTCCCTCTTTGCAAAATTCTCTACAATTTTCTCTCTTACTCCATTTTCCATATTATTTGCATCTGCCCACCCAAGAAAGAATTTCTTGTCATTAATTTTTAGGCATACTATTCCTAGACCACCCATTCCTAAATCTTCTGTCCATACATCCATATTGTCTGAATTCGCATAACCAAATTCTATCGGATAACTATTCTTTGTAATTAAAGAATCCAGGCAAGACTTTGCTGCTTTTAGCATATCTTCTCCATCTTCTTTTGAAATTTCCTCACCCATTGCATTATGGCAATCTACAATCAATATTCTGATATAGTTTCTATTTTTAGCATATTGTTCGATTTCTTTTTTCATATAGTTTGGAATATCTTCCATACCGTACGGAGATAACGAGAGAAACAATAGTGGATTATTTCCAAAGAGTAAACCTGTGACTCTGGCTTTGTTAATTTGAACCGTTACTGGTTCCGTGCATGCAAGTCCTTCTTCTTTGACTATGCTTTTGTCTAGATTTTTTAAATAGTTTTCAACTTCATTTTTTGATGGAAGGTTTAACGAGTGATCTGAAATACTATGCATAATCATCGCTGAAGAATCTAAATTTTTGTAAATCAAGTATGGTATGTTGCTTCCTCCAACTGGATGATATGGACCTGGATGAATATCTGGTAATACCACCCTAAATTCCATGTCTCCATTTGATGAACGAAGTCTTATTTGAGATGTAGATACTTTAGTTTTATATGAACGCTGTTCGATGATCTCTTCAGCTTCTGTAAAATCATTGCCTTGTGATGCCAAGTATGCTTGTATTGTTTTATGTGTGCTCTCCATACCTGGTCTTCCAGCTCTGTCTGTTAATACTGACCACACACTGGCAATTATCAAAAACACTGCTCCCAATCCTATTGCCATTGGATTTGTCAACATCGAACCCCACATGTCATAAGGAATCATCACTAAGAACATGGCAAGTGGTTGTACCATGCATATAGCCCATGCTTTTCTAATACTTGCACCTAACGTTGTGGTGAAAATACCAATTCTAAAACTAGCAAATAGAAACATTCCATATGTTACAAAAAACAATGATGTATCTTTTGCTAGCACAACACTTGCAAGTAATCCCATTAGCAATGTTGCAATCCACAACATATTTCCAAAAAGTGATGCGTGTAGCGATTTTGAATACTCTTTTTTTCTGGTGAAATATGTATCGATTAACTGGGTTAATGCCAATATTCCGATTACTACTGGAATTCTAAACCAAATTGCATCTGAACCGAGATATCCAAAATAAACCGTAGCGGTAATTGCTACTGCAATTACTAATGATCCTACTAGCGAAAAGTAATGTGATGCTGGATTGATTAATGTAAGGGAAAACCTATTATGTATATTTGAAACAACGTCTGAAGACTTTTCCATGTCCTATCACGGAGATAAAAATATGTCAACTAACCATGAAGCCACAATTAAGCTAATTGGGATTGAAACAACAATTTTTGGATCAACTTTGAATCCTTTAGTCTCGTCCTCAAAGAACCTCATGAGACCTCCACTTGATGCTGGTAGTGGTGCTCCTTTCTTTTTACTGCTCATTGCTGTTTTTCAAAGCTTGAATTTTGACATAAATACTTTATCCTTTGTGCTTCACCTTTTCCATGGTTTCTATGAGGGAATTAATTGATCTTAGAATCTCTTGTTGCTTTTCATGATTGCTTTCCTGTTCTAATTCTTTGGATAATTCGGATAATTTTTTTCCTAATGTGATCTCCAGCCCTGTTTTTTCTGTCTGCTGCTTCACTTCAACGGGGATATCTTTTTTTTCAGGCTCTCTTCCACAACTTATGCATAGTGCATACCCCTCTTTCATTACTCTTACCCCTGAACAATATGGGCATGGCTCACTTAGCAAAGTTGCCCCTTTCAATAACATTTCTGCTGCCTTTTTTGTAAGATCTTTTGACATGTGCTAAGTTAGGATTTCTCTCTAAAAAATACAATTGTTTTTCAATGTTATTCATATCTCAAACAAGGCTTAATAGTGCGTAAAATCAGAATAATTTAGAACGTATGGCGATAATTTGTAATACATGTGGTCTTCCTGAAGATCTGTGCGCTTGTGGTGAACTTGCTAAAGATAGTACCAAAATTATAATTCGTTTGGAAACTCGACGATTCAAGAAAAAAGGAACTATGATTGAAGGATTAGACCCTAAATTAAATAATTTAGAAACTGTTGCCAAAGAATTAAAAAACAAATATGCTTGCGGTGGAACCGCAAAAGATGGTTACATATTTCTTCAAGGTGATCATAGGGACACGATCAAAGATACTCTGATCCATTTAGGATTTCCTGAATCTAGCATCGAGCTTCATTAAACAGACATTGCAAGTATTAAATAAAATTCTCCAAATTATAGTAATTCCTCATTTGGCACTTTTGTCTGTCATATTTGGTATGATGCTGTTGTCATTTCCATTTGGAGTATTTGTTGTATTTAATACTGATATTGGGGACGATATCAATTTTCAATATCCGTTAAACAATCTTGATCTTTTTAAAGAAATTGGATATCTTGCTCCATTTGATATTGAAATAGGTGATGCCTTTATTGTTTTATGGTCTATCTATGCCATTCTTTTTGCAATAGCCATGTTTGGTCCTGATAAAGGATTTCTAAAAGTATTATCTGCAAGTCTCAGTCATGAAAAATTAGAAACAAAATCAAACTATATGATTACAATAACAAAATGGTTTTCAATTTTAATTCTGATATCTATAGTTATTGATTTCATTCAACAGGGATTTGGAATAGTCACTGTTCACCCATCAATCGATAATAACTTGGCTCAGTTTTTGTATGTGAGTCTGTCCCCAATCGTTGAAGAAATTGGATTTCGAGTGATTCTCATCGGCTTGCCACTTTTTGTGTTTTATTCACACAAATTATCTCTAAAACATTTTTTCAAATCCATTTGGAATCCAAATCATAATTTACATATATATGATTTTAGAAAAACTTTTTTTTTAATAGTTTTAGTTGGTATATTTTTTGGACTAGCTCATATTATAACTGGTGAACCGTGGAGTGAAGGAAAATTTGTACAGGCCAGTATAAGTGGAATTATACTTGGTTGGCTCTATTTTAGATTTGGTCTGATAACTGCAATTCTTGTTCATTGGGGGATGAATTATTTTATATTTTCATATGCAAATTTTGTATCTCAGATTAATGAAATGACAATTGAGACGGCATTTTCACATCCTCTAATAAACACAATGGAAATATTATTTTTAGTATCTGGCATATTTTCGGTTTCTGTACTGTTGATTGTTTATTTTAATTCAAAACAAGAACAAAAATTAAAAATTGAATAGTGTGTTATTCGAAATTTATCTGTTTAACACATTCACCAAAATCTAATTTGCTAGATCGTTTTCTCTGTTTACATTTTAATTATGATCTAATTAATGATGCATTCACTCAGAGTTTCAGTGCAAGTTTCAAGCCTTTGTACCTATTTCTTATTGTGACTTCTGTTACTCCGGCTGCTTCTGCAACATCTCTTTGAGTTTTATTTTCACCATTTGTAACACATGCAACATAAAGTGCCGCTGCTGCTAAACCCATTGGGTCTTTTCCTGCAGATATTTTTTGTTCTTCTGCGGTTTGCAGTATTTTAGTAGCTGCCCTTTTTGTCTTTTCAGATAACCCTGCCTTACTTGCAATTCTTGATATGCATTTTACAGGATCCACTACCGGCATTTTCAAATTAAGTTCTCTTAATAATAGCCGATAGCATCTTGCAATGTCTTTTCGTTTTATGTTACTTGCTTGTCCAATGTCTTTTAGTGTTCTAGGAGTTTCTGTATCTCTACATGCAGCATAAAGTGCAGATGCAATTAATGCTGAAATTGAACGTCCTCTTACAAGACCTTTCTCTAATGCTTTTCTGTAAATGTATGCTGCTTTTTCAATAACTGAATCACCTACTGCTAATTTATCTTTTAATCTATCTAGTTCGCTAAATGCCTGTCTAAAGTTTCTATCAACAGGTTCATGAACTTGACTTCTATTGTCCCATGTTCTCAGTCTTTCAATAGTGCTTTTCATGGCAGAAGTAAGTGGTTTGCCTGCTGCGTCTCTGTTTTGAGGATTGATTACAGTTGCCAATCCCATGTCGTGCATTGCCAATGAAGTTGGTACCCCAGCCCTGCTTTTGTTTTCACCTTCGTTAGAAAATGATCTCCACTCCGGACCTGACTCATCAACTTTATCAGTAACTACAAAGCCACATTTTCCGCAGAAATTCTCACCCGTGGTTGCATCTGTGACTAACGTACCCTGCCCGCATCTTGGACATCTGTCTTTTGGATTCACATTTTTAACCATTTTTTTCCTTTCAAAACTTTTTATAATGATATATAACTATTGCTAATTCATTTCTTATAAATCTGATGGTGATTGATTCTGTCAAAATCATCTGATTTATCAAAAACGCAGTGTGTTTTCCTTATTTTGAGTCTAAAATACTTTTAATTTTTTTTGCAATCTCTGGTTTCTCATTTTGTTCCAGAAGGAATTTCAGATCCTCGATGTTATCTACATCCCACATTATCCTTTTTACAAAAACAAGTGCTACGTTTCTTGTGTGTTCTTTTGCAGTGTTCATGTGAATTTTGTAACTATCTTCATCATAATGTGTTATCATCAAATCTATTGGCATTCTTACAAGTGCATTTGTGCCATCAAATCTTCTAGATGGCACAACTATTGCAAAATTTGGAGGTATTTTGTAGTTTAACATAAAATCAATATCTTGAGTTTTGATGAATGGTATGTCTTGTGGAAAAACAATTGACACATCAAATTGATTTTCTAAAAGATATTTGTCAGCTAGAGCCACTGCACTGTTGACACTTTTTTCTTCATTGTCTGGGATGATTACGGCATTGTATTTTCTGCCAAGTTTAATCGCTTTTTTTTCCTTTGTTACAATTATTGTTTTTTCAATTTGTGGTGAAATTGATAATATGTGTAATATCTCTTCTAACATAATTTTGCATAAATCTTCTTTTTGTTGCGATGATAAATTCAAACGTGTTTTTGCTAGAGAGAAAGTCTTTACAGGAATAATTGCTGCAATTTTCAAATTATACGTGTATTTGTTTTAAAATGAAATTTGCTAATGCATCTTCAGCTGATTTATTGTTCATGGTAATTTTTGTTTCATACACTTTCATATCTAGACTTTGAATTTTCTTTATAATTAATCTATCTTTTACATCTACTATTATGTTTGAGCATACATCTGAATACATTTTTGCAAGACCATATACGTTTGCTTCAATTCCTGCAGCTTCCATGTATTTTGCCGCTGGTCCACTAATGGCTTTATCTCCAATAAGTGGACTTACTGCAACAACTTTCTTTTTAATTTTTGAAAGTTCTTTTCGAATTCCTTTGATTTGTAACATTGGACCAATAGATGTTAGTGGGTTTCCTGGTGCTAAAATTATCATATCTGCATCATGAATTGCATTTACGGCTTCAGGATTTGGACGCGCTTTGTCTGCCCCGATATATTGAATTCCTACCACTGGATCTCTTCCACGATGTTTTACCCAATATTCTTGAAGATGTAAGTCTCCTTTGTCTGTGGTTATTCTTGTTTCTATGCTATTGTCTGTAACTGGAATAATATTTGCAGTTACTGCAAATTTTTCACACATCCATTTTGTAATGTCACTCAAATTTTTACCGTTTTTTAACATGTTTGTTCTTATCAAATGAGTTGCTACATCTCTGTCCCCAACTCTAAACCATGTCTCTTCTCCAAAAACTTCCATCTGTCTTAGAAAATTGAATGTGTCTTTTTTGATTCCCCACCCTCTTTCTTGATCTAGTAAATCTGCCAGACCGTAAATGATAGTATCTATATCTGGGCACACGTATAATCCATAAAGCCAATAATTATCCCCAACGTTAGTTATTACGTTTACTTTGGATTCTTGAGCTACTAATCCTCTGACTAGTTTCACCGAACCCGTTCCACCTGCTAGCACTGTAATCATTCCATTTTCTCCTGTCTCTAAAGCCACTCGCTGTTACTCCATATTACTTTTTCAGAAATCACCGATCTAATTTTGGAGGATAAGTTTATTACTAATTAACTATCGATTTTATTCGTGTCTAGGACTGTATTTTTAGCAGTTTTGATTGCTGGTTTGTTTGTAATTGGATCCAGCTCTTCTGTTTGGGCAGCACAAATTGATGCTAGAATTAATCCTAATAGCAATGCATCTCCTTTCTCTTATAATTTTCAGAAAACTATCTTTATTGAATATCCAAATGGCGGAAAATTATTTGATGAACTACATGAAAAGGAATGGACAGTTAGTGGTTCTGCAGACGCAACAAACCCTGGAGTTCAAGAATTAATTGCAAATCTTAATCAAAACATTCTGTCTCATAAAAGCAATACAAAAATCTCTGATCTAAATGTAGTTTATGATTTTCATCTTAAAGGCAGAGAACTCAATGCTTCCATTGATTACAAAGTAACTCTAAAAGGTACTATCAGTGATTATGTAATTACACAAGATCAAATTCGTACATTAATTGATCTAGGTTGGAGAGGAATGAGCACTACTGACTCTGTTGTAATTGACGGTGTAGAAATCAATTTACCAATATCTTTGATAAAAGACAAAGAACCCGCAGTATATGATATTCTTGCAGGGACTGAGGCAGATACAATATTATCAAAAGGTCTCATCAATGCCAATTATATTTTAGAACAGCCAATGACTAATTGGCACTTTTTGTTTGATCCTACTGGAGTTACTGCCGATGCTGCTACATTTGGATTGGATAATTCCATCTCTGGATTTGTTGTATCTAAATGGACAATGGGTGAAAGCAGTCTTAGAGAAGGAAGACAGGTGGAAAAAATTTTTGAAGCACCAGTATCTGCTGATCAAAATTATGTAGTTAGAAGTGTTCAATCATCTGATCAAGGAAATATCGCTGCAATTGGATTCGGTGCACTGGATGTACTTGATGGTTTAGAAATTGCAGGGCTTACACCAACTCCTCCAGCAGGGTACCAAACAACTTCTTCTGGTGGATTTCCAGTGACAATAGTTTATGGCATGGCAGGAATGGCCGCAATTGGTGGTATCGCGTTTTTCATTTTTAGTAATAGAGCACTAAAGAATCAAACAACCGGTCAACAAGGAATTGATCCAAGTAGACTAGTAAGCTATCAAACAAGTGCGTCTTCTGGTGGCTATCAAACTAATAGGGGTGAAGCACAGCTTGCTGATACTTCTGATTATGAACAAACTAGAAGTGTGTATGACGAGCAAAAACAGAGTCCACCCCCATCTCTTCCTAGTAGTAAGGAGGAAGCAGCATGTGGTTGTGCGGCATCTGCAGAAATCGGTTCTGAATGTGACTGTGAAATGCATGGTTCTTGTTTATGTGATGCAACATGCAAATGCAATGCTAGTATTTGTAAAGACCAAGTTAGCTCAATGAGTTAACATAATTAAAAATTAGAATATTTTAAAATATACATTTTTGAATGATTGATGCCTGTAATCGTACAAAAAGTGTACGATAGATAGTACGTTAGTGTTTTTTTATGTGAAAATATACGGTACTCTTGAATGGTATGAGTGAATCATGTCAGTACTCTTGAATGTGAGTGAATATTTTTTTGAATTGTGAATAATTCATTATGAGACATTCATGCGTGATAACTGGTGAATGTGAAAATATTCAATATTCAGGCATGAATTTATGGTATATTCAACGCTGAATCATGCGTGAATAATTAAAACATCTCTTGAATGATTGAATAATTTACTGAGATTCAAAAGATTAGAATCTCGTAGTGATTTTTTTTTATTATGTTGATTCAGAAGTTTGTAACAATGTCTTGGTTTTTGTAATCTAGATCTTGAATCTTTAGTTGAATGAGATTTTATTTTAGTTCAATCTTGCTTTCCCCTTTAGTTTCTTAAACTCATCTATGATTTCTCACATCTCTCTAATAATAAAAAGACAATCGAATTTGTTGTACCAAATATAGAGATTAATCGAAATGATGATTTATTGATTAGAGAAAAGATTCTATCGATGAGTCCAGAAGAGAGAAAGAAACTTGGAATAAACAAATCTACTTTGTGGTATCTCAAAAAGAATGTTTCGTCAAAAGATAAGATAAAAATTTATGATAAAGTTTTGGATAAACTGAAAGATGTTTAATGCATTGATGAAAATGGATGTGGTGCTGTTAGCACAGCAAGTGCCATCGCAATTACAAACGCTATTTTTCTCCTTTTGGATAATGGTGATATGTCATCGAGTGGTCTTGCATCAAAGTTTCTCATACTAAACGACAGCACAAAAAGTGCCATAAACCAATATCCAAGACCAAACAATACGGCAATTCCAGCTATAAGAAACATTATTGTTGAAAATTGATCAAGTGATGTTGTTTTTCCAATGGCTCCAACACCCAATCCGTACAAAGTTATGGTTGTGATTAATCCTGCACCAAATAATATGGCCATGCTCAAACCCTTTTTGTATCCTTTTCCCATGCTTAATGGAATTATGATAAACACTAGTGGAAGTGTACAGGGTAGAATAATCATTGAAAGACCAGCAACATAAGCAATGATTAACCAAGATGAATACGAAAACTCACTTCCCGATTTTACAGCAAGATCACTAGTTAATGAAAAAATTATTCCAAGAAAAATAAATGAAAATAAGACAAATGCCAGAATGACACCAGATTTTTTGGCAAGTATTGTTGACATGACTTGGTAATGTCACATCACATACTTGAATACTAGACTTTACAAATATCAAATAATATGATTATATAATTTTAAATCCAGACAAAGTTTCTTTTCTCTTGGAGTTTCTTTCTAGATTTATTTCCTCTTGGTGTAATTCTTAGCTTACAAGCACAGCATGGGCATCGTACATACTCATGAAAAATAAAGATATCACATTTTGTACAACATTTTTGTTCCATTTCGTATCTGTTTCTTCCCTTGTATGATTTAGCTTTGAATCTAACAGATTCCTTTACACATATTCATTTTAGAATAATAATTGTAACATTATGACATATTTAATGACCAAACTTTACAATCGTAAAGTCCACTCATTAAATATCATCAAATTTTAGATACACTATGGAAGACAAAACTGCGCCATAAGTAAAAGATAATTTCATATCAATCACAAAATCAACATTTAAAAAAATTCTAGTCGGATTAGTTGGAGTTGCTATACTGTCTTCCTTTTTTGGAGGTTATTTTATAGGAATAAACAGTGTAGAACCAGAGCAAATCTATATTCAGAATGCAAAAGATGTTTTGGATACAACTGAAAATAAACAAGTCATACCACCTCCTATTTCATTAGATGATGATCCTGTTTTAGGAAATCCTGATGCCAAATTAACTATAGTGAAATTTACCACTTTCCAGTGCGAAATCTATACTGGGCTAATTACTGCTTCTTTCTTG
>Ga0315290_10004445_pt1 | contig 10094 bp, 13 predicted proteins | sample YL17G12_0_MG_FD_203627 | JGI IMG/M metagenome (GOLD analysis project Ga0315290, IMG submission 203627) | Sediment microbial communities from Yellowstone Lake, YNP, Wyoming, USA - YL17G12_0 | ecosystem: Environmental > Aquatic > Freshwater > Lake > Sediment | place: USA: Wyoming | collected...
TCCAGTGTTAGCCACCGGGCCATGTGATTCCGCACCTTTTCTCTGGACACTCGCTTCACGGGATTGTCCCTGACCAGCTCCCATTCTTTTACACAGAGGGTAAAAGCATGGCTCATCAGGGTCAGCTCGTTATTGATGGTTTTCGGTGAGACTCCGTCTAGACGCCGCTTAGACTTGTAGTCCGCTATCAGCCTTGGTCTGATTGCTGTCAGCATCATGTCTCCAAAAAACTCTGACAGACGATCTCTCATCCCACGGTCGCGACGCTGAGAACTCAGCGCCTTATTTCTATCCGTGTGTTCTGTCAAATACCGCTCCATCATGTCACGAAACGTCGTGTCCTCACCCGGTAAGCGATCAAACCATTTGCCTTCAGCGATCTTCCCTAAGACACTGTGATAAATCCGTTCCGCTAACTTCCGGTCCACAGTTTCCGTTGATTTCCGTGTCAACGTCCCGTTGTAGGTGAATCTCATCCACCAGACCGGGCCTCGTTTATACAGACCCATTGGGGGTTACTCCTTTCTTTTCCCTGGGTCTGGTCTCCCGGGGCGGAGTATAAACGTCTCGTTTCGCAGCCGCAACGAGACTCTCCACATCGGTTTGGGGGTTAAGCGGTGAGGAAAGAGAACGGACTGTGCCGTGAGCGGGAGTGAAGGAAGCTAACCAATGATGAATCTCTTCCTCGTCAAACCGAATTAATCCGTGAATCTTGCGACAAGGAATCTTGCCTTGCGCAGCCCAGAGATAAAGTGTGGAGGGCTTGATGCTCAGCTGGGCGGAGAGATCTTTGACCGTGAAGAGCATGGCGTCACAGCAGGGGGAGTCTTACGACACCCCCTCACCCCCCTGGAACGGTGCGCCCGCGTCACCGTCGGCGTCCTGCTTGGAACCCAAAGATTGCTCGTTCTTCAGCAGCCCCCGATGCGTCCCTTTCCATCGGCGCTTGCCCGCGACGATTTGTTTGTCCAGCCAGGCGTGTCCATCGGGATCTGCCGCATAGATCACGGCCAACATGGGAGCGACCGACTGACTCACCCAGCGCTTCACCTTCAGTAACGTCTGAGTCTCCTTCTCCACGACGAGACGGCCTTTCTTGAACCCGTCGGTGAGCAGCAGCCACCAGTCGAGGAGCGGGGCTCGATACCGAAACTCGTCCTCTTCGTCTCGGGTTGTGTCTCTGAAATCGACATAGCTCCGCAGCACCCCGACCATGAATTCGAGCCAATCTGTTTCCTCCAGGTAGGACAGGACCTGTCCACAGACCTGGGCGCGGTCCTTCTTCAACTCCAACTCCCACCGGATGCCGTAGTCCTGCCAATCCTCTCGCTCTTTCGCCTGACTCTCCAGGCGCTTGTCATAGACTCGGAGCAGGGTTTGACTCTGAGGACTGCCGATATAGAGGGTCTCTCCGCTGGGCGTGTCTGTATGGATGGACCTGGACGAAATGCGCTGCATACGGTCCGCCCGCGTCACACACTGACCGGCTTCAATGGCCTGTCTGACCGTCACGAGCGGCACGCAGCTGTTTCGATCGTCTAACGCACAATCGAGGCGCGTCAGGTGGCCATCCTGCTTCAGAATCCATTGGAGGACCGTCCGGACCTTTCCTGCCGGCCACGGCGCGACAATTCCGGCTGAGAGATCGACATGGACTTCGAGGGGCGCACGAGGCGCGCGCGTTCCCAGTTTGCCCACCCCCCGGCTTGCACTCGCGGTGATCCAGGACGCGGGATAGCCGCGAAAACCGGTGTCACTCTTAGTCCAGTCCCCTCCTAATATCTGCATCGTGTCCTGAGCGGAGCCAGACGGCAGAGTGAAGGCGAGCCAATCAATGGTGAGCGTGAACGGTGAGCTCATGGAATCCTTGGACCTCCTGTAACGATCCCTGTGGGTAGTGCCCCCGTGTTACCAGCCGGGGGCTGATCGGCCTGCGCGCGGCCGGCAGTGCCGCCCGGCGCGCGAGTCGAGCGTGCCCCAAACCTGGCCTCTGCGTTCCGCTGCATATAGGTGTGGACTTCCTGTAGATCAAACCGTAACGCAGTCCTGACCCGTGTCGACGGAATCTCGCCTTTGCGAACCGCTCGCCGGATGGTGTCCGTACTCACGCCAATGAAGGCGGCGAGTTCTTTGATCGATAAATCCGATGTCTTCATGTGCCCTCCTTGGTTCAAACGTTCTCCCACCCTACGCCGGAGATTCTGCCCTGGGAATTAGGCAGATGTACGCTGATGTATCCAGATGTGCTCTCTCGTGCGCATGCCATCGCGCTCAGGTGATCAAGCCTGCATCCGCTTGGCGTGACTACGAGCGTAAGGCAAAGAGGAGGAAAATGGAATTAGGCAGTTGAGGACTGGTTAGGCCAGGAGGGGACAGTGAGGGACAGAATTCAACGGTCGCCATCGGGAGCACAGACTGACGTTTTTATTGGAAAGACCAAGAGATCGCTCGTGTAGGCATATGTAGCCGCCCATAGTCCTGAATCAGGTTGCTACTGCATCACACCCAACTCGATGCGAATGGCCGGACACGGCCACTGTGCGACAGTCGCGACAGCAATCTCCACGCCGGGAAGCGGCCGTTCATTCGAGATGGTGCGCGCTTCGCGCTACGCTTGGCTGGAGTGGATCTGCGTCGGCTTGGGAGGGTCGTCAGCTACCTCACACGCGTATCGGTGTCCACAACACCTGCCCACCTGTCATCCCGCACGTTCTCAAACTCATGTGACCAAGAACTCAACTTCCACCGTCCAGAAATCAGATGAGTACGGAACAGCATTCTCAGTGCCAGCGGTAGGCGGCTAACACTCTAGTCCCGACTGTCAATAGCGAGGCCCGCTGATTAAGAGTGACAAATGGCCATTTCTCATAACGCTCGCTATTGCAATGGTTTCCCCCATTTCTTGAGCAATACCGAAGTCTTGGAGCCTTCTTTTTATTCCATGGTAATCCTTTCTTTCCTTTCCATTCCCGTCTTTTCTGGTCACAAAAGTGGTCACATCTTTTCAGGGCTTCATGACAATGAGCTAAAGCAACAAGTTGATAATACAAATATCTGCCTCATCGAAGGTCTTTCATCACCGTAGAGGACTCACTCGGATTTCCATTCCAAATCCTAATTTCGCAGCTTATTGAGAAACGACGTGAAGTCATGTGCAACTGGATAGATATTGCCCTGAAGGTTTTCAAAATCCCAATCGAAGTACAGGATGGTACCAAAATTGTTTTCTGCCAAGCTCAGACAAAACAGACAGCCACCTGAGTCACACCCGATTGGAAGCAGATGTTTCCCCCTCAACCGCTCGCTGAAAACCTCAACATTCCAAAACAGTTCATCTGACTCAATCGATCTCTTGATTCCAAACAGCACATGAACATCTGTCGGTGTACCCTTTAAGCCTTCAACGTCAACAACTGAAAACTGGATTGGGACTCCCCCATTGTAAGTCAAAAGAAACTGCCTGTAGTCGTTCGGGAGTGGTCCACCAATGACTTGTTCAAGGCGAGTCAAGTCATTCTCCACTATCTTGGGTCCTTGATTTTCAAACTTCATCTATATCCCGCATGGAAGAGGTTCTTTCAAACCCGCTTCCTGCATCGCCAAGCATCTCAGTAGCTATAAACACTGCCATGATCATATTTAGCTCGCTCACTCATCGAAAAACTCGCTCAACGGTCGGTGTCGTCCCATCGCGGACACGCGGACGGGACACCGGAATCTGGTTTCTTCGAGTATCGTGTCCATGTCAGCCACGCACGCCATCAGCTTTTCTGCCTGTCCCATTTTTCTTCTCCTATTCCTCTTCTTAAGTCCAGACTGCACCTTCTTTCATCCACGGAGTAGCAACCATGCAGCTGCCCCCATCCCAACACATGTAGCTACGGCAACAATGATTAGTAATTTTCGAAACCCCACCTGCTTTTCCTCCAGAAGTACCTGTCTAGCTGTGGAATCCGGTTCTTTCAGGATATTCCTCTTGTCTTCCGCATAACGAAGGAAGATCGCAACAATCACCAGAGGGCCTGTAATTGTTGCGTAGCAGAACTTCTCAATCGCAGAAGCATCCCCTCCACGGATGGCAAGGAGAACTGGTCCAATAAGACTTATTGTCGCAAAGATCGTTAGAGAATAAGATCTGTCCATCTAAAGAAGCCTCTCTAAAAAGTGTCCAATGCTAAAACTGGCCTTAATCGATCACGCTGGAAGTGGGGCACAACACTTATAGCCCATCATAGGCGACGAAACCCTTCGTCCAAACAATCGCATTCGATTGGTCAACCTTCCAGAATACGTCGGCTCTTATTCGATATGTAAGTCCGCCCCCTTCGTGCTGCATGGATCCGGCCCTGTGAATTGCTTGATCAGTTTTGCAAGGCGGGAGCATTTCGAAGCCTTGTTTTATAAGAGCCTCGATAATGCGGCTTTCGTTTGAACGAGGCGGGAACTCATTGAGTAGGCGTTGATCAAGCTCAGGCGAGAGAGCAAGCTTCCCCGATGTTTGTATCATCTGCGCTTCGGTATTAGTTGCTGGAGGGCACGCGCCCCACCATCCTGATCCAGCCGTCACATTGACTAGCAGAGGTGGCCTAGGTGGGTGCGGAGGAACAGACATATCACAGGCACTAAAAAGGAGAATACCGACTGCTATCATCCCGAGCTTTAGGACCATTTCAAAGAGTTCTCATGTAAAAAAGATCGCTCCCCGAACCGTACGGTTTGCGATCTTTACTATTCGAGTACACGCGATCAACCACTCACATGCACATCCATGCCAAATTTGTGAAGGATTCCCAAAGCCACCCCCAACAGAGCAGATGATTTGAGATATGGAGACCTCAGACCATTTCCCCATTTCAGCGCATCCTTGGGATCGCCTTGCCGGGTCTGAATGTCAGCAATACTTTGAAGTGCGTACGACCTATCAAACTCTCGGGGGATCCTCTCAACCGCTTTGAGTGCAGCAGGGACATCGCCAATCTGCGCATATGACTGAGCAATCTGGCCCAAGACGAAGCCATGATTTCCTCCCAACTCCAAAGCCTGTCCAAGCAACTTCTGGGCGGTCACTCTGTCACCAATTTTGGCATTTGCCTCTGCCACCCGCGCAAGGGCTTGAGCCTTTACAGGCGCGAACTTCTGGACTTCAGCTGCTTCGGTGGCCCTCTTGAGGTTGCCAGCCGCTATAAATTGCTCAACCACTCCTATATGAGCCCACACGAAGTTTGGCGGAGAACCCGAGACATCTTTCAGGAAAAGATCAGCGGCTTGCTCTACAAGTTGAGCGGCCTCAGCGGATTCTCCAGCCTTTCTTTGAGCCCTTGCGATGGCAAGCAGAGCGAGCGTTTTAGCGAGCCAATTATGTTGAATCGTCTCGGTGAGCTGAATGGCTTTTTGCACATGACCTTGGGTTGATTGCGCTTCAACAATTGCTCGTAAAGCCTCCTCTCGTATCGTGTCACGCTCAATCTCAGAAGCTGTATACAAGGCTTCCTCAATCCTTCCTTCCTTGGCCTGCTGAGTGGCAACATACTCCAACGCGAGACTTCTGAACTTAAAATCTTGTTGATCGGTGAAAGTACGTGCAAGTGCAATAGCGGTCTGGTCGTCCCCCACCTTTGTTAGCGAAGTAACCAGCTGAGACGCCGTCATCCATCTGGCAGAGTTATCCAGCTCTGTGGATAGACACCGGCTTGCCTCTTTGAATGTCGTCGCGGCGGTCTGTCTGTTTCCTGCTTCGAGTTGGTATCTACCGATATAGAACAAGACACTAGCTTTCTCATCGTCTGTGGGCAGAGTATTGGCTACCTGGATCGCTTGCGCAAAGGTGTGAGTAGCGTCAGCAAGATTCTGTGACTTGCCTTGAAGCTCTGCGACCTTTCCAAGCGTATAGGCCTGACTGCTCAGGTCCTTGAGAGACGCGGCGAGCACTTTAGCGCGCCGGAATGTCTTCGTAGCCTCTCGCGTGTGCCCCAGTGTAGCTTGGGCTGACGCGATATCCGCCAGTGCGAGAACTTTGTCTTCGGGATTGCGAATCTTCGTCGCAGTCTTGAAGGCCCCCGGCACATCTTCTGTGCTGGCCTGACTCACAACGATCCATCTCAGGGCACTCTCTCTGCCACTAGGTTCGTTTATCTTACCGACTAGATCAACCGCATGTCGAAGCGTTGTCCTGGCTAATTCAAATTCCTTCTGCTTGTTCTTGGGTGAAACCACTTGCTCATCGGCATAGCTCAGCGCACAGAGGCAAGATACGGTTAATAAGAAAACACCGGCCATGACTTTGAAAAGACTCATTCGCGTTTCACCTTTAAATAAGGCGCGCCAGACCCTTCGAAAAAGGAAAGTGGCTCCCTTAAAACTCTTACCTACGTGTTATAGCGTTATCCTAAGAATCAAAGAATGGCAAGGCATTTGCCTAACAACACAGTTTGTCTGGAGGCGGGTCAAAAACGCTGTGAAGAACGAGCCGCTATATTTTGGATTTAGTTGAAGATCAAGGTGAGCTGTCGCAGGGGTCACAAACAACTGATTGTGAGTCCCTACCAGTCAGGCAGCTGTATTATTCTTCATCTTGTTTCCAGTTGTTCTGGTTTGGTTCCCTCTCGCTCTGATATGGCCACGCTCTCTTTGAAGGGGCGAGTTAATCCGGTGATACCGATGGTTGCTCGCTTAGCTGTGTCGTCATACTCAAATGTGGCTCTAACATCTTCCGTAGGCGGACCGACGCTCTGAGGCTTCAGTGCGACTTCCTGAGGAGGAATGGTCCATTTCCTCACAATGGTGGCTCTAGGACAACTGCCCTCACGTTGAAGAAGATAGAATTCGTAACCGCCGGATTCGCGCGGGATACTCCGGTCAATTAGGAACTGGGTGTATGGCAGCGTATGCTCAACAGCCTTGCCATAGAGCTCAATGGTCGATGACCCAGCCTTGGCTCTCCCAACAAGCCCACCTGAGAGGAACCAGCCTCCGTTTCCCCAGAATCCTTCACCATACTGCGCAACTATAATGTCTCGACTCTCATTAAATAACCAATTCAAATATCCTCCTTTCCAGGACCCAGACGGTTCCTTGGCGGGCTCCTCCGACTTGTGGGCTAGCCCGTTTCTTATTTCAATGTGCACCGACGTGTTAGCATCTCCCTCAAGCATATGTTGTTTCCAGAGCGCATCGAGCGGTTCACGGGCCGGCAACTCGCCCGCCTCAACCGGGGAAATTCCGAGTATCGAAAATATTAGCGAGAGAGTAATTATGCTGATCTGCATTCGGTTACACTCACTCTTCGGCACACGTCGGTGTGTTCCTTTTCCCAAGCATATAGGCCCGTATCGTGTTGATCGTGTCGCGTGGTGCTTCTTGGGGGCCAATGATGCCAAGAAGGGCTGACCGTTTTACTGTACCACTGTCTATGCGCGCCGCATAGGTGCTCGCCTCGCGCAGGAGCATGATTGGCGAACGATCTTCCGCCAATCCACTGGATGGATAACCGCGAAGGACATTGGATGCGGGCGAAAGCTTTTCCCTACTGGACTAGCTTCGCAACGCTTTCTTATGAAGGGCGCACCTTCAAAAGCATTTGTTTTTGGAACACGCGGAAGGATACGTCAAAGCCCAAGAAAAATCGACTTCTCGGGTCTTGAGTTCGAGAGAGGTTTTTGGACACGGTGCACAGCCCGACTAGGCAGGCTAAAAATCCTGAAAGTCAACTTGACGGTTCTGTCTACAGTATGAAGTGGGGACCTCATCGCTACGCCTCGTTTCCCGCCGAAACCGCTGTTTGCTTTGACGAACGTGCTTCTGCTCGCTAGGCTTCATTCTATTCAGAGGACTCCTCCTCGTTGAATGGATCATTCACCAAAGGCGGTTACGTGGACGCAACAACGAAGTGGGTCAAAAGACTGACAGGCGTTGCCGCACTCTGTACGGTCGTGACCGTCATCATGTTCGGCGCATTGTTGTTGGCTATGGTGGCGTTCGCCCCTGTCATCAATCCTTTCCCGGCGTTGCTCTCTGCTGGTGTGGGATTCATGATGAGCCTAACCGGCCTATGGATGGCTCTGCGCGCACCTCAGCAACGGATTGCCATTGTCCTCAACATAGCCTTCATCATGGTTCTGGGGGGAATCGTAGTGCTGATATTATTGTTGGCATTTCAGCCATGGAGGACGACGATACGAGAAACGGTGATTCTTCCGCCAAACTTTATGGGAACGGTCTCAATTGTCTATGGAGTCGCGACTGGCGAACCACTGGAACACAATGAGGCAGGCACCATCACCTATCGCATTCCGCCTGATGGATTGCTCTTGATTCGGGATGCGGCACCCCAGCACACGAGCTATCGCAGACAGTACGTGTTTGTTCAGCCCGATGGCTCGTTCACTCCCATCACGGCACATTGGTACAGCACCATCCATGAGACGGACGCTGACTTTCTGTCGCCTACAGTAGGATCCTATCTTGAAACAGGGGGGGAGTTCTCACCAGGTGGTGGGCAGTGCAAGTTTCAACATCAACACTTTGTCATTGGGACAAAACAGTACATTCGATCAGGTCAACGCGTGGTGGAACCTGCGATGTTACGCCGTGCGAATCTGAAGTGTTGAATTGGTCAGCCGTCTGTCTTCTCGCTTCACCGAGACACCAAGAGCTTTGAAACATGCCCCTTCTAACCGCGTAGGATGAGGCTGTCCGAGATGCCCTGGATTCTTCCACGCTCAACCAGGAAGCAGATAGGTACTCCTGTGGTGTGGACGTTTCCCCACAGGAATTATGAATTTCGTCCTCGAAGGGGAGTCAACGAGACGCGTTTGCGACCTCCTCTCACCGGGTTGAAGCCAACGTTTCCTCTTTCCCACTCCACGACCAGGTGATTCATTCCAGTTTATCCCCTTAAAGCCCACTACCCCCCCCCTACAAAACCCGGGTAGAAAACCGCCTCCGCCAAACCTCTGCATCTTGCTCCCGGAGTGCGAGTCACAGTCCTTCCAACCTGGCTGTGGGTCAAGGGGAGCACCGTCGCCATCAGAGAGACGACACGTAGCTAGGAGGGCGCAACAGCTGGCGGGGGCAGATCTGCAGGGGGAGCAGACAGCGCGAAGCGGGAAGGCTGGATCGAGGATCAACAACCTTGCGGCAGACGTGAGGGTCATGTCTCGCTCTTTCGCAGTGTTCGGCGTATCCGTTCCGCAGGTCAAAAATAAATCTTTGTGAGAGATGGGTCTTGCAACCTGAATATTGACCTTCCCGGTTCGAGTCATATTAGGGGACCTAAAATCCACGCCACCTCTCCCGTCCAAACCGCCGTTTCTTTTGACGCCTTTCATTGGAAGAGCTACGCTGAATTACCAACACTGTTCAACCCCATGACTCACAACCAATCATTCCGAGCTTCTATTGAAGATCGAACATTGCTCATCATCGTGCTCGGGTATCTTTGCCAGAATGCCTTAGTCTACTGGTCATTCAGCATCCTTCCGGAACACCTCCCTGTCGACTCACACGTATTTGCACAGACACTGCTGAGCAACATTTACTTACTACCACCCTACCTCGTACTGCTGCTAGGAGAGTTCTTCATCCATGACATTCCAGTGCGTGCACGAATCCAGGACTATGCGCTTGGTGTAGTTATCCCGGGCCTTCTCTTTGCCGCTTTGGCAATCCCATACCTAAGTCGTGAAATCGGGCACTGGGGTACCTTTTTAGGGATAATGGGCATAGGGTTTTGTATCCAATGGATCGTCGCCTTGATGGGAATTGTACATTTCATCCTTCTCCTCCTGAAAACTAAGTGACATTCTGCAGGGAAGTCTAAATGATCATGTGGCAAATACTTTGGAGAAAAAGAAGTATGGCGGTGCTACTAAATGCCTCGACTGGGCTGCTGCCGGTTTCAAAGACACCGAGTTAGGTGCATGAATGAAACCGGCAGCAGCCCAGATAGCGGTCAGTCGTGTACGTCTGGTTTGGGTCGTCTACTGCCGTTCATAACAGCGAGGAGACCTCAGTCCGATGCCCATCCTCGCCCGAATCAGGGAGCCATACATGATTGAAACTCTTAGAGTGAACCTGTGCTGAAATTGTGCCAGTAG
>Ga0315290_10004446_pt1 | contig 10091 bp, 3 predicted proteins | sample YL17G12_0_MG_FD_203627 | JGI IMG/M metagenome (GOLD analysis project Ga0315290, IMG submission 203627) | Sediment microbial communities from Yellowstone Lake, YNP, Wyoming, USA - YL17G12_0 | ecosystem: Environmental > Aquatic > Freshwater > Lake > Sediment | place: USA: Wyoming | collected...
CAGCACCAGGCCGAGGAAACCCGAGGCGCCGACGAACATGAGCGGGACCCGGCCGTACTTGTCGGACATCCGGCCGAAGAAACGCTGCGTGCTCACGAGGAAAATGCAGAGCACCGCCATTCCTGCCCCGACGAGCCACGGCGGGATGCTGTAGTCCGCTCCCTCGAGGCCTGCGAACGCCAATCCCGCGCCTATCATTATGTAGATACAGAGCCACGGCATCATGAGGAGCAGCACGTCCGTCCGCTTCAGGACGGCGAGCAGGTGCCGGGCGCTCAGCTCGTTGATGGTATAGGCCTTCTTCTTGGGTTCGTGGACTATCAGGTGGGCATAGATGAACCCGACGGCGCCCAGGGTGCCGGCTATCACGAAGCCCAAGTACAGGTCCAGGGCGAACTTCTCGTTGATGAGCCCGCCCAGCAGGAAGCCCGCTCCCCAGCCGCTCATGTTCGCGCCGTCGAACGTCCCCATCTCCTGGCCGCGGGCGCCCTTTGGCGCGTAATCGGCCATCAGTGCCAGCGACGAGGAAAGGATGGCCCCGGCGGAAACGCCGTGGAACGCGTTCAGGACACCTATCAGGGCGGGATGCGTCGTGGTGGCCATCAGGAACATCACTATGGTCCCGAGCAGCAATCCCAAGATGAGCACTATCTTCCGGCCGTAGCGGTCGATGATGCCGCCCAGCAACAGCACCGTGAAGAATTCCGCCGCCGGCGATGCGGCCCACACGAGGCCGTACACGACCCCTTCGAGATGCTTCAGGTAGAGCGGGAACACCATTATCATGACCGAAAAAGAGAAGCGGATGAGGAACGTCGCTATGTACAGGGCCCAGAGGAGACGGCCGTATTGCATGGTCGAGGCGGTCGTTCCTTTGGAAGGGCCCTTCCCGGCCTTGACCGGGGCGGTTCCCGTTCCCGCACCCGTCTCCGCTTCCGTTCCCGCCTTCTCCCGAGCCATCCGGAACCCACATCGCCCGGCGACGGATAAAGTTTATCGGGTAATGGACGACAAACCCCGACCTGGCGGAAAGATGAGGGTTACCGTCAGGGAAGTAAAAAAAAAAAGTACTTGTTAGCTATCAAGTCCTGTTGACAGGTTACTTACGATTTATGTAAACAAGGTTTATTAACCCATGTATATAATATACAATATGGAGCGGGAACAAATGAAAAGGCTAGCCGCAATTTTGGTGTGCTTCCTGATGACCTTCGGTGCTTTCGGCGCGATCCCGGTGAGCGGGACCGTCCCGGATGCGGCCTCCGGGCCAATGCTCGCGCCGTCGCCCCCGTGGTCCCCCAACACGAATTCAGACCCCTACCACGCGCTCGACAGCAGCGAGTTCCCGAAGCCGTCCTCCCCGTTCGCCACCGTGACCGGGAACACCAAGTGCATAGTCATCCTCATCAACTTCAACGACACAACGAATTCGTCCGCTCACACGCCGGCGTACTTCTACGACCTCATTCTCAACGCCAGCAAGAGCAGCATGTCGAAATATTTCAACGACTCATCCTTCGCAACGTTCAACATCAGCGGCGATGTGACCACCAAGTTCTACACGGCATCCCACAACGAATCATACTACGGCATGTACGAGAGCTCCTCACCCCAGGTCAACGGCTACGGCAACACCCAGAACCTGACCTACGAGGCCATCAACGCCGCCGACGCCGACATCGATTTCTCGAAATACGACAGCGACAGCGACGGAAAGGTCGACCACCTGATAATCGTGCACGCCGGCAAGGACGACGCCAACGACGGCGACGGCACCGGACCGGGCGGCGACCCGCAGGTGTGGTCCCACGCCTGGGCCCTCAATTCCCTGCAGACCCAGCTCGACGGCAAGTGGCTCAACAAATATACCGTTCTTTCCGAGGATGACCCTGTGGGAATCTACTGCCACGAGTTCGCGCACGACATCGGCATTCCCGACCTCTACGACACCAACGGCCCCTCCGGCGACGTCCACGGCAACGTCGGCAGATGGGACCTGATGGCTCAGGGCGCCTGGAACAACGGCGGCGTCACCCCCGCGATGATATCCGCCTGGTGCAGGGTCCAGATGGGCTGGCTCACGCCAGTCACCATCAACACGGACACGACGGGCATCAGCGCGTCAAGGTACGTCGACAATGCCGCTGCATGGAAGGTCTGGGTCAATTTCTCGAACGCGGAATATTTCCTCGTGGAGAACAGGCAGCTTTCGGGCTGGGACGCATCATTGCCGGGAGCCGGCCTCCTGATATGGCATGTCAACGATTCCGCCCCCGACAACGACAACGGAGCTTTCAGGCTGCTCTGGCTCGAGGAGGCGAACAACAACGAGAATCCCACCGAGGCGGCGGACACGTGGAAGAGCTCCGTCACCGGAATGACCCCGACATCCTCGCCCAACACCAACGATGATTCCGGCAAGACCACGGGCATCCGCATCTACAACATCAGCGCCTCCGGAAACCCGATGATATTCGATGTCTCGCTGGGCAACAACCCCCCCTACGCGCCGACCGCGACGGTCCCCGGCGACAACTCATGGACCAACAATTCCAAGCCCACCCTGAACTGGACGTTCAATGACCCCAACGCGGGCGACACCCAGAACGCCTACCAGGCACAGGTGGACGACGACAATGCCTTCGGCTCCGTCAACTGGGACTCGGGGTTGACCGTCACCGGCACGCAGGGCTGCGTCGTGGGCTCAGCGCTCGCCGAGGGAAAATGGTACTGGCGCGTCAGGACCAGGGACCAGGGAGGCCTCTGGAGCGGCTACAATGCCACGGTCCGGAGCTTCAACATCGACATGACCGCACCGGCCGCGCCCACGCCGGTGACGGCGACGCCATCGAGCTGGACCATCACCAATTCGTTCAGCGTGGACTGGACCGTTCCTTCGGAGGGCACCACATCCGGCATCGCCGTGGGCTGCTACTACAAGCTCGACGCGGTTCCCGCCAACCAGATGGACGGCACATGGTCGTCCTCCAAGCCCGTGACGGGCATCACTGTCTCGGGAACGGGCAGCCACACGCTCTACATCTGGCTCAAGGACGGCGTCTCCAACATCAACCACCAGAACAGGAGCACCGTCACGCTCTATTACGACGGCATGGCACCCCTCAACCCGGCGGTCGCGAGCCCGACGCACAATGTCTCCAGGTGGAGCAATGTGGTCGTTGCGTCCGTCAACTGGTCGGGGGCCAGCGACCCGCACAGCGGCATCGACGGCTTCTCGTATGTCTGGGACCTGAGCCCTTCCACCTTGCCGGATGCGACCAAGGACGCCGAGGAGAACATCGTGACCGTGACGAGCGGCTCGCTGGCGGACGGCACATGGTACTTCCACATAAGGACCTGTGACAATGTGGGCAACTGGAATCTGTCGGCGACCCATTTCGGGCCCATCAGGCTCGACACCGTGGCGCCCAAGGGCGTGGACGGGGCCTCCAGCACGACGCACCTGCCGGGAACGTGGAACAACAGGACCGCCATCTCGGCCCAGTGGTGGGGAGCGTCGGATGCGGCAAGCGGCGTCGGCGGATATTCGTTCGTGTTCGATTCATTGACAGGCACCGTCCCGGACGCTGTCGCCGAGGTCAACGGGAGCTTCCCCAACGGCACGAGCCCGGCCCTGCCCGACGGCGGGACATATTATGTCCACATCCGGGTCGTGGACGAGGCGGGCAACTGGAACGGCACCGCATTCCACCTAGGACCGTTCAAGATAGATGCGACCCCGCCCGATAACCCGGTCACATTCAGGATAATATCCGACCACACCATCGGCGTGTGGAGCCCCGTGCAGTACATCGAAGTCTCCTGGGAGGGCTTCACGGACGGCACCGCGGGCGTCGACGGCTTCTCGTTCCTGTGGGACGGCGCCGCCGGAACGCTCCCCGACCCCGTCAAGGACATCGAGGAGGCGGACAACAGCACCAAGAGCACGAAGCTCGCGAGCGGACGCTTTTGGCTCCACATCAGGACCCGCGACAACGCGGGCAACTGGAATCTCACCGCATTGCATATCGGTCCATTCATGATAGATGTGGATGTGCCGTCCGCCGTTCCGGCAACGGACGAGGAGAACATCACGGGCTCGCCGGTGCTGAAGTGGGCATGGCCCCCGGCGGCTGACACCCATTCGGGTCTCGCCGGCTACCTCGTCACCGTGGGCACAACGCCGGACGGGAGCGATGTCGTGGACGGTCTGCTCACGGTCAACGTGACGTTCGAGCTCGACAACGCCACGGACGGCCACTTCTATTATCTGAGGGTAAGGGCGGTGGACAACGCCGGCAACGTCGGCGATTTCGGCTCATCGAGCGACGGCATTCTCGTGGACCTTTCCGCGCCATTCAACCTGACCATCAGGATAAACGGCGGGGCCAACTACACCAATTCGACGTCCGTGACGCTCGGCCTCGGAATGAAGGAAAGCTACTCGGGCTTCGGCGGCATGCGCTTCAGCATGGACGGCCAGAACTGGTCGGACTGGCTGGACTGCAACTCAACATACGCGTTCACATTGCCCATGGGAGACGGCCCAAAGACCGTCTTCTTCCAGGCAAGGGATGGCGTGGGCAACGTCGCCGACCCCGTCAACGATACGATAGTTCTGGACATGACCGGACCGCTCGTCAAGCGAATTGACACTGAAAACGGGAAATGGCTGGTCAATTGCACGGGCATAGGGCTGGTAGTCACTGCCGAGGACCTACATTCCGGCGTTGCGGCAGTGAGGCTGAGCTCCGACGGCGAGAAGTGGACGGACTGGCTCGCATACGGCGGCGTCCTGCCCTGGAACCTCGCGGGCATGGACGGCGACAAGCGCGTGTTCGTCCAGGCAATAGACGTGGCCGGCAACATCGGCGACCCGCTGGAGTTCAAGCTGACGCTGGACACGAGGGCCCCGGGCAAGGTCACCGTTTCGTCGACCACACACCCCAGGAGCGACTCCTGGTACAACGCCACCACGCTCAAGGCCGGATGGTCCCCGCCCATGGACCCCTCCGGAATAATGGGCTACAGCTACATATTCACCTCGGGCAATGAGCTTCCGGGCTACACCGTCAACGAGAACGGGACCCAGCTGACGCTCACAATCGCCTCAGGGGGCTTGTGGCACCTCAGGCTCCGCGCTCTGGACATGGCGGGCAACTGGGGAGACCCGAGCGACTTCGTCATCCAGGTGGACCTCGAGGGGCCCGCAGCGCCGGCGCCGCAGGCGCCGGCGGCGGACGCCAGCCTGCTCGAAGGCTCCGTCGGGATAAATTGGGCCGCGGGCGTGGACGCGCAGAGCGGCATCCGGAGCTACCAGATGATGGTGGACGACAGTTCGGACTTCACATCGACGGTATTCGACGGCGTCGTGGCGGACAACGGCTACAGCACACCTGTTCTGACCCCGGGCAACTACTTCTGGAAGGTAAGGGCGCAGGACAAGGCCGGCAACTGGGGCCCGTGGGGCACGACCCAGACATTCAAGATAGCCAAGCCGGGCGGGGGAGGCGGAGGGGACCAGCCCTCGGGAGGGTTCTTCTCCATGTCCAACCTGCCGATGCTCGTAATGCTGTTCGCCGTCATCATAGGCGTTTCCATAGCCATCGCCGCCGTGGCGAGCCGGAAGAAGAAGGAGCCGCCGGAAGAGGAGAAGGCCCTCGAGCATCCCAAGGAGGAGGAGAAGGACATCTACGCCGACGACTATTCCAAAGCCTCAGATGGATTCCCGGAGGGAAAAGACCCTGGCTATTGATGCGTCCGGATATCTTTCCCGTCCTGCGTACCAACCGGCCTATTCTTCCAGGGCCGTTTCAGAATGAGACAAAGCAGAATGAGCGAAAGCGCGGCCCCTCCAGCGTAATAATTGAGGGGGGGGCCGGCCTCGGCCGAGCTCCCTTTTTTGTTGAAGAATATTGTAATGGTGGTGAAGTTGACATTGCCACCGGCATCCGTTGCCCTGGCGAGAACACAATTGGCGCCTGCGGCCAGCGTGATATTGAAATCCCATCTCGATGTGCCGTTGGCGACCACCCAATTCCGGCCATCTACGCAAACTTCGACGAGTCGCACTTCGTCATTGTCACTGGAGGTCCCGTTCACACGAACATCCCGATGCGAAAAGGTGGTCCCGTCAAGGGGACTATCGATGATGATGACCGGGAAGACCGTGTCCATAAGCCCATCATCGGGGACCACGCATATCTCATCGCTCGGCCAGCTTTCCCCGATGAGGTTGAGCGCCGTGACATGGTACCAGTATCTCTTGCCGTTCCACACACTGGTGTCCCGGAAGGCGGTGTCGTTCGGTCCGAACCTGAAAACGCGTTCGGTCTGCGCCATATCGGAGCGACGGTAGACCATGTATCCAAGCAGAGGGTAATCGCCGCATTCAGCCGGCTCCTGCCAGCTCAGGCAAACATAATCGTCCAGCGGTAGCGCAGAGAAGTTCCGGGGCGGGGAGGGTGTCTTGCCCCCGCCTCCGAAGGGAACCGTGTATATGGTATTGCTCGGCAATGATTCTCCCACCTGAACAGCGTCTGACATCCCTATTACATCCTCTTTGATTTTCTTCGATCTCGTTCTGATTCGGGTCACATTACTATCGGAGATTCCGTGTCATTCTTGATTTTACTCAATAACCGAAGAATTCTTATACTGTAATATGTATACCTATTACGCATGGCAATTCGCCGACGGGAAACCGATGGCCGAGTCTACCTCGAGGAGTATCGCTCGTTCCGTGTCGATGGCGAGGTCAAGACAAAATTCGTCCGCTACATTGGCCGTGAAGGTGGTCCACCGTCGAAAAAGGCGGCTCCAAACAGGGTCCTGGACCGCATCGAACATGGCTCTTCCGTCAGGGCAGGGGATGTGTCTCTCCTGTGGGAGCTGGCCCAGCGTCTTGGAATTCCCCGGACAATTGACAGATATTGCCTCCCGGAATGTCATTTCCCGGGGCCAACTCCGGGGAAGTTCCTGACCGTCTGGGCGATTAACCGGGTAATTGACCCGGAAAGCGCCACGAAACTTGAACGATGGGTACCGACAACGGACCTTCCGAGGTTGACGGGATTGCCAGCGAAAATCTATACCAAGGACAACTTCCTCGAAGCTCTGGACACCGTCTGTTTCAACGACAGGACCACCGGCCGGCTGGTTGATAGAACGGCTTCGGTGGACGAGGCTCTTTTCGAGAACTGGAGAACGCTCCATCCGCTTCCCGCAAACAGCGGGGAGACTCTTGCGTATGACCTGACTTCGGTGCTCTTTTTCGGCGTGACCTGCCCTCTGGCAGAGTTCGGCTACAATCCGCAGGACGTTCCTGACCGGATGCAGGTTAATCTGGCATTGCTCGTGACGAAACATGAAATGCATCCTCTATGCCACGCAGTCTACGAAGGCAGTCGTCATGGCGTCACCACGATAAGGAATCTGCTGGCGCGTTTGTCCAGAACCCAAGTCAAACGCGGCACGATGATATGGGATCGCGGAGTGATTTCGAAGAAGCATGTCAACGAAGTTACGGATATGGGCTGGCATCTCGTAAGCGGCCTGCCGAAAACGCTGGCTCCCGTCCAAGAGGTCCTTGACGATACGGATGTACCTGCCCGTCCCGAGACGCTTGTCAGGTCAAACAAGGATACGGCGATATACGCCGTCCTGACACATCGGGATGTCTACGGTGACAAACGAAATCTTGCTGTCTATTCCAATCACAGCAGGGCGACCCATGATGTGGACCAGAGAAATGACGCTCTTGTCAAAATTGACAAGGGGTTCTCGGAGTTGGCCGTCGAAGGTTCTGGTTGGCCTGAAGCGAAATTACGAAAGAAGATCCATGAGGTGGCCGGAAGATGGTTTTCCTATTTCAATATCCGGATAAAACGCAAAGGCGACGGCCCCAGAATCGCCTGGAGCTACAAGCAGCATGCCTTACGGGCGGCCGAACGTCATGATGGAAAATGGGTCATCATGGCGACGGATAGGCGGCTTTCGGCCAACGAGATCGTGAACACCTATCTTGACAAGGACTTTATCGAGAAAGTGTTCCGGACCATGAAGACCGAAGACGAGCTCGAGCCTGTAAGGCACAGGCTCGAGCAACGAGTACGCGCATACATGTTCGTTCAGGTCCTAGCATATCGGCTTGTCTCGGCCGTCAGGTGGGCGGTAGTGGAAGGAGAATTATCTGGCAATTCATGGCAAGTCTCGGAGGACTTGCTCCATGCGCTTGGTAGGGTGGAACGAATGGATGTGGCGCTCGGTGCCGATAAGAGAACCTGGTATCTGAACCTGACCCCCGATACGAGGAAAAAGCTAGATAAAATTGGTTTCGAGAATTTGCTCAAGGAAGATTCGAAACCGGCTGGAAGCGTGTAATAGGTATCAAGCGACGCTGTTCAGGTCTCCCAATGTGTTGATCGCGGTCACATAGTAACCAACCATTATTTCATTCTTCACTGAAAAATCATTCCACTTGAGGACGGACGCATTGACCAGGACAAGCGGAAGGAAGGACCCGGGACGAATGCCGGAGTAGATACAGTACTCGGTCACATTGGAACCACCGTCGCTTTGAGGCGGCCGCCATCTCAGCGCAACCATTCCATCCCGCGGTGTGGCCTCGAGCTTGAGGGGGGGTGTAGGTCTGGACAGAATGGTGATGGCGATTATATTGCTGGGCTTGGACTCCCCGATGCAATTGACCGCGGTAACGAAATAGGAATAGTTCGCAGCCCCAGAAACATCGCCATCATGATAGTATAGACACGAGATATCGACATCATCCAGGAGCGCAATGGATGTGCCATCACTTCGGTATATTAAAAAATAGGCGATCTCCCGACCCCCGTCGTATGATGGCATTTCCCAAGTGAGGTCGGCGCACCCGTCCCCGGTAACGGCACGCAAGTTCCGAGGCGGTGAAGGTGCCCTCCCGTGGGAGCCGAGTGCATAGAAGCTCCCGTCCCTGCATCCGAAATAGACCGTACCGTCCGGTCCGATGGCAGGTGACGAAAATATCTGGCTCCCGCAGGAATATTTCCATCTTAGGGTCCCCTGCGGGGAAAGACAGTGCAGGTTGCCGTCATCCGAGCCGATAAAGACCGTTCCGTCCGCTCCAATCGCCGGAGATGAATCCACCCAGCCGTTCGTGAGATATTTCCACTGGCATCTGCCGTCCGGATTGATGGCGTATATGTTGCAATCGTCGCTTCCCACATATATCGTTCCGTCGGGCCCGATGGCCGGCGAGGAGAATATCGGGCCACCAAGCGATGCCTTCCACTTCAGATTGCCCCCGGGCTGTAGTGCGTACAGGAACCCGTCCTTGGAGCCGATGTAGACGGTCCCGTCAGGTCCTATCGCAGGGGAGCTGCCTATATGGTCATCCGTTTTATAGCTCCAAGCAAGCGCGCAGGTGGGACCGAGGGCATAGAATATTTTGTCATATGAGCCGAAATAGACAAACCCGTCAGACGATATCGCGGGGGACGAACAGACCTGCATTCCGGCGCGAAACGTCGCCTCGATGCCGCCGTCCGGTCCGAGCATGTATAAATTGCCCTCGATATCCCCGAAATAGATCGTGCCGTCGGTGGTAATCCCCGGCGAAGAATATATCCCGTAGCTTGTCGGGACCTTCCAAAGACCGAAGCCGCTCCCGGTTATCGCCCAGAGGCTTTTAGCGCCGAAGAACACGAGGCCATTGGGTCCGATGGCAGGTGATGAGCGAACCGGTCCGTCCAGCAACGCCTTCCATTTCAAGGAACCGTCAGGATTGAACGCATAAGAATTGTTGTCGCTGGAGCCGACGTATATCGTACCGTCGGCACCTATGGCCGGTGAAGAGACGATCTCGCCGCCGGTGTGATAACTCCAGAGGAGCTCGCCACGGTTCTCGGCCGTGACATAGGTGGAGAGACCACTCCGTGTAATCCCGTGCCTGAACATAGGCCAGGGATTTTCCAATGCGGGGGAGGTTACTTCTTCATTATCAGGGGCCTCTGCAGGGGTAACGATGCCTGCAAAGGTGGGAAATAACATAATGAGAGCGATGAATACATGGATATATTTTGCAGGGATTCCCT
>Ga0315290_10004448_pt1 | contig 10090 bp, 6 predicted proteins | sample YL17G12_0_MG_FD_203627 | JGI IMG/M metagenome (GOLD analysis project Ga0315290, IMG submission 203627) | Sediment microbial communities from Yellowstone Lake, YNP, Wyoming, USA - YL17G12_0 | ecosystem: Environmental > Aquatic > Freshwater > Lake > Sediment | place: USA: Wyoming | collected...
CAATCTTTAATTTATTCAGCATGAAGAAGGTTCTGCTCATCCTCCTATTAAGCATCGTTTGCCTGCATTCTTCTTTTGCCACGCATCAACGTGCAGGGGAGATTACATATCGCTACCTCTCGGGACTTACTTACGAAGTAACCATAATCACTTATTCCTATGCACCCAGCACAGCCGACCGCTGTGAACTTGATCTTTCCTGGGGCGACGGACAGATAAGTACGCTTCCCCGCATCAACGGGCCTGCCGGAGTGAATCCTGCGGGAGTCTCTTGCGATCACCTGGGCGAATTGGTAGGCCCCGATATTAAGCGTAACCTTTATATCGGGCAACATACATATCCGGCGGCTTCTACTTACATTGTTTCACTCGAAGATCCAAACCGCAACTATGGTATTTTAAATATTCCGAATTCTGTTGATGTACCGCTCTACATCGAAACACAGCTTACCGTTAATCCTTTCCTTGGTCCAAACAGTTCCCCGCAATTGCTCCTCCCCCCTATCGACAGAGGTTGCGTGGGAAATCCTTTTTTGCATAACGCAGGCGCATACGATCCCGATGGCGACAGTTTGTCTTTTAAAATGGTCACATGCCGCGGTGCAGGTGGTAAATACATTCTTGGATACAAACTCCCCAGCGAGGTGGACGCAACGCAGGCCGGCACTTTCACCTTAAACAAAATAACCGGTGACATTATATGGGATAGCCCTACAATGCAGGGAGAATACAATATTGCCTTTTTGATCGAGGAATGGCGCAACGGCATAAAGATTGGTTATGTTACACGCGATATGCAGATCAGTATTGTTTCCTGTGCCAATAAACCGCCAATCATACAATTACCTCAAGACACCTGTGTGGAGGCAGGTACCACGCTTACTGCCAAAATCAGCGCAACAGATGCTAATGGTGATGTGATTACGCTCACTGCCAGTGGTGGTCCTCTTTTAGTACCAGTTAGTCCTGCCACATTCACCCAGCCGCTCGATTCGGCAAGCAGGGTTACCGGCACATTTATATGGAATACTATTTGCAATCATGTTCAGCGCCTGCCTTACCAGGTGTTTTTCAAAGCTATGGATGATAACGATACTGTAAAGTTATTCGATGTTAAAACCTGGAATATTAAGGTAGTAGGACCTGCCACGCACAATGTAATCGCCATTCCTATGGGAAACGGAGTAAATTTGACGTGGAGTCCAAATACATGCCAAAATATTGCCGGCTATAAAATTTATCGTAAAAATGGATTCTACGGTTATATTCATGGATACTGCGAAACGGGTGTTCCTGTGTACACCGGATACAAACTTATAACTACACTTGCGTCTCCTTCTGTCACTGCATATCTCGATGACAATAATGACGCTGGCCTTGTTCATGGCATCGATTACTGCTATATCATAGTAGCTTATTATCCGGATGAAGCCGAAAGCTATGCATCAGATGAAGTATGCGTGAGCCTCAGGAAGGATGTAGCAATTATTACCAATGTTAGTGTGGAAGCAACCAGCTCTGCAGCGGGAAGAATTTACCTGGCATGGAGCAAACCTACCGAAATCGATACTATTCAGGCTCCCGGACCTTATATTTATCTGATTTATCGTTCAACAGGCTTTGCTGGTGAAAATCCTGTTCTGATAGATTCCCTCAGCAACCTGAATGATACTATTTATCATGATAGCGGTATAAATACCAGCGACAACGCATTTAGCTACCGTATTGACGTGATCAGCAATACGCCTGGTAAGCGCCGCATGATTGGTGCATCACAAATAGCATCATCTGTTTTCCTGCAACTACAACCAGGTGATGAAAAAATACGCATGATATTCGGTATTGCAGTTCCCTGGAACAACAAAAACTATGTGATCTACAGGCAAAATCCTGTTACTTTAGCATATGATTCGATTGCCACATCGACGGCTCCTTCATTCGTTGACTCTGCTTTGGTGAATAGAAACAACTATTGCTATTATATAAAGAGCATTGGCAGCTATTCATCGCCCGGCCTTATCGATCCATTGATCAACCTGTCGCAGCAAGCATGCGCGACTCCTGTGGATAATGAACCACCTTGTGCCCCACAACTTACAGTGTCGACCAATTGTGCCCAATCGACCAATACGCTTCATTGGACATTTCCTAACCTGACGTGCGCTCATGATACGAAAAATATTCTCATTTATTATTCCCCGCTGCTTGAAGGTCAGCTTGTAATCATCGATTCTATACCGAATACCAGTGAAATGATATATCAGCACAATGGGCTTGCTTCCATTTCCGGTTGCTATGCAGTAGCAGCCAGGGATTCCGTCGGAAACCTCAGCCTCAGAAGCGATACAATCTGCATCGATATTGATAGTTGTTCCCGTTACCGGTTACCCAACGTTTTTACACCAAACAGTGATGGCTATAACGACTATTTTATCCCATTCCCTTATACTTCCGTGCAAAAAATTGATCTGAAAATATTTAACCGCTGGGGCAAGGAGGTTTTTAGCACGTCTGATCCCGCGATACTTTGGGATGGAAAAAATAAGGCAACAAATACAGATTGCAGCGATGGCGTATACTATTATATATGTGATGTGTTCGAAATTACACTCACAGGCCAGGTAAAGCGTTCCCTGCAGGGAAGTATTCATATCTTACGCTAGATATACGCTTTCTAATTATTTTAAAGATGTATTTCATAATTATGTAAAAAAATATGTAGGTTTGTATGGGATATATTATTCTAAAATTTTAATCTGATGGAAAAAATTGGAATTTTCTTCGGCGGTGCAGCCGGAGGAAGCACACATAGAGTAGCTCAAAGAATTCAGAAAGCTTTTGGCAAAGAAAATGCGAAACTCTATAATGTAAGTGACGCCACTGATGATGATTTGCTCAGGCATGATTGCCTGATATTTGGAACTGCCGCATGGGGAATTGGCGAAATGCACGGCGATTGGGAAATGTTTATCGACACTTTGGTTGAAACTGACTTATCTAAAAAGAAAATCGCTCTTTTTGGATTGGGCGACCAAATAGAATACCCGGAAAGCTTTGTAGATGGCATGGGGACAATATTCTGCCGTATTCCATATAAAAAAAATGTAGTTGGATTCTGGTCCACCAAAGGCTATAACTACTATTACTCTACAGCGGAAAAAGAAGGCATGTTCGTCGGTCTCGCCATAGATGAAGATAGCCAACACGAACTTACAGAAGAGCGTATTTCAAAATGGGTGGAATTGTTGAAAAAAGAATTTAAATAAATAACAACTTTCTTGTTCGGTATATTCAAACATATTTATACTTTTGTGCGACTATTTAAATTTGTCGTATACTCATGAACCTGCCGGAAAAATCACAAAAACGCCTTTTATTAATATGGGCATTTGCCATAGGGTGGTTTTATTTAGGTTCCCTCATCAATTTTCATCAGCACCATATTTGGGGAAAGAACCTTATTCCTCAAATTAGTTCTTGTTCCCGAAACAAATCCAAAACTGCGCCGGGCTATGGAAATGATGAAACTGCAGGATTTCAGCTTCCTTCAAATAGTTTTAATTCCGATTTACAGACTTCTGCTGGATGCTCATTTCGTGAACCAACCTTTGTAATTACTTCCATCAATGCCATTCCGGCTAATCCAGTCGTCCCTAATGACGACGGATATGCATTTTCTCAATTGCGCGGTCCTCCGCAAGTCTGAATCTACAATACCTTCATTAGCCATCGGGCGCTTTCCTGTTTCGTATTTGTCTTCATTATCAAAGCCATTTCTTCGTAAAGCTACTGTAAGGTTGTTATTAGTTAGTGTGATCATTATTACCAAAAATCTGCAATCCATTTTAGTTGTAATCCAACAGCTTTCTCCTCGTTGATGCTGAAAGCTTTCAAAGAATAACAGATGAAAAAGTATTTATATATGTCATTGTCGGCGATAGCGCTTACAGCGCTCTCAGCCCAATTTCTGGAGGCACAGAACAGAGAAACCGTGGTAAAGGACTCTGTTGCAATGCTTTCGGGCTATGCAAACGAAATATATTATAGTATGACGAACGGAGAAGTCGCATCGGTGCCACGCGCCCAATGGGACATCGCATTCCGTACCCCTAACAGGAGTTCCAGCATTATGATAAATGAAGGCACAGGTGTTATGCTGTATACCTACCCTAATTCTGATACTACAGGGTGGGCAACAGTTGATACAGCTGGGCTCCATACCTGGAAACCTATGTATAACTCTTTAAGCGACTGGGAAAACGGTGCTTTCAGCCGAAATGCCAAAAGTCATCCGGATTACGGCTGGGCAATATACAATAGTGTTACGCACGATCTGGTTGCTGATTCCCTCTTCATAATCAAGTTACGCGACGGAAGTTTCCGTAAGCTTTGGATTGTTCGTAAATATTCATCAGATAACCTGTATTCCTTCCGTTTCGCCAACCTTGATGGCAGTGCCGATACAAAAATAACAGTTGACTGTAATCCTTACAAATCCAGAAACTTTGTGGGTTACTCCATCGTGACTTCTGAAGTAATTGATTTTGAACCGGCAGCCAGTAGTTGGGATCTGCTGTTCACCAAATACGAATCGGTACAGCCTGATGGAACACCATACCCGGTAACAGGCGTTATTACCAACGATGGCCTGAAAACCATTGAATACCGTAATGTTGATCCTAACTTAATTATCTGGGATCTTGCTTTGGCCGATTCATCGCGATCGTCCATTGGCTGGGACTGGAAAGTATTTAACATGAACACATTCGCATACGAAGTAGAAGACTCGCTGTTGTATTTTGTACAGGATATGGCCGGAAAAATAAATAAACTGATGTTCACCAAATTTGTTGGCAGCAACAGCGGTAAAATCGTATTTGAAAAGGCTTTGAATGTGGCAACTGTTATCAGCGAAAATACCCGGAAAACTGAAATGACAGTTTATCCTAATCCGGTAAAAGACAGACTGAATATCAGCCTGGATAACATGACCAGCTTCCCCTTGCGTGTTACACTTTCTTCTCTTACCGGGCAGGTAGTCTACGCGCTTACGGTCACCGAAAACACCAGGTATGCGTTAACCATTCCCATAAACGATATACCGGATGGAATGTACCTGCTCACTGCAAAATCTGCGACAGGTACAACTGCGAAAAAAGTTGTTGTAAATAAAGAGTGATGTTAAGGAAACGAATTGTTTGTTCCCTGTTTGTTGTTTGTTTCCTGCTGGCTGGGCCTTTTGTGCGCGGCCAGCAGGTTGTTGTTACAGTAACTGATCTCAAAAGTAATGAGCCCGTGGCTTTTGCCAATGTATGCATCGAAGCTTTAAAAGGTGGTGAGCAAAAGCATTACATCACCGATATAAAAGGCAATGTGCCCAACGAAGTGAAGGAACCATCGCGTATGGCCATATCGCTTATCGGGTACGAAACCTTGTACGATACAGTATTCCCGGGTAAAAACACAACTGTATTCTTAAAACCCACCATTCTCAATATTGATGAAGTGGTAATTACAGCTCAGTTTGCGCCTGAAAAAGCTGACAAATCCATCTACCGCATAAATGTGATCAACAGCAGGCAGATCGAACAGAAAGGCGCTACTAACTTGTCGGATATCCTGAAAACCCAGTTGAATATGCGGGTGGAACAGAATGGAGTGTTAGGGTCTAGCCTTAGTTTGCACGGTCTCTCGGGCGAAAATGTAAAATTTCTGATGGATGGCGTGCCAATGATTGGCCGCATGAACGGCAATATCGACCTTGGACAGATAAACCTTGCCAATGTTGATCATATTGAACTTGTTGAGGGTCCAATGTCAGTAATATACGGAAGTAATGCGCTTGCCGGCGTTGTAAATATTATTTCAAAAGAAAATAAAATTGCCGGGCTTAGCGCACATGCAGATACTTATGTGGAATCGGCAAGTTCTGTCAACTTCAACGCTGGAATTTCGTCGAATGTAAAAAAACATGTTATTGCATTTGATGCCGGTCGAAATTTCTTCGGTGGATATTCAAACAGCGAAAATTCCAGATCTAAAACCTGGATTCCGCGCCTGCAATATACAGCTGATGCTTATTATATATGGTCCGATTCAAAAATGAAGCTAAAATTTTCAAGCCAATACCTAAACGACCAATTGGTAGACAAAGGAGACCTGATCCCACCCTATTTTGAAAATGCTTTCGACAGCTATTTTATTACCCGTCGTTATTCAGGAACTTTCAATTTTGATTTCAGATTACCTCACGACAACAGCATTAGCGCAATTGCTTCATATTCAGGATATGATCGGATAAAAAAGACATGGTTCAAAGATCTGACAACACTGAACCAGGTTCTTTCCAGCAATCCTGAAGACCAGGATACAACCACGATACAGGCAATAACGGCACGATTAGCATTTAATAATGCAACGCCTGATATTCCGCTAACTTACCAGTTTGGGATAGACCTGAATGTGGAGAGCGGAAGTGGAAAGCGTATTACCGCCCACGAGCAACAAATCGGCGATTATGCGGGCTATTTCATTTTTAAATATAATCCAAATCCTAAGTTATCATTTCAGCCGGGGATCAGGGGTATATACAACACCAAATACAAAGCTCCGCTAATCTACTCGTTAAGCGCCAAATGGGATGTTGCTGAACATATTTCTTTACGTTCCTCGGCTTCCCGGGGCTTTCGTTCACCTTCCATCAAAGAACTCTACCTCTACTTTGTTGATATTAACCATAATGTTCAAGGAAACAGCAACCTGGATGCTGAAACGTCTTACAATTTCGATCTTAATGCGGGATATTCGTCGGATGGAAATACACGAAATTATGGTGTTGAAGCCGGATTATATTATAATGACATCAGCAATATGATAACCCTGGCACAACAGGGAACAACCCTTTATACCTATATTAACGTGGATAAATACAAAACCAAAGGGGCCCAGATAAATGCAACTTATGCCATTTATCCTCAATTCACCGTAAAAGCCGGAGTAGCAGAAACCGGACGCTATTATCTGCTGAATACCAGCGAGAGCAATATTGGAAAGTTTGCTTATACTACTGATGTTACAACTGATCTATCATATAAGCTGGTGAAATACGACATTAACTTTTCCATATTTTACAGGTATACAGGCCGCACACCCCAATTCTATGTAAACAGCGATAAGCAGGTGGTGGAAGGATTTGTATCCAGCTATCACATGATGGATGCAACTGCCATGAAAAGCTTTCTGCACAACCGGTTGAATCTTTCGGTTGGAATCAAAAACATATTCAATAATACAACCATTGCAGCTGTAGCCGGCGGAGGAGGCTCAGCACATGGTGGAGGAGGTTCAGGTTCGATGAACATTGGTTTGGGTCGTACTTATTTCGCTAAACTTTCATTCGTTTATAACTCATACCGATGAACCTGACCAGAAAGTGCTTAATGCTGTGTTTTACCACGCTCGCTATCACATCTTGCTTTAAGGAAGATGAAAAAGTACAGCCCCACCAAAGTGGCAATATAACCACTGATACAATTGCACTTACCCGAAACTACAAATACCAGGTATATTTCGATCTCAGTTCTGATGCGAAGGTTGCCACCAACCTAAGAACTGATTGGGACCTTGCTTTCGAATGCAAAACCGGCGGAACGCATATCCTGCTCAATTCAAGCTGCTTTATGAAAGCGGCAGACTGTGGGCTGATAGATTTCGGTCAACCTATTGATACAGCTGGGCTGCGCTGGAAATTCGATCGTTCCGACGGTAATCCTGACTCTACTGCATTATTGCATTGGATCAACATTAATGGCAGTGATACGCTTTACCCCGGGCATGTTTATGCTATAGATCGTGGCCTGGATGAAAATGGGATCGTACTTGGATTGAGGCAGGTAATATTTGAAAGATTAAAACAAGGACATTATACTTTCCGGTGGGCAAATATCGATGGGAGTGCTGCCACTTCTGCCGGGGTTGAAAAAGATACTACATTTAATTATATCCATTATTCGTTCAAAAACAGAGGAGGAGTGCAAGCACCCGAACCTACCAAAACACAGTGGGATCTGTTGTTTACACAGTATTCAACTATTTTATTCACTGATGCCGGCGATCCTTATCCTTACCTGGTCACCGGAGTGTCGATAAACCGAATTGGGGTGCAGGTTGCAGTTGACTCGATAACTGCTTTTTCTGCAATCAATTTCGAAACAGCACGTAATATGACGTATTCCAATGTGCTGGATGTGATAGGGTATGACTGGAAATATTATAATTTCGATACCGGTAGTTACACCGTACGCTTTAACCGAAACTATTTTATAAAAGATGCGGCAGGATTCTATTACAAGTTTCGCTTCACCGGATTCTACAATGCGCTTGGGCAAAAAGGCTACCCGGTTTTTGAATACCAGCAGCTTTAATTGAGCATTATTAATATTAAGCTCCCGGAAAATCCATTGATTGTTAGCCGTCCTTGATTAAACTGACGAGGCTGTCTCAAAAGACAGCCCCGTTAGTATGCCCAAAAAAAAGCCTGCTCTTTCGGGCAGACTTTCTCATTTCACGGAAAAAGTATTAAAACAGCTTTGGGATAAGATCGACAACGCGGGCCGAATAGCCCCATTCGTTATCGTACCAGGAAAGAACCTTTGCAGTTTTTCCATTCACCATTGTGCATTTTGAATCGAAGATGGACGAAGCAGGATTGTGAACGATATCAACCGAAACTATAGGATCTTCGGTATATTCAAGGATTCCTTTCATCGGGCCTTCGGCAGCTTCCTTCATGGCAGCATTGATCTGCTCCTTGGTAGCTTCAACTTTAAGGTTTACAACCAAGTCAACCAGCGAGCCTGTTGGAGTCGGTACGCGAACAGCCATACCATCAAGTTTACCTTTAAGATCGGGAATTACAAGGCCAACAGCTTTAGCGGCTCCGGTAGTGGTTGGTATTTGAGAAAGAGCGGCTGAACGAGCCCTGCGCAGATCGGAATGTGGCGCATCCAGGATGATCTGGTCGTTGGTGTAGGAATGGATAGTGGTCATAAGACCGTTTTCAATTCCAAATTTATCATTCAGAACCTTGGCTATAGGTGCCAGGCAGTTGGTGGTACAGGAAGCGTTGGAAACACATTGATCGGTATCTTTCAAATCATTATCGTTCACGCCCAATACAATGGTGCGGTCAATGGTATCCTTGGCAGGAACTGTAAGGATAACTTTTTTGGCACCGTTTTTCAGGTGATCGCCATAGCCACCTTTGGTACTTTCTTTTGAAGTAAAAACACCCGTTGATTCAACAACTACATCGGGTGTAACTGTCCATGGAATGCTGATAGGACTTCGTTCGGCAGCTACAGGATACCGTTTGCCATTAACAATAATAGCAGTATCATCGAACGTGATTGTACCATTAAACTTTCCTTGAGTAGAGTCGTATTTGAGGAGGTGAGCAAGCGTTTTGGTACTGGTGAGGTCGTTGATACCTACGATTTCAATATCGCTCCGCTCGAGAGCAAGTTTGAAAACGTTCCTGCCGATTCTTCCGAATCCGTTGATTGCAACTTTAATCTTTGACATGTTTATTGTTTTTAGTTAATAAATATCGCTTTCTAAACAAGTTGCAAAAGTAATCAATAAAACGCAATAAGTCAGTGTGCATATTAGATTAATTAACGTTATAAACTTGTTGCCACCAGTTAAGTAAAACCGAACGCTTTTCTGTTATTTTTGTACCTGTTTAAACTGATCATTGAATAAACCTGAAGGTGTGCATGTACTTAAGCTAATTAATTCATAAACCTCCATAAAGACAAAAGAAAAAAGGTTAAAGATGAAAGGTTCAAAACATTATAAAAAAATCATAAAAATCAACTTTACAAAAAATAAATATTGAAAGTGGTTTGCAAATGCCTGACTTTTATCTTTTTACTTTTATCTTTTATCTTCTGCATGAATAATACAGGTTAAACGATCACCGCTATGACTGAAAAATTTGTTTCCAAAGCTCTTGAAGCCAACCTGGCTGAAACCAGGTACAAGGATATTGTGATACCCGCAGAAAATCAGCACTTTATCGATCTTTCCA
>Ga0315290_10004450_pt1 | contig 10087 bp, 9 predicted proteins | sample YL17G12_0_MG_FD_203627 | JGI IMG/M metagenome (GOLD analysis project Ga0315290, IMG submission 203627) | Sediment microbial communities from Yellowstone Lake, YNP, Wyoming, USA - YL17G12_0 | ecosystem: Environmental > Aquatic > Freshwater > Lake > Sediment | place: USA: Wyoming | collected...
GTGATCGATAAGCGCTGATTTCAGCCACAAAGCAAGTTTTTTCGATACATGGAATGATTCATAATTTCTGATAGTACTCCGCAATGCAAAAGGGCGAGATAATTACCTCGGCCATCTGACTTCTGAGTTCTTTTTTTTCTTTCTGATCACTACCAAATAATAACAATAGTCCCTGCAAGTGCCAGCACCTTTGCCGCCGATGCCGAGACTGTAGAAGTGATCTATTGGGTTCGCCTTACCATCCGTTGCAGCAAACCTTCCGAAGACTCCGCCAGCGCGGCGTCGAGGAGCTCTTGTGTGCGGGTTATTTTCATCATTTTGAAAAGGAGTCAACGGAGGGAACCGAGGCGGATTGCTCCATTATCTCTGCTCCCTCCTGTTGAATGTTTAATCCCGCACGTCCGCGAGCTTCTTGTTGGCTTCTTCGAGCTTCTTCTCATCCGCAGCCGTTAGGCCGCTCTTGCCGAGTTCGATAACGACCTTCTTGAGATCGCCAGTGAACTTGAACGGCATCTTGATCACGTAGTCCTCGACCACGGGCGTTCCGGTATCCTCACCCACGTCCATCGTCTCGTCGAGAGAGAAGCGGAGCGGGATAGTGCGTTCGATCTTGCCCTGCGCGACTTGCTTCCCATCCACGGAAAGCGTGCCCGTGGCGCTTTTTCCCATGCCGGGGCCGTCGTATTTGGAGTCGAACTTGATGATGTGCTTGCCGGGGGCCAGTTTCTCATTTGAGGCAACCCGGTATTTGAACTGCTTTTGATTGGAGAACGAATAATCAAACTCCGGCTTTCCGTCCATGATGAGCAAGCCCCAGCCGCCGAAACGTCCGCCCTGGGTGATGAGCACGCCTTCGGCCCCGCCTTCGGGTATCTCGACTTCCGCTGTGATGATGTAGTCCTTGTTCTTAGTATCTGGTGCCGCGCCTTCGGGCACACGGATCGTGCCCGGATAGTAGGTAAACGTGTTGCGCCCGCGCGTTAAGCTCGGGCGAAGGCGCACATCAGCGCGTTCGGCGAGCGAGGAATCGAGCGGATAGACGTTGTATTTTTTCGCTTCTCGCTCAAAGGCCGCCTGCAGTTCCTTCAGCTTTTTCGGATTCTGCGCGGCGAGGTTGTTCGCCTGCGAGAAATCCTCTGCAATGTGGTAAAGCTCCCACTGGAAGTCATCCGGGTTGGGTGTGGCTTTGCCGATGGCAGGCGGGGCCCACGGGAGTTTCAGCGGCGAGGTATTGGCCATCCAGCCGTCTTGATAGATGCCGCGATTGCCCATTAATTCGAAGTATTGCGACTTGTGGTGCGTGGCTGTCTTCGCGTTGTCGAAGCTATAGACCATGCTGAAGCCTTCGATCGGAGTCTGCTTCACGCCGTTGATCATCGTCGGCGCCTTGACCCCGGCAGCTTCGAGGATCGTCGGCACGATGTCGATTACCGAACTGAATTGCGAGCGAACTTCGCCCGTCTGCTTGATGCGCTTGGGCCAGGAAATGACCAGGCCATTGCGCGTGCCGCCGAAGTGGGAAGCGACCTGCTTCGTCCACTGGAACGGCGTGTCCATCGCGTGCGCCCAGCCGACCGGGTAGTGATTGTAGGTCAGCGGACCACCGAGGTCGTCCATGATGGAGAGGAGATAGGGTAGGCTTTCCTCGGCACCGTTGGCGGCCACGCCGACTTCGTTTGCCAAGCCCTGCAAGGTGCCCTCGCCGCTCGCGCCGTTGTCGCCCATGATGTAAATGATCAGAGTGTTATCCATTTCACCGGTCTCTTCGACGGCGGCGATGACCCGGCCGATGTTATGATCGACATAGGCCAGCGAGCCGGCATAGACTTCCATCATATGCGCGTAAAGCTTCTTCTCATCGGCGCTGCGCGAATCCCAGGACGGTATTTCCTTGGGCCGGTCCGTGAGTTTGGTGCCGGCGGGAACGACTCCTTGCTGGATCTGACGGGCGAGCGTTTCCTCGCGCAGCTTGTCCCAGCCCATGTCAAACTTGCCCTTGAACTTTGCGATCCATTCCTTGGGCGCGTGGTGCGGCGCGTGGGTCAGGCCCGGCGAGTAGTAGACGAAGAACGGCTTGTCCGGTGCGAGCGAGTTCTGCTGACGGATCCACGCGATGGCGTGGTCGGCCAGGTCTGCGTCCAGGTGATACTTCGGGTCGTTCGGCGCCTCGATGGGTTTGGTGCCGTCGAAGATGGCCGGATGCCACTGGTCGGTGTCGCCGCCGATGAAGCCGTAGAAATACTCGAAGCCCAGGCCGGTAGGCCAGAGGTCGAACGGTCCCGCCTGACTCGTCTGCCAGTCGGGCACGTTGTGGTTCTTTCCGAACCACGACGTGTTATAGCCGTTCTGTTTCAGGATCTCCCCGACGGATCCGGAGCTCTTCGGCATCAGCGAGTTGTAGCCGGGATAACCCGTGCCCATCTCCGTGATGACGCCGGTGGCGTTGGTGTGATGGTTGCGTCCGGTGATGAGCGCCGAGCGCGTGGGCGAGCAGAGCGCCGTGGTGTGGAACGTGTTGTAACGCAGACCAGCCTTGGCCAGCCGGTCGAACGTCGGCGTCGGAATTGCTCCGCCGAAGGTGGAATCTGCGCTGAAGCCCACGTCATCGGTGAGGATGAGCAGTACATTGGGCGCGCCCTTGGGCGCTTCGATCGGTTTGGGGAAATCGGGGACCGAGTCCTTGGCGGTCCGGCCGATCTTGCCCTTGAACGGTTGCTCCGGTCTGGGCAGAACTTCCTGTGCCCAGCTTGATGCTGCCAGCCCGAAGGCCAGCACGCCGACGAGCGCGGCGGCCAGGATGTTTCGTGTGAGGGTTGTTTTCATTCTTCTGTTCCTCCTTTAATCGACAGTGATATTATCATATCATTCTTATTCCTTTAAATATTGAATGCTGAAAATATCTGACATAAAGGCGCTACTATTTTTTTACACCGGCAATCTCGCGCCATCAGCCTAACCCTTTCCGAAAGGAAGCCGCACTTCTGGTGGCAGCGTGCACATACGCGTTATAGGTGAAAGTGAGACAAGTTCTAAATCGCTCAAAAATCTCTTTTTCTATGTGAAGGCTGCCCTCCATCAGGGCATTACAAGGTGTTTGTGTCAAGAAGAAATAACCTCTGCCCCTATTCCTGTCATACTACCAATAAATAGCCCCCCTAAAAGGGGGGCTAAGAAGAGACAATCGGAAAGGTTAATTAGCAGTTTTACAGTTCGTCAGCTAATTTCCGTGCATTCTCAATATCCACGATTGCAGCCTCTGCTGTGCTGACAATAAGATCGATAAGCCTCTGTAGCTGTCCGAGTGCTTCAATTCGGATATCTCTTGATGCCTTTAGTAATGGTTCCGGGTTTCCGACATTATAAGACCCGACTTCTTCTAATCCCCTGTTAATGTTAATGTAGGTGCCGGTGCCATAATATACTTCTTTCCTCTGAATAGCTAATCCCCAACCTTCTGAGGTTTTTGCATATCCGAGATAGACCTCGTCTGCCTTTGTAGTTGCGCCCGGAAATGGTGTGATGAAATTACCGTCGTCATCTAATGCCAGCTCCATATCCTGGGAAAAGAGCGGGACCCCTAACATCCAAGTTTCAATCCCGATATTCATACCATTAAGTTTGGCTTGAACTTTCTGCAGGGTCGCATTAACTTCGTCTGAGGCTTTGTTGAGGCGGGATGCCAATTCTTCCAACTTCTTGGTGTCAACCATAGATTCCTCCTTTTTTTTGCCTTCCGGCTTTTTTGTGTTAACCCTTCCGGGTTGTCTCGTAGTTATTCTAATTTAAGGAGATAAATATAGTCAAGGTATGGCGGGTATGATTCAAACCCGGAATTATGTTAGACATAATTCTTTATGATGATTTTGATTTTCCTGCTTCCGATTTTGGCGAAGAATCTTAACCCATGCATTTTGATTGTTTCATGATCTTCGACCTGCTAAAATAGACAAAGACGGCCCCTACCGTGGCCAGGGAAAAGCAGCAACTCTCCGCTGCCTGGGGCCCTTCATTTATGGAGAGATAACCGCAAAGGAGAGAACGGTTGCAGAATTCCAAAAAAGTCGCCATTCTTTCACCCGCCTTAGATCCCTACAAATTTATAGACGAATGTATCCTATTGCCCTGGCTGTTTGAACAAGAGCCGCCTGATATTCTTTTTGCTTTATGCTCACGATTACCTTTCAGAAAACAGTATTCAGGAAAATTCCGGGATATTCTCTCAAACCCTAATGTTATAAATCAGATGGTTGATGACGATGATAATTTGGTAAGCAACAGAGATAAAGACTCATTATGTGCCTTATTCACTACCGATGAAGTCGATGAGCTAATTGAATTCAGAAACGAATACTGTGAAACACAGCAATGGAAGAAATCTCAAAATGACATTTGGCAATTATTTTATAGCCTTACGACGACAAAGAAATTGAAAGAGTTATTGGAAAAGAAATTCCCCTTAGAAATAAACCTAAAAAGTCTAAAAAGCGGCTGGAAACCAAAAGACATGAAAGCTCATTTGAATAAGTTTTTCGACTATGCTGAATGGGTTTTGTTCAATGACATTATGCAACAATATCCACCGTTCCACAGTCTGATATCGAGAAAGATGTTGAGACAATTATTACAAAGAAAGTTACCATCAAAAACAACCTTAAAAAATCTAAAAAATCCCAGAACACCGAGAGGCATAAAGGCTCATTTCAATAAGTTTCTCGGAGACATTCAAGGGACTTCATCTCTTATTAAAGATTATAAGGCTGTCATGCAGATACAGGACTATCTCTATAGCAAGATAGACGAACTTCAGAAACATCCCGATGGGCGTGCAAAGCTAATAAACTATTTTGGAGATTGGAAAAAAACGCCTTCTCGAAGGAAGAATATGCTTCTTACTAAGCTCATAGCATATATTGAGCGCTCAAGGGAATGGATGAATCCGGGGGGATATGCAGGCTTGGTAGGCGACGAGCCTCATAAATGCAGGTACAGGGAAACCTGTCCCATCAAAACATGCAGGACGCATCCAAAATACCAACATTCATATTTCAGATATGAGCAATCATTTCGTGAAATTCCATATATTTTAGCAAAGCTTGGAGTATTCACAAGGCTGAAATGCGAATATAAAGAACCTTATGACAGATGCTCTGCTGTTGGTTGTCTTTCTAAGCGCATAAATGAATGTGCTATTTTAGCGGATTATAAAAAGGATGTTTATGGCCGTTGTGATAATACAGATGTTGACAATTTTTGCGATTTTTGTTTATCAAAAACAAAAGACACATGCCCCCTCAGAAATCCCTGTCCCAAAGGACAGGAGAAATACAAGAATGAAAGAAAAAAGATAACTACCTTACCGGCTTTTCAATAATTATTTCTTACCCAATTATTCACACATAGGGCTTTTTACCCTCTTACCGCCATCTTTTCTATCTTCATAAAATCTACGATAGAAACATAGATTTTATTTAACTCAAGCGTATTAACTTGAATTTTAAAAGGAGAGTAAAAAAATGGACGACAGAGATGACCGATTAATTGAAGTAAAAAGGTTCTGTGAAAGAATGGGCAACATTCATATCGCGACAGCATACAAAATGGCAAAAAACAATATGTTGCCTTCAGTAAAGATCGGGCGAAGGGTTTTCTTTAAAGAGAGCGACATTCAGGAATTTATAAAATCAAGAGTGAAAAACGCATAAGCCGGAAGGTACAACATGAGGCTTTTGAAATCTAAATACCAAAACATACCACCGGAGCTTCGATCTTTGCCGCACTGGGTCAATTTCAAGAATGGGAAAAAAATCCCATTAAACCCACAAAACTTAGAAAATGCGCAGTCGGACAATCCCGCAACCTGGGACTCATTCGAGAAGGCCGCCGTGAATTGCCGAAACGGTATCGGACTCGGGTTTGTGTTTACTGAGAATGATCCTTTTACCGGGACCGATCTCGACAAGTGTATTGATCCTCTTACCGGCAAAATCGAAACGTGGGCGCTCAGGATCATAAACACGATCGGGAGCTATACAGAGATATCACCGTCGGGGACGGGGGTGCATATAATCACAAAGAGCAAGCTACCGCCGGGATCCCGGAAAGTCGGGCGCATTGAGTGTTACGATGCAGGCCGTTTCTTCACCTTCACGGGGGATATCCTGAATGAAAACTAATACGATCAGAGAATACGACGGGACTGAGCTTCACAAACTCTTAATGTCTGAAGCTCAGGATCTCAAAATTATCGACAAAGCCATTGCGTCCAAAACCGGCGAAGTTTTCAAGCGACTCTGGAACGGTGACATTACGGAATATCCTTCGCATAGTGAAGCGGACATGGCACTTGTAGGACATTTGTATTTTTGGACGAAGGATAAAAAGGCGACGGATCGGCTTTTCCGAAAGTCCGGTTTATTCAGGAACAAGTGGAACGAAAAGCATTTCAGCAACGGTAAAACATACGGTCAAGAACTTATAGATAAGATTTCAGCTTACGCAGATAATGCAGAAGAGGATCCGAAGGTTACCGAAATCGAGTGGCCTGATCCGATCCCATTTGATACCTATTCGTCATTACCAGACTTTCCGCTCGAAGCATTGCCGGATATCGGCAAAGAATTTGTTGAAACGGTTGCGTCTGTAAATCAAGTCGATCCCGGACTACCCGGAAGTATCTATCTCGCCGCCTTGTCTATATGCGCCGCAAAGAAAATCGAAGTCGATCTCAGGACACATAAAGAACCGGGGAATCTTTTTGAATGTTCGATAGTCAACTCAGGACACCGCAAAACACGCACTATGAGCGTTATGACAGCGCCGATATACGAATATGAAAAAACTCTCATTGCGAGTATGCGAGAAGCGATACTGAAGTCACGAAACCGCTATGCAATTAATGAAGAGAAACTCAGAAAGTTGCGCAAGCAAGCGGCGAACGAAAGAGAAGCAGCGTTACGCGATCAGTACAGGAGAGAAGCGGACGCCATATTAAAGGAAATGGACGAAGACCCGGCGCTCGAAGATCCGCAGTTAATAGCGGACGATATCACCAGTGAGAAGGTGGCCGAAGTCATGGCAGACAACGGAGAGCGTTTAGGTATATTCAGCGCTGAGGGCGGGATATTCTCGATCATGGCCGGACGATATAACGACAAGGGGGGCAATTTCGATATCTATTTGAAAGGGCACGCCGGGGATCCTTTTAGCGTGCACAGGATCGGACGACGGGCCCGGCATATGTCTTCACCGGCATTAAACTTATGTCTAACGGTCCAGCGCGACGTAATTGACGAGATCGGCGGGAATAAGCAATTCAGGGGGCGCGGGTTGCTCGCACGGTTTCTCTATAGTCTGTGTAAGTCTCAGGTTGGATACCGGGCAAGACAGGAAACGACGATCCCGGGCGATCTCTTGGAACAATACAAAAAACATATTATGAGCCTTGCCGAAGTGCCGCTCTTCTTGCGGACGTTACCGTTAAGCTCTGAAGCTCAAACCGTGTGGAATGGGCTTTATAACGAGATCGAAGAGAGTATGCGGCCTGGGGGAGATCTTCAGTATATGGCAGACTGGGGATCTAAATTGCCCGGGGCGGTTGCGCGGATCGCCGGATTATTGCACTTTGCAGAGCATGGCAAGGACGCGGGAAGTTATGTCATCGAAGCCGGTACAGTGGCGGCGGCCTGTGCTATCGGCGCGTACTACCGTGATCATGCTGTGGCGGTTTTCGGACTCATGAGAGAAGACGTGCGGATAGAGTCTGCGAAGCGGATACTGGAATACATTGAACAGCATCGGCCTGAAACCTTCAAAGGGCGAGATGTTCTTGCCAATAAAAATTATTTTAAGACTATGGACGACGTTACGCCGGGTATCAGGATACTTATAGAGCGCGGGTATGTACGCGAGAAATCACAAAAACAGCAAAAGCTGGGGCGGCCTGAGTCGACAATATACGAAGTTAATCCGCAAATTTTAAAGGTATGAAAATCAACAGCAATAACAGCAAAAGTCGTATTTGGAGGTTTTTGCAGGTATTGCTGTTGGTTTCCTAATAAATAAAAAAATGACACTCATTAATAAATATCTGGAACTCACAAGAGATATAAAACAAAAAAAGTATTTTAAAGAAAGCGCTAACAATACCAGCAAAACTTCTGAGGTTGATAGCACTCTTAAAAATTTACCTCTTAAGAAATCAACAGCAATACCAACAAAACTCGCCGGGGATAATAAGACTTACAAGCTTTACTCAGCTATTCTCGACGATCATGTGTGGATCGTCCCGGACGAAGAAGCAGCCACCGTGGCAAGAGATCATGGCGCGCAAGACGTTATCTTTACACGGGGCGAAATAGAACAGTTAAAGAATAATGCAGACCATGAAACATTGAGACAGCTGCATGAGATAAGGAAGATATTTGAGAAGTCCCGGATCCTTAAAGTGAAGAAAGTTAAATTTTTCGATACTTCACAATGCGAACTCAGTCCAGCACCGTGGGGGGAATGCAATCGATTCGATATGAAACTCGGCGCGGATAACGTCCTGTGGCCGTTTTGCTTAAAGGGTAAATGCTTTTGTCCTTATTCTACTAACGCAAAGGGGGTGGTGAGAGCTATGAATGTGACTGAGCAAAAAAAAGCCGTCCAGCGAAGACGGCTCTAATATTTGGTATCTCTAAGGTACACGAAGATCAAATAAAAGTCAAAAAAGGAGGAATTAAATGCCAGTTGCAACAAGCAAAACAAAGATCAATATACCCGCAGGGGTACACGAAAGCGTCTTAGTCTCATGTGTCGATATCGGGACTCAGTTTTCAGAGAAGTTTCAGTCAAGCGCCCATAAAGTGATTTTGTCGTTTGAGATATCCGGGTTAGCTAATTCAGACGGCGCACCAATTCTGGTGTCAAAGTTTTATACGCTCAGTATATCGCCGAAAAGCTCCTTGAGAAGGGATCTCGAAGGGCTTCTCGGGCGTTCTCTCACAGAAAAAAAACTTGAGTTGAAAACGCTGCTGGGTACACCGGTGCTTATCCAATTAACAAAGAGCGAAAGCAACGGTAAAGAACGGACGAATATCACAAACGTAATGCAGATACCGGGGAAAAAGAAACTGCCTCACGTATCCGATCTGATATCTTTCGATATCACAGATCATGTAATACCTGAGTCAATACCTGAGTGGATCCGTGAGTATATCCTGAAGTCTGAAGAGTACGGTCAAGGCGGCTTTGAAGGCGATTATCCTGAGAACGACGAAGCACCAGGCGAAGAGTCTGGCCTTCAGCCGTTTTAGGGGGGTGATGACATGGGCGAAAAAACAGAATGGCTTTTAAAGATTAAGGCCAATATTGACTCACAGTTGAAAAACGAAGATTTTTTGGGCATGGTGTGCCCCGAATGTTTTGAGTCCCGGGAGCTATGTGATGGCAATGGGTGGATATCGCTCAACGGCGACGTCTTTTATTATTGCACCGAGCATAAAGTGTATTGGCTCTATGACAAGACTACGGGCGATAGGCCCACTGGAGATAGGTCGCTGGAGAGACATTGGATCACAAATCTTCTAATATCAGGGTTTCAACAAGTTTCACCTGTGAATGTTTCAGAGATATTTAATCTTGAAACTTTACTGAAAACCCAGATCGAGCTTCACACCTTGAAAAATAAATTAAATGAAATAGCGCGTTGCTCAAAAGAGATATATGCTGATCCAATCCTTGAAAATGAGCCGTTTTAGAGAAACAACAACCGAGAGGGCCTTCGGGCCCTCTCACATGGAGGAATAAAGGTTGTGAATACCGGAAAAAATTTGCCATACATCATTCTGCCTGGACACCATACAACACAAACAACATGGAATTTGATTTCTGCTTAACTTCTCGCTGCATGGCATGGGACACAGCAAGGGGTGGCTGCCTGATGCTTTTTGACGGTGCCTGCGAGAGTATCGAAAACAAGACGGCTTCGGATATGGACAGGGTAGCGATAGGCGCTTAGACGCAATTCTACAAAGGCAGATAAGTAAAAATGAAAGCTGAATTAACATTACCGGAAGATTTTACCGATCAGATCGTTGAAAAGCTG
>Ga0315290_10004451_pt1 | contig 10086 bp, 17 predicted proteins | sample YL17G12_0_MG_FD_203627 | JGI IMG/M metagenome (GOLD analysis project Ga0315290, IMG submission 203627) | Sediment microbial communities from Yellowstone Lake, YNP, Wyoming, USA - YL17G12_0 | ecosystem: Environmental > Aquatic > Freshwater > Lake > Sediment | place: USA: Wyoming | collected...
TGTTTTTATAGACCACTTTGGTTCTGACATATTTCTCCCCAAAGACTCGAACTTTGGCGTGTTCCTCTAAAGAATAGAAAAGGGATTTAATCCCTTTAACAACTGGTCGGTGTGCTGATTAGACCTATTGCGTTTACATCGAGTTCATCAATGCCGACATACATGTGAATTGCAACAGTCGTTGAATCACAATCGATGTCACGGTCTTGTTCCATCTTGGGTTTCATTCCCCATCCCTCACCGACTGCTCGGCTTGAGTCGAGAATAATCGCCACAACGGTATCGGTTGCACCTGAACAGGTGTTGGCACATGGGAACTCAATAACTTCCATGTTTCCGATTTTGGACAGTTCATTTCCACTGTATGAGATTTGTAATCCCATCTGTGAAAGTGCTTGTGTGAATTTAAACTGAGCAGCTACGGATGGTGACAAGATAATTTTGTCAGGTCTAACTCCACCCTCACGCATTTGTGCCTCAATGCTTACGATTAAATCGTAAAGATTTCGACCAAATCCGTTAAAGCAACATGAGTCTAAACTCGGTCCAGAGCAACAGTCATCCAATACTTCGGTGTATACTGCCGCAGCAGTTTGCAATTGGTCGTAGATTTCTAAGTCTACCGCTTCTGCGAGTCCGGATGCCATGTCCTCCATGATTCCGTCTTTTACGACATCACCGGCATGTTGAAGGTCAAGTTCACAAATTTCAGCGAGGTCCCCGTATGAATCCAATTTGAGACTCACTTTAGTAAATGAACTAGATACACAACTTAAACACTCACATGGGTCCAAAGGTCCTTGAGCAGACCGTTTTCCCCGAATACGGATAGAGACAGTATCTCCTTTTCCACGTTGAAAATCAACGCCACGCACTGTCACTTTACCGGCAAGGTATCCCTTACAGTAAAATGCAGACCATATTGTGTCAGCGAAAACTTCATTGGGTGTCCAATCTGAGACATCGTTCTCACAACCTAAATCGGAGTCAACGAAATCATATCCACCGGTTTGCCAATCGACACTTCCGTATTCGATTGCTTTGTAACCGTGATTTTTCAGATATTTTTTTCTGAATGCACTGAGGTCTGACTTTGGTTTCTTGGTCATTCCACCGTCAACTGAAATTCCGATTGGTGTTTTTGCATTGAACTCTCTTGCGAGTTCGTCTTTGATTTCCAATTTCAAAGCATCCTTCGCTTTCTTGGCGGTCATTTCTGCCTGTTGTCTGTCAAATTCCGATTGCTCTTTTCGCAAAGCATCGACATCTGCATTAATCCTTTCTGCCTTTTGTTTTTGCAGGGCTTCTAATTCAGCTTTTGCATTTTTTAATTCAGCTTCTGCATTTTTTAATTCATCGCTCATTATTTTTCCTCCTTTAATTTTCTAATCCTTTCTTTTAAATCCGCTAATTTCTTAGCGTCTTGTTCATTCATCTTCTCGTTAACACCGTCAACGGAAGGCATATTTTCACATTTACAATCCTTACCATTTGAACACGAATTTTCTGTGTGTTCTATTGCGGTTTTACACGCCAGACCACACCCCCGTTTGTCATCACACGCACCCTTTATGCACGTGGTTAATGCCTTCGGGATTATATCGCACAGACACAAAACTGTTTCATCTCCTTTGAATCCATAGTCCTCCCTGTCTGTTTGGTCTAACGAACCCGCATTCATTGCTCTTGGTGTTGCACCGATTGACACACTGACATTCGGTGTTTTATTTGCTTTTTTACTTATGTCTATGAAAGACTTCCATGCTTTATATTTTTCTGAGTGTTTATACACATTAACATCCATTGAAATTTCTTTTGTTTTGTCATTCGCCTCTGCGTTATTCTGATAACCGATGATATACTCAATGTTCTCTCTCTTGAAGGGTGGTGCATTATCTGGATATGACGTTCCTAAGTGACTAATATCGTGAAGTGTTCCATTCCACATATCCAGTGATTTTTTAAGTTCTGAGTATGAAATAAAGTATCCATTCATCATTCTATTCCCAACGATTGCAGTTGCTCGAAGTGTTACCCAATCATTTGATTCCTTTGTTTTATTCGTTGTTGGTTCAGTGTTTAATACTTGGTCGTTATCCAATATTTGTAATTGAAAAGTAAAATTAAATTCCATTTGTTTCTCTGAGTAGTTCGTTCCTTTGTCCTTGTTCTGCTTAAACATTCCGTGACAGGCAGCTACCGCTTGTTCTGGTGAACTTCCTTCTGCTATTTTAATAGGAATGCACCGTTTAACGTAAGATTCCTCAGTTTCCCCTTCTTTAATTTCTGGTATAAAATCACCCTCTATTATTTTTTATTTGCAATATCATTTAGTCTTTTTCTTTGCATTTCCGGCACGTGAACGCTTTCCGCCATTGACACATGACCAAGTAATACTTCACCATTTGCTATTTTTTCAGCAGTTTCATCTTTTGAATCTTCCCAAACATTAACGTGCCACTTATCCGGTGTTTTAACGTATGGTTTTATTAATGCACGAATTTCAACAGAATGTTGCAGTATGACATCTAGGTTGTAAAAGAACTGGTCACGCCATGCAGTATCCTTGTATGCAATCCAGAGAAATAATTCGACAAGTTCTAATTGAATATTTTTCTGATGGTTGCATTTTACAAATTCTGCGGTTGTTAAATTCAACTTTGCAAGGTATTGTATTCCCATATTTCCGCAATTCGTGATGTCGTCATGAATATTCTTTGCATTTGCCTGTTCACCTAATTTCTTACGAAGTAGCCATAATCCCCATTTGATTATACGCTTATTAGGTTCAGATTTCAGAATATCCATTTTTATGCCTTACCTTTCATAGCCTTTTCAAGTTCCTTTTCCATTGCGGCTTGTTCGTCTAATTCAGACTGTTTACCGCTTCCCCTAATTCCTTGAACTTCTTTAATTTGATAATCTTTTACTTTCTCACCGAGTAATCTGGAGACACGAATAACGCACTCAACGTATTCATCTCGTCTGTGTTCCATCGTTCCTGTCAGTCCCTGAACGGCTAGTTCTAAACCTTTTATTTCATCATCGACATGTTTTAGAACTTTTGATTTATCTGATTCAGCGTGTGAAATTGTTCTTGTTATTTGAATCATTACCGGTAACTGTATTTGACCTTTATTTATCTGGTCACGTTTTATTTTTAACATGTAAATAGTTGCATTGTATTGCATCTGTTGTTTAAGCAATGCACCGTATGTGTTGTTCAGGTCAATCATCTCTTGAATTTTTTGACCATCTAAATTAGACAGTGGTGCTAGTGGGGATTTCGGTGCTTCTATCGTTGGTGATATTTGAGTGAGTCCTGGTAATACTGCCACGTTCTTTTTGTGTGCCATTTATCCCACCAACTTTGTTGCCGCTTCCAAAAGAACACGTAATTGTCCTTTTGTCAGTTGCACTTCTTGTCCTTTGTCACTGATTGAATATTTCCTGCCTTCTTTCTTAAATATTGGGCAACAATGCCCTGGTCGTTTACACAAACTTATGGCTTCCATATCTATACAACTCCTTGAGTTTCTACTTTCTTCATATTGATTTAACCTTACCAAAAAAAACTTTATTGATAATTTCACCAAGTCCATCCAATGCTTGATATGCTGCGGGTCGCATGAAAGGTCGATATGCACCTTTACCGGATGTGCTAGTAATTGCCAATGGGTTTTCCTCCGAACCGACTGGCATTTTGTAAGTTCCAAACTCATTGTGAACAGCGTAATCTTTTCCAGAACTATTTGTTGGGTCACAAACTACTTTATAACCCTCCGAATCTTTCTCAACTCGAATATCGTTCTCCATTTTACCGGTATCCTCTGGACATAATTCAGATGCTTTGGTCTTGGTTTTGTTTGCTAATTCCTTCAACACCTGTTCTGCCTTTTTCTCACTGGATATTTCTTTGAGAAATGTTATCACTTCATCTATACCGTCAATTGTAACTCTAACCATTTTATTCCTTGTCCTGTTCCGAAAGTATTTGTTTTCCAAGTTCTCTTTCTTTTTTTGCCTGTAAATCTCGTAAGTCGTTCAATGCTTTAATCATTTGCATTTCATCATCGTTCATTGCACGAATAACCGGTTTTATTAATCTATCGGGTGATTTCGGTCTTTCAGGCTCTTGAGGTATTCTTGGAGGCAATTCATCAATTTTTTCAGATTCAGGTTCTACGTCAGGGTCTAATTCAACCTGTCCCTCGTTCAACATTCTTCTTGCCTCTTTTAATGTTATGAGTGGTGGATTTGAACTTCTTGCGTTGACTGCCGCAGCAGTTCGTTTTCCTAAGAGTTCGGCTTCTGCCATCTCATCGATGTAAGTTACTTCCCATATAATGTCATACTTACTGAAATCCCTTCCGTTTGCTTTTGCAAGTAAATCATATAATCGTGATAAATGGGGAGTATAAATCAATTCTTGATTATCCTTAATATCTCTATAATAATCCGCAAATCCTATTTCCGCACCGGTGACTCGACCTATCTCAACACCAAGTAAAACCTGACGTGGTATAATCAATGCGGCTGCTATTGCTTCTGAAACGTGTTCATAAAACGGTGTTGGATTAATTGCTGTTGGTGCTATTACCTCTAGTTTATATTTCTCAGAGAATGCGAAAAAATTTGGATGTTCTTTTAGGAGTTCTAGTGCTTTTGTTCTCTCGTTCTTTTGCATACCTTGTTTTGTCAATACCTGTGTTCCGTGTGAGAACCACTTTAATATCTCACCGGTTGCTATATCGATGTCTGCACTTGAAATTAAAATATTTCTTAGTATGTCTACCTTTGACACGCCAAAGTAATCGAATGGTAAATCCAATGTTTTAATATGAATAAGTCTATCGGGGTGAATTAGTTTATCCTCATTTTTCTTCGTATTAACGTAATGATAATAAATCTGTGTTTTAGTATCGTTATATTTTACTTCTGTGATATTCTCTGGATTTAAAATAATCAAATCTAAAGGCAATGCACCATCCGGCACTTCTTGCATTAATTTATTTGGTGATTCTTCTTCCAAAAATTTAATGAGTAAATATCCATCTCCCCAGATGTCGGCACACATTCCTGCCGTTTTGAATTTTCTTTTTATTTGTGTTCTGTTCTCAAAATCTCTGACTAATATCAAATCTTCTGATGGTATTTTTACACCGTCATCTCTTTTAAGTTTGAACCATGCTCGGAACGTGTCTGAATTTTTCTTTACAATACCTTTCATAAATAATGACGACTGCAATGCCAACTCTCGTCTTTTCTCCGGTGTCAAGTCACCTGAATATTTTGAACGTGAAGATTGATATTCCGGTGGCAGAGCAAAATCATCCTCAATTGCTTTAACCTCTTGAGCTTTTTCTATAGCTTGGGGTGATTTTTTAAGATACTTCGCATTAAAATTATAGATTCTGTCGCCAAGAGTCATTTACGTTGCCCTCTGTAATCTGCCATATCTTCCTATAAATTTTCCACATCCAAACATTGTTTCATCGGGAATTGGACTATAATCAGTTAGTGCATATCTGAGGGCATCGGCTGCATGGTCATCCTCTTTCAATGGTGTTTCCCCATCGTTCTTATATCGATACGCTAGTAAACTACGCACAAGGTTTATGCACGAAGTATGAATTGTTATTTTATCATTTTTAAATGTTGATTGAAGTTTTGCTATTCCTGGCGATACTGCGTTATTTGCATATGATTTTACTTCGCCATTTTCAAATCTTCCTATTGGAACACCCAAATCTGATGCCTGTTTAATTAAATCGGCTGCACTTGGGTCACAGTAAACTTTAGTAAAATTGTATTTCTTATGCAATTCGGCAATACGGTGTGCCGTTTCAAATGATGATTTTTCACTCTCGTAATATTCTTCAATAACGAATAAATTATTTGCCTTAGTTTTCATAATGACAAGAATACAACATGGGTCACGAATACCCCAATCCACTCCAGCAAAGTATCGGTCTATCCCAGGAACATTTTTTAATGTTTGGTCAAAATTTCTCGTGTGTTTTTCTTGATTGAACGTCTTATATATTTGACCAGAAAATGCACCCCAGAATCCTTTTAAATATCTTCGCACCCAATCCGTATCATAACGTGATTCCATGCTCTTAATGTATTCCTCTTGATTTGGGATTAAGATATTATCGTATGTGCTAGTGTCGACTGCGAAGTAACCGGGTTTTTTATCCATGTAAAAATATTTATAAATCCAGTGGTTCTCAGCACCGGGATTTGTTGCTAGTAAACCGAAGTGAAATGGAATATTTTCCCCCCTTAATCTACCTATTAGCTGCGTCATAACGCCTTCTGGTAAATCTATCGGTTCATCTAATGCAAACCAGTCCAAATCCTTACCCGCTAAATTCCTTTCGTTATCACAAGACCTGAACCATATTTCTGAACCATTGTAAAAGTTAATGTTCATTTTTCCGGGCGAGGTTGTAAAGGTTGCCAATTTAACTGGAATACCCGCATCATTTAATGCTTCTTGATATTTTTCTATTTCCATGCAGAACTTTCTAAACACAACGTCTCGTATTTGGTTATATGTGAGTGAACCAACGAATCCTATTGATTTAGGATAATCAAGTGCCGCTTTAATTCCAACGTGTGCTACAAGCATAGTTTTTCCCGCACCGAATGCACCACTATATAAACCATAATTTGTAATTGGTTTTCCATTGTCTCCAATGTTTACCTTGAAAATCAAGTCAAAGACTTCCTTCTGTTTTGGAAGAAATTGTCTTGGTCGTGTTAATATAATTTCTTCTGGATAAGACATAATCACCTTGCAAGGTATGTTGTCTTTACGGATAAACGAAGTATCCTTGTATATTAGGTGAAAATATCATCAATTTTTTCACTAACCCTCATGTAATCTTCCAATTATTAAACCGCAACCTTTACAAATAATGTCACCCTGTTTATAATCATATTCAAGATTGTTTGGTTTTTTAGAACATTCGCAACTATTTTCATCTAACACCCAAGTTTGTCTCAACTTTGGTTCTGCTTTATCATTTTCTAAATCATAAAAACCTTGTTTTCTTTTTTCTTTTGAACTTTCCCGTTGTTGTTCTTTTCTAACTGTTTCTCTACATTCGCTGCAATATTTTGTATTATTCGGTATGTTTCTTCCGCATCTATCACAAGTTAGACTAACCGATTTTATTGCTTTTTCATCTATGCAATATACGAATACTTTTAATCCATATTTCGTTAGAATTTCTTTCATTTTTCTTTGGTCTACTGTTAATCTACTGTTTTCAGATTTTACTTCAATAAATTGTATATGTAATTTATCATCAATTATTTTATAACAAAGGAAATCTGGATAACCTTTATGCATTACACTCCAACCTTCTTGTTGTAATGCATTTTTAACATACAGTTCTGTTTTGTTCACACTTCCAACCCCTAAATCGATTTACTCGTATCCTTAACGTAGCACTCTAATCTCTTGTGAAGTTTCTCTAATATTTGACAGTCTTTTTTATTGTGGTCTAGCACGTATGCGAGTGCGGCAGAGTCGCCTAATTTCGCTTTCATCCAGAAGTTTCCTTTAATGTGGTTCTTCCCTTTAATCCCTAGTGCTGCACATGCTGAATCCAAACTACTTCTGTGTAATCGCATTTTGTGTTTCACCATGTAGTAGCAGTCCTTATGCTGCAATGAACCGAACTCCAAAAAGTTCAATTTGTGCATCATTGCTCTGGTTCGTATAAAAGGAATATCAAATTTTGTCCCATAGTATGTTAGCACAACGTCATACTTTTTCAATGCAGCGATGAGTTCTTTTAGTATTCGTTTATCGAAGGTATAGTTCTGTATGTCCAATGCCGAGATTGTTCCTGAAACGTATTCTTCTTTATCCCTTGTTTTAATACACCACGTTAGCATGTAATCAAAATTTGCCTGAAGTCCACCGCTTTCTATATCCAAATATCCGATTCGTTTTTTCTTTCCTGTTTCTATTAGATAACAATTTGGATGCGATATATAAGAGTGTCCGTGTTTACAATATGTTCCAGCCATTTTTAATATTTCATCTTTCTTAAATCCACTCAAGTTTGTCATTTTTTCATCTCCTTTTAATTAAACATGTTGTCTTGTTTATCTTCTTTATTGTTTTTACTTATTGTTCCATCTTTTATTTTTCTTATTTCATTATCTAATATTTTTTCTATTTGATTGTGCTGCATTTCTCCCTCACGCATTGCTTCCAATATGTTTATTAATTGAATCTGCAATGTTGCAAATTCATATAGAGTTATTGGTCGCCAACATGTCAAATAAAACCATATTCTTTTACTGAGTCTTGGCGTTCCTTCAAATATTTTCTGTCTTGGTATGTTAATCACCTTCCTTTTTTTCTTCTATTGCTATTGTTTTTTGTTTCTCATCCTCTTTAAAAAATGGTTTCTTCGTATCCGTTACTTTTGGTTCACCGAATGTTACTATGTATTGTTTTTTTTCTGTATTGTGTCTTGTCATTTCTGTTTCTCTCAAAATCTTTTTCATTTCTAATTTTGCTTTTTGTGCAGAACATAATTCACTATTTAATTTACATTTTTTTCTGTAATCTGATGTTGATTCCGCACGATTAAATTCTTTTTCAAGTTCCTTTATCCTTTCATTTATTTTTAAAATTTCTGGATTATCGTCATATTCCAATTCTATCGCTTTTTTCGTTGCTGCACCTATTGGTGTTGTTACTGGTTCGCTTGATGTTAATTCTGGTAGTGTGTCGGTTTGTTCTACCTTGTTTACCAAACCTGAATTTTTTATCTCTGTGCATATGTTCAACAGTGTCTGTTTTGACAATGTTTTCCAGTATTGTTCTTTTAAAATCTCTGCAATCCTTGCAGGACTCGTTATGTTTTCTTCTAACATTATTTTCTTAACTATTGCTTTTATCTCATTAATTTCACTGTTTGACCGTCTACTCATTTTAACGACCTCTGCTTAACCGCATCTTTCATAATGTCTCCATATAATTTCATTAGTTCTTTATTTGATATTTTATATGTTGATGTTATTATAATAAGGGTGTATCTCTCTACGGATTGTGTTTTTTCAATATTCATTGAATCTGTTATATCATACTCTATTTTTTCTATGTGTGTTGATAAGGTTTCGCATCTTCCATCTAATTTTTTTAAGAACGTGTGTAATATCATCGCCACTTCATCGATTGTTAAATCACAGAATATGTTTCTTTCTATCATAGATTACCCGCTTGTTTAGCTCTAATAAGCCGCTTGATGCAAATTCCACTTCCGTTTACTGTGTAATATGGGTATCGCCTTCCTGGTCTGACTATTTTATCTACCACAACTTCGTATTTTATACCGAAAGCATTTAAACCATGAGTTACCATTTTCAAATCTTCAACTGATGCTTGTCTTGCTAAATGTATTTCAACTTTTTTTCTTTGTGGTTTTATTACCATGTTTCACAACTCCAAGATTGTTGTCCACCCATTTGTTTTGTTCTTCTATAGTAAATGGCGTATTCAAATCCCACAGTAATTGTGCATCGCACGTCACACATAATAGGGTTTCTTTGACTAATACCATAGTTCTGCCACACCTGGCACACTTCCAAACATCCTCGGTCATTCATTTTCAACTTCCTTAAAGTATATCGTCTGAATCATCATTCTCCTTTTCTTTTTTTAATCTTATTTTTCTCCATTTTAAATAGCAATATGTGCAACCGTGATATAAAACACCCCTATCGAGCCAGTGCTTTTCCCGAAGCATCTGCATGTGGCACATTGGGCATACTTGTTTTATTCTACTTCACCTTCTAATAATATTTCCTTGCAGTATCCACATTGATATATTATAATACCTTCCCATTTCCAAATTTTATATAAGTTGGAATTGCAATATTTGTGTTTTATCGGAATCGGAATGCCGCTTTTATCTTTCTCATTCTTATCCACCATAGTTAACAAACCTCGACATTTTTATCTGGTCTTATTCTTATTATTCCCTGTTCCAAACACTTATTTAAAAATATCTCGGAAAATCCTTCTTTGATTAATTTTTCAATTGTCATCTCATC
>Ga0315290_10004455_pt1 | contig 10083 bp, 12 predicted proteins | sample YL17G12_0_MG_FD_203627 | JGI IMG/M metagenome (GOLD analysis project Ga0315290, IMG submission 203627) | Sediment microbial communities from Yellowstone Lake, YNP, Wyoming, USA - YL17G12_0 | ecosystem: Environmental > Aquatic > Freshwater > Lake > Sediment | place: USA: Wyoming | collected...
CTCCCGCCCGCGCGTCAAGTCCGGCGCGGCCACCCCCGCGCTTGCCGGCGCCGCCGGCTCGGGCAACCTGCTGCCGGGCGACCGCGGCGAAGTGGACCCCGACCGCCTGCGGGTACACATAACGCGGGCGCTGCGGGAGAACCCTGACGAGGTCAAGAGGCTCTTCCTTGCCTGGGTCGACAGCGAGAAGGAGCGGGCGTGATGGTTGCCGGCGGAGCCAGAAAAGCGGCGCTTCTCCTGATGAGCCTGGACGCGACCAGTGCGGCTGAACTGCTGCGCAACGCCCCCAAGGCGGTTGTCACTGACATCGCCGTGGAGATGGCGCACATTGAGGCGGCCGGGCATGGCGACAAGACTGTGAGCGTCGAGCCGGCCAAGGAGTTCTTCACGCTGCTTCGCAAGCGAAAGGCCGGCGCGTCGGGTTCGGCGCAGCTTACGGCTTTGCTTGAAAAGGCTGTCGGACGAGACCAGGCCGGCGAGATCCTCAAGCTCGCCCAGGCGGCAGTCCAGGAGAGAGACCCGTTTCTGTCCATAAGGTCCGCCGGCCTGGGCGACCTGGCCCGGATACTCCAGGGCGAGTCCGGACAGGTTGCCGCAATGGTCCTGGGCGAGTTGACGTCGGCCAAGGCAAGCAAGTTGCTGCCGATGCTCGACGAGCGGGTTCGCTCCGAGGCCATCCGAGGAATGACCAGCGGCGATGGCGCATCGCTGGCCGTCAGGACGCGTGTCGCGGCCCGGCTGGCTGAACGCCTTAACGTCGGCCTGGCTGTCCCCGGCGGCGGCGGCGACACCGGCGCCGCCACCGGCGACGGAACCGAGCAGACCCAGAAGCTGCGGAAGGTGGCAATGCTCCTTCGCGGCCTGGACGCACCCACGCGCGACGCGCTGCTCAAGGCGATAGACTCCAACGACGCCGACGCCGGGCGGGCCGTCCGCGATCTGATGGTTATCTGGGCCGACGTCGCCTCGGTGGCTGACCGGACGCTTCAGAACATCCTGCGGCTGGTGGACGCTCGCAACCTGGCCCTGGCCCTTCACGGGGCCGAGCCGGCACTCGTGGCCAAGATCAACAGCAACATCTCCGAGCGTGCCCGGGCCCTGGTGGACGAGGAGACCTCGCTCATGTCCAGCCCCAAGCAGGAAGACGTGGAAAAGGCCCGCCAGGAGATGCTCCAGGCGATGCGCGAGCTCAACGCCACTGGCCAACTGGAATTCGAGGAGCAGGCGTAGGATGATCGACGCGACGGTCCAACTCGGTCTGCCGATTGCCTCCGTGCGGCTTGTCGAGCCTCCGCGCGGCTTGGTTGCCCAGCAGGCCCAAAGCGCCGCCGGCACGCCGGGCGCGATGGCCGATGCAGGGTCTGCCGCCGCGACCGACCAGGCCGGCAAGGCCCTCCAGGCCCAGCGAGCCGAACTGGCCACCGCCCGCGCGGCGCTGGTCAGCGGACTCAAACAAGTCGCCGAACTGCGCGACTCGGTGATCAAGGCGGCCGAACAGCAGATCGTCCAACTCGCCATCGACGTTGCACGCAAGGTGCTGATGCAGGAAATACAGGCCGGGCGGTACGAGATCGACCCGATCGTCCAGGCGGCACTGGCCCAGGTGACGAGTTGGCAGGAAGTGGTGGTACACCTGAACCCCGAAGACTTTGCCCGATGCCGGCAGGCGCAGGAAAGCTCGCGGGACGATTCGTCCGGCGTCCGTTTCGCTGCCGACCCGGCCGTGAAACGCTCGGAGTGCGTGCTGGAGACCGCCCAGGGCGTTGTGCGATCTGCCACTGAAGAGCACCTGCGCGAGATCGCCTCGGCCCTTCAGGAGCCGGAGTAAGAGAAGGAAGTAGGAAGTAGGAAGTAGGAAGCAGGAAGCAGGAAGCAGGACGTAAGAAGTTAGAAGTAGGAAGAGGACCCTGAAGCCCAGGGACCTGTCCACCGAAGCTTTAGCGAAGGCGGATAGCAATCCCTGGGACCAAGAGCGTGTCTTTTCAAGTTATTGAATGAACCCAACGCTCACTTGTGATTGCGAATGACATTGGATCTTGAGAAATATCGGGCCCGTCTTGACCGGATGGAGCTGCTTGGCTGCCGCGGATCGGTGGTGAAGGTGTCAGGGATTGCCGTCGAGTCCAAGGGCCCTTCGGTGGGAATCGGGCAGTTGTGCGAGATTCGCCTGGCCGACGGGCGGCGGGTGCCGGCTGAGGTCGTCGCCTTCCACGGCGAGAATCGCATCCTGCTTCCGCTGGAGGGCATCGATGGGATATCCCCGGGCGATTCCGTGACGAGGCACCCGTCGCCGGACCACATGATGCTTGGCCCGGACATCCTTGGGCGGGTAATCGACGGCATGGGCAGGCCGATCGACGGGCGCGGCCCGATCATCGGCCCGGACCGCCGGCTGCTGAGCAGCCCATCCCCGCCGCCGCTGGGCAGGCCCCGGATCACCGAGCCGCTTGCGTTCGGCATTCGCGCGTTCGACGGGCTGCTCACCTGCGGGCGTGGCCAGCGGCTGGGCATCTTCTCCGGCAGCGGCGTCGGCAAGAGCACGCTGCTGGGCGAGATCGCCCGCTCCAGCGACGCCGACGTGAACGTGCTGGCACTGGTCGGCGAGCGCGGGCGCGAGGTCCGGGCCTTCCTGGATGAATCCCTCGGGCCAAAGGGCCTGGCCCGCAGCGTAGTCGCGGTCGCCACCTCCGACGCCTCGGCCATTCAGCGCGTGCGAGTGGCGTTCACCGCCACTACCGTCGCGGAGTACTTCCGCGACCGGGGCAAGGACGTGCTGTTCATGATGGACTCGCTGACGCGCTTCGCGCAGGCCCAGCGCGAAATCGGCCTGGCCGCGGGCGAGCCGCCCGCGTCCAAGGGCTACTGTCCGAGCGTCTTTACGCTGCTGCCGAAGCTCACCGAACGCCTCGGCTGTAGCGAGCGGGGCAGCATCACGGGCATCTACACGATACTCGTCGAGGGCGACGACATGTCCGACCCCGTCGCCGACAGCGTGCGGAGCCTGCTGGACGGGCACGTCGTGCTCTCGCGCAGGCTGGCGGAGATGGGGCATTACCCGGCGGTGGACATTCTCCAGAGTGTCAGCAGGCTCATGGAGTCCATCGTCAGCCCCGCCCAAGCCCTGGCGGCCAGACGGATGCGGGCGGCATACTCCACGCACCGCATGGCCGAGGACCTGATCAACATCGGCGCGTACGCCGCGGGCAGCAACCCGAAGATCGACAAAGCCATCGCGATGATCGACAAGATCAACGCCTTCCTGATCCAGCCGGTCGGCAGCAGGTCGAGCTTCGAGCAGACCTGCAAACAACTCGTCGAGGTGGCAAAACCGTGGGACTTCCTTGGCGAGAACCCCTCCCGGTGCGAGTCTGACGAGGTGGCCTTATGAAGCGTTTCGTCTGGTCATTGCAGCGGTACCTGGATGTTGTCCGGCAGCGCGAGAGCGTGCTTCGTGCCGAGGTGCTCGCCGCGGGCAGGCAAGTCGCCGCACAGCGCCGCGCGATCGCCCGGCGGCTAGAGGCCCTCGCTGCGATGCTCTGCGGGATCTCGGCCGAGCCGGCTGAGGCCCGTCTGCCGGACCAGCAGCTCGTGGTGGGCTGCTCTGCCGCCGAACGCCGCGCGATGGAGGCAATGGAAGCGGAGCTTTCCCGGCTGGAGGCCCGGCGGCAGGAACTGCTTGGCCGGCTGAGGGACATCCGCGCCCGGCGCGAGACACTGGAGAAGCTTCGCCAGGAGGCGCTGGACCAATATCTTCGCCAGGCGGCCGCGGCCGAGCAGAAACAACATGACGAGACCTCGCGGATAGCCTTCGTTCGCAATGCCGCCCGCGGGCCGGCGGATTGCAGGAGCATTACGGCATGAGCAAGAAAAAGATCATCATTGTGGCGGCGCTGGCGGTCGGGAGTTTCGCCATTGCCATGGGCTCGTCGTTTCTGCTGTCGGCTGGTCCTCCAAAAAAGGCGCCGAGCCGGCAGGCCGGCGGCCCGGACGCCAACGAAGCCCCGCCGGTCAAGCTGAGCCTCCAGGAGCGGGACCTCGACGAGTTGGTCCGCAACCTTCGCCAGCGCATAGCCGACTGCCGGGCCCAGACCCAGCAGCTCAACGAGCGGGAAAAGCAGATCCGCATCGTGCAGGACCAGCTCACGCGCCAGGCCCAGGAGCTGGAGGACATGCGGATCAAGGCGGCGACGGCCCTTGCGGCGCTTCGGCAGGAAAAGGCCTCTATGGAGGCCGAGAGGGTGAAGATCGAGGTGGAGGACCGGACCAACCTCAAGAAGACGGCCGCCATCTACGAGAAGATGGACCCCGTCGCGGGCGGGAAGATTCTTTCGGACATGTGCGGCCAGAACAACGAGGACGCCGTGGTGCGTATCATTTACTACATGTCCGAGCGCGGCGCGGCCAAGACGATCGAGTCGTTCGAGGACAAGAAGCTGGCGGCCCGGCTGTGCGACAAGATCAAACGCGTGCGCGAGCAGGTGCAGACGGTGCAGTAGAAAAGGCAAAGCCATGGACGTAGCAACTGCATTCGGGATGCTATTCGGGCTGACTTGCGTGGTCTGGTCGATCATGTCCACGCCGGGCGGGCTGGTGTTCATCAACTTTCCGTCCATGGCCATCACCATCGGCGGGATGATCGCGGCCACGCTCATTCACTTCCCATTCAAGCAGGTTTCGCCCGTCTTTTCCGTGATTAAGAAGACGCTGTTTTATCGCATGACGGGCGAGCAGGACCTGATCCAGAAGATGGTCAACTTCAGCGCCATCTGCCGGCGCGACGGGGCGCTGTCGCTGGAAAAGCACCTGGCGGACGCGGGCGACTCGTTCCTGGTAAAGGCGATGCGCCTGGTGATCGACGGGCAGACCCCCGAGGCTATCGAGGACCAGTTGGGAATCGAGATACAGTACCTCCAGGAGCGCCACTCCGACGGCAAGAAGCTGCTTGAGTTCATGGGCTCCTCGGCCCCGGCGTGGGGGATGATCGGCACGCTCATCGGCCTGATCCAGATGCTCGGGGCGCTGGAGGATCCAAGCAAGATCGGCAGCGGCATGGCCGTCGCCCTTATCACAACGTTCTACGGCGCGTTCCTGGCCAACCTGGTCTTCCTGCCGCTTGCCGGCAAGCTGGGAATCCGCTCGAAGAAGGAAGCCATCATCCGTCAGATGATGGTCGAAGGCGCAATGGGAATCTCCCGGGGCGAGAGCCCCACAGCCATCCGCGAGAGGCTCCAGTCGTTCATCTCGGTCAAGCACCGCGAGGAAATCCGCCCGAACGTGTAGATTATGGCAAAGAAAGACAACAGCCCGCCGCCTGAAGAGGGCCCGCCCCTCAACGGGTGGATACTGAGCTTTTCGGACTGCATGACGAACCTGCTGTGCTTCTTCGTGCTGCTGGTTAGCTTCTCGTCCTTCGATACCGCCGCCCAGAGCCGGATCGGGGGGGCGTTCGTGTCGATGACGAACCCGGCGTTCTCGAATCGCAGGACCGAGCCGACCGACGCCATCGTCCCGCCGCCGCCGCAGCCCCCGGTCGACGTGACTCCCGAGGGCGCCGAAAAGCCCACCGACCTGCCCCCCGAGCTTGTCCGCAAGCCCCAATCACAGGTGGTCCCGGACATCAAGGCTTTCCACGACCAGGTGACCATTCGCGTCCAGGCCGGCAAGCTCTTCTGGGGCTCCGGCGACCTGCTCACCCCGGCGGGGCGGTCCAGCCTCAAACTGATCGGCTCGTACATGCGGCTGCTGCCGGTTCGTGCGGTAGTGCGGCCCCGGGGCCAGGCCGGCGGGGCGGGGGCCGAATCGGACATGCGCCGAGCCTGGTCGGTCGTATCGTGCATCAGCGAGGAATCCCAGGTCTCCCGCGACCGCTTCTGCATTGCCGGCAATGCCGGCGATTCCACCGGCGAGCCGGTCGTGGAGATCCTCCTGCTTCGCAAGGAGGTGATCCGATGAGCAGCCGCACTATGAAGCCCGAGGCCGAGCCCGGCAGCGTGGCGAGTTGGGTGGTCTCATTTGGCGACATGGTAACCAACCTCATGGCCTGCTTCGTGATGATGCAGTCGTTCGCGACAACCCGGGACAGTACCCTGTTCAACGCCGGAATGGGCTCCTACCGCCGGGCAGTCGCGCAGTGCGGCCTGCCGGACTGGCTTCTCGGAAAGCAGGCCGGGCCCGAGTTCGACTTCCGCAAGATCAAGTACCCGACACCCAATGACGATACCAATGACGACGCGAATCGCTCGCGAATCATCGACATGCAGGATGATCAGATCCGCCAGGCTTTCGCGCAGATAACCCAGGCCCTGGAGACCAGCGGCCAGGAGGTGGATGACAAGCTTCTGGGACTGCGGCGGCTGGATGTCAAGTACCCTCCAGGCGGGGTTGAGCTTGATGCCGCCGGCCGCGGCGCCGTCAGCCAGATCACGGCCGAACTGCGACAGGGCCTGGCCGGGCGAAAGGCAAGGTTGTGCGTCATTGGCGTCGTCGCCCAGGGCGGCACCGACAGCCAGCGATGGGTGCTTTCGGCCTGGCGAGCCAAACAGGCCGAGCTGTATCTTCGGGCGGAACTGGCCCCGGACATTCTGGCGGGCAAACTGGAACTGATGAGCTGGGGCGCCGGAGAAGGAAAGGAATGGTGCATGAGAGTCGGACTGGATGGGCCGGCCGACTCGATCATTCTCGCCATTACAGGAATTGGGGCGAAACGTGGCTGACAAAGAAGACAACCAGGCGGCAGAGGCAATCATCGGATCGTCGAAGTCGGTCGCAAAGATGCCCTCGGGTTTGGGCGGTATCATCTGGCTTGCGATACTGGTCGCGGTGGCGGCCATATGCGTCGCCGGCGGCTTATATATGGGACACGCCATCAAGTCCGCGGATGCATCCGAGCCGCAAGGGGCCTCCGGCGCCGCCGCTGCCGCTGCCGCGGCGCCGCCGACCGCGCCGGACGCCTCGGGCGAGTACCGCTACCTCGACATCGAACCGATAACCATCAACCTGGACGAGCCCCGGCTGGCACGGTACGTCCGGGCGGCCATCACGCTGGCATTCGAAGCCAAGAACGAGGCGGAGGTGCGCAGCCAGGTTGACAAGCGCCTGCCGGAACTCAAGAACTGGCTGGCGGTGTACCTCGCCGGGCGGACGCTCGACGAGGTCCGCGGCGCACAGAGCCTCAACCGCGTTCGCCGCGAAATCGGCGAGGCGTTCAACGAGCAGATCTGGCCCCAGCAGCCCCCGCGCATCCACCACGTGCTGCTTAAGGAGTTCGCGGTGCAATGATATCCCCGCGGGATGACATGATGGCTGGGCCGGTCGGGCAGCTAATGAAGGTCGCCAGAGGCCGTGTGCCGCGCGCCGAGACGCCAAAGGCCGTGGACTACCCCTTCGACCACCCCAACCGTTTCACCCGTGCCCAGATTGCCAGGCTGGATGAGTTCGCCGCCGGCGCCGCCCAGGCCGTGGGCCAACTCGCTCGACAGATGCTCCAGACGCCCGTAACATTCACGCCCGCGCGGTGGCAGCAGCACTATGCCCGGTCGCTACGGCAGATGCAGCGCCGAAGCCTGATGCACGTCGCGGGGATATCGCTCGATGGCGGCCCGGCCGTCGGACTCATCGGCCTGTCGGCGGCGACGGCTTGCCAGTGGCTGGCCCGGCTGCTCGGCGGCTGCCAGTCGGCCGAGGCCGGCCAAGACGACGCTCGGCAGCTATCGGACCTTGAGCGCGACCTGCTGCTGGACATCGCCGCGGGCGTGGTCGAGGCCGTGCGGAAAGCGGCCGGCGCGTTCGGCGGGCAGGCGTTTCAGGCAACCCGTCAGTTGGGCTCCTGGCCGGAGGCGCTGAAAGCCGAGGACGCCGCGGAGTACTGCCTGCTCGAGTTCGATACCGCCCCCGGCGGCCCCGGCCAACTGGCGATCCTGCTGACTGGCCAGACAGTGGCCCTTCTGGCCGGCGAGGCCCCGCCCGCCCCGCCCGGCAAGGCAGCCAAGGGCGCAAAGCCGCCCATGCTGGGCCACGTCGAGCAGATGCCCGTCGAAGTCCGGGCGATGCTCTCGGCCTCGCTGACCGTTCGCGATGTAATGTCACTTGCACCCGGCGACGTGGTCGTGCTGGACCAGCGCACGGACGATCCGATCGAACTGGAAGTGAACGGCCGGGCTGTGTTTCGAGGCCTTCTGGCCAGGCAGCAGGAGCAATTCGCCCTCCAATTCGCCGAGCTCTGCACGGAAAAGAAGGTGGTAGGTAGTAGGTAATAGGTCGTAGGTCGTGGGGAACAGAAGAAGATGGTAGTTAGGAAAGTAGGAAGCAGGTAGTAGGAAGAGAAGCATCAGAAGCCCAGGGATAGCAATCCCTGGGACTTGAAGCAGTGTAGGACTGCACGCGGAAGAAAAAGCAGTAACGACACCAAGCATTCGACATCAAGGACGATCTCGATGAGCCAGATTGAACAACAGGCCGTCACCGAAAACGCCGTGGATCCCGCCGAGCAGACCGCGCCCGCCGAGCAGACCGCGCCCGCCGAGCAGACCGCGCCAATCGAGCCTGCCGCCTCCGGCAGCACCCAGGTGCAGGAAGCGGACCTGCTCGAAGTGGAGGAGGCCCGCCAAGGCCCCGGCGGCGGACAGATCGACATCCTGCTGGACAGCCCAATGTCAGTCTCCGTGTGCCTGGGCAATGCCCGCCCGGCCGTGCGGGAACTGCTGGAGATGGGCCCCGGCTCGGTGCTTCGGCTGGACCGTCAGGTAGGCGAGCCAATCGACCTGTACCTTCGCGGCATTCGCTTCGCCACCGGCCACCTTGTCGTGGTGGACGACCACCTTGGGGTGCGGATAAATGAGATCCTCGCCACCGGCCAGGACTCCCAGGGCGCCGACGGCGGCTAGGGATTTCGGACAGATACCAAAATAGGGATTGTGTGGGCGTTGTCGGCTGAGCAGCACGAGTCCTATTTTGGGATCTGTTCCCAATGGCCCGTAGTTAAGCCTCTGATCGAAGCCCGAAGGGCTTTAACAGTCTAGCCCAGGGCAGAGCGAAGCGCCGCCCTGGGTTGCAGACGCATATTACAATCCAAGCCCTGAAAGGGCGTAATAGCCGTTGTTGCAAGAGCTTGTGTCGCCCTTACAGGGCTCATTTCAAAAAACACCCACCACCCAGGGCGTTGCCCTGGGCTAGGCTGTGTGAGCCCCTTGGGCTCATGGAATCGAGACTCAAGGCCTTATCTACGGGCCATTGGTATCTGCCCCGAAATCCCCGCGTCGGCTGACTTGCCCCACTATTTTGACGCAGGCCTCCGGAGCGGATATAGTGCGTCAATGCTCCAGCGAGTGCGAATAAAGATCGAAGGCCTCCGCGACGCGCGGGAAGCGATGAAGATCGCCCAGATGGGCGCCGACGCCATCGGCATGGTTTTCGCCGAATCGCCGCGATGGGTAAGCCCCGAGCAAGCGCGGGCCATCGTAGACATCCTGCCGCCGTGGGTCGCCTCCGTCGGCGTGTTCGTCAACTCCGACGCCGAGACCATCAACCGCGTCATCCGGCGCACGGGCATCGGCTACGTCCAACTCAATGGCGATGAACCGCCCGAGATCGTCGGCCTCATCGAGGCGCCCGTCATCAAGGCTTTCCGCGTCCGCGACGACGGCTGGCTGGCCGAGGCGCGAGGCTGGATCGACGCCGGCGGGGCCAAACGCAATCTCGTGGCCGTGCTGCTGGACGCCTACGACAAGTCCGCCCAGGGCGGCACCGGCAAGCAATTCAACTGGGACCTGGTAGCCGACGCCCGCGCCGCCGGCGCCCTGGCCGGGGTCGATCCGATAATCCTGGCCGGCGGACTCGACGCCTCGTGCGTCAGCCGGGCCATCGACACCGTCAAGCCCTGGGCGGTCGACGTCGCCAGCGGAGTCGAAAAAGCCCCCGGCGTCAAGGACCTGGCAAAGGTCGCCGAGTTCATCACCGCCACCCGCGAAGGCGACGTGCTGGAAAGCGAGTTCTGGCTGTAGCGGTTTGCCGCGGCAACCGCGGCAAACCATTGCGGATTGCGGATTGCGGATTGCGGATTTCCACGATCGGGGCGATGGAATCGCG
>Ga0315290_10004456_pt1 | contig 10083 bp, 7 predicted proteins | sample YL17G12_0_MG_FD_203627 | JGI IMG/M metagenome (GOLD analysis project Ga0315290, IMG submission 203627) | Sediment microbial communities from Yellowstone Lake, YNP, Wyoming, USA - YL17G12_0 | ecosystem: Environmental > Aquatic > Freshwater > Lake > Sediment | place: USA: Wyoming | collected...
TACCCATTGTTCCTGACTAAGTTTTAATTCTGCGGCGTCTTCAATGGTAATAATACGTTCATTATCAGAGATAAAACTGGATAGAACATTCAATACCGTGGTCTTACCCGAACCTGTGCCGCCTGAAACAATTATATTCTTACGGCAAATTACACAGGCTCTAATAAAATCTGCCATATTCTGATTTAAGGTTTTAAAACCTATTAGATCCTCGATCTTTAATCTTTCTCTTCTAAACTTTCTTATCGTAAGGCACGGCCCGGTTAAAGAAAGGGGGGGGATTATGGCATTGACACGGGAACCATCAGGAAGCCTGGCATCAACCATAGGCACAGATTCATCAATACGCCTGCCAATGGGCGCAATAATACGTTCAATAATAGTTCTGACCTGGTCATTAGAAATGAATTTCTTGCTGGTAAGCTCTATCTTTCCGTTGCGTTCAATATAAATCTCATCTTTGTTATTCACCATAATATCGGTTATCGTGGGGTCAGCCAATAAATCCTCCAAGGCGCCCAGCCCCAAAGCCTCATCCAGAATTTCTTTTACTAACTTCTTGCGTATTGCAGTTGATGAGATAAAACTACCCGCCTCTTCCACTAGCAGATTTGCTACTGTCATCTCAGCCTTATCCTTTAAATCTTTAGCCTTGTTACGATCGCTAAATACTTTCAAATCCAATCTTTTAATGTCCAATGCATCAATAAGGCGGCTATGAATTCTACGTTTTAAAATAAGTATATCGTCCTTCTCTTGAGAAAGATCAGTCTCAGTTAAAGATTCTATTAATCCTTCTGTCTTCCATAATTCACCGGTTTTTTCTATAGCCACCTCTTTTAATCGCAGATTATTTATCTCCCTACGTTCGATAAATAATTCTTTTTCACTAGCTATGATAGAGCCTAATTTATTTATTGCTAAGGAGGCCTTAGCGCGTGGGCTATCAATAACTACGGGCATGCCACGATTAACCGCCAAGCCAACTATTTTACCCTCAGAGGGAATTTGAGATATAATATTGACTGGTAAACTTACCTTTAGGTCTTGCCACCTTATGCTCGACATAGACTCTGCTCTATTGAGAATGATCTTAATCATATTTAAAGGGAAAAGTAAAGTCTGCAATGTATCCAAAGTCCATTTAGTCTGATATACTGAGAGGATATCAGGGGTAACCACTAAAAGAATAAGATTTGCCAGATTCAAAGTGGATATAAAAATTTCGCTAAAACTTTTACCTGCATCTACAATTATATAATCATAATCTTTATCCAGTAAATTAAATACATCCTCAATTTTGCTTGGTTCCAGATGCGGGGATTGTTGCGGTTTTAAAACTCCGGGTAAAAAATCAATACCAAAAGAAGTGTGGATAACAAAATTTTCTTTTTTAACACTTGAGGTGGCCGGCTGCAGTTTTTTCAAAAGATTAATTAAATCTACCATTGCCCTCTGCGGATTTAAACCTAACATTCTGGCCATATCCCCCGCAGCCTGCACATCTAAATCTATTAAACAAACTTTTTTCGCCTGCTCTTTGGCAAGAGATACGGCTAAGTTACTAGAAATTAAAGTCTTGCCTACTCCGCCTTTTGTACTGAATACAACAATCGTCTTGGACATTTTTAATCTAATCGATAATCTATCGGGATATCTATCCAGAGGTCATTTTGCTCTACAGAAGAAGGAAATGGAGGGTAAGAAACAATCCCTTGGGCCACATTAATGGCTTGATCATCGAGTATCTTATAACCTGAAGATTCTTTGAGTATCGCCTCTAAAAGTTCTCCTTGATAAGAAAGATGCAGGCTCAACTTTACTGTTCCTTGAAAGCCCGCTTCTTTGGCAGAATCCGGATAAGTTAAATTCTCTAATATGCGTCTTTGAATAACCTTGGCATATCCTGCAATAGGCTCAGGAAGGCCTTGTTCTCTCATGGGATAAGTGGCCAATTTCGAACCAGCTTCTTTTTTTCCCTGCCCAGCAGCTTCTATATTACTTACTATTTTAGGAGTAAGGGTAATAAATAATTCGACATTGCCTTTTTCCCCTGTACCTCCGCCTATTTTTGTGGTTTTTCTCCTGAATAATAAACCCAAAATAGGGATATCGGCTAATCCTGGGGTTTTGCGATAATCCTCTTCAGTCTTTTGCTTTATCAGGCCGCCGATAGCCATGGTTTGACCGTCATTTAAAAAAAGTTCGGTGGAGGCATTGCGCTTGGTTAAAGGATATGCCCTAGCAGTGACTGTAGTTGTACCTGTAGAAGTAGAAGTAGTTCCTATGGTCTCAGCTGTCAATGCCTCACTAATCTCCACATTTAAGGCTAATTTTATGCGACTTCCTTCAGACACTGTGGGTTTTATCTTTAATTTAAGCCCGAATTCTTTATATTCCACGTTTGTGCCTGTGCCTCCTCCTGTGGCAATCTCAGTTTTAAATATGGGTTTTTCTCCGCCTACCAACATTTCTGCCTCTTTACCACTCTGACAGGCAAGCCGCGGCCGGGAAAGAATTTTGGCTTTGCCTTCTTGAACTAAGGCATCAAGTGTAGCCGTAAAAGTAGCTGTACGCGGCCATTGAAGGACACGAAAGATCGAACCCATCGTTCCCCGTATGGTTCCCGCTGCTGGTTCTGCAACAGTTATGGAATCGGGCATAGTAAACCCTAAGGTCTTGCTGGCATCTCGACTTAACTCGAAAACCTGCACATCAATCTCCACCACCGAACTTTCTTCTCTTACAACAATAAGATCGATAATTTTATCTTTCAATGACCCCAGGATGACGCTGATTCTCTCTCTATCCTGCGCATTCTTGACTCTACCTAAAAGCAGAACCTTTCCTTCATCTTCTACCATCTGGGTATAAACTTCCGGAAGATTTAGTTCCTTCAAAAGATTATCAATGCGGCGTTTAATCTCATTCAAATCCTCGGCAAAGACCCTTACCCGATAAGACTGTTCGCCAAAAATATCCCAGAATACCAAGGTAGTTGTGCCTGTTGCCTTAGGGCTAATGGTTATTTCATTCTTACTAACATTGATAACATCGGCTACATTAGGATTACCAATAACAATGCGCGTGGGATTACTTACGGAAATAATCTTAACCTCACCCAGATATAACTTAAGTTCCTCACCCACTTCATCCAAGGCATAATCTTCAGAAGATACGATAATGACACTCAGGATGATTAAAGAAATAATGAAAAAAGCCTTTTTCATTCTTACTCCTTAGATTTCAATAAAGGGACTCTTTCTTTGCTTAGGCCACGATATATCTCTACATATCCTTCTGCCTTTGGTTCTTCCTTTTTTGGGGGCTCCTTTGTTGGGAATTTCTGAGGCGTCACTGCTCCGAGGAATGTTTCCCAGTTAATGGGATTAACTATGGATATCTGGGAATCTGTGGGTGAACGTAAAACCAGACGAATCTTACCTTGTTCCTGAACAAAAGCAATAAGGTTTGCTTCTTGAGGGGTAAGGGCAACTGTAATAAGCGAAGAAAGTTCTTTTTTACCTTCCTGCCCCGACTTAACCTCAAATTTAAGCATGGTTTCTGTTTCTTGGCCTACTGCCAAAACCAATACATTCTGAAATAAAGGAAAAACTTTCATCTGCGGTGCCTTTTTTACTTCCTCACTTTCACTTGGAACGGAGACAATAGCAATTACATCCACATAATCCCCTGGCTTGAGCATGCCTACCAAGGTAGAGACATTATCCGCAGAAATAGTACTTGCTCTTCTGCCCGCTGGGGTCATTGCAGCCAAACCACCTCTCTGCTTAACATAACCAAGCTTGTTTAGAGTAACTTGCTCGCCTTTAGATATGGGTGCAATTGCCACTGCACCAGAAACCCTATCTAAAGAAGTAACTACCTGGGGCTGTGCAGATTTCTTAGGGATAATATTTACTTCTAAACTCTCTGAGTCAATGGGTGTACCTGGCGGGATATCCCTTTTAGCCACTAACACTGAGACTTGTTCTGCGCGGGACTGCTCTAATACTTTTTTTGCCTTGGCTATAACTTCTTGGCGCTGTTGTTCAATATAAAGCTTGACAAGAAAGATTGAAATTAAAGACAGGGCCACCCCCGCTATTATGGTTATTATTCGCCGTTTTGGCACTATTTTATTTCTCCTTCGTAAAACTCTAATTTGGCCTTTGCCGAAAGTTTACTAATTAAATCCTCTATCCTTTGTTGCTGCTTTAAGAAAGTTAAGCCTCTTTTGATATCGTCCCACATCTCAGAAAGCGACTTTTGTTGACCTCCGCGTTTCGCCTCTAATTTCAGGATATAATATCCTTCCGGGCCTTTAAAGATATTGCTGATTTTACCTACCTCTAAGGTATCGGAGAAAGCTACAGTATCAAACTGAATGAATTTCTTACCCTTCTGGATAAAACCTAAATCTCCATTGTCTTTAGCACTTAGGGATTTAGAGCGGTCTTTAGCTAAAGTAGTAAAATCCACACCTTGCAAAAGTTGGATAAGTATATCCTTGGCCTCCTGCTCTGTAGGAACCACTATTTCCCGAATACGCCTCTCCTCTGGCTCTTTCAGCTGATCCTTATAATTATTATAATAATCTTCTATATCTTTAGAATTTACTTCCACCTTCTCTGCCTCCTGGCGGATAAGCTCCATTACTAAAAGATCCTGCTTAGTTTTCTCTAAGGCCTGGATAACCTCTTCTTTTCTATCTAAGCCTCTGTCTAAGGCATCCTGATACAAAAGGGTGCGACGCACAATTTCATTCTTTAAATAATTAATCTTCTGGTCGCGCACTGTAATCTTTAATTCGGGTTTATCCGCAGGCACGATATTATTATTATAAATATCTATCTCTTTGTTCAACTCCTCTAATGTAATAGGCAGACTATTTACCTTGGCGATAAGCGTACCTTTAACGGCAACGGCTTTGGGGGATTCCTGAGATTCCTTTTTAGGCCTTAAAAAATTAATTTTCTCGCAACCAACTAGAATAGAAGACAAGAAGCAAATCATAAAAAATAAAACAACCTTCCTTCTCATAACTAAGTATCTCATTTTTTTAGCCCTCCTTAAATAATTTATTCTCTCTTTATCTCGTTAATAATCTTAATCAATAGGTCTGCAATTTTAGCAATGAGATAAAAGAAAAAGAATAGGAACGCGTATATTACCAAAACTATAAATCCCATCCAGCGCGGATTGCCGGGGACATACCCTAAAATCATGGATATGCCTCCAATAATACCGAGAAACAAAAAAATCCAGGCAGCCACTTTTACCACTGCACTAGATGTCTTTAAAAATCCTAAATGTTCACGCATACAACCTCCTTATTTTAAACATTTTATCATAAAGCTATTCGGAATTGCAAGATAAATTTTTATGATATTCTCCTAATTTCTTTTAACTTATCTTCAATTTCTTTATTGAGCTCTTTGTTTTGATATCGACTGTTTAATTCTAAGGCCTTGCTTAACTCTAGCTCTGCCTGTGCCAAATAAGAGCTCTTTTTTAACCTTTTGCTTTTTTCATAAAAAGCCTCCCCAAGCTTAAAATGATAGCGGGGATTTTTTGAATCGTATCTTATTGCCTTATTTAAAAAGCTTATGGCCTCAGTATGATTATTCATAGTTAAATATACACAGCCCAACTGATAATATGCAGGCGCATAACTTTTATTAAATCTTATTGCCCCTTTAAGCGCGTTCAACGCGGCTTTAGTTTCTTTTAACTCTCTAAGGCAGGCGCCTAAATCCACAAGCGCATCCACATTATTTGGTAAAAACAAAGTTGCCGCCCGCAAATTTTCTAATGCCTCTTGAAACAACTTCTTACGTAGATAAACCTTGCCCATAAGATGAAATGCCTCAGCACAATTGGGCATTATACGCAAGGCCTCTCTACATTCCGCCATAACTAACTCATCCTCTTCCCAAAGATTGAATAAAGAAGCGAATTTAACATACGGCGCAGGATAAATTCTTTTTATCCCCAACTCTTTCAAATCCGCCTTAGGAATAGGGTAGTTGCTTAAATTGATTTTATACCTATTAATGATTTCTTGATGGGAGGGGGAGTCTTTCAAGAAAACTATGCCGGAATTATCAAGAAACACAAGCTTCCATTGCGGACTTCTATAGATATGCTTTATTATATCATAAAGAAAATCTGAAGTGGTGCTTAATAAAATAGTCTCCAGTCTATATTTATCGATTATCTCATCAAAAACAGAAACATCCCCCTTCATCAGGTCTGAGTACTTTTTAAAAAATTCTGGGCCATAAAGTTCAGTGCGACCATCGATAAATACCTTTCTTTCAGGATATGCCCTACCGATAAGATAAGCACCTGAGTTAAAATCGTTGAGCATATTCGGGGAGACGCTATGGTCAAGAATAAAATCTACTGCTTTTTTAGGATAGCGTCCGTAGTCTATGCCAAAAAGAGGACTTTTTAGTTCCTTGGAGTCAAAATCGTAATAACTCTGAGCCAGGATTGTATTAATCCTTTGCCCAAACAACACTATGAGCGCAATCGCTATCCCATATCTGAATAAATAGAGCAATTTCCTTAAAGGGGTTTCTACTCTAATATTTACGGATATCGCACTTATTGTCTGAGGAAGATAAGAAATTATTATCGTAAAACATAAAAAGGAAAAGAATGCCATGTTGCGTAAAGTAAACGAAAAGGGTAAGAAAAACAGAACCAGAAGCATATCTACCAGTTTCACTCTCTTAAAGTTAATAACTATAAGCGAAAAACAAAAAATAACTATCAACTTATAATAGCCAAAATTAGTTAAATGCTTGCCCACTAGAAGTGTAGATTGTAATTCTTGGATATCTCTAAAAAATACCTGAGCCCTGCCCAATAAAAGTCCTTTAGCTATATCAAAAGGATATAGCGCCCCTTTTAAACCAGCGGGGTTTATTATGCATGCCAATAGAATAAATAAAAATATTTTTTTTAAGCGCCTGTTCGCAATATCAGTTAAAGCAAACCCTGTTTCCCATTGCCCAGGCAGAGATTTTATTTTACGCCTTAAAAATTCAGCAGTGATAAATAAAAGGATGAGTAGCGGCCCAAGAAAGAAATAACCATGAAAATTTGTCCAAATTACTTGCAAAGGCACAAGAAGCCAGATTATTTTCTTATCAATATAAAATCGCAAAAAATACAAATATAAGATAAAGAAAAAAAGACTGAACATATCAGGGCGAATATTAAATCTGGAAGTAGATGCATAAGCAGCTACAAATATAAATAGCGCCACTTCAAGATATGATTTTATGACCCTGTATCCTATTAGGAATAAGACCCAAAAGGATAAAAGTATAATGCAGCATTGTAAAATAATTAGGCCTTCTGCTTCCCATTTACTATAGACCAAATAAGAAATCACCTGAAAGAGCCACTCATGGTCAACCCAGGGCTTCGCCTTTAAGGTAAAAGAAAAAATGTCGTGGGATGGGATAATTCTGTTTTTAAGAATAAGTTCGCCTGTTTTTAAATGCAGCCATATATCCAGGTCAAAGATTGCCCGATGGGCCACAACAAAAATCAAACAAAATACACTCGCCACAACAACTAACCCTAAGAACTTATCCAACTTTACCCAAAAATTTCTAAAAAGGCGGTGGTTAATCATCTTGAAAGGGGAGTTTTTTTAAAGAAAATAAAACATTTCTTCTTTCTCCAAATTGTTTTCTTACCGAAGGACGAACAAAATACCAAACCAATAAACTATGGTAGACAATAGAAATGGTATTTTTAAGAGATGGGGGGATGTTCGTTTCTAAAGCACCGGCGAGAAAAATAATTTTGGCAAAAATAAGTATTTTACTCAAGATTATTATTACAGAAAGGAAGAGTAAAAGATGGTAGCTAGTTAAATTCCGTCTTAATATGCCTATACCTAAAATTAAAGAGATAATCGCTGTGACTAAGACAAATATGAGAACCTCAAGAGGCTTAGTAGATTTTCCCAATAATAGGCTTACAATTACAGCAATTAAGGTAACTGAACCGATGGTAAGCTCCGTCACACCGAAAAAAATAACTCCCCCATTTCGCGGCATATTTTGACTATAATTACCTATAAAAAAAGACGCTCCAAATTTTTAGCAATACTTTTATTAGCCCCAAGGGGATCCCGCATCGTGTCATTAAAATAACTGGATGCGGGAGAACTCCTTCAATAAAATGGTAACCCCAACGGTCATACTTCGCTCTTTAATAGACTACTAAGAGCTTTGGCGAGCTTCGTAGGACTCGGTTGGCAACATCTAATAGCCCCACAACCGGATTTTCCGCCACTGTTTCTTTGGCGGACTCGCCAAAGTCTTAGTGATAAGGAACCGGCATCTATAGCGCTAACGGGATTTGAACCCGTGTACTCAGCTTGAGAAGCTGATGTCCTAGGCCAGGCTAGACGATAGCGCCATTGTCTTAGTTAAAATAATAGCATAATTTACAACGGGGTCAATAAATTTATTGACCGCACGCTCTTTGCATTATATACTGTTTTATAAAATTAAAATAGGCGAATAAATTACTATGGCGATACAGGTAGGGGTAGGCTTAAGTACGGCTAAAGACCCACTTCAAGCAGCTAAAGAGGCTGTCGAACAAGCCAGGATTAAAATAAATAAAAATGCTGACTTAGCCATTGTCTTCAGCTCTATCGAGTTTGCCCATCCGACCATCCTCAAAACAATTATCAGGTTATTGGGTTCAGTAAATATCATCGGCTGCAGCAGCTCAGCTATTATTTCTAACCAAGGCATAACCAAACATGGCTTGGTCATTATGCTTTTAGGTTTACCCGAGGGCATATATTTTAACACGGCCTCGGTGAAAGAAATAAATGCCTCGTCTATCGCGCATGCCGGCCAAGATTTAGGGGAAAGATTGCTTTATGGATTCAAGGATATCCGTCGTGACCTCGGGATGCTATTCTGCGATGGCTTAATGCCAGAAGGCTCAAGCCTTATTTATGGTCTACAGGGAAGGCTGGGCAAGAGTTTTCCTTTAGTGGGCGCCTCGGCTTCGAATATTAGCGGCTCCCATAAAACTTATCTCTATATCAACGATGGCGTATTTAGCGATGCTGCTTGCGGGATTATCTGGGGCGGAAAATTAAATTTTGGTTTAGGAGTAAAACACGGATGGAAACCTTTAGGCAAAGTCCGCACTGTAACGCAATCCAAAGGTAATATTATTTATGAGATAGATGGCGCGCCTGCTGCCAAGCTTTATGAAGAATATCTGGATTGCGACTTAAGCAAATTAAGAAAGGAACTAAAATACATCTCTATATTTTATCCCATAGGGATGTATCTTGCGGGAGAAGAAGAATATCTCTTAAGGAATATTATCTCCATCGCAGACGATGGTTCCTTATGCCTGCAAGGAAATGTGCCGCAGGGAAGTCTCATCCGTCTGATGATTGGGACTAAAGAATCATGTCTGGCCGCTACGCGTCAGGCAGTGGATGAGGTGAAAAAAGGCTTGCACGGCCGCCAATACAATCTTATATTTGTATTTGACTCCATCTCAAGATACGTACTGTTAGGAAGACAGGCCAATCAAGAATTGGAAATCATCAAAGAAAATTTGGGCAAAGATGTACCCATAGTCGGTTTATATACCTACGGTGAACAGGCCCCTTTAAGGGCAATTGATTATCAGGGTAGGGCATATTTTCACAATCAGACCATCACTATTTTGGCCATGGGAGGATAAATCGCGATGTCTGCTACTAATGAACTGATTAGCCAATTGATTAGTATAATCGGATTGCTGAGCATGATTACTGTGGTTTCGCTTGCCATTGTACTTACCTCCAAAATGGAAAGATTAAAGCGGCTGCAATCCGAAGTGGACAAATTGAAGAAGTCCTTGGAGGAAATGGACGAACAAGCCAAGCTCATCGTGCGCACGGATATGGAATTAAACAAAACTCAAGAAGAACTGGATAAAAAGATAATTGGACTCTATGCCCTACAAAGGCTATCGCGAGCCATAAGCACAACCCTGGAAGAAAGCCAGATTTTTAAGATGATCGAGGCTACTTAC
>Ga0315290_10004457_pt1 | contig 10082 bp, 9 predicted proteins | sample YL17G12_0_MG_FD_203627 | JGI IMG/M metagenome (GOLD analysis project Ga0315290, IMG submission 203627) | Sediment microbial communities from Yellowstone Lake, YNP, Wyoming, USA - YL17G12_0 | ecosystem: Environmental > Aquatic > Freshwater > Lake > Sediment | place: USA: Wyoming | collected...
GCGCCCAGTGTGGCCACCCAGCTCTTGGCGGCGGCCCGGACCCTGGGCAAGCCCGTCATCGTGAATTTCATCGGCTATCCTCCACCCGCGCGGAAGTTGGGCAACCTGCACTTTGCCACGAGTTTGAGCGAAGCCGCGGAGTTGGCGGTCGAGCAGTTATCGGCGGACCGCGCTCCGTCACGGCCGGCAGAGCCACCCATCACGGGCTACTTGCGCGGTTTATTTTCCGGCGGGACGCTGGCCTACGAAGCCATGCTGGGGCTGCAAGCGGTGCTTTCGCCCCTTTACTCCAATGCCCCCATTCGCGAGTCGCAAAAACTGCCCGACCCCCTGAAGAGCCGGGCGCACACGATTGTGGATTTGGGCGATGACGTATTCATGGTGGGGCGATTGCACCCCATGATTGACAATGACCTCCGGTTGCGCCGCCTGCGGCAGGAGGCTGCCGATCCCGAAGTCGGCCTGATCCTGCTGGACGTTGTGCTGGGCGAAGGGGCGCATCCCGATCCGGCGCGCGAGCTCGCTCCGGCCATTGCGGAGGTAAAAAAGGCCCGGCCTCTCGAAGTCGTGGCGCTGGTCATCGGCACGGACGCGGACCCGCAAAAGATGGAGACGCAAATCGAGCGTTTGCAAGACGCGGGCGCGATCGTGTTCCGCACGGCGACGGAGGCGACGGACTACGTGGCCCGGCGGATGAGTTCGCCTCCGGTCGATGCCGGAGTCCCCGTCGCTCTGGAGACATTGAACCAGCCTCTGGCCGCGATCAACGTGGGGCTGGAGTCTTTCTACACCAGCCTGGTCGGGCAGGGGGCCAGCGCCGTGCATGTGGACTGGCGCCCCCCGGCGGGCGGCAATGAAAAGCTGGCGGGGATCCTCGCCAGGATGAGGAAATAAGGAAAAAGAATAAAAGACAAAAATATTAGAAACTTATTTGTCACGCGCTGCGCGTGATCACCGAGGCCACAGAGGGATTTACGTTCAAAAACCAAAAGGAAAAGGCGAACGCTTGCGGAATCTGCTTTGAGGGTGTAGGGTCAAATTCTTTTCCATTTTCTGCTTCCATATCTCTGTGCTCTCTGTGACCTCTGTGGCTAAACAATTTCAGAATCGGAGGTTACCCATGGTTGATATCGAACGGGCCAATGCCATGGCCGTCGGACGTATGATGGAGGCGCGACCGATCCTAAAAGGTCTGGTCGCCGCGCGGGATGTCATTCCGGGCCTGAAGGATAATTTGTTGCTCCACGCCGGCCCCCCCATTGAGTGGCCGCGGATGTCCGGGCCGTTGCGGGGGGCCGTCATCGGCGCGTTGCTCTTTGAGGGTTTGGCGAAGACCGAAGCCGCAGCCACGGCGATGGCCGAGAAAGGCCTGGTGGAGTTTGCGCCCTGTCACGAGCACAACGCGGTCGGCCCCATGGCGGGCGTGACCTCCGCCTCGATGAAAGTTTACGTCGTCGAGAATATCACCCACGGCAACAAAGCCTTCTCCAATCTCAATGAAGGCTACGGGAAAGTTCTGCGGTACGGCGCCTACAGCGACGAGGTGTTGAAGAAACTGCGCTGGATGAATGACGTGATGGGCCCCGTGCTGGCGGATGCGCTGGCGGCGAGCCCTGACGGGTTGGACCTGCGCGCCCTGCTGGCCGAAGCGCTGCACATGGGCGACGAGGGCCACAACCGCAACAAAGCCGGGTCGCTGTTGTACCTCAAATGGCTGGCGCCGCGGGTGGCGAAAGTGGCGCAGGATCGCCAAATTGAACACGACGTGCTCCAATTCATCGGCGACAACGCCTTGAGCGTCCTGAACCCGGTGATGGCGGCGTGCAAAGCGATGGCCGATGCGGCCCATAACATTGAGGGAAGCACGCTGGTGAGTACGATGGCGCGCAACGGGACGGATTTTGGCATTCGCGTAAGCGGCCTCGGAAGCCGGTGGTTCACCGCCCCGTGCGAGACGCCTCAGGGCCTGTGGTTCCCCGGCTTCACCGCCGCCGACGCCAATCCCGACATCGGCGACAGCACCATCACCGAGACCGCGGGCATTGGCGGGTTTGCGATGGCGACCGCCCCGGCGATCGTCACCTTCGTCGGGAGCACGCCCAAGGACGCCACGAATGCGACCCTGGAGATGTATGAAATTACGGTTGCCGAACATAAGTACTTCACCATTCCCACCCTCGACTTCCGGGGCACACCCACGGGCGTCGACATTCGCAAAGTAGTGGAAAAAGGAATACCGCCGCGGATCAACACCGGCATCGCTCATAAACAGGCCGGCGTGGGTCAGGTGGGCGCGGGCCTGGTACGCCCCCCGATGAAGATCTTTGAGGAGGCCCTGGTCGCCTTCGCGGAGAAATACAAACTCTAGCGGGATGCGGAAAACTCCGATTCTCCGTCACTCCGGCGAAAGCCGGAGTCCAGGAGGTCTTGAAAAGACTGGATTCCTGCTTCCGCAGGAATGACGACCTGAGGTCGAAATGGACTTTTTCAGCAACCTGCTGGTCTATACGCCGGGGAGAGTCTGGGAAAATTTACGACCTCGCGCCGGATGCCCATCCAGGCTGGTCGTTTTGACCGTTCAATCTTCTGTTTGCAATAAAGTACCCAAATGGGTACAATCGGATGTCGCAAATAGCTTTCAAATCTCCCAACCCCCCTTTATTAAAGGAAGGGGGGGGGATTTTGTTTGTGTGATCTAATCTTAATTCAAGGAGGTCGAAGAAAATGAAACGCTTGTTTGCCCTGTTGTTGGGAGCCATCCTGGTTATGGGTGGATTGAGCAACGCCGAAGCCCAGCCCAAAAAGCACAAGTTGGCTGTGGTAATGGCCGCTCCGATCCAGGACGCCGACTACGGCACCCTCGCCTACGAGACCATTAATTTCCTGAAAACGAAGTACGGGATCCAGACCGCCTACGCGGAAAAAACCCAGGTTCCCGAAGCCGAGAGGGTGTTCCGGGAATACATCGATGAAGGATATAACATCATTTGGCTCCACGGCGCCCAGTTTACATCACCGGCGCTTAAAATCGCCAAAGAGTACCCCAATGTGGTCTTCATCGCCGAAGAAGACGACATCCCGAAAACGATCCCGCCCAATTTCTGGTACCTGGACCGCAATTATTACATCGGCTTCTATCCGCTGGGCTACCTGGCCACGCTGAGAACCCAGACCGGCAAGATTGGGTATATCGGAGGGCTCGACCTGCCCTTTGCCCGGGGCGAGGTGAATGCCATCAAGCAGGCTTTCCGTGATTACGGCGCCAAAGTCGAGTTCGACTACCTCTTCGTCGGCGACTTCAATGATGTGCTCAAATCCCGGCAGGCGACGGAGGGGCTGATCGCCAAGGGCGTGGATGTGATCATCAGCGCCCTGAATATGGGCAACTTCGGCATGTTCCCCGCGGTCATGCAGGCCAAGCGGCCTGTGTATGTGATGACCACCTACACGGACAAGAAGTCCCTGGCCCCTGGGTTATTCCTGACCTCGGACCTGTACGATTTCAGAATCCCCCTGGACCATATCGTCGGCAAGGTCATCAAAGACGGAACGAAAACCGGCGTGGTGCCGCTGGAATACGGCCCGGGAAAAGCCATCTGGACGCAGTTCCCCATCCACAATGTATCGGACGAGATCAATGCCAAAGTCAAAAAGCTGGCGGACGACATCGTGGCCGGAAAGGTCAAGGTGATCAAGAAGCTGGATAAGATCGAATAGGACTGGCCTGCTGCGGGTGAGTCCCTTCTCTGCCCAGGGGCCAGCTGGCCTGAGGGCCCGTTGAGCAGGGGATCCGCAACGTAGAGGGTGGAGCGGAAGATGCTGGTGGAAATGAAAAGCATCCGCAAAGTCTTCGGGGAAGTAGTCGCCCTGAACGACGTCGATTTCTCCATCGAGAAGGGCAGGATTCACGGCGTTCTGGGAGAAAACGGCGCGGGTAAGACCACCCTCATGAACATTCTGTACGGGTACTACCAAATGGATCGCGGGGAAATAAAGTTTGACGGACGTTCGGTCAAGATCCATTCCCCCCAGGACGCCATCCGGCTGGGGATCGGCATGGTCCACCAGCTCTCCACCCTGGTGCCGGAGTTCACCGCGGTGGAGAACATCATCCTCGGGACCGAGGGAAGAAGGCTGTCCTTCTCCATCGGGGGGGAGCGGGCGGGCATCTTGAAACTCTGCGAAGAGGTCGGCTTGAGCTTTCCCCTGCAGGTCAAAGTGCGGGAGCTCCCGGCGGGCATCAAGCAGAAGATCGAGATCATCCGGGCGCTGTACCGGGGCGCCAGGCTGATCATCCTGGATGAGCCGACCACCTTTCTGGTGGAGAGCGAGTTTGAGCAACTGCTCAAATCGGTCAAGAAGCTGATCGACCAGGGAATCACGGTGATCTTCATCACCCACAAGATCCGGGAAGTCCTGAAGTCCTGCGACATCGTAACGGTATTGCGCAAGGGGAAAATCGAGGGCCAGATCGACCGTTCGGAAATGGACCGGGAAAAGCTCGTGAAGATGATGTTCATCGAAAAGGACATCAAGATTACCGAAAGCGCCCTCCCCCGGGTCCAGCTGCCCGACTGCCCCCGCAGTGCATCACCCGTCCTCAGTGTACAGAATCTTTCGGTAGAGGCGGGCGAAAAAGGGGTGGGGGTGTACAAGGTCTCCTTCGATCTTTACGGCGGGGAAATTCTGGGCCTCGCTTCGGTATCCGGAAACGGCGTGAAGGAGCTGGTGAGGGCGCTGATCCACCCCTCGCTGGTGAAGGAAGGGGATATCCGGGTCAAGGGGGAAAGCATCCGGGGGCTCTCGACCCTCGAAGTGTTCGCCCGGGGGGTCTCCTTCACTCCCGAGGAACGGGTCCAGGAAGGGATTTTGATCGAAGGCACGATCAAGGAAAACGTCCTCCTCGGACATCACGGCGAGCAACGGTTCCTGCGCCACAACCTGTTCATCAATTGGGAGGAAGCCGGAAAGGCCGCCCGCAAGACGATCGACGAGTACGGCGTCTACACCCCGGGCGAGGACTTCCTCATCAAGCGGCTATCCGGCGGCAACATCCAAAAGGTGATTATTGGCCGTGCTTTCGTCAGCCCAATCTGTCTGCTGGTCACGCATAATCCGACCGTTGGGCTGGACATTTCCTCCGTGGAGTTCATCTTCCGGAAGCTGGTGGAGATCCGCGGCCATGGCGATGCCGTCTTATGGGTCAACGAGGATCTGGATGAGCTGATGATGTTGAGCGACCGCATTGCGGTCCTCCACCGGGGTGAACTAAAAGGGATCTTCCAACGGGACCAGTTCGATAAGTACCAGATCGGCCTGGCGATGATAGGGGCCTAGGAGTGGCCATTACGCCAAAAGCAGCGGTCTCGGCCAGGTCAGGGGGTGCCCGCACCCTGTCCCGGGCTCTGCCCGGCATCAAGGTGTATGGCATCGCGCTCTCTGTATCCTTTGGAGTCATAGCGGTCATCTCCGCCGCCCTCGGCTATTCGGTCCCCGAAGTTCTGAGAACCCTGGTTTTCTCCTCATTCCGATCCTTCGCCGGCCTGAAGAGCACGATTAAAATCTGCATCCCCCTCCTCTTCACCACCTACGCCTTCTTTATCCCCGCCAAAATGAGGTTCTACAATGTCGGGGCCTGGGGGCAGATGCTGATCGGGGGGGCCATGGCCGCCGTCGTCGCCCTGCTCCTGGCCGATTGGAATTTGCCGCCTGTCGTGCTGATTCCTCTGCTCCTCCTTACGGCGATCCTGGCGGGTGCCGCCTTAGCCTGGGTTGCCGCCTACTTGAAGGCCCAATACGACATCAATCCGATCGTCTCGACCATCATGCTCAACTTCGTGGCCATCCAATCCGTCAGCCTCATCTGCACGGCCCGCGGTTTCATGGACCCGACAGGCGGCCACCCCCAGACGAAGCTCCTGCCGTCCAATGCGACACTCGGCTTCGTGGCCGGAATCCCTTACTCGATCCTGCTGGCTGCGCTGACCATTCTCCTCGTCTCCGTTTTGATAAACCGGACCCGGCTGGGATATGAGATCAACGCGATCGGCTACAACCCGGTGGCCGCCCAGTCCTACGGGATCGATTTCCGCAAGACCCTCATGCTGTCCTTCTGCATCGGGGGCGCACTGGCGGGACTGGGCGGAGGCCTCGAGATTCTGAATATCCATAACCGGCTGCTGGTTGGCTTCGGCGACATCAGCGGACTGGAATTCGGAGCGTTGGGGATTCTGGCGACGCTGGTCGTGGGCGAAAACCCCATGGCCGTTCCAGTTTCCTGCTTTCTTTGGTCCGTCCTCCTGGTCGGTGCGGACCGCCTGCAGAGGACCATGCAGGTGCCGGTGGAGCTGGTCTTTCTCCTGCAGGCCATGATTGTGCTGCTGATCGTGATCACCCGGGCCAAGTTGTCGGCGAAGAGGTAACTATGGAAGCGATCACCACCTTTATTTCCCAGACGGTTGTCTATGCGACGGTGTATACCCTGGTTACTCTCGGAATCCTGATCGGCGGGAGGGCGGGGATCTTCATCATCTTCGGAGAGGGGATCCTGCTCACCTCGGCTTCCACCGGACTGATCGTGGCCTCCTCAACCCAGAATTGGTTCCTGGGCTTTCTAATGGGGGCGTTCGTCGGCGGGGCTGCCGGGTTGGCCTTCATTTACCTGCATGAGACCTATAAGGTCAACCAATTCCTGCTCGGGATAATCTTTTTCATCCTCGGCGCCGGGCTGTCCGACCTGATCTACAAGCTGGTGATCGGGGTCACCCTGACCCCGCCCCTCGCTCCTCCCACGCCGGTCGTCGGGGGGAAAATATTATCCGAAATCCCGATCCTCTCCGGCTTCCTCAACCAGAGCGTGGTGGTCTATTTCATGTACGCCGCCATTCTCATCGCCTGGTGGTTCTACTACGGGACCAAGGTGGGGCTGGAAACGAGAGCCATCGGAGAGAACCCGAAGGTGGCCGATGTGGTCGGGGTCAACGTCACCTTACGGAGGTATCTGGTTACGATCATCGGTTCCATCCTGATCGGCATTGCCGGCTCCTACCTGGCGATCGTCGTCATCAAAACGTACTCCTCCGGGATGGCGGGCGGCCGGGGATTCATGGCCATCGGCATCACCATCTTTGCCAGCTGGAAGCCCCAGAGGGCGCTGCTCGGAGGACTCCTCTTCGCCGCCGTCGAAGTGCTCTCCTTCACCCTGCAGATCGCCGCCAAAAACTTCCCCTACCAGCTCGCCCTCATGCTGCCTTTCCTGGCCGTGCTTCTGATCATGATGATCTTCAAAAAGAAAATCGAGTTTCCCGCCTCCGTCGGAGACCCGTACAGCCGGGAATAGGCCGGGCTTGACGACTAGGAATTTCGAAACTGTTTACCCAAAAAAAGGAAAAAGAATAAAAGACAAAAATATTAGAAACTTATTTGCCACAGAGGTCACCGAGGCCACAGAGGGATTTACATTCAAAAACCAAAAGGAAAAAGCGAACGCTTGGGGAATCTGTTTTGAGGGTGCAGGGTCAAGTTCTTTTCCATTCTCTGCTTCCATATCTCTGTGCTCTCTGTGACCTCTGTGGCTAAACAATTTCGGAATTTCAGAAGAAGGCTGCGCAGTCGTCTTACTTCTTAAGATGCAAACCCAAGTCGCCATATAAACAAAAGCCAGGGCAAAACCCTGGCCTTAAGGGGCTGTTGCCGAAACCCGGAGGAAAAATTGATCCTGCTTGCGGGGAAACCCTTCCCCCCAATCTTGCAGGGCCTCCTTCAGCTTGAATAATTCCTCCTTTTGCTTGCCCACCCCCAGTTTTCCCTAGCCTGGATTGCCCGGCGGGGAGGGCGATGGATGAGGAATCCCGGCGGGAAAGGATTCTGCCGGGGGCCTCGGCGTCTTTCCGCAAAGGAAGGCGGAGTCGAAGGGTTGCCGCAAAACCTCGGCTGAAGCCCGCCCGCTCCAGGGAGGAACCACCGCCTTGGAGTCCGAAGGAATCGCCCTCCCCGCCGGGCCCGGGGCTTCGCCCAAAACTGGGGGTGGGCAAATTTGGTATTGCCATTAATAATATTTGTTATATTCTTGGTAGAAAGGATGGTATGAAAAAATGGCCACAATCAAGACCGCCATCTCGATTCAAAAATCTTTGTTCGAAAAGGCGGAGGATCTTGCAAGGAAGATGAAAATCCCGAGAAGCCGCCTATACGCCCTTGCCTTGCAGGATTATCTTCGCCGCAGGGAAAATAAGGATCTGCTTGCCCAAATCAATGCCGCCCAGGCGGAGGAACCGGAGGCATCCGAGAAAAACCTCCGGCAGAAATCCAAACGAACGCAACGGCGGCTCGTGGAGGGCGAATGGTAATCAAACAAGGGGATATCTTTTGGGTAGAACTGGAAGAACCGCGGGGATCCGCACCCGGGTACCGGCATCCGCATGTGATGATTCAGAATAATCTCTTCAATCAGAGTCGAATCCATACCGTCATGGTGTGCCCCCTAACATCCAACCTCAAGCGGGTAAGCGCCCCCGGCAACGTGCTCCTTGAAAAAAAAGAGGCAAACCTGCCCAAGCAAAGCGTGGTCATTGTTTCGCAGGCATTCACGGTGGACAAAAGCCAACTGGGCGAACCTATCGGAACCCTATCTGCCAAGAGGATCCGCGAAATCCTCGACGGGATCAAATTGGTTACCGAACCGCGCGAGATGGAATAATCTGGAAAAAACCAGAAGCCGTTTTGGAACTGCAAAATGACATATGAGAGGGGTCAAGCAAGGGGTCAGTCCAGGAATGCAGGAATTTTGTTCCTTTTCCTTCCTGGAAAGTGTGAGCTTGGCACATGGCTCGAAAGCCTCGCATCGAATATGCTGGCGTGGTATATCACTACTTAGCCACGGGGACCGCGGGAAAACATTTGTCATAACGATCAGGACCGGCAAGGGTTCTTGCGTTGCGTGGGGCTCGTCTGCGAGCGGACCGGATGTTAGAAGAACTTTCCTAAATTCCTGGACTGACCCCTTTTCGCAAGCTTTGCGATCATCCACAGGACTCTGAACTGGCGAAAATTGGCTTGACTGAATAGGGCCAAAACCTTTAAGATATGTTTAAATCGATCTAAAGGTTTTTGAAATGAAGGAAGCGCTAAGATATTTAGAAAATGCAAGAGAGATGCTGAAAACTGTTCCGGTAGAGGATAACACCTATACCGATGTCAAGCCTGTCCAGGAAGCTTGTGGGACAGCTTACCTGGCAGTTCTGAAAGCCATCGATCAGTATTTGATCAAGAAAGGGGTTGAGGAAAAGGAACTACCGCAATCTGTGGATGGCTATAGAGACATGATGCGAAAGTACCTGATGATTCATAATGGCAGACTCATGAAGGAATTTGAAAAACTTTATAAATTATTGCATATTGCCGGGTATTATAGAGGCCTATTAGAGGATGTGACGGTCGTCAAGGATGCCCTTAAAGCTGCTAAGATTTTCATAGAGAAGATCAAGTAAAGATACGATCCCTCCGAGGAAGCAACTTCCTCCCCTTCCTTCCAGTTGGCATCACCTCAAATAGCCCTCCTTTTAGTATTGCCATTAATAATAATATTTGTTATATTCCTGGTAGAAAGGATGGTATGAAAGAATGGAAACAATCAAGACCGCCATCTCGATTCAAAAATCTTTGTTCGAAAAGGCCGAGGATCTTGCAAGAAAGATGAAAGTCCCGAGAAGCCGCCTATACGCCCTTGCCTTGCAGGATTATCTTCGCCGCAGGGAAAATAAGAATTTGCTTGCCCAAATCAATGCCGCCCAGGCGGAGGAACCGGAGGCATCCGAGAAAAACCTCCGGCAGAAATCCAAACGAACGCATCGGCGGCTCGTGGAGGGCGAATGGTAATCAAACAAGGGGATATCTTCTGGGTAGAACTGGAAGAACCTCGGGGATCCGAACCCGGGTACCGGCATCCGCATGTGATTATTCAGAATAATCTCTTCAATCAGAGTCGAATCCATACCGTCATGGTGTGCCCCCTAACATCCAACCTCAAGCGGGTAAGCGCCCCCGGCAATGTGCTCCTTGAAAAAAAAGAGGCCAATCTGCCC
>Ga0315290_10004460_pt1 | contig 10076 bp, 6 predicted proteins | sample YL17G12_0_MG_FD_203627 | JGI IMG/M metagenome (GOLD analysis project Ga0315290, IMG submission 203627) | Sediment microbial communities from Yellowstone Lake, YNP, Wyoming, USA - YL17G12_0 | ecosystem: Environmental > Aquatic > Freshwater > Lake > Sediment | place: USA: Wyoming | collected...
CCAGAGAATCCCGCCCGTGCCGAACGTCGGCGTCGGCAGGCGTTCGGCGTAGAACATCCGGTCAATCGTGCCGCCGAGGAAATAGATGAAGAACCCGAGACCGAAGACCCCGAACACGATCGAGGGAACGCCGGCAAGATTATTGACCGCAATCCGAACGACCCTGACCAGCACGCCTTGTTTCGCGTACTCACGCAGGTAGAGCGCGGCGACCACCGCGAACGGCACGGCGACGAGGCTCATCAGGACGACCATCATCAGCGTGCCGAAGATCGCCGGGAAGATGCCGCCCTCGGTATTTGACTCGCGGGGATCGCCGCTCAGGAACTCCCACAACCGGCTGGCGTACACACGGACCCGCTCAGGAGTAGACAACTGATTGGCCCGGTAGGCCCGGAACACGTCGACGGTGGCGAGATCCTTCTCGCGCCCATCGGCGACCTTGACGGTGACGCGTGTGCGCGCCGCGTCCTCAGCCAGCCTCCCGAGACGCTGTTCGAGCAGCGTGTACTGGCCTGTGAGGGCGGCGGCGTCGCGTTCGAGCCTCTCGCGGGCGCCCGGGTCCTTCTTGAGGGCCAGCCGCGCCCGCTCGATGCGCGCATTGACACCGCCAATCTCATCACGTTCGACACGTCGGATGGCGCTGCGATCCCGCTCGGCCTTGTCGATCAGGGGAACCAGCGCGTCCCATCCGGGCCCAGGCCCCTGCGCGATGGTGCGATCGCCGTCGGTCACCTTGACGATGCGCCCGAGAAGCGGTCCGTACTCGCGCCGTTCGATGTAGACCGCGTCGGACGGCCAAGCGCGCGACGTGATCTCGGCTTCGTCCACCCAGCGGTAGTCCGCGCCCAACAGATCGCGATTACCCAGCTTCAATTGGATTCGGAAACGCGGCAGATGATCAGGCTCTCCCGGCGTGGGAATGATCTCGCGTCCCGACAACTCGCCGAGGAGCACCGTGCCGTTCTTGAGGGTGACCTCGACCAGCTGAGCCGGCCAGAAGAACCCGAGGCCGCTCGTCAGAATGAGTGCGATCATCCCGCCGATCATCAGCAGGCAGACGCCCAGACCCGTGCCAGCCAGCCAGATGGCCGGGTCGCCGCGCCGGATGAGGTCGCGTAGAGCGCTCATCACACGGCCTTGTACTGGTCGCGCAGCCGCTGGCGGATGAGCTCCGCCACGGTGTTGACGAGGAAGGTCAGGACGAACAGGAGCGACGCCGTCAGGAACAACGTGCGATACAGCGTCCCGCCCTGTGGCGACTCGGGGATCTCCACCGCAATGTTCGCCGCGAGCGTGCGCATGCCGTTGAAGATCGACCAGTCCATCAGGGGTGTGTTGCCGGTGGCCATCAGCACGATCATCGTCTCGCCGACGGCACGGCCGAACCCGACCATGATGGCCGAGAAGATCCCAGGGCTGGCCGTCGGCAGCACCACGCGCACGGCTGTCTGCCACCGGCTCGCGCCGAGGGCCATCGACGCAGCCGTCAGGTTCGACGGCACGCTTGAGAACGCGTCCTCCGAAATCGTGAAGATGATCGGAATCACCGCGAATCCCATCGCCAGGCCGACCACGAGGCAGTTGCGCTGGTCGTAGGTCAGGCCCAGCGCCTGGTTCAGCCAGAAGCGTGCATCCCCGGCGAACAGCCACCGCTCGAGTGCCGGCCCGGCGGCGTGTGCCACCCACACGGCGGCCAGCAGCATGGGAAGGATGACGACCAGCTCGGTGCCCGGGCGAAGGCGCGCGACAATCTTTCGCGGAAGTGCGCGCCATACCACGACGCCCGCCGTGCCAAACACGGGCGCGAGCGCGAAGAGCGTTCCCATGGCCACGAGGTTCTTCTCAACCACCGACGCCAGATAGAGGCCAGCCAGGAAGCCGATGACGACGCTCGGCAGGGCGGCCATGATCTCGACGGTGGGCTTGATCTTCGCTCGGATGCTCGGGTGCACGAATTGGGACGTGTAGAGCGCTCCGAGCACGGACAGCGGGATGGCGAACAACATCGCGTAGAGCGTGCCCTTGATGGTGCCGAAGACCAGCGGCACCAGGCTGAACTTCGCTTCCACGTCGTCGGTTGCGCCGGTGGACTGCCAGACGTACTCGGGCTTAGCGTAGCCCTCGTACCACACCTTTCCGAACAGGACCTTCCAGCTTGTCTCCGGATGCGGGTTCACGACCGCGAAGCGATCGATGATGCCACCGCGCGCCACGAGCAGGCTGTCAGCTTTCGGCGTGATCAGGAGCGCTCGCGCGGGTTCGCCCACTGATACGTGCGCCAGCACGCGCTCGGACGTGAAGTGGCGCAAGACGGCGGTGCCGTCTCTCCCGGCCGTGACGAAACTCCGCTCACGGCCCGACATCGCGATCGCCACAACCGCGCTGGACTGCGGCTCGTAGGTATGGGCCCGGACCATCGCCGACGCGTTTCCAGCGCCGAACGGAGCACGGAACCACCCCGACACGCTGCCGTCCTCTGTGCCCGCCACCCACGACTTGCCGCCGAGCACCCATTCGAGCGCCGTGACGCCCCCTCCGCCGACCGGCGACACGTCGGTGAGGCGCATGTCCGGTTGCGGGAGCCAGTGGTAGACCTCGCCGCGATCGGTGCCGGCGATAAGAGCGCCGTCACGACCCAGCCGAATGGCGGTCACTCGCTGGGGCGCCGGGACCGAGATGCCGGCGCGCCATTCCTTGCCGTCGGCATCGGTCCACCAGCATGCGATATCGCGATCCGTGACCAGCGCCGCGACGAACTTCTGCCCCTCCTGCTCGAGGTAGGACACGTCCCGGACCGGCCGCTTCGCCGGATCGATCTCGACCAGTCCGCGCTCGCGGAGCTCGATGGTCAGGTCGGCCATCGTCTGCGCCTGGTACTGGGGAGTGAAGCGGACCTGCATGAGCGACACGCGACCGTCGTTGGTCCCTGCGGCCACGTAGTTGCCGAGCAGGCTCTTCGATGAGGCGGTAATCGTGGCCGACCCGAGCCCGGGAATCGGCAGTTTGCGGGCCGTCTCTCCATTGTCGTAGCGATAGAACGCCAGGCGGCCGTCTGGTTCCACCGCAAAGATGAACTTCCGGTACTCATCGGTGCCGAAGACCGGCAGACCGGCTGGGCCTTCGGCCAGCGGCGTTCTGGCAAGACGCACGTGTTCGGACAGGGTCAGAGTCGCTGGCTTGAAGAGTGGCACGGCCTGCGCGGCAATAAAGACCAGGATGCCGAGCACCGCGATGATGACGCTGATGCCGCCGAGGGTGATCACGCCAACCGCCGCGCGGTCGATGCGCTTGAGCCGGCCGCTGCGCCTCGCGGCGCCGGCCATCCTCTCGCGTACGCTCGGCATCGAAGGGTCCATCATGAAACAGCAATGGGCCTGCGGCACACACGGCCGCCGGCCCGAATACGCCTCCAGGACCCGGCGCATCCGGCCGGACCCCTCGGCGCGGTTACTTGTTCAGCTTGGACAGTTCCTGCTGGCACTGGACGCCGGTCAGCGGCATATAGCCGTCCTTGACCACCACGTCCTGGCCTTCCTTGCTGAAGATCAGTTTCAGGAACTCACTGACGATCGGATCGAGCGACTTACCCGGCGCCTTGTTGATGTAGATGTAGAGAAAGCGCCAGAGCGGGTACTTGCCGCTTTTCACATCGTCGTAACTTCCATCTGAGATCGCCGACGTCGGGGTTTCCGACAGCGGAACCGCACGCACGCCGGACGTCTTGTAGCCGATGCCGCTGTAGCCCATCCCGAAACGATCCTCAGTCACGCCCTGGACGACCGACGCGGAGCCGGGCTGTTCCTTCACGGTGTCCTTGAAGTCGCCGTTCCTGAGCACGTGCTCCTTGAAGAAGCCGTAGGTGCCGCTGGCCGAGTTGCGGCCATACAGGCTGATCGGCCGGTTGGCCCAGTCGCCGGTTAGGCCCAGCTGGCCCCACGTCGTGACGTTCGCCTTGTAGCCGCGGGCGCGGTTCTTCCCGAACACAGCTTCCACCTGGGCGAGCGTCAGCGACTTGATCGGGTTGTCCTTGTTCGCGTAGACGGCAAGCGCGTCGTAGCTGGTCTTGAGCTCGGTCGGCTTGTAGCCGCGCTTCGCCTCGAACGCGTCCAGTTCGGCGGGCTTCATCTGGCGCGACATCGGGCCGAACTGCGAGGTGCCAGCGATCAGGGCGGGCGGCGCCGTGCCCGAACCCTTGCCTTCGACCTGGATCTTGACGCTCGGGTAGAACTTCCGGTACATCTCGGCCCACAACGTCATCATGTTGTTCATCGTGTCGGAACCGACACTGGTCAGGCTGCCGGAAACGCCGCTGACCTTCTGGTAGGGCGCCGGAGTCCCAGAGCCGGTCTGCGCGCCGAGCAGACTCATGCTGGCGGCAACGAGTACGAGGGCAATCAGTGCACGCTTCATCAATCGATCCTCCACACACCTCTGGCGCGATCTCCGTCTACAGCCGGTTCTGATGCTATCGGGTGGACCGGACGGGGAGATTGCGCCGATGTAAATTCCGGGTAAACTCCTGCGCTGTTACCAAGTCCAGAAGAACGTCGCGCGGAACACGACGTCGTTCTTCGCCGGCTTGGTACCGCCCGTGATGGCTGTTCCGTAGTTGACCCACTCGACGTTCGGGCTGAGGCGCACAGATGGATGAATGTAGTAGTCGACGCCCGCGACTCCAAGGTTGAACGCCGCCTTGTTGTAGATGGGCAGGTAGTCGATGCCGCTGGCATCGGGGTTCGCGTCTGAATGGTCGAACCGTCCGAACACTGTGAACTTGATCGGCTTGACGATCCATACGCCGAACCCGGACGTCACGTTGATCGTGGTGACCGGGTTTGAGGTTCCCGCATTCGGCTGGCGAGTGTGGTGGACATATTGGATGCCCACGCGCCCCTTCGGGACCTGGTACCCGGCGATGCCCTGTACCGTCAGGCGGCTTGCCGACAGCGGCTTGGCGTAGAAGCCGTAGAAGCCCTCCGCCACGAAACCGGGGTTGGTGACGTAGCGCACGGCGAACCGAACGGCCTTGTACTTGTCGATCTCCGAGTTGCTCCCGGAGTCGTTGCCGTACTGCGCCGTGTACTGCAGGGTGTTGGCCGCGTTGAGCGGTCCGGAAAGGCTGACGCCGAAGTCGCGTGACGAATCGATGCGATAGAGGTCCACCGGGGTCTTCTCGATGTGGCGCAGGCCGTAGATCGTCTCGAGCCAGTCGAACGTGGCCGTCGGCTGGATTCCTACCATCACCTGGTGCTTGCCGTGGTAGGCCCACTTCAACCACGCGTCCTTGATGTACGGGGTGATGGCGGCCGGCGGCGAGGTCATCTTTCCGTTGCTGTTCGCTTCGAGCCGGAATCGTGTGGAGATGGCGGGGCTGAACGTCCGGTCGTAGGTGAGGTAGATGCGGCGGAACCAGAATCCCTGTTGTTGATTGAACGCCGCCACGTTGTCCTGCTTGAAGTAGTAGTAGTCGCCGAACATCAGTCCGCTGAACTTGTCGGGTGACGGCGCTGGAGGAGGAGGCGGCGGCGGCTCGGGCACGGCCTCCGACACGCCGTGTTTGAAGTAGTACAACTGCAGCGCACGTTCGCTGTCGGCAACAAGCGTCTCCCCGTTCGGCCCCGCGCCCACGCGGGTGATCGACTTGCCCATCTCGCCCGACTTCTCGAAACGCGCGGCCTCGGCGGCGTCGTTGAAGACGTAGATGCGGCCGTCCTTGGCGATTTCCTTGTAATACAGACCCTGGGCGAACAGCGGGCTGGCCGCCAGGACGACAACTGCTGCGACGAGCAGTGCCAGGATGGCGACGCGGCGGGGACTAGAACTGGCTTCACAACCCGTTCTCGCGGCGGAATCGGGCCGCCGCACGTCTGTGACTCTGACGGAACCAGAACCGGTTTCGTCACCCGTTCTTGCGGAAGAGTCAGGCCGCCATACGCAGGTGATGAAACCGTCCCCATAAAGACCACTCATGCGTCGATGCCTCCATGCAGGGAAGTTGTCCTGCGAGCAGACAGAATATGCGGAGAGTATTGCCGTCACGTCGCGCCGGTGTTACGGCGGAGTTAATTCCGGCGGACCGGCGGACCGCGGCGGGCCCACCGGGCCGCCCAGGCTCAGTATCGGATCACCTTCTCCACCCTGTACAGGTCCCCCTGCGGCCTCAGCAGGACCAGTTCGGCCGGCTCCCCCTGCGCCACGATGCGCGGCGCGCGCTTCGCCTTCCAGTCTGGCAACGGCACGACATCGCCCGCCTTGAGCGCCGGGTCCCACAACGGCGCCACAAGCAGACCCGTCGCGTCAACAGATTCGAGGGCGCCCATCGTGTGCAGGTCGCCAAGATCCTCGATGCGCACGGAGAGCCTCGCCACACGCTGGCCGTCCGCCGTTCGCACGCCTCGCGTGGCGACAATCCCGACATCCGCGACAAACGGCGCGACGCCGGTGCCGGCGACGACCGTGCCGCCGCGGATCAACGTGTAGAAGAGATTCGTGTCGTTGATTGGCAGCGTCTCGTAGCGCCGCTTGTCGGCCTGCTCGACGCGACCGGTCGCCACCGCATCGAGCGCCGTCATGATGGCGACGAAATTGAGCCGGACCAGGTACCGATCGGGCTCAGTGGCCGGCCACGCACCGGTCTCGATCAGCACGACGCTTGTTCCCCACTTCGTCAGGTTGTCGCCGAATGCTCTCACCTCGAATTCGTCGTCGTACCGGGCGACGCGGCCCGGAGCGAGCGGTTCGAGCGCGTCGCGGATCACGGCGCAGATCTTCTTGGTGAGCAGGCGCCCTGGCGATTCGGTCCGCACTTCGTCAAATGCCACCGAGAGCAGCGAGATCGACGCCGGCTGACCCGTCTTGCCGGCCTCAGTGCGCCAACTCTGGTTGTGCAGGTTGAAACCGATCGGGGCCTTCACCCGGTCCCGCAGCGCCTTCAGCGCCTGGCCTTCGGGCGTCTGAAGCCGCAGCCCATCGCGGTTGATGTCGATGCCCTGAGCGTTGCGGCGCTGAAACCGCTCGGCGCCATCCGGGTTGAGCATCGGTACCACGTGAATCGTCAAGGCGCCGAGCATCCGTGCGATCGCGGGATCGGTCCGGTGGCGGCGCATGTAATCGAAGATGTCGAACACGGCCGCGGTCGCCGTCGGTTCGTCGCCGTGCATCTGCGACCAGAGCAGCACGTGAAGGGGCCCGGTGCCGAACCAGATGTGGTTGATGGAACGTCCCTCAACCGAGCGGCCGATTTCCTCGAGGCGGAACAAATCCGGCGCGCTGCGTTGCACATCGCGCAGTTGCGCCTCGACATCGGCATGCCGGACCAGGGGCGGCACGGGCCACGAGACGTGCTCCTGGTCCCAGGCCCCGGCCAGCTGCTGTGGCGTGAACGAAGGTGGAATCGGTTGCAGCGCCACACGCGCGCCGGCATGAGCGCACGCGCTGGCCACGACAAGGATTAGGGCACCGGCTGCAAGCGTGACGCGATTCATGAGTGAGCCTCGCAGATCTGATCGGCTGATTCGGACAGGATACCCGATGGCTCGGATCCACGACTCTCGCATGGGCTTCCCTGTTTTCAGAACACCCACTTTTCTCGACGCATCAAGCCGAGCAGATTGATACACGGCACACCCAAATCGCGACACACGTCGGGAATGAAGTGCTTCTTCTTCGGATTCCTTTTCTCAGCCACCGAGGTTTCCTGCGACACGACGATCCCGTCGCGCAGTCGAGCCAGCGCGATGATATAGGCATCAGCCGATTCGTGCAGGCCCTTGGGGTCCATGAGATCCGGGTAGTTCCGCTCGATCTCGGCGCCAGACATCTGAATGTCGCTGGTCAAGGGCAGAAACAAGTGACGGTGGCTTTTCGCCCAAGCCTGAAGATCTGGGGTCCCGACAGCAGCGAGCTCGTCGCTGACCAGATGCACCGCGCAGCATTGATCTTCGGCGATCAGAGCTTCGATCCTGACCTCGAGAGCACGAAAGACGTCAAGCGGGTAGAACCGAGCCTGCCAGTCCATCAACGCGCTGGTGTCAATCGAATACATGGGCTTTACCACTACTCGCCGACATCCAGGCCGCGGCGGTCACTGGAGCCCAGCCTGAGTTCGCGTCGCAGGTCGTCGAAGTGGTCGAATCGGAGGTCGAGATGGCGACTCGCGTCAACTGCGGTGATGCGGTTTGCGTCAAATGCCTCAAGGACCAGTTGCGCGAATGGGCGCCCGTTGCGACCAAGGGACTTATCAACGGGCGACGTCGGCCCTCCCTTGCGCGGTTTCAGCGTCGCGACGTAGCCGTCCCAGGCTTCACGCCAACGGCGGTATTCGTCCCACGTCAGAACACCTGCGATTCGCAACCGGGTCGCCATCGCCAATGGCGTCACACGAAACTTCGAAGCCAGCTTCCGAACCTCCGCAATGTCCCACCAGTGCGCATCCCTAGCGGCGTTACTTAGGACCTCATTTAAGGTGGCCTCAGGAACGAGGGCTTCGCTTGCCGCTTCTTCGGCGAACCTCTCCACGGCCATCCACTCGCGTTCGTTCCGGGTCTCCTGCAAGGCCACGCGTTCGTCATGACCGAGCGCTAGTGCGATATGGACCAATTCGTGGAGCAGCGTGAAGGATCTGGCGGCCGGCGACTGTTCTCTGCTGTTGATTCCGATCACTGGGAGCGGAAGCTCCAACAGCGAGACTCCACGAGCCTGGTCGAGCGGCACCTTGGGGAACTGACTCACCATGATGCCGACCGCCTCGACCGAGGATCGCCAGCTGCGCCAAGCCTGCCAGTCGTCGCGCCACGCGAACTGTTCATCGACGGATGGTCCGACCACCTCCCGAAGCCTCTGACCAACGGCGCGCGGCCCCTGGGAGAGACGCGCAGAGATGGAGAATACCGGGATGCTGGCGCCCAGCTCATCTGCAAGTTCCAGCGAGGTCTGGCGACGTTGCGCCATCACCCGGATCGCCAGGCGGAACTCCGGTGATTCCGCGCCGGCATCCACTCCTGGCAGGCGGCGGTACTCCGAAGCCAGGGGTGGCACCGATGGAGGCTGCGGCAGGAAGAAGACGCCGAAAGGTCTACGGTAGCGCCTGGCCAGTTCCTGGATCTGGCGCACCGTAGGCTTCCGGCGACCCAATTCCCAGGCCTCGAGCCGCGCCACGGAAACGCCCAGCCGTTTCGCAATCAGTTCGGCCGGGTAGCCGCTCTGCTCCCTGGCCCAGATGAGCAGGGTCGGATTGACTTCCGCCGTTATGGATAAGGCCATCGCTCTTGCACCGTTCGAGGGTTACGCTTCCCTAATCGTATCAGCCGACGCGAAGGCCGAGTTGCTCGGCTGTCAACGCGTCAGCGGAGGAGATTTCGTAGAGCCGGTCAAGCGTTGGCCCCATGGCGATCAGCGCGGTCAGCCGCTGCACAATCGACCGCAGATGCCGCGCCTCCGCGAGCGTCAGGGGCCGATGAAGTCGCTCAATATGGCGGTACCCAAGCCACTTCTTGATCACGGGGTAACCGCCGAGCTCAAACTGCCACACGGCCCGGGGCACGTGTGCGAGAAACACGTCATCATTCAAGTACAAATCGCCAGTGGCCTCCCCGAGTTCGGGTGGAACGCGTTCCGATCCCAGAAACGGCCGCTCGATCCACCGGCCCTTCGCCGCGCCAAAGTAACTCACGTCTACGGTCAGGTCGTTTCCCGATATGGGAGAACCGCTGGTCGTCCTCAGAACAGCGAGCGCCCTTGCCACAGCAGGATCCAGGGCGTGTTCCACCACAGCGTCGACGTCTGCCGTCGGATCAAGGAGAGCGGTGACGCGATTGCCTTCTGCGACAAGTTGGTCGAGGACTGCGGGGTTTCTCGGCAGCGGCAGGTGGGCCCAATCCTGCGCGAGCGCCTCGGCATGATCTTCCTGATACTGCGGCGAATGCATAAGCGCCATCCCTGCCCGGAATAGTCTTGTCACAATCCCGTGACTGGTCGTGTCGTCTGCAGCCGACGCTCGCCATGTGTCAGTCAGTACCCGCTGAACGCTCGGCGCGAGGTTCGGGCCCTCATGTGCGTACAGACCACCACCGCAT